>Ga0208130_1000014_pt1 | contig 104638 bp, 83 predicted proteins | sample ETNtaG_31_FD_185771 | JGI IMG/M metagenome (GOLD analysis project Ga0208130, IMG submission 185771) | Marine microbial and viral communities from oxygen minimum zone, Eastern Pacific Ocean - ETNP201310SV78 (SPAdes) (version 2) | ecosystem: Environmental > Aquatic > Marine > Oceanic ... | reverse complement strand
TTTATAAATTATTTATTTGCTTGTATGAATTATAAAACTCTTCAATTAAATTCACTTTTATCTTATAAATATCTTTTGATTTTAAAAGAATATTAAAATATAATGTTGTGTTTTTTGGACTTGTTTCTATCTTTCTAGTAAGCTCAATTTGTGAATTTATCTTCTCTTGAATTTTTCCTTTTATTTCATTTCGCTTCTTCAATATTAAATCAATATCAGAAATAGAATTATTATCGAAAGTTTCCATTGAATCTTTAAAAATTGATTTTGTAAAGTCATGAATTTCTTTTAAATCTCTAATTTGTGATAATTTAAGTTTTTGATGATCATTGTCTATGTGCTTATAGCTTTTAGAAATTATATAATCAAGATCATTTGCAAGATCTTCAATATAACTAAGTAAAACAATATAAAAATTACTGGCAGACAAACTGGGTTCTTCTAAATTTTTAATGAAGTAAAATATATTTTCACGTAGATCTTCAATTTCACCCTCTAGTCTCTTAATATTCTTTTTTCCCTTTTTAAGACTCTTTAATTTGTGTTTTGACAAACCTTCTACTAGTAAGCCGTATATAACATCTACACGTTTAAAAAACTTTATGATATTACCAGAGCTTTCATCCATAACACCCTGCATTGATTTGCTTTCTGCCTTGAGAATTTTATCCTTATCTATTTCAACTTCTTCATTTCTATGTTTAATAAAATTTTTACCAATTATTACAAGAATAATAAACAAAATAATTGCTATTGCTTGAACACCACCAATATGAATTAATGAGACAATTATTCCTGATACTAAAAATGCAGTAATTGCAGTCAAAAACCAACCAAAAATAACATTTATAACTCCAGAGACCCTGTAAACTGCACTATCTCTTCCCCAAGCTTTATCTGCAAGAGAAGTCCCCATTGCAACCATAAAAGTTACATATGTGGTAGAAAGAGGAAGTTTATAGGAAGTAGCAATAGAAATTAATATTGCTGCAACTGTTAAATTTACAGATGCCCTTAACATATCAAAAGAAGGAGAATCCGGATTATTCACCATCTTGCTATGGGCAGTGGATCCTGAGAATTGAAATTCAATTTTTTTATTTACTTGATCGGGTAAAATTGAAGTTAAAACATCAGATAAACTTTGAAAAAATTTAACAATTATCTTAGAAAACAAAGAAGGTTGAAACCTCTCTTTTACATACCCTTGATTTGATAAATCTAAACTGGTCTTTAAAACTTTTCTTGCTTTTGTTGAAAACCACAATGTAATAACCATTATGAAACCAGAAAGAATTAAAAATGCGGTTGGAGTGGGAACCTTTGAAGACAAAACTCCCATTCCAAATTCTGATGCACTAGAACCAGATACAACCCAAACTTCATAAGCTTGATATGCAGCAATAGGCACACCAATAAAATTAACTAAATCATTACCCGCAAAAGCTAAAGCCAATGCAAATGTTCCAATTGCAATTATTAATTTATATAAATTAATTTTTAAAAATTGAGTTAATGAAAAAGATAAACCAAACCAAAAAATAAAATTTAAAATAGTTACTTTCAAAACCTCAAGTTCTATAAAATCCTTAATTTTCATTCCTCCAATTAAATTAAATTTTAGATCAGCATAAGGGGTTCCTTTAATTCCTTTCATTAAAATAAAATAGGTAATTGCTGATAGAGCAATTCCTGAAAAAAGAGCACTAACCCATTTAGCATTTTTTTCAAACTCATATGTTAAAAATAGTCTAGATATCCATTGGACTATTGCACCAATAGATAAGGCAACAATAACAGATAAAACAATACCTAAAATTATTTGAATGGCTTTGGTTGTATTAATGTAGTTTACTAAATCTGATATATCTCCCGTGGTTGAACTAATTTTGATTAGCGACATAAAAACAGCAGCACCTAATAGTTCAAACACAATTGAAACGGTAGTTGAAGTTGGTAAACCAATTGTATTAAAAAAGTCTAATAATAAAATATCAGTTAACATTACGGCTGTAAAAATTAACATAATCTCATCAAAATAAAACTCCCCTGGATTAAAAATTCCTTTTCTTGCAACCTCCATTAGACCACTAGAAAATAAAGCCCCAAATGCTACACCCAATCCTGCTAAAATCATTATGCTTTTAAATGAAATAGCTTTGGATCCAACAGCTGAACTTAAAAAGTTCACGGCATCATTGCTAACACCAACTATAAGGTCTCCACAAGCAAGAACTGCTAAAACAATAACTAATATTAAGTATAAATTTTCCATAGTATTTTATTAAAAATGAATTTCAAATTGAAGGCGATAAAATATTTTATCTTTAGAATATAGAGAATTTTCATAATTCATGTCTGTTTGGATTTTGAGTTTGTGTTTTTCAAAGTATTTTGACAAACCTAAAGTGTATTGACTTATATAATTATTTTCAGTTACAATTTTATCAAAATTGATATTAGTATACCTTCCAGTTAAAGCAATATTAGATGGAAAAACATATCCAGATTGTAAGCTAATAGCAGAACCAACATTAACAATATCTCCAGTTAAAGAACCATCACTATTTTTTGACAATATTTCATTTGAGTTTCTGTCAGCATATTCACCCATGAAAGAGAAACCCTTATATTTAAAATGAGAATTTATAAAAAATGTTTTAATATCCGTTTCAAACATACCATAATCTGTTATCATATATGAGCCCATATTACTTCTTGTCTTAACAGCATTATTATTGTAATCATATGCAGCACCAAATAAAAGCTTTGGAGATTGTTCTCTTTTAAGATCATCACCTTCATAATCTCCGTCACTTTTGAAATTACCGAAAGGAAGTAAATCTATTCTTAAAGTATATTGATGCCCTCCAATATTTCCTTTAGAAACATTTCTTCCTTCTCCCTGAGATATGGCAAATGTTTCTTTTACTACAAATTTTTCACTTAAATTAAATTTATGCTTTAATTGAAGTCCAAAATCTCTATCTATGTTAAATTTACTGTTTAGCAGAGATCTGTCAACCAAAGCAAGTTTTGCAGAGGATATAACCCTTTCAATGTTTCCTGGGAGTTTGGCTTGTCCAAACTGAATACTCCAATTTTTATAGAATTTCCATCTAACACTTGCATCTAATATAATTCTTGGGGCATCTGAGGTAAAAGTTGAAGCGCCTGCAATATCTCTATTTGATAATGCTAACTCAATCTTGTAAGTAAGACTTGGATGATATGCGAAACCTTTAAATTTTAGACGGGACCTCCTTATTAAGGAATTAGACTCTGGACCTCCATAGGAGTCATCTTCTTCTTGCCAGGTGGTAGATGTTAAATATTGAACTCTAGCAGAAAAGTTCATACTCCATGTACTGTCTTTCCCAGAAATATTCATTAGTCCTTTCCCAAATTTTGGTGCGGATATTTCTTGAGCTTTTAGGCCTGTAGATGCACTTAATACTAAACAAAAAAGAACATATTTTATTTTTGAACTCATTTATAGCTGGTTTTTTGACAAAAATCATGATTATATTTATTTTGAATGTTTCCTAAATGTTAACTTTTCATTTCTTTATTAAAAATTTATTCCATATCCGATAGAAAGTGATCTTCCAATAGATAATTTATTGTTAACAATAATTACTTAACATTTAATTAATGATGAAATTCTCTTCCATAATTCATACTTTTAAAAAATTTTTTTAATGAACTGGGAACAATTGCTATCTCTTAAACGATTTGGAGATAAACATAAAAGACTTAGAATCGAACAAGATGAGTCTCGTTTAGGGTTTGAAGTGGATTATGATAGAATTGTTTTTTCTTCTTCCTTCAGGAGTCTTCAGGATAAAACTCAAGTAATTCCTTTTTCAAAAACAGATTTTGTTCATACAAGGTTAACTCATAGTCTAGAAGTTTCTGTAGTTGGAAGAAGTATTGGAAGGTTAGCAGGCAAAGAAATAACAAGGAAGCATCCTCAGTTGAGATCTACTTTTGGATATCAACCAAATGATTTTGGAGCAATTGTTGCTGCTGCCTCTTTAGCTCATGACATTGGAAACCCTCCTTTTGGTCATAGTGGTGAAAAAGCAATTGGGTATTTTTTTGAGTACGGATACGGTAAACAATTTTTAGAAAAACTATCTAATCAAGAAAAAAAAGATCTTATAAATTTTGAAGGAAATGCAAATGGATTTAGAATTGCCACAAAATCTGTTGAAGGAACACCTGGAGGATTGAGATTAAGTTATGCAACTTTGGGGGCCTACACAAAATATCCAAAAGGAAGTTTTCCAAATACAAATTCAGGTCATGTTGCTCATAAAAAGTTTGGTTTTTTTAAATCCGAAGAATCGTTTTTTAATTCAATAGCCAAAGATCTGGGTCTATTAGACAATGGTATCTATCATAGACATCCCTTAGCCTTTTTAGTTGAGGCTGCAGATGATATTTGTTATACAATTATTGATTTTGAGGATGGAATTAATCTTGGTTTAATTTCTGAAGATTATGCCTTAGAATATTTAATTAATTTGGTTAAGGAAACAATTGATACAAACAAGTATAATTCTCTTACAAATACATCTCAAAGATTAAGTTATTTAAGAGCACTTTCAATAAATACTCTTATTTTGGATGCAGTTAGAATTTTTAATGAAAATGAAACTGAAATTTTAAATGGGACATTTGAGTATGCCTTAATGGATAGAAGTAAATATAAAGCTCAAGTAAAAGATATTATAGGGTTAAGTATTGAAAAAATATACAAATCCGATGAAGTTACCAATAAAGAGGTGGTTGGATATAAGGTAATTTCTACATTATTGAAAGCTTTTGTTACTGCTTCTGTGAATGGATTATTCAATAAAATGAGCAGTTATGATAAATTAATACTTAGGTTAGTCCCTGATGGTGTATCAATGATTGGAGATAATTTATACGAAACACTACTAAACTCTACGTGTTTTATTGCAAGTTTATCTGACGGCAAAGCACATAAATTATCACAACAAATTAATTAAAATTTAAACTCTATAGATTCCAATGCTTTATAGATGGCTTTTTTTTATTCTTTTTATTGGTTTAATTCAGTGGTATTCATTTCAATGTATCAAAACAGTTTCACAAAATAAATATTTGTGGAGTTTTTATATTATAATTTCATTTGTCATTACTGGGAACTTCATTTTTCAAGTTTTAAATTATGATAGATCTGAGGGTTTTACCCATGCTGTTAGTTATTCCTTAGGGTTTTTTATCTCTCTTTTTGTTTTTCAATCAATTATTATAATGGGATTATTTTTTGAGGATATCATAAGAATTCCTCAAGCACTTTATTCATTTTTCAGTCAAGGATTCCATGGAGAAGAGTTTTTCCCTAGAAGAAGAGAATTTTTTTCTCGAATAATATTAGGTCTAGCATCTATACCCTTTGGAGCTTTATTATATGGCATGTATAAAGGAAAATATAATTATAAAGTTTTAAGTTATGAAATGGAATTTGATGATCTTCCTGAATCTTTTGATGGCTTTACTTTAACTCATATTTCTGACATTCATTGTGGTAGCTTTGATAATTATGAAAAAGTAAAGTATGGCATTGAACTTATTAATCAGCAGAATTCAGATGTAATATTATTTACGGGAGATATTGTAAATAACATATCAGATGAGTTGATCCCATGGAAAAATTTATTTTCTTCACTTAGTGCTAAGCATGGGGTGTATTCAATTTTAGGAAATCATGATTATGGAGATTACATGGATTGGAACAACAATGATGAAAAAATAAAGAATTTTGAAAATCTTAAAAAGATTCAAAAGGAAATGGGATTTAAATTATTACTTAATGAGAATGATATTATAGAAAAAAATGAAGCTAGATTGGCAATTGTTGGAGTAGAAAATTGGGGAGCAGGAGGATTTAAAAAAGTTGGTGACTTAAATAAAGCAATTAAAGGGCTATCTAGTAATGAATTTAAGATTTTACTAACACATGACCCTTCCCATTGGAATGCAGAAGTTATTCCTCATAAATATTATTTTCCACTTACATTAAGTGGCCATACTCACGGGATGCAATTTGGAATTGATATTCCTGGATGGATAAAGTGGAGTCCTATTAAATGGCGTTATCCCGAATTTGCAGGACTTTACAAAAAAACAAAAGAGTATTTATATGTCAATAGGGGTTTTGGATATTTAGCCTATCCAGGGAGAGTTGGGATGTGGCCTGAAATTACTGTAATGACTCTGAAAAAGAGAAAAATTGATGTTTAATTAAAAAAAAAACTATTTTTACCCTAAAGTCTTAAATTACATAAGATGTCTAAATTTGGTCAATTAATAGATGGAAATCATCCTTTACTCTTAGTTTTCTACAATGAGTTAGATTCACTTTCTTCTGCCATGCACCCTGTTTTGAAAGATGTAGCTGCAGCGATGGGAGATAGCGCTAAAGTAATTAAAATTAATTCTGATAAAAATGAAAAACTTGCTAATGCTTTAAGAGTAAAAGTTTTACCAACCTTAATGATTTACAAAGATGGAGAAATGTTATGGAGACAAAGTGGTGAGCAGGATGCAAATACTCTAATAGGACTTATCAAAGATCATATTTAAATATTCATTTTTTAAACTCATCAATAATTAAGTTATATTCTTTCTCTATTTTATCGGAGAATTCCCCTTTTTCGTTTGAAGAAATTATTTCTACGAAATATTTAAAGTCTAAAATTTCATTTTTTATTTGCTCAGCATATTGAACCTTATTTTCAGGTGATAGATTAATAAAAACATTTAACCTTTTTTTATATACATCTAAAATTTTATTTCCAATTTTTTCAGCTTTTTTATTAGAATCAATTAAGTAATAGCCATCGACCATATCTAATAAAGAAGTATAATAATCATATTCTCCATAAAGAAAAATAAATGGTTTTGTTGATTCAATAAATTTATCAATTTCAGATTCTAAAATTACTTTGTCTTTATTAAACAGAATAGCTTCCATTAGAGTCCTATATCTTTCAATCTCTGTAACTATTTCCTCTCCCATTTCGTACTGAAAACCTGTTTTAAGAGATGAAAAATAATTTAGTCGTCCAGAATATTTTTTTGAAATTTTAGTAGCTAATGATTGTGCTAATTTGATTTCTGAAATTCTATAGTAGTTATCAATAAATGGAACTATTAGGCTGTAATAACCAAATTTATCAATAGGCATTTTTTCAATGGCAAGATCAATTATTTCTTTTGCTTTCACAGATTCACCTTCGTTTATAAGCTGTTCGGCAAGTCTAGCCATATTGCTTCTAAAACTAATGCTGTTTTTCCTTGTTTCAGGATCATGATATATTTTTGGACTGTCAGAATTTCCCCAACTCCATTGTTTGACAATATCATACATTAAGTTGCTATCAATACGGCCCAATAAGTAAGGGTTATTGGGGCTTAAAGGAGTTTTAATAGGAACTAATTTATACACTAAACCATCTAGCTGAAGGTATTCTTTCATCCACATATATTCTGAATCATCATAACTCCCTCCTGTAAAATATATTGGTCTAGTCCAATCATTATTAGCTAAAATATCTAACATTAATAATTGATTTTTTGTAATTCCAGATTTTGGAAGATCAATATCTATATGGGAAACAATTTTATCTGAGTCTTTCATTGAGACTATTCCGCTATTTAAAACATTTTCCTTATTTACATTTACTCTGATTTTATTGGTTGGATAAAAAACCATCTCCTGAGTATTTTTTGGATAGTCATTTGGATTTCCGCCAGATTGAGAAATCAGGCTTTTGTATTTTGTTCTATCGTCATCACTGGCAACCCAATTAATAAAATCTTTAATATCCCATCTTAATGAATCGGTTAGAGATTCATATTTTATATAGTCCCTAACACCGTAAGCATATAACTTGTGTTTTAATTGGGTTTTAATAGGATCACTTTTATATGTTTTTCTTTTGGTTTGATCAATATACCAGTCTGTAGCTAATAGACTTGTATTTATTGTTCTAACATCAGTTCTATACCCCTCTATTTCTTGAGCGTACCAAAGAGCAAAGGTGTCATTATCACCTATTGTGAAAATAATTGATCCTATATTTTCTTTAATTGAAGAAAGATATGATTTTGAAATTGATTGAGCTGTAAATCTATCTGACCTATCATGATCATCCCAGTTTTGGTATGCCATCAAAAATGGAACACAAATTAAAGCTATAATAGGTGTTATTGGTTTTAAAAATCGTAATATTTTTTTGTCTTTCACATAATTAAATAAAAATAAAGCACCAAAACTAATCCAGATTGAAAAGACATAAAATGAACCTACTAAAGCATAATCTCTTTCTCTTGGCTCAAAAGGACGCTCGTTTAAATATATTTTTAATGCAAGTCCTGTAAAAAGAAAAAATAATAAAAGAACCCAAAACTTTTTAGGATCAATTTTATATAAATAAAACAAACCAATAATTCCAAGTATAAATGGCAAAAAGAAATATGTATTTCTTGCTTTGTTATTCAGTGCATCTTCATCTAGGTCATTTTGATTTCCAAGTCTTAAAGAATCAATGAAAGGTATTCCGCTAATCCAATTTCCATTCAATGGAGTATAAGTTCCAGCAACATCATTTTGCCTTCCAGTAAAATTCCACATTAAATAACGCCAATACATGTAACCTATTTGGTACTCAAAAAGAAATCGGAGATTACTGTAAAAAGATGGCTTTTCGATTATCAAATAGCGTCCAAATTTTTTGAAAAAATTATCAAAATCATCTCCTGTAAACTTCCCCTCTTCAGCATCAAATTTAAATTCATTAACCCTAGAAACTAAATCTTCATTAGATCGATATTGAGTATTGATTTGAAAATCTAGAGGTTTTGTAAAATTCATGTAGTTACCTGCATGCTCTGTACTCCAGAGTCTGGGTAAAAAACCACTTTGTTCAGAATTCGAGTTTATTCTAGCATTTTCCCAATTATTAACAATGATGTATTTATTTGATTTTTCATCACGTTCATATTTGGGTTTATCATCTTTGTAGGGGTTGTCATTGTCCTGTCCAACATACATGTCTGAAAAAAATGGACCATAGAATAATTTAGTTTCTGGATATTGTTCTAGATTATAATATGCTAGAAGTAATCTTGCGTCTGATGGAGAATTTTCATTAATGACAGTATTTGCATTTGCTCTAATTGGTATCATTATCCATGAAGAGAAGCCAAGTAATACGAATAGAATACAGAGTAAACCTGTATTAGTATTCACCCATTTTTTTGAAGCAGTATATTTTAAAGAAAAATAGAAAAAACTTATAATAATAATAGCGGCAATAATAGTCCCACTATTAAAGGGAAGTCCAATTTCGTTTACGACATACACTTCAGCATTTCCAAAAAAAGATAGAGTTAAAGGAAGAAGAAGCTTAAAAATAAATAGAAGAATAGCTGTAGATATAAAATTAGCTATTATAAAACCTTTTAGAGTAATAACTTTATAGTTTTTAAAATAGTAAAGCATTCCAATTGCAGGAATTGTTAGTAGCCCCATAAAATGAACACCAAAGGAAAGACCAATTACAAATGCAATTAAAAGAAGCCATCGATCACCTCTGGGAGTATTCATTTCTTTTTCCCATTTCAAAGCCAAATAAAATAATATTGATAAAATTAATGTTGCCATCGCATAAACTTCAGCCTCCACGGCATTAAACCAAAAACTATCGGAAAAGCAAAGAGCAAGAGCTCCAACTGAAGCACTTCCAAAAAAACATAATTTATCTACTAAACTCTTGTATGATTCAAAATTAAATAGCTTATCAAAAAGTAGAGTAATTGTAAAAAATAAAAATAAAATTGTAAATGCACTTGAAAAAACTGACATCAAATTAACCATTAGAGCAACTTTTTCGGCATTTGAAGCAAATAAAGCAAAGAAAGCTCCTATCATCTGAAATAAAGGAGCCCCTGGCGGATGACCAACTTGAAGCTTTGCTGCAGTTGAAATATATTCTCCAGCATCCCAAAAACTAGCTGTAGGCTCTACTGTTAACCAGTAAGTTAAGAGTGCAATCAAAAAGACAAATGAGCCAAAAATTTTATTCCAAAAAGCAAACGGTTTGTTTTCCATTAATTTATTAATTGGAACACGAAAATACGTATTAATTATAAAAATTGTGATAATTAAAAGTTGTAAGAATTGTTAAAATTGAAAAAATCATCATAAATGATAAGATTTATTTGGAAGATGGAATGTTTGGTTTAAATTTGCAATCCAATTGGCCTATGGTGTAACTGGTAACACGTCTGGTTTTGGTCCAGAAGAGTCTAGGTTCGAGCCCTAGTAGGCCAACAAATAAATAAAAATTAAAATGGGTGTAGGAGGAATTGTTATAGCAACTGTTGTAGTGTGCCTGATCATAGGTGTTATTATCGAAGTTAAAGAAAGATTATAAAACCTTACAAACGACTTATATAACTTCCAAGATTATCTTTAAATTCGAAACCTTCAAGGCTTCTATATTTATTTAATTTCTTATTAGCTTCCAGCCCCCAAAGTAAAAACTCCATCATAAAATACTTATCTTCTTTAATTAGTTTTGGATGATATTTCTCAACAATTTTATTTAGTGGACTAATGCTTTCTAAAGTTTTTACATATTCATCATCATTAAAACAGTCATCAATATAAAGTTGATTGTCTTTAAAAAACCATGCTAATAGATCTTCATAAGGACCTTTTGAATCAGGCTTCTCTAGTTTTTCTATTTTGGGGAAAAATTCTGGAAAAAGAGTTTTTATAGCCTGTGAAATTAGATAATATGAAATTTGTTCTGCCCCCTCTTGTTCTCCTTCATACACTAATTCGATTTTTCCATTTATAGCGGGAATTACACCGCTAAAATCAGTTAGTCTAACACAAGTTTTATTATCATTATTTATTAGGGATCTTCTTTCAGCAGAACTAATAAGGTTTTCAAACGAAGAAATGCTCATTCGTGCACTAACTCCACTTTTGAAATCTATGTAATCACTTTTTCTTGCCTCAAATCCAACTTGTTCTATAATTTCTAATGCTAATTCTGGAACATGTATTCCTTTAGTTTTTGAAATTGCTATTTGTGATTCTTGTTTTGTAATTTGCTTAGCAATAGTTCGATTATGAGGATAGTGAGTTAAAATTTGTGATCCAATCCTGTCTTTTAGGGGAGTGACTATACTTCCTCGATTAGTATAATCCTCTGGATTTGCCGTAAATACAAACTGTGTTTCTATTGGAAGCCTCATCTTAAACCCTCTAATCTGAATTTCTTTTTCTTGAAGAATAGAAAATAAAGCAACTTGAATTCGAGCTTGAAGATCTGGTAACTCATTTAGCACAAAAATACATCGATGAGCTCTAGGAATCATTCCAAAATGAATAACCTTTTCGTCAGCATAAGATAATTTTAAAGTAGCTGCCTTTATAGGATCAACATCACCAATCAAGTCTGCCACAGTAACATCTGGTGTGGCAAGTTTTTCAAAAAAACGATCATTTTTATGCATCCACTCAACGGGAGTTTTATCTCCCATTTCTTCTATAACTTGTTTTGCATAATTTGAAATGGGATCTAATGGATCGTCATTTAATTCGGAACCTTTAACAACTGGAACCCACTCATCTAAAAGATCAGTAAGTTTTCTTGCTAATCTTGTTTTTGCTTGTCCTCGAAGCCCTAGAAGGTTGATATTATGATTAGAAAGTATGGCTCTTTCAATATCAGGGATTACAGTATTATCATATCCAATTAATCCTTCAAAACTATTTAAATTAGCCTTTAAGTTTTTTTTCAGATTTTTTCCTAGCTCTTCTTTTATAGATATTGGCTCGTAGCCTGACTTTTTTAATTCTCCTAAATTTTCAGGTTTTTTCATAGTTTTTTATCCTAGTTTCTTTTTTCTGTTTTTCTCATAGTCTTCAAAGATCATTTCTCCTAAGTTGTTTAAACCAGTATAAAATGCTTTTCCTAAGTTGATTTCGGTAAAAGTTTTTACGAACCTTTGAAGATATGGGTCGCTGGCTATCATGAAAGTTGTTATTGGAATATGTAATTTTCTTGCTTGTCTAGCCATATTATAGCACAATTCTAAAATTCTTTCATCAAGTCCAGCACTATTTTTATAATAATCTCCATTAGACAGTTTAATACAGCTTGGCTTTCCATCCGTTATCATGAATATTTGCTTATTTGTATTTTTTTTTCTCCTCAATAGATCCATTGCTAACTCAAGTCCTGCAACAGTATTTGTGTGATAAGGTCCGACTTTTAAATAAGGCAAATCCTTTAAGCTAATACTCCAGCTATCATTTCCAAAAACAATTATATCTAGGGTATCTTTCGGATATCTAGTTGTAATTAATTCAGATAAAGCCATAGCAACTTTTTTTGCAGGTGTAATCCTATCCTCTCCATATAAAATCATACTATGGCTTATATCAATCATTAAAACAGTACTCATTTGATTTTTATGAAGCGTTTCCTCAACAACTAAATCACTGGAAGTCAGTTCAATTTCACCAATCCCTGAGTGTATTTGAGCATTTTTTAAACTTTCAGTAACAGATATTTTCTCAACTGAATCTCCAAATTGATATGATTTTAATTCCCCAATATTTTCTTCTCCTTGGCCATTATTTTTTGATTTATGATTTCCTTGATTAGACTTTTTTAGTTTTCCAAAGATTTGCTTTAAAGCATGTTCTCTTAAAAGTTTTTCTGTTTTGGCGCTCAAACTTTTACTGCTTACACCATTATCAGGATCGATTTCTTCCTTTACAAAACCTTTTTTTAAAAGGTCCTCAATAAAATCATCAATAGTGTAATTTTCATCAGTTAAATTATATTCTTTATCTAATTCTCTAAGCCAATCAATTGCCTCATCAAAATCTCCAGAAGTATGAGTTATTAATTCTTTGAAAATTTCAAAAAGTCTATCAAATGGGGATTGATTTATCAACTCATGTTTTGAGAAAACTATACCAGAATTTAGCAACTTAGAACCCATCAATTCATTCACAATTTTGCAAGAAAAGCAAAGGTAACAAAAGAATATTATTTACTTAATTGTGATTTTGTTAAAAAACCCTATATTTGTCAAGCAAAACGGAAATTTCTGAAAGGCGACCAAATGGTCCCTTTTTTTTTTAGATGAATTTTAAAGCACAAGTTGAAGATTTGTTAGACAAAGTTTTGGAAGTAAATCCAAAACTTTATTTAATTGATTTAAAAATAAGTAATGATTACAAAATCAAAATAGTCTTGGATGGTGACAATTCAGTTTCACTTAAAGATTGTATTAATGTCAGCAGAGCTATTGAAAATAATTTAGACAGGGATGATATTGATTTTAGCCTAGAGGTTACTTCTGTTGGAGCAAATGAACCTCTAATAATGAAAAGACAATATTATAAAAACATTGGCCGTAAATTATCTGTCGAAGATAATTTAGGGATAAAACATGAGGGAATGTTATGTTCTGTAAATGAAAATGATATAAACATTCAATGGAAAGAGCGCCAAAATAAAAAAATTGGTAAAGGAAAAGAAACGGTAAAAAAAGAAAAAACTTTTAGTTTTTCTCAGATTACACAATCAAAAGTGATTTTAAAATTTTAAAATAAAATAATGGAAAATTTAGCATTAATTGAATCGTTTTCAGATTTTAAAGATGAAAAATTAATCGATAGAGTAACTCTTATGGTTATTCTTGAAGAGGTGTTTCGAAATACTTTAAAAAGAAAATATGGTTCGGATGAGAATTTTGATATAATTATTAATCCAGACAAAGGTGATTTAGAAATTTGGAGAAATAGAGTTGTTGTAAAAGATGGTGAAGTTGAAGACTCTAATCAGGAAATAGAGCTTAGTCAAGCTCAAAAAATAGAAGCTGATTTTGAAGTTGGGGAGGATGTTTCTGAAGAAGTTAAGCTAATAGATTTAGGAAGAAGAACAATTCAGACTTTACGTCAAAATTTAATTTCTAAAATTTTTGAACATGATAGTACAAATGTTTTTAATCAATTTAAAGATCGAGTAGGAGATCTTTTTACAGCTGAAGTTCATCATGTAAGAAGTAGAGAGGTAATTCTTTTGGATGATGATGGAAATGAAATTATTCTCCCAAAAGATCGTCAAATTCCAAATGATTTTTTTAGGAAAGGAGATAATATTCGTGGTGTAATTGATACTGTTGAGTTAAGAGGAAACAAGCCAAGAATTATTCTATCGAGAACTTCGCCTATGTTCTTGGAGAAATTATTTGAACAGGAGATTCCAGAAGTATTTGATGGTTTGATTACTATAAAAAAAGCTGTTCGTATTCCTGGAGAAAAAGCTAAAGTTGCTGTTGATTCTTATGATGACAGAATTGATCCTGTTGGAGCTTGTGTTGGAATGAAAGGCTCAAGAATTCACGGGATTGTTAGAGAACTATGTAATGAAAATATTGATGTCATCAATTTTACAAATAATCTTCAACTTTTTATAACAAGATCGTTAAGTCCTGCAAAAGTAAATTCATTAAAAATTGATGAAGAATCAAAAAGAGTTCAAGTGTTTTTGAATCCTGAGGAAGTATCCAAAGCTATTGGGAAGGGAGGATATAATATTCGTTTGGCAGGAAAGTTGACAGGTTATGAAATCGATGTCTTTAGGGAAGGAATGGAAGAGGATGTAGAATTAAAAGAATTTGGTGATGAAATAGAAGGGTGGATTATTGATGAATTTAATAAAGCAGGTCTTGATACTGCTAAAAGTGTTCTAGAGCTTTCTAAAGAGGACTTAATTAAAAGAACAGATTTGGAAGAGGAAACAATAAATGATGTTATTAAAATTTTAAAAGAAGAATTTGAAGAATAAAATTGGTTAACAAACCCTATTATATAACTTTGACAAGTAAATCTATATATGGCTGAAAAAGCAAGTATCCGATTAAATAAAGTATTAAGAGAATTAAATATTTCTCTTGACCGGGCAGTTGAATACCTTTCTTCAAAAGGAATCTCTATTGAAGCAAGACCAACAACAAAGATTTCTAATGAAACATACAAAAGTCTTTTAGATGAATTCGAAACAGATAAATCTAAAAAAGATGCATCTGCTGAAATAACTGAAGAAAAGAGAAAAGAAAAAGAGCAATTACGCCTAATTCAAGAAAAGAAAGAAAAAGAAGAAATTGAGGCTAAAAATAAGCAGATAATTAAAGCAACTAAAATTGAACTTGTTCAGCCAAAAACAGTTGGTAAAATTAATCTTAAAGATAAAAATCTTTCGAAAGAGATTCAAAAAGATGATATAAATGTTAATTCTACTCCTACAAGTAAAAATAATGATATTTCAGAATCTAATTCATCTAATGTAAATTCTGAAAATAATGTAGATGAAAAAACGACTAAATTAGATGATAATATTAAATCTCAAAAAAGTAAAGAGACTAATCTTTTGGAGACAGAAGATCAAAAAATTCAAACTCAATATCAAAAATTAAGTGGTCCAAAAAAAACAGGTCAAACAATAAATCTTGATCAAGTCAATCAAAAAGAAAAAAATGTTGAAGATGCCAGAAAAAAGAAGCGTAAGAGGATAAGTAAAGAATCTCAGTCAAGGCCAAATAAAAATAAAGTACCTAATACTGGAAAGAAACTCCATAAAAATAATAAACAACCACAAGTTTCAAAGGTTGAGCCTTCTGAAGAAGAAGTTCAAAAACAAATAAGAGAAACTTTAGAAAAACTTCAAGGAAAATCAAATAAGTCAAAAGGTGCTAAGTATAGAAAAGATAAAAGAACTCAACATCGTCAAAAATCTGAAGATGAAATTGCGCAACAAGAAGCTGATAGTAAAATAATTAAGGTAACTGAATTCATTACTGTCGGAGAAGTTGCGACTTTAATGGAGGTTAGCACTACTGAAATTATTTCTGCTTGCATGTCATTGGGAATAATGGTCACAATGAATCAAAGATTGGATGCTGAAACATTAACTATTGTGGCAGATGAATTTGGGTATCAAGTTGAATTTGTAAAAACGGATATAGAGGATAATATTGAGGAAGAGGAAGACGATATTGCTGAAAATCTCTCATCAAGAGCTCCAATTGTTACAGTTATGGGTCATGTTGATCATGGAAAAACATCCTTATTAGATTATATAAGGGAAGAAAATGTTATTGCTGGAGAATCAGGAGGAATTACTCAACACATTGGAGCCTATTCTGTAAAACTTAAAGATGGTCAAAAAATAACTTTTTTAGATACTCCTGGTCATGAAGCATTCACTGCAATGAGAGCTAGAGGAGCACAAGTAACAGATATTGCTGTGATTGTAATTGCCGCAGATGATGATATTATGCCTCAAACAAAAGAAGCCATAAGTCATGCTCAAGCTGCATCAGTTCCAATTGTTTTTGCAATAAACAAGGTTGATAAAGAAAATTCCAATCCTGACAAAATTAAAGAGGCTTTAGCTAATATGAACTTGATGGTCGAAGAGTGGGGAGGTAAAGTTCAATCACATGATGTTTCTGCTCTGAAAGGAACTGGGATTTCAGAATTATTAGAGAAAGTTCTCCTTGAAGCAGAATTATTAGAGTTAAAGGCAAATGAAAATCGTCGTGCTAAAGGAGCTGTTGTAGAAGCCTTTTTGGATAAAGGTAGGGGCTATGTTTCTACTGTGTTAGTCCAAAATGGATCTTTAAGAATTGGAGATTATATCTTGGCTGGAAAGCAAAGTGGAAAAGTTAAAGCTATGTTCGATGAAAGAGGAAATGATATAAAGATAGCACCACCCTCAACCCCTGTATCAATTTTAGGATTGGATGGAGCTCCTCAGGCAGGTGATACTTTTACTGTTCTGGATGATGAACGCGAGGCGAAACAAATTGCTGCAAAAAGGACCCAGTTGTTAAGAGAACAAAATGTTCGAACCCAAAGACATATTACTCTTGATGAAATTGGAAGAAGAATAGCTTTAGGTGAGTTTAAAGAGTTAAACATTATCCTTAAAGGAGACGTTGATGGCTCAGTTGAAGCCCTAACAGATTCATTACAAAAGTTATCCACCGAAGAAATTCAGGTGAATATTATCCACAAAGGTGTAGGAGCTATAACAGAATCGGATGTTTTATTAGCGTCTGCTTCTGATGCAATTGTAATTGGTTTTAATGTCAGACCAATGGGTAACGCGAGAATGATTGCAGATAAAGAAGAGATTGATATCAGGTCCTACTCAATTATCTATGATGCTATAAATGATGTTAAGGATGCAATGGAAGGTCTTCTTTCTCCAGAATTAAGAGAAGAAGTAACTGGAAACGCTGAAATTAGAGAAACTTTTAAGATTTCAAAAATTGGGACAATAGCAGGTTGTATGGTAACCTCAGGTAAAATTTTTAGAAACTCAGGAGTTCGTGTTATAAGAGAAGGAGTTGTTGTTCATGTGGGCGAACTCATTTCTCTTAAAAGATTTAAAGAAGACGTTAAGGAAGTTTCTAAAGGATATGATTGTGGACTTCAAATAAAAGGATATAATGACATCTTAGTGCAAGACGTCATTGAATTTTATAAAGAAGTTGCTGTGAAAAAGAAATTATAAGTTTTTTTTTGGTTCTATTAGAAATGCAGACGGATAATTTTTTTTTAAAGAATTCAAAAGATCATTTGCTTTTTTATAATTTCTGTATGGACCCATCTGAACTTTATAATTTGGTGTTTCGAAAGTGAGATTTATTTCTTCTTCTGGAAATTTTAAAATTATTTTCTTTTTCACTTCTATGGATTCCTCATAATTTCCACTAAACAATTGAATGCTGTAAAATTGATTTGCATAAATATCTTTATTAACTTTTATTTTTAAAGACAGCAGTTTAGTAATTAGGCTATCTTGATCTATTTTTAAATTATTTTCTTGAGCTCCAGAGAACTGATAAATCATTGAAAATAAAAGTATTAAAAACAGATTTTTCATGGCCTTTAATTGTCTTTCACAAATGAACGAAAAAAGATTTCTAATGTAAGAAAAAGTTGTCAATCAATTTCACAATTTAGAATGAATATAAATTAATAAATTAACATTATAAACCTCTAAAAACCCTTTAGCAAAACATATAACTGCATTACTTTTGCACAAGATTTATTCTATTTTGCAAAGAACATCACATATTCTATTTAGAACAAATTCAAGACAATTATCTTGGGCCAAATTCCCAGGAATTGCTCTACTTATATTAGCTCTTTTTTCTCAAGCTTTATTTTCTCAAGACCCAGACCCTATTCTTGGAAAAAAGCTTTTTAATGCCAATTGCGCAGCTTGCCACAAAGTAAATAAAAAAGCTGTTGGACCTGCTTTAAAAGGAGTATCAGCCAAATATGAAAAAGAATGGCTATATACTTGGATAAAAAACAGTTCTGCCATGATTAAATCGGGAGATGCTCGGGCGGTTGCTATATGGGAAGAATATAATAAAAGCGCAATGAATGCTTTCCCTCAATTAAGCACAGCTGATATTGATAATATTCTGGCTTACACTGATTATACTCCACCAAAGCCTGTTGTTTCAGCTTCCGATTCAATTCAACCCTCTAACTCTAATTATGGATCTTCTATTGCAAATGAGATTATACTTATTGCTCTTGCCCTAATTTTTACATTACTAATTGTAATGTTGATTTTAGTCCGAAGAACTTTATTGAGAATTGCCCACGCAAGTGGGGTTGAAATAACACCTCCTTCCAAGCCTAAAAGAATTCCAATTTGGAAAGCATTTATTCAAAATCAATTTTTAGTTTTTGTAAGTGTCATCATCTTTCTTTTAAGTAGTGCTTATTATGTATATGGATTTTTAATGCAAATTGGTGTTGACCAGGGTTATATGCCAGTCCAGCCAATACATTATTCTCATAAAATCCATGCTGGTGCTAATCAGATTGAATGTAAGTATTGTCACTCTTCTGCAAGAGTTTCTAAGCATTCTGGAATACCATCACTGAATGTTTGTATGAACTGTCACCAAAATATTGCCGAGTACAACGGAGAGGAAGATCTTGAAAATGGATATACTAAAGAATTTTACACTAATGAAATAAAAAAACTTTATGCGGCTGTAGGTTGGGATGAAGAAAATCAATCTTACACTGGGAATACAGTGCCAGTTAAGTGGATTAGAATTCATAACTTACCAGACTTTGTATATTTCAATCACGCACAACACGTAATGGTAGGTGAAGTAGAATGTCAAACATGTCACGGGCCAGTTGAAGAAATGGAGATAATGTATCAGTATTCTCCTTTGACAATGGGATGGTGTATTAATTGTCACAGAGAAACTAATGTTAAAGTTCAAAATAATGAGTATTACACTAAGATTCATGAAGAGTTATCAAAAAAATATGGAGTTGAAAAACTAACTGTAGCTCAAATGGGAGGTTTAGAATGTGGAAAATGTCATTATTAATAAAAGAAATATAAATATAGCTTATGGCTACAAATAAAACTTATTGGAAAAGTGTTGATCAACTCGATCAAAACAACCCGATGGTTGTAAAACTTGAGCAAAATGAGTTTCCTGAAAAATTGCCTCAGGATTTCAATAAGAACGATTCAAAGATAGAAGATAGTTCCTCTTCAAGACGTGACTTTCTTAAATATGTAGGTTTCTCAACTGCTGCAGCAACTGTTGCAGCATGTGAGGGCCCCGTTATAAAATCTGTTCCATACGTTGTTCAACCTGAACAAATCAGACCAGGAATTGCTAATTTTTATGCTACAACTATTGCTGATGGCTATGATTTTGCATCAGTACTTGTTAAAACAAGAGAAGGCAGGCCAATCAAAATTGAAAGTAATTCTGATTCATCCTTTTTTGGATGTGCAAATGCTAGAGTACATGCATCAGTTTTATCTATGTATGATTCACTAAGATTGCAGGGGCCAAAATTAAATCAGTCTGATATTAGTTGGGAAAGCTTTGTCATGGAGTTTAAAGAAAAATTAAAAGCTCTTGAAGAATTTAAAAAGCCTTTAGTTTTATTAACTCAAACCTTTGCAAGTCCTACTACAAAAGAACTTATTAGTAAATTTATTTCTGAACACTCAAACATTATACATGTCGTATATGATACTATTTCAGAGTCACATGCTTTAAATGCTTATGAAAACATCTTTGGTTTAAGAGGGTTTGCTGATTATGATTTTTCCAAAGCTGAAACTATTATTTCAATTGATGCAGATATTTTAGGAGATTGGCAAGGAGGCGGCTATGATTCTGGTTATGCAAAAGGTCGTATTCCAAAGAAGGAAAATGGAGTGTCAAAAATGTCGTATCATATGCAGTTTGAGTCTAACATGACTCTTTCGGGAGCAAATGCTGATAAAAGAATTCCATTATCTCCTTCTTCATTAAAAAATATCCTTGCTTTTATTTACGGAGAATTAAGTGGACAAACTATTAAGTCAAAACTTGATCCTTCTGCAAAAAAAGCTGCATTATTTGCAGTGAAAAAAATAAAAAAATCAAGAAATAAGGCTGTTTTAGTCTCTGGCATTCAAGAAACAGAGGCACAAGAATTAGTTTTAGCAATTAATTCTTTAATTCAAAGTGATGCGTTTGATATTGAACACCCGAGGCTTATTCGTCAAGGAAATTCTGATGAATTAGAAAAAGTTGTTAATGATATTATTGGAGGTAATGTTTCTGGATTAATAGCTGTTGGAGTTAATCCAGTTAATAATTTATACAATGGTGATAAACTTGGAGAAGCTATAAAAAAACTACCTTTTTCAGCTGCTTTTTCAATAAAAATGGATGAAACAGCTTCAGTTTCTCAATTTGTTGGAGCATTACCGCACTATCTTGAATCATGGGGTGATTATGAATTTAAAACAGGTCACTTCTTCTTAGCTCAACCAACAATCAAGCCTTTATTTAATACTCGTCAATTTCAAGAAGTTTTGATAGATATCTTAAATATTGAAAGGGATTATTATTCATACATAAAAGAATATTGGACAAAGAAAATTTTGTTTGGTGAATCATTTAGTCAAACTCTTCATGATGGATACTTTGTAAATAAATCTTCAGTTTCAAATTCTGAAATGATGAATATGCAGGAAATGTCAAGTAAAGCAAATTCATTATGTGTTGATGATGAAAATGGGATATCATTAATCTTATATCCCAAAACAGGTATGGGCGATGGCCAGCAATCTAATAATCCGTGGCTTCAGGAATTTCCTGACCCAATTACCAGGGTCTCTTGGGATAACTATTTAACTATTTCAAAGTCAGATGCAGATTTAATTGGATTAAAAAATGTTAATGTTGCAAATGGTGCTCTTAATGGCAGTTACGCTAAAATAACATTAGAAAGTATAAAACTTACTGTTCCTGTTTTAATTCAGCCAGGACAAGCAAAAGGAACCGTTGGGCTAGCGTTTGGATATGGAAAAAAATTAGGGTTAAAAGAAGAAATGCAAGGAGGAGCTAACGCTTATTTATTATATAAAAATCAAAACAAGGTTCAAGAGATTTCAATTTCACCCACAGATGGGTTTCATGAGTTTGCATGTGTTCAATTACACAATACTTTAATGGGAAGAGGAGATATTGTAAAAGAAACTACTTTAGAGGTTTTTAACACCAAAGATAAAAAGTATTGGAATTCGGTTCCAATGGTTTCCAAAAATCATATTGAAACAAAAGTTACTTCACCAGAAGTTGATATGTGGCAAGAGTTCGATAGATCTATAGGTCATCATTTTAATCTTTCAATTGATTTAAATTCATGTACCGGTTGTGGAGCATGTGTTATTGCGTGTCATGCTGAAAACAACGTTCCTGTTGTTGGCAAGGTTGAAGTAAGAAGATCAAGAGATATGCATTGGCTAAGAATAGATAGATATTATTCTTCTGAAGAATCATTTGACTCTGATAACGAAACAAAAGATGAAATTTCAGGATTGGGCGACTCTTTAACAACCTTCGGAAAAATGGAAAATCCTTCTGAAAATCCCCAGGTAGTTTTTCAACCAGTTATGTGTCAGCATTGCAATCATGCTCCTTGTGAAACTGTATGTCCTGTTGCAGCTACTTCTCATGGAAGGCAAGGCCAAAATCATATGGCATACAATAGATGTATAGGGACAAGGTATTGTGCTAACAATTGTCCTTATAAAGTCAGAAGATTTAATTGGTTTTTATATAATAAGAATGATGAATTTGACTACCACATGAACAATGACTTAGGACGAATGGTTCTAAATCCAGATGTAGTTGTTAGATCAAGAGGAGTAATGGAAAAATGCTCATTTTGTATTCAAATGACTCAGAAAACTATTTTAGATGCCAAATTAGAAGGAAGAGAGGTAAAAGAAAGCGATTGGAGTTGTGCTTGCTCAGATGCCTGTGATTCTGGAGCAATGGTTTTTGGAGATATAAATGATAAAGAAAGTGAAATTTCTAAGCTAAAAGAAAATGATAGGATGTATCACTTACTTGAAAGCGTGGGTACTAAACCAAATGTTATGTATCAAACAAAGATTAGAAATGTTGATAAAACATAATTTTATAAAAATAAAACAAATATGTCATCACACTATGAAGCCCCGATAAGAAAACCTCTAGTAACTGGAGATAAGTCTTATCATGATGTTACGTTAGATGTAGCAGCTGCTGTTGAGGGTAAAGCCAACAAACTGTGGTGGATTGTTTTTGGTATTTCATTATCTGCACTTGCATGGGGGATAGGTTGTATAATTTATACAATATCAACTGGTATTGGAGTGTGGGGGCTTAATAAAACAGTTGGATGGGCTTGGGACATTACAAATTTCGTCTGGTGGGTTGGTATAGGACATGCAGGGACTTTGATTTCAGCAGTACTATTATTATTTCGTCAGAAATGGAGAATGGCTATTAACAGATCAGCAGAAGCAATGACTATTTTTTCTGTTATTCAAGCTGGATTATTCCCCATAATTCACATGGGAAGGCCATGGTTAGCTTATTGGACTGTTCCAATTCCCAATCAGTTTGGATCATTATGGGTGAATTTTAATTCACCACTATTATGGGATGTTTTTGCAATTTCCACTTATTTATCTGTTTCATTAGTATTTTGGTGGACTGGACTTTTACCTGATTTTGCTATGATTAGAGATAGGGCTATACGTCCTTTCCAAAAAAAAATATATTCATTGCTGAGTTTCGGATGGTCGGGGAGAGCTAAGGATTGGCAACGTTTTGAAGAAGTTTCTCTTGTTTTAGCAGGGTTGGCAACACCACTTGTCTTATCTGTTCATACAATTGTATCCTTTGACTTTGCTACCTCTGTTATTCCAGGATGGCATACCACTATCTTTCCACCATATTTTGTTGCTGGTGCAGTTTTTTCAGGATTTGCAATGGTTAATACATTGCTTATAATAATGAGAAAAGTTTCTAATCTTGAGGATTATATTACAATACAACATATAGAGTTAATGAACATTGTAATTATGATTACTGGATCAATTGTTGGTGTAGCTTACATAACCGAATTATTTATAGCGTGGTATTCCGGAGTAGAATATGAACAATATGCTTTTTTAAATAGAGCTACTGGACCTTATTGGTGGGCATACTGGTCCATGATGACTTGTAATGTTTTTTCTCCTCAATTTATGTGGTTTAAAAAATTAAGGACAAGTATTATGTTTTCGTTTATAATTTCTATTGTTGTTAATATTGGAATGTGGTTTGAGAGATTTGTGATCATTGTAACTTCATTACATAGAGATTACTTACCTTCTTCATGGACGATGTTTTCTCCAACTTTTGTAGATATAGGAATATTTATAGGGACACTAGGGTTTTTCTTTGTATTATTTCTATTATATGCTAGAACTTTCCCAGTAATTGCTCAGGCTGAAGTTAAGTCCATACTAAAATCGTCAGGTGAAAAATATAAAAAATTAAGAGAATCATGAGTAAGGTAATTCACGCATTATATGACGATGATGACATCTTAATGAAGGCTGTTAAAGATATTCGTCATGAAAAATATCATATTGAAGAGGTTTACACCCCGTTTCCAGTCCACGGACTTGATAAAGTTCTTGGTCTAGAGGGAACCAAAATTGCAATAACTTCATTTATGTATGGTTGTCTCGGACTAATAATTTCTTTTCTTATGATGAATTATATTATGATTGAAGATTGGCCACAAAATATAGGAGGAAAACCAAGCTTTTCCTACATTCAAAACATGCCTGCATTTGTTCCCATAATGTTTGAGCTAACTGTTTTTTTTGCTGCTCACTTGATGGTTATCACATTCTACATGAGAAGTAAGTTATGGCCTTTTAAAAAGGCAGAAAACCCCAATCCTCTTACTACCGATGATAAGTTTTTAGTCGAAATTTTAGTTGTTGACAATGAAAAAGAACTTACTAAACTTATAAGAAAAACAGGGGCCGTGGATATTAAACTAATTGAAAAAAATATTTAGAATGAAAAAACTACTTATTTTTTTAACTTTTGGAATTGTTTTTCTTTTTGAATCATGTTCAAATTCCTCTAAGCCAAATTATCAATACTTTCCTAACATGTATGAATCAGTTGGTTATGAAACATATGCGGAAAGTCATGCCTTTTCAAATGGAATTGAAGCCCAAACACCCGTTAAGAATTCTGTAGCAAGAGGATGGGCGCCGTATGATTATCTTGACACAAATGAAGATTATGAAAAAGCCAAAATTAGTCTAAAATCTCCTATAGAAATAAGTGATGAAAATCTATCAGAAGGTAAAGAGCTGTATGGGATATATTGTGCAGTATGTCATGGCAGTAAAGGAGATGGACAAGGAATTTTAATGACAAGGGAAAAGTTTTTGGGGATTCCAAGTTACATAGACAGAGATATTACTCCAGGAAGTATCTATCATGTCTTAATGTACGGAAAAAATGCTATGGGTTCTCATGCAGGGCAAGTCAATAAAATTGAAAGGTGGCAAATCGCACAATATGTTATGCAATTAAGAAATAATTTGATCAAAAAGTAATTAACGTGAATAATATATTTACAAAAAATATTAGAAATTTTTCATTAACTCTAATGATCCTAGGACTTTTAGGCCTCACAATAGGATTTTTGAATTCGCCATCAACCGTCGATGAGGCTCAAACAATGATTGCGGCATCAGATCATGGAGAAGAGCATAATTCAGATTCTTCTAATAATCATAAAGAAGACAGTCATAAAACTCACTCATCAGATGATAAATCTTCCCATGATAATCATGATAAACAAAATTTAGAATTTGCTAATCAGAAAGATCATGATTCTGATCACGGCCAGCACCTGCTTCATCAACTTCAGAACAGACCTTGGGCTGCATTATATGTAGCAGCATTATTCTTTTTTATGATTCCTTTGGGCGTATTAGCATTTTATGCTATAAATAGAGCCGCACAAGCAGGTTGGTCAATCGTTTTGTTCAGAGTTATGGAAGGTATAACAGGTTATTTGCTCCCTGGAAGTATTGTAATTTTAGTAATACTAATTCTATCGGTAATGCATCTAAATCATTTGTTTATATGGATGGACCCAGAAGTTGTTGCTCATGATGAATTAATCCAGGGAAAATCAGGATATCTTAATACAAAATGGTTCATAGTTAGAGCTTTGTTCTATATATTGGGGTGGAACATGTATAGATATATTTCAAGAAAAATTTCTTTAGCTCAAGATCAAGGCGATTATCTAAAAAATCACAAGAAAAACTTTAGACTGGCAGCTGGATTTTTAGTTTTTTATATTTACACAGAATCTATGATGTCATGGGATTGGATAATGTCAATAGATCCTCACTGGTTTAGCACTTTATTTGGATGGTATGTTTTTGCTAGCATGTTTGTCACTGGGATTACTGTTATTGCACTTGTTACTATTTATTTAAAATCAAAAGGACATTTAGAAATCGTTAATGCAAGCCATATACACAATATTGGTCTCTTTATGTTTGGTGTTTCAGTTTTTTGGGCCTATTTATGGTTTTCACAATTTATGTTAATATGGTATTCAAACATACCGGAGGAGGTTACTTATTTCATAACCAGAATAGAAGATTATAGCTTACCATTTTTTGGCATGATAGTCATGAATCTTATTTTTCCTTTTTTAATTTTAATGAATAGGGATTATAAAAGAAATAATTATTTAATAGTTATGACTGGTATTGTAATTGTTTTGGGTCATTACATTGATGTTTACAATATGATAATGCCATCAGCTGTCGGAGACCAATGGTACTTTGGTTATCCTGAAGTAGGAGGTTTTATATTTTTTACGGGGCTTTTTATTTGGTTTACATTCAAGTCTTTAGACAAAGCCCCATTAATAGCAAAGGGTGATCCATTTGCAAAAGAAAGTGAAGAGTTTCATTATTAAATAAGTAAGATAAGATGACTATATTTTTAACATTAATGCTACTTGTTCTTGTGACTGTTTCAATTTGGCAGGTAACAAAAATTTTAGAATTATCTCAACCAAAACAAAAGCAAACTCAAATTGCGGATGATAATGATAATCAAACACAAGGTAAATTAATGTTTGCTTTTTTAATTTTCATATATATACTTACTATATTTTCATTTTGGAAATGGGGAGATGTTTTGCTTCCAACAGCTGCTTCTGATCATGGTCCAGAATATGATAATTTAATGTGGATTACATTTTCTGTAATATTTTTTGTTCAGACAGTTACTCAAGCCTTACTTCATTACTTTAGCTATAAATATAGAGGTAGTGGTATTCGTAAAGCTTTTTTCTTAGCAGACAACGATAAACTTGAGGCGGTATGGACAATCATTCCTACAATTGTTTTAGCAGTATTAATTTTATATGGTCTCTACACTTGGAATGATATTATGTATGTAGAGGAAAATGAAGATGCTTTAGTGGTAGAATTATATGCGCAGCAATTCAACTGGAAAGCTAGATATGCTGGAGAGGACAATGTTTTAGGAGATGCAAATGTTCGTTTTCTTCAAGATTTTGATGGAAAAAACCTTGTAGGTATTGATGTCACTGACCCTAATGGTCTTGATGACATAGTAGTTCAAGAACTTCATCTGCCTGTTGGAAAAGAAATCAATTTTAAAATGCGGTCCCAAGACGTTTTACATTCTGCCTTTATGCCTCATTTTAGAGCGCAGATGAATTGTGTTCCTGGAATGATTACTGAATTTGCTTTCACTCCAATTAAAACAACAGAGCAAATGAGAATGGATCCTGATATGATTTCTAAGGTTAGAAAAATCAATAAAATTAGACAGGCTAATAGTAAAGATTTAATAGCAAATGGTGAAGAAGCTCTTGAACCATATGTTTTTGATTATTTATTACTTTGTAATAAAATATGTGGAGCTTCTCATTACAATATGCAAATGAAAATTATAGTAGAAACAGAAGAAGAATTTAACAAATGGTTAAGTAGTCAACAGACTTTTGCTCAATTTATTCAATAATTTATTTTTATGTCAACAGAATTAATACACGAACACGAAGATCACGGACATCACCATAAAGAAACTTTTATAACAAAGTATGTTTTTAGTCAGGATCATAAAATGATTGCTAAACAATATCTAATAACAGGTTTATTTATGGGTTTTATAGGTATTGCTATGTCTTTGCTTTTTCGTTTACAATTGGCTTGGCCTGAAAAACCTTTTGGAATTTTTGAGGTTTTATTAGGAAAATGGGCTCCAGATGGAGTGATGGATCCAAATGTTTATTTGGCATTGGTTACTATCCATGGTACAATAATGGTATTCTTTGTTTTAACAGCTGGTTTAAGCGGAACTTTTTCTAATCTTTTAATACCACTTCAGATCGGTGCAAGGGACATGGCTTCAGGACTACTGAATATGATTTCATTCTGGTTGTTTTTCGTTTCATGTACATTGATGATAGCCTCTTTATTTGTTGAGGCTGGGCCTGCAGCATCAGGATGGACAGTTTATCCCCCTTTATCTGCACTACCTCAAGCTCAGCCTGGATCAGGTACTGGGATGACCTTGTGGTTGGTTTCAATGGCTGTTTTTATTGCTTCATCGCTTTTAGGGTCATTAAATTACGTTGTTACAGTAATTAATTTAAGGACGAAAGGAATGACAATGAGTAGACTCCCTTTAACAATATGGGCATTTTTTGTTACTGCAATAATTGGAATAGTTTCATTCCCGGTCTTACTTTCAGCTGCACTTTTGCTAATAATGGATAGATCATTCGGAACATCTTTTTTTCTATCAGATATTTTCATTCAGGGAGAGGTCCTTCACTACCAAGGAGGATCACCCGTTTTGTACGAACATCTTTTTTGGTTTTTGGGACATCCTGAAGTTTATATAGTTTTACTTCCAGCTTTAGGTATTACTTCTGAAGTTCTTGCCACAAATGCTCGTAAGCCTATTTTTGGATATCGGGCAATGGTTGCATCTATTTTAGGAATTGCTTTTTTGTCAACCGTAGTTTGGGGTCACCACATGTTTATATCTGGAATGAACCCATTTTTAGGATCTGTTTTTACATTTACAACACTTTTAATTGCTATTCCATCAGCGGTTAAAGCTTTCAACTATATTACAACCTTATGGAAAGGTAATTTACAACTTAACCCCGCTATGTTGTTTTCAATAGGACTCGTTTCGACTTTTATTTCTGGAGGACTAACAGGTATTATTTTAGGAGACAGCACTTTGGATATAAATGTACATGATACTTATTTTGTCGTAGCTCATTTTCATTTGGTAATGGGAGTTTCTGCCCTATACGGACTTTTTGCTGGAGTCTATCATTGGTTTCCAAAAATGTTTGGACGTATGATGAATAAAAATCTTGGCTACATTCATTTTTGGATTACTGCGATTTGTTCTTATGGTGTTTTTTTTCCAATGCATTTCATTGGAATGGCTGGACTGCCCAGAAGATATTATACAAACACAAATTTTCCATACTTTGATGATTTGGCAAATATAAATGTCGTTATTACTGTGTTCGCCCTTACGGCTGGTGCAGCTCAAATCGTTTTTCTCTATAACTTTATACATAGTATGTTTTATGGAAAACAAACTGATCAAAATCCCTGGAGGTCAAATACTTTAGAGTGGACAGCTCCAATAGAGCATTTTCATGGAAACTGGCATGGAGAGATACCTCACGTTCACAGGTGGGCATATGACTATTCTAAGCCAGGAAGTGATGATGATTTCATACCACAAAATATTCCATTAAAAAAAGGAGAGGAAGAGTTACAGCATTAAATTTAAAATAACTTAATCTAGGTTTTAACATCCACATTAGACCAACAATTAAAATTGGTATCTTTATATAATGAATGAAAATCTGGATCCAACAACTGAAAATTTTAATTCGGAAGAACAGGATTTTGACAGAGCACTAAGACCACTGAGTTTTGATGATTTTGCTGGCCAAGAATCAACCTTAGAGAATCTTAAAGTTTTTGTTGCAGCTGCAAACAAAAGAAATGATGCTCTAGATCATACTTTGTTTCACGGGCCTCCTGGTCTGGGAAAAACTACTTTAGCTTATATTTTAGCAAACGAGCTAAGTGCAGGAATTAAAATGACTTCAGGTCCAGTTCTAGATAAGCCAGGAGATTTAGCTGGTTTATTAACTAACCTTCAGCCTAGGGATATTCTTTTTATTGATGAAATACATCGATTAAGTCCAATTGTTGAGGAGTATTTATATTCTGCAATGGAGGATTATAAAATTGATATAATGCTAGAAACTGGTCCAAACGCAAGAACAGTTCAGATAAATCTTAATCCATTTACTTTGGTAGGCGCAACAACCAGATCTGGTCTTTTAACCTCACCTATGAGAGCAAGATTTGGCATTAGTAGTAGACTGGAATATTATTCAACTGAACTTATTTCTAACATTATTGAAAGGAGTGCTAATATTTTAAAAGTTGATATTGATTTAAAAGCCGCCATTGAGATTTCCGGAAGGAGTAGAGGTACACCTCGAATAGCCAATGGATTATTAAGAAGAGTAAGAGATTTTGCCCAGATTAAAGGAGATGGAAATATTGATATCAAAATCACTAAATATGCCTTAAAATCTCTAAATGTTGATGATTATGGTTTAGATGAAATGGATAATAAGATTTTAACAACACTAATAGATAAATTTAAAGGTGGCCCTGTCGGGATTTCCACTTTGTCAACAGCAGTGGCAGAAACTGGTGAAACTATTGAGGAGGTTTATGAGCCTTTTTTAATTCAACAAGGTTTCATAGTAAGAACTCCAAGAGGGAGAGAGGTTACAGAAAAAGCTTATAAGCATTTGGGTAGAGTAAAAAACAATCAAAAAGGATTATTTTGAAAACTTTATTCTTGCTTAGATGAATCTCTAATCATTAATTTGGTTGAAAAGACCCTTTTTTTATAATTAAACCTCAATTTTTTCTTTTTTGAATTTAACTCTTTAATAAATAAATCAAAACATTCATTTCCCATTAAGATTCCTGGTTGATCAATAGTCGATAATGAAGGAGACAGCCTGTTGGTTAAAAGCCAGTTTCCAAAACCTATTACTTTTATATCTTTTGGAATATTTAAATTATTTTGTTTTAAACTTTCCATAGCCCCAACTAGAGGAAGATCTGCCATTGAAAAAACCCCATCAAATTCAATGTTTTTTGAAATAAATGAATTCATGAGCTCATAACCTTCTGAATCGGTCATTTTATTTGCCATTATAACTCTGTTCGAATCATAGGGTAAATTATAATCTTCCAAAGCCTTTTTATATCCTAGAAACCTGTCAATTGAGATTTGAGGAAGTAACTGTCCTCTTATATGTACAATCTTTTTACATCCATTTTTAATTAAATGTTCAGTTGCAGTGTATGCTGATTTTCTATCATCAATTATTACTTTAGATGATTCAAGAAGCTTAGAAATTTTGTCGAACTGAATAAGAATGGTTCCAGATTCTTGAATTTTTTTTAGATGTTTTAAGTCATGAGTGTCTTGGGCAAGTGAAATAAATATGCCATCAACATTTTGCTGCAGTAATTTATCAATTAAGCGTTTTTCATTTTCATAAGATTCATTCGATTTTAAAATAATTACCAAATAATTGTGTTTATCAGCAGAATCTAATATTCCCCTTACAATATTGCTAAAAAAAGGATGATTTATATGAGGTATTATTACCCCTATAACTTTTGTTGATTTTGTTCTTAAGAAAGCTGCTTGTGTATTAGGATAAAAATTAAGGTTTTTTGAGAGATTTAAAACCTTATTTCTAGTTTTAGGGCTGACATCTTTGTATCCATTAAGAGCTTTTGAGACGGTTGCTTTTGAAAGGTTTAATTTTTCTGCGAGTATTCCAAGTGTTAATTTTGACATTGATTAGTGTAATTGCTTTTTACAAGTAAATTATTAAATTATTAATATAATTTCTTTTTACAAGTAAATTATTAAAATCATTTGTTTTTATTATAAGATTCGTAATTCGAAATCGATTTCGTTGTAAATATAATTAATGTAAGCAAAATGTGAAAATAAAGTTAAAGAATTAATGTATTTTAGGCTTTCGATTTAATCAAATCAAAAACAATTAACTTAAACAAGAAAGAATGAAAAACAATTTCAAGACTTCATTACTTATGCTTTTTGCGTTATTGCTGAGTGTAGGTGTGTATGCTCAGACAGTTAATGGTACTGTCGTGAGTGATGATGGCCCGTTGCCTGGTGCAACGGTTCAAGTACAGGGTACTGACATAGGAACTTCTACAGATTTTGATGGTAATTATACTATCGAAGCATCCTCTGGGGATGTATTAGTTTTTTCCTTTGTTGGATTCGCATCCCAAATAATAACAGTTGGAAACCAAGACCAAATTAACGTAAGCCTTGCCTTAGATAGTGAATTAGAAGAGGTGGTTGTGACAGGTTATGGATCTCAACGTTCTAAAGAAGTAACTGCTGCCGTTGTAAAGGTAGATGCTGAAGACTTCAATAAAGGGGCTATTTCAGATGCCGCTCAATTACTTCAAGGTAAAGTAGCTGGACTTCAGGTTTATAATCGTGGTGGTGATCCAAATGCAGCTGCCGTTATAAGATTAAGAGGTATTTCAACAGTTGGAGCTAATGTTTCACCACTTGTTGTAATAGACGGAGTGATTGGTGCTTCACTGCAGAATGTTGACCCTGCTGATATAGAAGAAATAAATGTATTAAAAGATGGTTCTGCATCCGCAATTTACGGATCGAGAGGATCATCAGGTGTAATTTTAGTAACAACTAAGACTGGTAAAGAGGGTAAAATGACCCTTAACTACTCGGGTCAATTAGGTGTTTCTAGTGCATTTAATACTATTCAAACTATGGAAGCGGCTGAGTTTGTTGCTGCTGGTGGAACTGATTTAGGATCTGTAACTAACTGGACAGATGCTGTTACTCGAGATGCAATTACGCGTATTCACAACATTTCTGCTTCTGGCGGATCTGGTGATACTTCATATCGTATTGCAGCTAACTTTAGAGATGTTCAAGGTGTACTGATTAGTTCTGATTTCAATCAGTTTAATACTCGTTTGAACTTTACAACTAGAGCTTTAAATGACAAACTACGTCTTACTGTAAACACTGCTTTTACTAAAAGAGAGCAAAATAATGGAGATATGGAATCTTTGAAATATGCTATTCTTTACAATCCAACTGCTCCAATTTTAGCTGCTGACTATGGTGGCGTATTTAATGGAGATCAATATGGTGGGTATTTCGAAACACTTGGATTATTTGACAGTTACAACCCTGTTTCAATCGCTAGACAGCAAATCAATGCAGGAGATAAAACTGAGTTAAACTACAGTGTCAACGCTGAATATGGATTTAATGAAAATTTATCTATTAACTTAAATGCGGCAAGTCAGGTTAGTAAATACTCTAATAAATTGTATAACCCTACAACTTTGCTTAGAGGTGGTAATGCAGCTTCTCCTATTAGAAAAGGAAGTGCAAATTTTTACGATCAAACATATAGCTTTAAGCTTTCGGAAGTATATGCTCGTTATAATACTGAGCTTGCAGGTAATGATCTTGTTGTTACTGCTGGATATTCTCATCAGATGCAAAATTTCAATGACCACTCCATGACACTTGGTGATTTTCCAAATGAAACAGCGGCTGGTATCGATTTTATAAATGCAATTGAATACTCTCAAGATTTATTAGGAGCTGGTTTCATACAAGCAGATTCTAATGCTACTCCTGATGAAAAAATCATTGCATTTTTTGGTAGAGTAAATTATACTATAAATGATGCAATTTTCCTTAATGCTTCCCTTCGTCGTGAAGGATCAACAAAGCTTGGATCTGAAAACCAATGGGGTTTATTTCCTTCTGCTGGTTTAGGAGTTGATTTAGAAAACTACTTAAACCTTGGAGCTGATAAATTTAAGGTTCGTTTAGGTTACGGTGTAACTGGTGCACTTCCAGGACCTAATGGTTTATCTCAACAGATTAGAGGATTTACATACGCAAGTGCAACTGGTGGTGGATCATCTTCACCTTCTCGTGATGCTAACCCAGACTTAAAATGGGAAGAAAAAGCTGAAACAAATCTAGGATTTGAATATCGCAAAGGAAGATTAGATGCAACACTAGATTTGTATACTAGAGACATCAATGACTTTATTTTAAATCGTCAGGTTGATCAAGCAATTTATCCAACTGGACAACGATATGAAAATGCTGGTAAGTTAAACACTAAAGGTGTTGAGCTTGCTCTTAATTATCAGCTTACTGATAATTACAGCACTGGACTTGTATTATCGACATATAATACTACTTTAGAAGAATATGTAAATGATGCTGAAATGAGAGCTAATTTAGGTGCGCCTGGACAAAACTCTACAGCTACTATTCGAGTTAAAGTAGGTGAGGAAATTGGAACTATATGGGGGCCTATTCATGAAGGTGTTTCTGGTGGAAACAATGTGTTTGCTGATGTAAATGGAGATGGAACAATAAATGTTGGTCAAGACCAGGCTCTTAATGAAGATGTTGATTTTGCTGTACTTGGAAATGGTACTCCAGATCTAGAATTAGGTTGGACAAACCAATTGACTTTTGGTGAATGGTCTATTAATGCATTTTTTAGAGGCGCTTTTGGTCATAGCTTAGTTAATACTTTCCGTGCCTTTTATGAGCCAAGAATTTCTACACAGAGTTCATATAACTTTGTAAATACTGAGCTTGCTCCAGAAGGACTTACTCAGGCTCGTTTTAGCTCATTGTACGTTGAGAAAGCTGATTTCTTTAAATTAGATAACTTAACAATTACAAGAAACATGGATGTAAGTGGATTAAATGGTATTGATGCCTTACAACTTTCATTAAATGCTCAAAATGCATTTGTAATAACAAGCTACACTGGACCTGATCCAGAACCATCTCTAGTAGATATTGGAGAGGATGCTGGAGGAGGATATGATGTTTTATCTCCCGGGATAGACCGTCGTAGAAGCTATTATCCTAACAGAACTTTTACACTAGGTGTAAACATTAAATTTTAATTTAAAAACAAAGAAATTATGAAAAATATTTTCAAAAATTTACTACTTGCATCTTCAGTATTTGCATTAGTTTTTTCTTGTACTGATTTAGAAGAAGAATTAGTTGGAGACATTACTAAGGCAGTTACTGTAGAAGCCCCTAATATTGGAGGTGATGCTGGTGGTGGTAATGATGCGCTTGCGGGTGCATATTCACAATTACAGTGGTCGGGAACTGCTAACCACTTTAGTTATTTCAGTATTCAAGGACTTCCTTCTGATGAAATGGCCATTGCAGCTAAAGGTGGTGACTGGTATGATGGAGGAGTTTTAGTTCAAATGCACCGCCATACATATGATCCAACAAATGGTATTATTGGTAATACTTGGGGTGGTCAATATGGTGCAATTGGAGCTATTAATGATGCTATTGCTAACCTTGGCCTATCTGCTGCAGATATCATGCAGATGAGAGCGTTAAGAGCATACTTTTATTGGAGAATGCTTGACCTTTATGGAAGAGTAAAAATTGTTACTACTCCAGGAGGTGATGCTCCTCAATCGACACGTGCAGAATTATATGCATTTGTTGAATCAGAGCTTTTAGCTTCATTAGGAACTACTGAAATTTCAGCTAATACTACGTTTTCTGATGCAGGTCTTCCAGCATCATCTAGCGTTTATCGTGTAAACAGGTATGCTGCCTTAGGATTCTTAACGAAACTTTATCTTAATCATGGAGTTTACTTAGGAACTGAAAGCGCTGCCACTTATACTAAGGCTGCTCAAGCTGCTAAGATTATTATGGATTCTAATGCATACCAATTATGCGGAGCAGGATGTAGTGTTTCTAATCTTGCGAAACGTCCAGCTGTTGCTACTGATCCTGATAATCTTGAAGGTTATGCTGCGGTATTTGCACCTAACAATGATAATAACGTAGAGCACATATTTTCTGTGAATTATGATGAGGCTACTGCAGGTGGAATGAACTTTGCAAAAATGACACTTCACTATTCTAGTCAGTTGACTTGGAACTTTGAAGCTCAACCATGGAATGGTTATGCTGCATTGGAAGAGTTTTATAACTCATATGAAGCAGGTGACGCTCGTAAAGCAAATAACTTTATAGTTGGACCTCAGAAAGATTATGGTGGAAGTGCTCTAAATGATTTCGCTGCGGATGATGCAGGAGGGATTGTTTTAGACTATACTCCTGCGATTAACGAATTAGAGCCTAATGCTCTACGTCAATCAGGTGCTCGTTTAGGAAAATTCAGTTTTCAACAATTTGGTCGTCCAGATCAAAGTAATGACTTCCCAATTGTAAGATTAGGAGACATTATGTTAATGTATGCTGAAGCTAAAATGCGTGCCGCTGGAAACTGGAATGATGCAGAAGGTCTTGCAGCAGTTAATGCTGTTCGTGCAAGAGCTGGTGTTAGTGCATATTCATCTATGACAGCTGACGAGTTTTTAGCTGAAAGAGGTCGTGAGATGTTCCAAGAGTCATCAAGACGTACTGATTTAATCAGATTTGGTAAATACAGCTCTGGAACTTGGTGGGAAAAAACTGCCTCTCCAGCACATAAAGCTTTATTCCCAATTCCTTTTGATGCAATTCAATCGTCTACGGGTCTTAGCCAGAATGCAGGGTATTAAACACATTTAATATTCTTAAATAAGTTTAAAAGGCTGCTCAATTTTTGAGCAGCCTTTTTATCTTTGCAAAATGATGAAAATCTTCAAGTTTATATTTGTATTCATGATTATCGGCTGCTCAAGTAGTGACTCATTATTATTTGAATTAATGGATGAATCTACAACAGGTATTAAATTTGAAAACACTTTATCTTACACCGAAGAATTTAATCCTTATACTTACAGAAATTTTTATAATGGAGCTGGAGTTTCTCTAGGTGATATAAATAATGATGGATTAATTGATATATATTTTACAGGAAATATTGTAGATAATAAGCTATTCCTTAATAGGGGTGATTGGAAGTTTGAGGATATTACTGAATCAGCAGGTGTTGCCTGTCCTGATATTTGGTCAACAGGTTCAACTTTTGTTGATATAAATGGTGATGGTTTGTTAGATATATATGTTTGTAAGTCTGGAAAACCAGGAGGTGATAATAGACATAATGAACTATTTATAAATCAAGGAGACCTAACTTTTAAAGAAAGTTCAAAAGAATATGGATTAGACATTACCGGCCTTTCAGTTCACGCTGCTTTTTTAGATTATGATAAAGATGGTGATCTAGATGCATATATTTTAAATAATTCTATTCGTTCTGTTGGGGGATATGATTTAATTATAGATCAAAGAAAAGTTCCTGACCCTAACAATAATGGAAATAAATTTTTGGAAAATCAAAACGGGTATTTTGTTGATATTACTCAAAAAGCCGGAATGTATAATAGCTCTATTGGTTTTGGTTTAGGAATAACAGTAAGTGATTTTAATAACGATAATTGGCCTGATCTATTTATTTCTAATGATTTTTTTGAAAAAGATTATCTATATATTAATTCTCAAGATGGAACTTTTAATGAATCCTCAGATCTCTTTTTTGATTCATTATCGATGGGTTCAATGGGAGCTGATGCAGCAGATTTAGATAATGATTTAAATTCAGATTTATTAGTAACCGAAATGCTTCCCTCATCTTTAAAAAGAAAAAAAACAAAAGCTATGTATGATTCCTGGGATAAATTTAAGCTAAGGGAATCTAAAGGATATGCAAAACAATTTCCAAGAAATGTTTTACAAAGAAACATGGGAGAGAATGGCTTTTTTGAAATTGGAAGAAAAAGTGGAGTAGCAGCAACTGAGTGGAGTTGGGCATCTCTTTTATTTGACATGGATAATGATGGTCTAAGAGATATTTTTATTGCAAATGGAATTAATAAAGACTTATTGGACAGAGATTATTTAGCATACATGGCTAATGAAGAACAAGTAAGAATGTTAATGAGAAAAAAGGAAGAGGTAGTAAAAAAACTAATTGATATTATGCCTTCAAAACCTGTTTCTAATTTTGCATATAAAAATAAAGGAAACTTCAATTTTGAGGAGGTAAGTAAAAAATGGGGATTAGATCTGCCAAGCTTTAGTAATGGAAATTCTTATGCAGATCTTGATAATGATGGAGATCTAGATCTAATAGTAAATAATGTTAATATGAAATCTTTTATTTATCAAAATAAAACAGATATTATAAAAAACAATAGTATTCAATTCCAACTAGTTGGAGAAAATAAAAATACTAGAGCTATTGGTTCAAAATTAATTTTGTACAGTGACTCAAAAAGTTATATGTCTGAACTATTTCCATCAAGAGGGTTTCAGTCCTCAGTTAGCCATCGTATTCATTTTGGAATAGGAAAATCTAAGGAAGTTGATAGCTTAGAAGTTATATGGCCCAATGGAGATCAAAGAGTTTATAAGGATTTAACCGTAAATAATTTAAATATCCTGGATATAAAATCAGGTCAAGCAAGTAAGGTTCCATCCAAGATAAATGAAACAAATGTCAATTTGGAGCTTATTGAATTTAAACATTCAGAGAATCAGTTTATAGAATTTAATAGAGAACGTCTTTTGACACAAATGAGTCATAATGAAGGGCCAGCAATAGCAGTTGCCGATTTGAATAAAGATGGAGTAGATGATTTATACATTGGAGGGGGAAAAAATCAAAAATCATCATTATTTATTTCTAATATTTCAGGGTATGAATCAATATCTAAACCTTTTGAAAAAGATTTAGAATCTGAAGATACTAATGCTCTATTTTTCGATGGTGATAATGATGGAGACTTAGATCTAGTTGTAGCAAGCGGAGGCAAGTCTTTTTCTAAATATAGTCTATCAATAAATGATAGGTATTATGTAAACAATGGAATGGGTTCTTTTGAAAAGAAAAAAAACGCATTGAATTTTAATAAAAATTTTTCTACAAAAGCAATGGCGGCTGCAGATATTAATAAAGATGGATTAATTGATTTATTTTTTGGAGAAAGATACGATCTTCAAACCTATGGAAAAAAAGGGGACGGAGTATTAATGATCAATAATGGGAATAATAATTTTATTGTAAGCAATCAAACTATATTTTCCGATATGGGAATGATTACTGATGCTAAATTTCATGATTTAAATAATGATACTTGGCCAGATCTTATTATTGTTGGAGAGTGGATGCCAGTAACTATTTTAATTAATAATAATGGAATTTTCGAAAATCATTCAAATCAATTTGGTTTGGAAAATACATCGGGCTTATGGAATACCATTGAGTTAGTTGATGTGAATCAGGATAATCAAATTGATTTAATTATTGGAAATCATGGCACAAATTCTTTTTTAGAAAAAAATATGCGAATGTATATTAATGATTTTGATTCTAATGGGAGCTTCGAGCAAATAATTTGTTTTGAAAGAAATCAAAAATTTTTCCCCATTTTGGACAAAGATGAGTTGATTACACAGCTACCAATTTTAAAAAAAAATATTATTTTTTATAAAGATTATGCCGAAAAGTCAATTGATCAAATTATTGACCAGAAACTTCTTTCAGAGTCTCTAGTTTTAGAAATAAAAACTCTAGAGACAAGCTTGTTTCTAGCTCAACAAAATGGATTTAAACAATATAGTCTTCCAGAAGAAATTCAGTACAGTCCAGTATATAGTATAGCTAACAAAAAAAACTCGGAGAATGATAAAAACGTATTATATTTAGGAGGCAACCAATATCTTGTAAAACCACAGTTTGGAAGTTATGATGCTTCAAAAGGCTGGATTTTACCCCTAACATTTGATAAAGAAAATTCTTTTAAAGAAGCACCAAAAAGTCTTGGTGTAAATGGTCAAATTAGAGTAATTAAATCATTGAATTTCAATCAAAATGAATATTTAATTTTTGGTATTAATAACGAAAAGATAAAATTTTATGAAATACGATAATTATCTTAAACTCTTAATTTCTTTTTACATGTTTTTTTTCTATACCTCATGTAATTCAGATTATGATAGATTAGTTAAGCAAGAAATTGCATCAGGAAAAGTATATAAAGAACTGATTTTTGATTTAAAAATGGGACAAACACAAAAACAGTTTTTTACAGATTGTTGGGAACTCAATAAAAAAAAATTAATTAATCAGGGACCAAATAATAAGTTTGTAAGGCACGTATTGGATTCTGTTTCTCCTATTTATAATCCTAAAAATAATATGGAACTTTTATTTTATGGGATTTTTAATGAAAAAAAAATATTAACGGGATTAAAAATGAGAATTTCATTTTTAGGATGGGATCCAACAGTAAAAGGCTTACAAAAAGAATTTTTATTAGAAGAAGGAATGAAAATGATGGAGCAAATATTTCCTGGTAATAAATTTTTAAAATTAAATAAGGAAGTCAATAATTCGCCAATTATGGCAAAGGTTGATGGAAATAGATTAATATCGGCATATGTTTATGACAATAGGTTTGTTGAATTAAAAATTGAAGATTTAAATAGTAAGCTAAAATAATATGAACATTTTTCAGAGAGGTTTTTTATATTTTAATTTTTGTGTATTTGTATTTGGCTGCAACATTGACAAGCCAAAACTTTTTGAACTTCAAAACTTAGATTCTATTGGTATTAACTTTTCAAATGATCTAACCTTTAGTAATGATTTTAATGTCTATAAATACAGAAACTATTACAATGGAGGAGGAGTTTCCCTAGGAGATATAAACAATGATGGTTTAGTTGATATTTATCTTACTGCCAATCAAAAGCAAAACAGATTATTTCTAAATCAAGGTAATTTTTCTTTTCAAGATATTACAGAGTCTGCAGGTGTAAAAGGAGAAAAAGCATGGGCAACTGGAGTAACGATGGTAGATATAAATTCAGATGGTTTTTTGGATATATATGTTTGTAATTCTGGAGATATAAAAGGTGATAATAAACAAAATGAATTATTTATAAATAATGGAGACCTTACCTTTACTGAAAGTGCAAAAGAATATGGTTTAGATGATAGAGGTTTTTCTACTCACGCCACTTTTTTTGACTATGACAAAGATGGAGATTTAGATGCATATATTTTAAATAATTCCTATCAGGCAATAGGTAGTTTTGATTTAAGAAGAAATGAACGGCCAAAAAGAGATTCACTCGGGGGAGATAAATTAATGGAGAATATAGATGGAAAATTTTATGATGCTAGCGAAAAAGCAGGGATCTACGGAAGTGTAATTGGTTTTGGATTAGGAGTCAGTGTCGGAGATGTTAATGGAGATAATTGGGAAGATATTTTTATTTCAAATGATTTCTTTGAAAGAGATTATTTGTATATAAATCAAAAAAATGGAACATTTAAAGAAGAATTAACTAACCAAATGAAATCAATAAGTGGTGCTTCAATGGGGGCTGATATGGCTGATCTAAATAATGATGGGTTTAATGACATTTTTGTCACAGAAATGCTTCCATCTAATTACCAAAGACTAAAAACTGTTACAACTTTTGAAGACTGGAATAAATATCAGTATGTTCTAAAAAATGGTTACCACCATCAATTTACTAGGAATATGCTTCATTTGAATAATGGAAATGATACATTTAGTGAGATTGGAAGGTGGTCTGGAGTTGAAGCATCAGATTGGAGTTGGGGAGCTTTGTTTTTTGATATGGATAATGATGGATTTAAAGATCTATTTATTGCCAATGGAATTTATCAAGATTTGACTAATCAGGATTATTTACAATATGTAGCTAGTGAAGAGGTTATAAAATCCGTTATTTCTAATAATCAAGTTGATTATAAAAGACTGGTAGATATTATTCCTTCCAATAAAGTTCCAAATCATTCTTATAGGAACACAGGAGATTTAGGTTTTGAAGCTTTTGTAAATTCAGGACTTAATATTCCTAGTTTTTCAAATGGATCAGCATATGGTGATTTAGATAATGATGGAGACTTAGATTTAGTAGTAAATAATGTAAATACTCCTCTTTTTGTATTTAAAAATCAAGCTGAAAGTTTAAAAAATAATTTTATTAAAATTAAGCTTAAAGGTACTTCTAAAAACCTAAATTCATTGGGAGCTAAAATTGAAATTAAAACAGCTCTTACACAAATCTTTCATGAAGTTCAACCAGTTAGAGGTTTCCAGTCTAGCATGGATCTTATCTCAACAATCGGTGTTGGAAAGTCTGAAAAAATAGATTTGAAAATAACCTGGCCATCTGGAAAAACCAAAAGTATAAATGGTTTAGCTGTTAATTCCTTGTATGAATTTGAAGAGGCAAATGCAGATTTTATTGAAGAAAAACAAAGTGAAATAAAATTGATTTTTAAAAAAGATATTCAAGATTATTTTCCAATTCACAAAGAAAATAATTTTGTAGATTTTCATTCTGATAGACTTAATTACCATATGCTAAGTACTCAAGGACCAAAAATTAGTATTGCTGATCTTAATGGAGATGGAAAAAATGATATTGTATTTCCTGGAGCAAAAGGCTTTGCATCACAAATTTTATTTTCGCAAGGAGATAAGTGGATTAGTAATGAAAAAAATAATGAATTATTAGAAAAAAATAATGAATCTGAGCATATAGAAAGTGCTATTCTAGATGTAGATAATGATGGAGATTTAGATATATACATGACCTCTGGAGGAGTAGAAACATCTATATATTCCACTTCTTTATATGATGTATTACTTTTAAATGATGGATCTGGAGTGTTTTCCAGAAGTGATCAAAACTTACCAGACGATAATCATAAAATTAGTTCTGAGTCAGTCTCTTATGCCGATATAGATTCTGATGGAGATTTTGATCTTTTTATTGGGGAAAGATCAAAAATAGGTGAATACGGACTACCTGGAAGCGGCTATCTTCTAGTTAATGATGGATTAGGAAATTTTAAAAATTTAACAGATAGTTTAGCTCCAAACTTTAAGAATTTAGGAATGATAACAGATTCAGCTTTTTTTGATTTTGATGATGATAATGATAAAGACCTTATTGTTGTTGGTGAATTTATGGGAATTAATTTTTTTGAAAATAATAACGGCTATTTTAGTCTAGTTGATACAAAATGGAAGCAAAAAACAGGCTGGTGGAATACAATAGATATATTTGATATTGATGGAGATGGTTTAAAAGATATTATAATAGGAAATCATGGAACAAATAGCAGGTTTAAAGCATCTTTAGAAGAACCTATTTTGTGTTATTATAATGATTTTGACGGAAACGGAAGAGGAGAAGGAGTTTTGGCTTTCACAGCAGAGAATAGCAAAGAATATCCATATGCTCTAAGACATAATTTAATCGATCAAATGAAAAGTTTGAAAAAGAAATTTCCAAATTATGAAACATTTAAAAATGCTGATTTAACTAAAATTTTTTCTAAAAAACTTTTGAAAGATTCATATGTGTGCACTGTAAATACTCTCTCGACAACGGCGTTAAAAAATAATGGTAATTTCAATTTTACTAAAATTGAACTACCTAAACAGGTTCAATTTAGCCCAGTTTATTCTATAACACACTCTGACATTGATAATGATGGAGATCTCGATATACTGATGGGGGGTAATTTATTTAATGTAAAGCCTGAGGTTGGTATTTATGACGCAAGTTATGGTTTATTTATTGAGAATACTTCTCAGGGATTAAAGTATCATTCAAATGGTAAAGGGTTTAATATTTCTGGAGAAATTAGATCATTGGTTGTTGATAAGAATCAGGTATGGGTGGGAAGAAATAGGGATACATTGACTCGATTCACATTTAAAAAATAAACAATGAGAAAAACTATATTATTATTTCTTTGTTTGGCTTTTGTAAAATGCAATAATTCTAATTCTGAGTCGAAACATCAAATTTTATTTGAAAGTTTAGAGAGTGAAAAAAGTGGTATAGATTTTATTAATCAATTAACATTTAAACCATATTTGAATATTATAGATTACCTCTATTACTATAATGGAGGTGGAGTTGCAGTTGGGGATATAAATAATGATGGGCTTGAAGATATTTTTTTTACAGCAAATCAAGGAGTTGATAGATTGTATTTAAATATGGGGAATTTAAAATTTGAAGATATAACAGAGCAGGCAAATCTTGATTTGCACCCCTCATGGTCTAATGGTGTTTCAATGGACGATATAAATAATGATGGATTTATTGATATTTATATTAGTAAATTACCAATGAAAGGTCTTTTTAAAAACCAACGCACACATAATCTATTATATATTAATAATGGAGATTTGACTTTTACTGAGTCCTCAGTAGATTATGGAATTGATTTTTCTGGTTTTTCTACTCAGTCAACATTTTTAGATTATGATAGAGATGGTGATTTAGATATGTATTTAATGAATCATGCTGTTCACTCTGTTAGAAGTTACGGAACAATAAAAAAGAGAAAAGAAACAGATTCTTTATCTGGAGATAGATTATATGAAAACTTGTTAAATGAAGGTAAAAAATCATTTATTGAAGTGACTGAAAAATCAGGAATATTAAATAGTCCTCTTGGATATGGACTAGCTTTAACCACAACAGATATTAATAATGATGGATGGCTAGATATTTATGTAGGTAATGATTTTCATGAAAATGATTATATATATATAAATAATCAAGATAAAACCTTTACCGAATCTTTCAAAAAATATTTTAAACACAGTTCTCGATTTACCATGGGTGTTGACGTTGCAGATCTGAACAATGATGGAGAGCTAGATATTTTTACTACTGACATGATGCCTTTTGATTCAAAAATCGCATTGAAATCAGGAGGGGAAGATGCTGATAAATTAACAAAAATAAAAAGTGATTATGGATTTGAGCCTCAGTATTCGAGAAACCACTTTCATTTAAAGAGACCTTATGGTGACTATTCAGAGTTAGGTCTTTTGACTAAAACATATGCTACCGATTGGAGCTGGTCTGTTTTATTAGAAGATTTTGATAATGATGGGAAAAATGACATTTTCGTATCTAATGGTATAGCAAAAAGACCGAATGATTTAGATTATATTAATTACTTGAGTGATTCAAATTTCAGCAGTTTTGTTCAAACAAAGCAAAATGAAATGAAAGAGAAATTGATTAAACAAATGCCCGAGTTAAAAATCCCTAACATGTTATTTAAAAACAAAGGTATGCTTGATTTCGGTGAAATTAATGAGTCATTTATTGGTGACCCTTCCTACTCAAATGGGTCTACTTACTCAGATTTGGATAATGATGGCGATTTAGATTTAATCCTAAATAACATCAATTCTAAAGCGACTATACTTGAAAACAAAACCCCTTTAGAAAATAAAAGTCTCGTTGTTGAGCTAATTGATAAAATGCCGATTAAAGGTTCAAGAGTTACAGTATATAAAAGTGATAAAAAACTTGAAACAAAAGAAGCTGTTACAACAAGAGGGTTCCAATCCTCATCATCACATAAATTACATTTTGGTCTAGGAAAAAGTAACGTAGACTCAATTAAAGTAAGATGGGTTGACGGAACAGTCCAAATTGAAAAGGATTTTCCCAATTACAGGATTAAGATTTTAAAAAAAGATAATGAATTTGAAAAGAAAAGAGATAATAAGAAAAATAAATTTTCTCTCTCTGTGTTGCCTTTTAAACATGAAGAAGATAAATATTATGATTATGAAAGAGAGAAACTTATTCCAGAATTATTATCATCTGAAGGACCGGCATTTGTCTTAGCAGATTTTAATGGTGATAAAAAGGATGATATTTTTATTGGGGGTGCCAGATACCGCCCTTCACAGATACTAATTGCCAATGATAAAGGTTATGATTTTGTTGAAAATAAAGATCTTAGGATTGATCAAAAATATGAAGATGTTTCTGCGACAACATTTGATGCTGATAATGATGGAGATCTAGATATCTATGTTGTAAGTGGAGGAAACGATTATAAAGAAAATGAGGACCTTCTAATGGATAGGATATATATAAATGACGGTAAGGGTAATTTTTCAAGACTTCCTGTTGCTTTACCTTCAACTAATGGAAGTGTAGTTGTATCTCATGATATTGATAATGATGGATACGACGATATTTTTGTCGGAAGCAGATCAGTTCCAGGAGGCTATGGACTTAGTCCATATAGCTTTATCATAAAAAATACACGTGATGGAAATTTTAAACCTATAGTTCAATCTAGACTTGGAATGATTTCTGATGCAAAATGGGCAAATATTGATATGGATCCTGAATATGAGTTAATAGTTGTTGGAGATTGGATGCCTGTTATAGTAATAGACCAAAATCAAGAAGGAAAATTTATTGCATCGTATTTAAAAGGAGCGGAAATGCTATACGGCTTGTGGAACACTGTTGAGATAGCCGATATAAATAATGATGGAAAATTAGATATTTTAGCAGGAAATACGGGAAAAAATTTTAAATGGCAGCCTTCAATTGAATCACCTGTTTATTTGTATATTGATGATTTTGATGGCAATAAACAATCAGATCCAATAATTTTTTATGACTTTTTTGGTAGTTATCGACCTTTTAATACTAAAGATGTCTTGGGTTTACAAATGCCAATGATTAAAAAGAGATTTAATAAATACAAAGATTTTTCAAAAGTTAATTCAATTGAAAAGTTGACAGGAAAAAACGAAAAAAGTATTCTTGAGGTAAAAAAAATAACCGAATTAAGATCATTAGTTTTTATAAATAAAGGAGAATATTTTAACCCAACCCCTCTTCCGTTTGAAGCTCAATGGAGCAGTATTCAAGACTTTTTATGGAATAAAGAAACTAAGGAAATGTTTTATGTGGGTAATTCTGATGAATTTGTAACTGAACTTGGCTCTCAGAGCGCAAACCCAGGTGGCATAATTAATTTTAATCATGAAGCCATTCATGAAGAGTTTCTCCCACTGCCTATTAATCTCAATTTAAGAAAAGTTGAAAAATTAGATGAAAATAACTTACTGCTAATAGCAAACAATGATTACATGTACATTCTAAAAAAAAATAAATGATTAAAAAAATAAAATTCAAATTAATAATTCTCTCTGTTTTAATTATTTCATGTACTCCAAACACTGATTATATTGAAAAGATTCAAAATCCTGAACTCTTTCAGGAGGCTATGCAAAATCTTACAGATATTATCGTGTATGATATTTTTTCTCCACCTGTTGCATCGAGAGTTTATTTATATCCTTCAATTGCTGCATATGAAACTATGCGTTTTTCAAATAAAAATAAATATGCAAGTCTATCTGGTCAGGTTCAAGAATTAAGTCAGGTTGAATCACCAAATGACGAAAAGATTAATTTTAATTTAGCTGCTTTATATGCTTTTAATAAGGTTGGAAGAGCGCTTATTTTTTCTGAAGATAAAATGGATAAGTATGAAGAAGATTTTAACAAAAAAATAAAATCATATGGGACCCCAAGAAGTGTAATTAATTCCTCTAGAAAATTTGGTGAAAGTGTTGCAGTTCATATTCTAAAATGGGCTAAAAATGACAATTATGATCAAACTAGAACATTTCCAAAGTACACTATACAATCACCTGAAAAATTTTGGAAACCAACACCACCCGATTACATGGATGGAATTGAGCCACATTGGAATAAAATTAGGACACTTGTAATTAAATCTGCAGATATGTTTCCTGCTAAACCTCCAATTAAATTTGACTTAACTAAAGGTAGTCCTTTTCAGATTCAATTACAACAAGTTTATGAAATTGGAGAAAACCTTACTGACGAACAATTAGATATGGCTAAATTTTGGGATTGCAACCCATATGTTACTCACCACAGAGGACATGCAATGTTTGCTACAAAAAAAATAACTCCAGGAGGTCATTGGATTGGAATCACTTCAGTTGCAACTCGAAAAGCAAAAAGTGATTTTTCTGAGACAGTCAATGCCTATGCAAATGTTTCGATTTCTCTTTTTGATGCATTTATTTCCTGTTGGGATGAAAAATGGAAAACTTTAATCGTTCGACCTGAAACTTTAATTAATAAATATTATGATGAGGAATGGCTTCCAATCCTACAAACACCTCCATTTCCTGAATACACTAGTGGACATTCAGTAATTTCAAGAGCAGCAGCTGTTACACTTACTGACTTATTTGGAGAAAATTTTGATTTTGTTGACACAACTGAGTTGAAATATGGACTTGGTGAAAGAAGTTATAAATCTTTTATTCATGCATCTGAAGAGGCAGCGATCTCAAGATTATATGGGGGAATACACTATATGATGGCCATTGAAGAGGGTGTTAGCCAGGGCAGAAAAGTTGGTAAATATATCATTGATAATATTCAAACAAAATTGTAATTCATAGAACTCTAGTATGTGAAAAATAAAATACAACTTATCACCTATATTAATCGTATCGGATGCAAAAACATTAATGAGTTTCGTGATCTTATTAATACAGATTTAAAAGGATTATTTGGTGGAGTTCATATTTTACCTTTTTTTTACCCCTATGATGGCGAGGATACTGGCTTTGACCCTATTAATCACAAAGAAATTGATTCCAGACTAGGGAATTGGAAGGATATAAATCTATTAAGTAAAGACATTGATATTATGGCAGATTTAATTGTAAACCATATATCTGCAAAATCATATGAATTCAAAAACTTTATTGAAAAAGGTAAAAAGTCAAAATACTCAGATTTGTTTTTAACTTACGATTCTGTTTTTCCTAAAGGAGCCTCAAAAAAAGAATTATCAATGATATATAGGCCTCGACCTGGAAACCCTTTCACAAGATTTAATTTTAAAGATGGTACTCAAAAAAAAATATGGACCACTTTTACAAGTAATCAAATTGATATTAATGTTAACTCAAAACCTGGAATTAGGTATTTAGAAAAAATTATAGATATTTTTCATCAATATGGAATAAAAATAATTCGTTTAGATGCTGTAGGTTATAGTATTAAAAAAAGAAAAACTAATTGTTTTATGATTAATGAAACTTTTGATTTTATTGAACAGTTAACAGAGAAGGCAAAAAAGAAATCAATAAAAGTTTTAGTTGAAGTTCATTCGCATTACAAAACACAAATAAAAATTGCAAAGAAAGTAGATTATATATACGATTTTGCCTTACCTGTTTTAGTTTTAGATACCATTTTTAATAAGAATTCTGAAAACTTAAAAAAATGGCTTCAAATATCTCCAAGAAATATTTTTACTGTTTTAGACACTCATGATGGGATTGGAATTATGGATGTTAGTTCTGAAGAAGATATGCCAGGTTTAATTGATGATCAAAAACTTCATAAAATAATTAATAAAATCCATAAAAACACAAATAATCAAAGTATTAAAGCAACAGGTGATTCTGCACAAAATTTAGATTTATATCAAATAAATTGTACATACTTTGATGCGCTTGCCAGAGACGAAACAGCATATTTGATCGCGAGAGCGATTCAGTTTTTTATTCCAGGAATACCCCAAATATACTATGTTGGATTTTTAGCGGGAACAAACGATATGAGTTTATTAAAAAGTACTAACGTTGGAAGAGACATTAATCGTCACTATTATTCAAAAAGTGAAATTAAAAAATGTTTAAAAAAGCCTTTCATAAAAAATTTAATTAAACTTATGAAAGATAGAAATTCTCATAAGGCTTTTGAAGGAGAGTTTCACTTAATACCATCAAGCTCTAATATTTTTAATGTTCGTTGGGTTAATAATAATCATGAAGCTGAGTTATTTATAAATCTCGATAAATTAAAAATGAGAGTTAAATTTTCAAAGTAAAGCATTACCTTTAATTTAGTTACAAATTATATTTAAAAAATATTATAAAACCACAACTATCTTTTTGGCAAATTTTTAATATGAACATTGGTTTCTTAGGAATCCAGTATAGTTTTGGTTTACAACAATCGGCAATCAATCCAATATTTTTATACCTAGGAGCCTCAGAAGACATGCTACCCATATTGAATATTGCTGGACCTGTTACCGGTTTGGTTGTTCAGCCAATAGTTGGAGCAATGTCAGATAAAACATGGTCTTATAAATGGGGAAGACGAAAGCCTTATTTTTTAATAGGCGCAATTATTGGTAGTATATGTTTGTTTGTGTTTCCTACTAGCCCATTTCTTTGGTTTGCTGTTGGGTTATTATGGATTTTAGATGTTGGCAATAATGTTGCAATGGAGCCGTATAGAGCTTTTGTAGGAGATAAATTACCAGAAAAACAATTAAGCTTAGGTTATCAAATGCAAAGTCTATTTGTTGGAGCAGGGATTTTATTAGCAAATTTCTCTATAATTATTTTTCAAGATTGGTTCGGTAATGATTCTGTTGAAAACTCAGGATCTATTCCCGAGTGGTTATATTATTCATTTTTTATAGGAGGTTTTTTATCCATAGTAACAATATTATGGTCTGTTATTACAACACCAGAGCTGCCCCCATCTAAAGTTCAACTTAAGGAGATTGATCAAATCAAACACTTGAATATTATTACACGTATAAAGAATCCATTTTATGAAATAGTCAATTCTATTAAAGATATGCCAATTATTATGTGGAAAATTGGTGCAGTATATTTATTTCAATGGTATGCTCTTTTTATTTATTGGCAATTTATCACTCCTTTATTTAAACTTACAATGAATTATTCAACTTCTGAAGCAGCTTCACAAGCAGCTAAGATGAGTACAACCTATAACATCATAACAATGCTTGTAGCTCTGATTTTAGTTCCTTTAACACTCAGGTATGGGAGTAAAAAAATATATTCCTTAAGTCTTTTTGGAACTGCAATTGCTTTATTTTTAATTCCGTTTATCTATGATCCATTTCTTGTGCTGTTACCAATGATTTTATTTGGAATTGGTTGGGCATCAATGATGGGGATTCCTTATACAATGGTTTCAAAATCTGTTCCACAAGAAAGAAGAGGGGTATATATGGGTATTTTAAATATGATGATTGTAATTCCTATGTTTATTCAAACATTAACATTTGGAGTTATTTATAAATATTTTCTTGGAAATAATTCAATAAATGCAATACTATTTGCGGGTGTATTTTTTTTAATTTCATCTATTTTAGCAATTAGACTAAATGAAACGAAAACATAAAAAATTTTATTAAAATAAGCGTTTTAAGCTTTTATATTACATTTGTTTAAAGAATCAATATGAACCAAAAGGATCGAAAATCTGCATTACACTATCATGCAAAGCCAAAGCCTGGAAAAATTGAGATTGTTCCAACAAAGCCATATAATACTCAAAGAGATTTAGCGTTAGCATACTCACCTGGCGTTGCAGAACCTTGTAATGAGATAGCTAAAGAATTAGAAAATGTTTATAAATACACAAATAAAGGGAATTTAGTTGCTGTAATTTCTAATGGAACAGCAGTTCTAGGATTAGGAGATATAGGTCCGGAAGCTTCAAAGCCTGTAATGGAAGGTAAAGGCCTTTTATTTAAGATTTTTGCCGACATTGATGTTTTTGATATTGAAATTGATGCTAGCGATCCTGAAAAATTTATATCAACGGTTAAGGCAATTTCCCCAACTTTTGGAGGCATTAATCTTGAGGATATAAAAGCTCCTGAAGCTTTCGAAATAGAAAAACGTTTGAAAGAAGAGCTGAATATCCCTGTCATGCATGATGATCAACATGGGACTGCAATTATTTCATGTGCTGCATTGATTAATGCATTAGAGCTAGCAAATAAAAATATTGAAGATGTTAGGATTGTAATTTCTGGAGCTGGAGCTGCTGCAATATCTTGTACCAGGTTATACCAATCTTTTGGAGCTAAAAGAATAAACATTGTAATGATTGACAGTAAAGGGGTCATTCGAAATGATAGAAAAAATTTAAGTAAAGAAAAGGCAGAGTTCTCAACAAAACTTGAAATAAACACCCTTGAAGAAGCTATGGCTGGAGCTGATGTTTTTATTGGTTTATCTCAGGGGGATATTGTTAATGAACAGATGTTAAAATCTATGAATTCTGATCCTATTGTGTTTGCAATGGCAAACCCAGATCCTGAAATAAAATATAAAAAAGCTTGTTCTGTTCGAGATGATATAATAATGGCTACAGGACGATCTGATAATCCCAATCAAGTCAATAATGTTTTAGGTTTTCCTTTTATTTTTAGAGGAGCTCTTGATGTTCGTGCAACAAAAATTAATGAGGAGATGAAAATGGCAGCAGTTAAAGCATTAGCTGATTTAGCAAAACAACCAGTGCCTGAGCAAGTAAACATTGCTTATGATCAAACTCGATTAACATTTGGGAGAGATTATATAATTCCAAAACCATTTGACCCAAGATTAATAACTGAAATCCCTCCTGCTGTTGCAAAAGCTGCTATGGAATCAGGAGTAGCAAAAGAATCAATTGTTAATTGGTCAAATTACAAGGAGAAATTAGCTTTAAGACTTGATAATGATCAAAAATTAGTTCGTTTAATTCATAACACAGCCAAAAGAAATCCCAAAAAATTAATTTTTGCAGAAGCTGATCATTTAGATGTTTTGAAGGCAGCTCAAATTGTATATGATGAAGGTATTGCAATACCAATTCTTTTAGGACATGAACCCATCATAAGAGACTTAATGACTACTATTGACTTTGAAGCTGATGTGATGATTATTGATCCAAAGTCTAAGCTTCAAGATGAGTCAAGAAAAAAATATGCTGAAATTTTTTGGAATGATCAGAAAAGAAATGGAAAAACCTTATATGATTCTCAACGAACACTAAGAGAAAGAAATTATTTTGGAGCATTAATGGTTAAAAGTGGAGATGCAGATGCAATGTTATCAGGATACTCTAGAAACTATCCGGCAGTCATTAAACCAATACTCGAGTCAATAGGTCCTGCCAAAGGTGTAAGTAGAGTTGCAGCAACAAACCTAATGTTAACAAAAAGAGGTCCAATTTTTTTATCAGATACATCGATAAATATAAATCCTTCAGCAAAAGAATTAGCTAAAATAGCACAGATGACCGCAAGAACTGTCAAGATTTTTGGTCTTCAGCCAGTATTAGCTATGCTATCATATTCAAACTATGGTTCTTCAGATTTTCCAGAAGCAACTAAAATAACTGATGCGGTTAAGTTTTTACACAGATACTATCCAGACATTGAAGTTGACGGACCCATTCAATCTGACTTTGCTTTAAATAAAAAGATGTTAAAAAACAGTTTTCCATTTTCTCAATTATCAAAAAAAAATGTAAACACATTAATTTTTCCTAATCTTGACTCTGCTAATATTACATATAAATTGATGAAAGAATTAGATGGAACACTTTCAATAGGGCCGATTTTGATGGGACTAAACGCACCTGTTCACATACTTCAGCTGGGAGCCTCTGTACAAGAAATTGTTAATATGGCAGCTTTAGCTGTTGTGGATGCTCAACAAAAAACAAATTAATAATGATAACCCAGCTTAAAGGTCTTCTCGTAGAAAAACACCCAACTCACCTAGTAATTGATTGTCATGGAGTTGGTTATGAGGTAAATATCTCTCTTCATACATTTGGACAGTTAAAAAACCAGGACAGTATCAAAATATATACACATCTTCAAATTAAAGAAGATGCTCATGTTTTATATGGTTTTATCACAGAGTTAGAGCGCTCAATTTTTAGGTTATTAATTAGCGTCTCTGGGATAGGAAGTAGTATTGCAAGAACAATGCTTTCATCACTAACTCCCGAGCAAGTTCAAAATGCAATAGTAAGTGAGGATTTAAATAGAATCAAAAGTGTAAAGGGAATCGGATTAAAAACTGCTCAAAGGCTAATTATTGAACTTAAAGATAAGATCAAGAATTTATATGGAATTGAGCAAATTCATACAAAATTAAACAATACAACTAAAGAAGAAACGTTATCTGCTTTAGAGGTTCTTGGATATAGTCGAAGAGTTTCTGAAAAAGTAATTGATAACCTAATTCAAAGCGACCCCGAAAGTTCAATAGAAACACTTATAAAGCTAGCTTTGAATAAACTTTAAAGCATCTTTGATTAACCGTCAATATTTTATTTATTTTCAACTTTATTTCCTATTTATTTTTTTATTAATAGGTAAGTTTTCTTATTCTCAAGATGAGGTAAATAAAGATTCGATTAGTAAAATCAAAATTTCAATTCCAGAATCTTCAATTATTGATAATATTTATGATTATGATCCAATAACTGATATGTATTATCTGTCAAAATCAATTGGAGGTTACCCGATTAACTATCCATTAGTACTTAGTCCTGAGGAATACGAAAAATGGATTTTGAAACAAGACTTGAAAATTTATTTTAAACAAAAAACACAAACCTTAAATGGGATTGCATCCGGATTAGAAGATGCTCAAAAAAATTTACTACCACAACTCTATATAAATAATAAATATTTTCAAAGTGTATTTGGGAGTGATATAATTGATATCGATCCTCAAGGTTCAATTGGAGTTGACCTTGGTGTTAGGTATCAAAAAAATGATAACCCTGCAGCCTCCCCGAGAAACAGAAGTAGTTTTAGTTTTGATTTTGATCAAAGAATCACATTAAGTCTGGTTGGAAAAATAGGAAATAGACTTCAATTAACTGCAAATTATGATACAGAATCTACATTTGATTTTCAAAACTTAATTAAAGTTCAATTTAATCCACCAAAAGTAAGAGAAGCATTTGAGTTTTATGAAAATATTAACCCTAGTTCATCAAACTCCTTTGGTGAAAAGATTTTTGATCTCGAGGAAAAATTTCAAAATACTAAAGAACAACTCAAAGACGCTAAAAATAAAATTGAAGATCTTAGAAATAAAGGATCTGCCTATCTTGATAATCCATCAATGTTAGGAAATGATGTTGCCGAATATTTAGATGGAAAAGTAACAGAAGACGGTATATTACAAAATATTGATATTGGAAACATAAGTATGCCTTTAAATAGCAACCTTATTCAGGGAGCTCAAAGCTTATTCGGGGTTAGGACTGATTTGAAATTTGGAAAAACTAAAGTCACAGCAGTTTTTTCTGAACAACGATCACAGTCGAAGCAGATAGTTACTCAAGGTGGAGGAACAATTCAAAAATTTGAAATTTTTGCTCTAGATTATGAGGAAGACAGGCATTATTTTCTAAGTCAATTTTTTAGAGATCAATATGATATAGCATTAAAGACTTATCCATATATTAATTCAAATATTCAAATTAATAGATTAGAAATATGGGTAACAAACAGAGGTTCTCAAACCCAAAATATTCGCAACGTAATAGCACTTCAGGATCTTGGCGAAAAAAAAATTGAGAATACAAGATTAGGTAATGAAATCCCAAATTTTTTTATAGAATCAAGTGTTGGTTTTTTTCCAGATAATGGAGCTAATAACTTAAGTCCACTATTAATAAATGATGGTGGAATTTTAACACAAGATATTCGTGACATTTCATCAGTTCAATCAGGATTTGGAATTCATAATCAGAAGTTTAAAGAGGGAATAGATTATGCTGTTCTTGAAAGTGCTAGAAAACTCAATGAAAATGAATATAGTTTAAACTCTACATTGGGATATATTTCACTCAATCAAAGATTAAGTAATGATGAAGTTTTGGCTGTTTCCTTCCAATACACTTACAATGGAAAGGTATATCAAGTTGGAGAGTTTGCAAACGGAAGTGTTCCAGGAACAACTATCTCTAACAATGATGAACAATTAAATAATAATAGTTTAGTGACAAAACTTTTAAAAAGTAATTTAACTGACGTAAAACAACCTGTATGGAACTTGATGATGAAAAATATATACAATACTGGAGCTTTCGACCTTTCAAAAGAAGACTTTAGGTTAAATATTTTATATACAGATCCTTCACCTATTAACTATATTAGCCCTATTGACCAAGATAGCTGGCCAAAAAATCTTGAAAATCAGGTACTACTTAAGACTTTTGGCCTTGATAAGCTAAATTTATATCTAGATCCAGTTGATAAAGGAGATGGGTTTTTTGATTATGTTCCGGGAATAACAATTGATCCAAAATCTGGTAGAATAATATTTCCAAATGTAGAGCCTTTTGGATCCTATCTTTTTGATATTTTAAAAAGTGAAAATGGAATTGAAAATTATAATCAAGAAACAACATTTAATAATAATCAAAAGCAATATGTTTTTAAAGAAATGTACTCACTTACCAAAGCTGCAGCATTTGAAGTTTCTGAAAAAAATAAATTTCAATTAAAAGGCAGGTATTCATCAGCTGGTGGTGATGGAATATCGGTAGGAGCGTTTAATATTCCTAGAGGTTCAGTTAAAGTAAGTGCAGGTGGAAGATTATTATCAGAGGGACTGGATTATACGGTTAATTACGATATAGGAAGAGTAAGAATTCTTGATCCTGGTTTGAAGGCCTCAAATATTCCTATTTCAATTTCAGTGGAAAACAACTCTTTTTTCAACCAACAAAATAAAAGATTTGGAGGTTTTAATTTGGAGCATCAAATCAATGAAAAAGTTGTTTTGGGCGCAACACTTTTAAATTTAAACGAAACACCACTAACTCAAAAAGCTAATTATGGAACAGAACCAGTAAATAACACAATGATTGGTTTTAATACAAGTTTTTCTACCGAATTACCCTTTTTATCAAGACTTATAAATAAAATCCCCTCATTGCAAACAGATATTCCTTCAACATTATCTTTTCGTGGAGAAGTAGCATCATTGATTTCAGGAAATCCAAGAAATACAAATCTAGATGGTGAAGCAAATGTTTACATAGATGATTTTGAAGGAGCTCAAACTAATATTGACATTAAAGGGTTTACCTCATGGAAATTAGGAAGTGTTCCATTTAAAAACTTTAAAGGTTCAGGTTTGATAAATGATGACATTACTTCTGGCTATGCTAGGGCAAAATTAGCTTGGTACTCAATTGATCCAATTTTTTATACTAATAGTCGTCCCGGAGGAATCAATAACAATGATATTTCGACAAACTCTACAAGAAGAATATTTATAAATGAGATCTTTCCAGAGCAAGATTTAGTTCAAGGTTCTACTACAATTCAACAAACCTTTGATTTAGCTTTTTATCCTCAAGAAAAAGGACCATACAATAATTCAAATGATGAACTTTTTAAAGCAAATTTATCAGATAATTGGGGAGCTATTATGAGACCTATTAATTCTACAAATTTTGAACAATCTAATGTTGAGTTTATTCAGTTTTGGCTACTTGATACATTTTCAGAAATGACAGATAATCAAGACGAATTAGGAGAACTTATTTTTCATCTAGGAAATATTTCTGAAGATATTTTAAAAGATGGAAGAAAGCAATATGAGAATGGTCTTCCCGGATCAGATGAGCAAAATTTAGTACAAACTACTTCATGGGGAAAAGTTCCATCCACTCAATCACTATTGTATGCATTTAATACAAATGAAGAGGATAGAAATCTTCAAGATCTAGGTCTAGATGGTTTAAACGATTTAGAGGAAAAAAATATTTATAATAATGGTCCTGATGAAGATCCAGCTGGAGATAATTATAAATATTTTATATCAGCAGAAGGAGATATTTTGAATAGATATAAAAATTATAATGGAACTCAGGGAAACTCTCCAATTGATTTTTCGAATTTAGACAGAGGTAGTACAACTCAACCTGATAGTGAAGATATTAATGAAGATCAAAGTATGAATACAATTGACAGTTATTTTGAGTATAGAATACCTATTTCAAAATCCATGACAGTTGGAAATCATCCTTTCATTTCCGATGTTAGAGAAAATGTAAATGTTGATCTTCCTAATGGTGATAAAATAACAACACGATGGATACAGTTTAAAGTTCCAGTCAAAAAGGAGTATTATGAGTCACCTAACTACTCAAATTATTTTGAATCAATTAATAATATTGAAGACTTAAGATCAATTAGGTTTATGAGAATTGCTTTAAAAGGGTTTAATCAAACAACTGTCTTTCGCTTTGGAACCTTGGATTTAGTAAGAGGAGACTGGAGAAGATATAACAGAAGTCTCAATGAAAACTTAGTGGATAATAAAAATACAACAGTTGATATAACAACAGTAAATATTTTAGAAAATGAAAATAGAATTCCAATAAATTATGTTCTTCCTCCAACAATTCGGCGTGAACAAATAAATAACAATAACACAATTGTAAGGCAAAATGAGCAATCTCTATCATTTAGAGTATGTGATTTGGAGCCAATGGATTCTCGAGGAATTTTTAAAAATGTTGAAATTGACATGAGACAATATAAGAAAATCAGAATGTTTCTTCATGCAGAATCAATTCCAGGAAAAACTCCTTTACCGGGTGAAGGATCTGCTGAAGCTTTTGATGATAGATTAGTTGCATTTATTAGAATTGGAAGTGATTATAAAGATAATTTTTATCAGATTGAAATACCTTTAAAGCCTACTGAATATGAATCAAATATTTCAAATAAATTAAGTTCTGAGAGTGTTTGGATACCTGACCAAAATTCAATAGAGGTTTCTCTTGATATGATAGCAAAATTAAAAGCAAAAGCTCTCCAAAATAAAGACATTAAAAATATTTCATATTTTGATGAGGATTTAAATCTAATTGATGAATTTAGCCCAATAAGTAATTTACCTGGATCAAAAAAATATAAATTTGCAATAAAAGGAAACCCTTCATTGGGTACCATCAGAAGCCTAATGATTGGTGTAAAAAATCCAACTACTAATCTTGGTCAATCTTTATGTGGTGAAGTTTGGTTTAATGAACTTAGAATAGCCGGAATTGATTCTAAAGGAGGGTGGGCAGCAATTGGATCAGTGGATGCAAATCTAGCTGATATAGCCTCTATTTCAGCTACAGGTCGTTTTTCTACTTCAGGATTTGGAACAATAGATCAGTCACCAAACCAAAGCAATAGAGAAGCAGTTTCACAATATGATTTGCTTTCCGAATTTAATATGGGAAAGCTATTTCCAAAAAGATGGGGAATTCAATTACCAATTAATTTTGGTCTTGGAGAAACAATAATTACTCCTGAGTATGACCCCTTTTATCAAGATATTTTATTGAAAGATAGGTTAGATACATCAATAAGAAAGTCTCAGAAAGATTCAATAAGAAATCAGGCAATCGATTACACCAAAAGAAAAAGTATAAGCTTTATTGGTATTAGAAAATTAGCTTCTGGTGAAAAAAAATCGAGAATATATAGTCCGGAGAATTTTGACTTTTCTTATGCTTATAATGAAGTTATACATCATGATTATGAAATTGAAAATCAAAAAAATGCAGATTTATTTCTATCGGCCAATTATGGTTACTCTTTTAATAAATATGAAATTCAACCCCTTTCAAAAGTTAAAGTGTTTAGTCAAAAAAAATACTGGCAGTGGTTAAAAGAGTTAAATCTTAACCCTTTACCAAATAATATTGCGATTTCATCAAGAATAAATAGGAGTTTTAGAACCCAAAGATTCAGAGAGGTTTTTAGTGAAAATATAGATTCATCAAAGCAACTATCTCTTCCAGATCTTCAACAAAGAAACTTCTTATTTGATTGGAATTATAAAATTAATCATAATTTGACCAGATCATTAAGACTAAGTTTTTCTGCAACTAATAATAGAATCATTAGAAACTCAGAAAATACATTTAACACAAGCAAAGTAAATCCAATTTACAATAACTTGTGGAGCCTAGGAGAAACCAATAGTCATTCACAATCATTTTCAGTAAATTATAAATTACCCTTTAGGTTTGTTCCGTTTTTGAGCTTTATTGATGGAAACTATAATTATACGGGAGATTTTAATTGGCAAAGAGGCTCTCAGGCCCTAACAAATGTCATATCAGAAAACGGAGATGTTTTGGGAGAAGTCAATACTATTCAAAACGCCAACACAAAAACATTGTCAGCAGCGATTTCATTTCAAAAACTTTACTCACTTTTAAAGCTGACAAATCAAAATAAATTTAATACTCTACCTGATAAAGCTAAAGGTTCAAAAGAAAAGAAGCAAAAAGCTTTAAGTAAAAAAGCTAAAAAAAACATAAAAACATTTGTGGATATATTAAATACTTTAAAACGAATACAGCTTAATTACTCTGAAAATAACGGAATGGTCCTTCCGGGGTATATACCTTCAACTGGCTTTATGGGTACTATTCAGCCATCTGCTGGTTTTACTTTTGGAGATCAAGCAGATATTAGATATGAAGTTGCTCGTAATGGATGGTTGACATCTTTCCCAAATTTTAATCAACCATTTACTCAGGTTCACAATAATAATTTAAATATTACTGCACAATGGTCACCATTTAAAGATTTAGTTGTTGATTTTAATATGGAAAATAGTTTTTCAAAAAATAGATTTGAAAATTATAAAGTAGAGGTTCTTGAGTATATTTCTCTTAATCCAAATTTTTATGGAAATTTTGCAACATCAACAATTCTTTTAAAAACAGCATTTAAATCATCGAAAGGAACATTTAATCCTGTTTTTGAAACATTTCGAAACAATAGAATTATAATTGCAAATAGATTAGCTGCAGAATCTCGACAATTCAATCAAAAAACTGATAATGAAGGATTTCCAATTGGATATGGAAAAAATAGTCAGTCAGTTTTAATTGGTGCGTTTGTTTCTGCATATTCTGGAATATCTCCTGATGAAATTAAAACAGACCCTTTGAGTAAAGCTTCTTTGCCAAATTGGAATATGAAATTTACGGGGTTTAATAATTTAAAATCTTTTAAAAAAACTTTTCAAAGATTTACAATTTCTCATGGCTATAGAGCGAGCTATACAATAAACAATTATCAGGCAAATCTAAATTTTGATCCAAATAATTTAAACAAGATAGACGGTGCAGGAAATTATTTAAACAAAACTATTTTTTCAAATATTAACTTAGTAGAGCAATTTAATCCATTAATTAGACTAGATGTTGAATTAAAAAATTCTTTTAAGTTACTTGCTGAATTAAAAAAAGATAGAGCCTTATCCCTAAGTTTAGATAATAGTCTTTTAACAGAATCCTTTGGAAACGAATATATTATTGGCTTTGGTTACAGATTTAAGAATCTTAAAATGAATACACGAATAGGAGGCAGGCGCTCAAGGTTACAAGGTGATCTTAATATTAAAGCTGATATTTCATACAGAAAAAATCAAACAATTCTCAGAAATTTGGAATATGATAATAATCAAGTTACCGCTGGTCAGACTCAATTATCTATAAAATTTAGTTCAGACTATTCTATTTCTCAAAACTTTACAGCTCTTCTGTTTTACGATCATAACTTTTCTGAATTTGCAATATCTACAGCTTTTCCACAAACAACTATTCGGTCAGGAATTACCATCAGATATAATTTTGGAAATTAAAATTTAAAAAATAATTGTAAAATATTACATTTGTTTAAAATCTAATTAATGAATATTCCAAATAATTTAATGTTTACAAAAGATCATGAGTGGATTCTTTTAGAAGGAGATATTGCAACTGTTGGTATTACTGATTTTGCTCAAGGAGAATTAGGAGACATTGTCTATGTAGAAGTTGATACTTTAGGGGAAACCTTAGATAATGAAGCCGTTTTTGGTACTGTTGAAGCAGTTAAGACTGTTTCTGATCTTTTTATGCCCGTTTCAGGAATGATCGAATCTTTTAATCAGGAGCTAGAGTCCACACCTGAGCTTGTTAATGATGATCCTTATGGAGCAGGATGGATGATTAAAATTAAATTATCAAATCCTGACGAAATATCCTCTTTGCTTGATTCTAAGGGCTATGAGGAATTGATTAAAGGGGAATAAATTAACTTTTATTCATTTTTTGTTTGAACATTGACAAATTTATTGAGGTTTTTTTTACATTTTTCTTTAGATTAGCATCTTTAAATGCGATAGTATGCAACCAAAAAAAAATCCGAATGCTGATCACTCTAAAAATAGTTCCCTATATTTTGTTATAGGTTTAACTGTTATATTATTTTTCACATGGAGAGCTATTGAGTGGAAAACTTATGCTACAGTATATGGATATGAAGCTTTAAATGTTGATGATGATGATGATGAAGATGTGCCAATTACTGAACAAATAAAAGTTCCACCACCACCACCTCCTCCTCCTCCAGCACCCGAAATTATTGAGGTTGTTGAAGACGAAGAAGAAGTTGAAGAGACTGTAATTGAATCAACCGAAACAGATCAAGAAGAAATTGTTGAAATTGAAGAAGTGGAGATTGAAGAAGAATATGATGATGTGGATGTCCCTTTTGCTGTGATCGAGGATGTTCCAATATATCCTGGATGTGAGGGTGTTAAAAAATCTGAAAGAAGAAATTGTTTTCAGCAACAAATTAATAAACACATTAGAAAGAATTTTCGATATCCAGATATTGCTCAGGAAATGGGGATTCAAGGTAGGGTTTATGTTAGTTTTATCATTAACAAAGACGGCTCAATTGGAAATGTACGTATGAGAGGACCTGACAAAAATCTTGAAAAAGAGGCAGCTCGTATAATAAATAAGCTTCCTAGAATGACTCCAGGCAGACAAAGAGGAAGACCAGTAAGGGTCCCTTTCTCAATACCAATAACTTTTAAATTAAATTAATTAAAATCCCAGTATATACTGGGATTTTAATTTAAAAGTTTTAAAAATAGGTACTTAAATATACATGAATTATCTTTACACCAGATTAAGTCTCTGAAGTAATAATTATAGAAATTTAAGATTGAAATTTACCCTCACTGATTTTTTTCAATTAACAAAAATTAGACTTGCTTTAAGTGTTGTTTTTTCATCTTTAGCTGGATATTTTTTAGCAGCAGATGAAATAAGTATAAAATATGTTCTATTGCTTTTTTTTGGAGGACTTTCAATGGTTGGCGCTTCAAATGCATTCAATCAAATGATTGAAAAAGATAAAGATTTTCTAATGAAAAGAACATTTTCTAGACCCTTACCTTCAGAAAGGATGAGTTCTTCTCAAGTTTTATATATAGGATTAATTTTGTCACTTCTTGGGATCACAGCTCTTTATATGATTAATGTCAAAACCGCGTTAGTTGGAGCTATTTCTATTGTTCTTTATGTATTTGCTTATACGCCACTTAAAATTAGAACTCCTTTATCAGTTTTTGTGGGGGCCATACCTGGAGCAATTCCTTATATGTTAGGTTGGGTTGCTTACACAAATAATTTTGGAATTGAAGCAGGAGTTTTATTTTTATTTCAATTTTTTTGGCAATTTCCACATTTTTGGGCTCTTGCTTGGATGTTTGATGAAGATTATAAAAAAGCAGGATTTAAAATGCTACCAACAGGAGAGACTGATAATAATAGTGCATTTCAGATTGTATTTTATTCAATATGGACAGTTTTTATTTCGTTAATTCCTATGACACAATATACAGGCAAGTTAAACCTCTCTTTTTATGGAGGCATATTGGTTCTTGTTTGTGGTTTAGTTATCTTATTTTTCGCATTTAGACTAATGAAACAAAGATCTAATAAGGCAGCAAAAGATTTAATGTATTCAAGTATCTTTTATTTAACATCAATACAAATTATATACGTTTTAGATAAATTATAGAAAATGAAATCACAATATAAAAATATCAAAGCAAAAAAAATGATGCTTCTTATTGGAATGATAAGTATGACAATGACTTTTGCAGGTTTGACAAGTGCCTATGTTGTAAGCGCATCAAGATCAGATTGGCTATCTTCATTTGAAATACCAATAGCTTTTAGCGTTAGTACATTCCTTATTGTGTTAAGTAGCATTACATTTGCTTTTGCTAAATATTTCAACTCCATTGGGGTCAATAATAAATCAATAATATTTACAATTCTAACAATATTGTTAGCATTTACCTTCATATATTTCCAGTTTAAAGGTTTTGGCGAAATAATAAATCTTGGATATTACTTTACTGGAGCTGAAAGCTCCATTACAACATCTTTTTTATATGTATTGGTAATGTTGCATATGATTCATCTATTTGCTGGGATAATAGTCTTATTTTTTGTCTTATTTAACCTAATAAATGGTAAATATTCTAAATCAAATAAACTTGGGATTGAACTTGGCGTTACTTTTTGGCATTTTCTAGATTTTCTTTGGTGTTATTTGTATTTATTTGTGGTTTTGTATAAATAGAATTAATAAATTTGCTAAAAATAAATTTTAAACTTTTTTATGGATTTAACAACTAAAGAATATTCTGAAGATGAATCTCTTTGGGGAGGAGCAAAGCAACCTTTTAAAGTTACTTATGGAAAAATGATGATGTGGTTTTTTATAGTTTCTGACGCATTAACTTTCTCAGGATTTCTTGTTGCATATTCTTTTTCACGTTTTAAAAATATTGATTCATGGCCAATTGCTGATGAGGTTTTTAATCATTTTCCATTTCTTCATGGTGTTGACGCACCAATGTATTATGTAGCATTAATGACCTTTATTTTGATTTTTTCATCTGTCACTATGGTTTTAGCTGTTGATGCTGGCCACCATATGAAACAGTCTAAAGTTGCTTTTTATATGTTATTAACTATTATAGGAGGTGCTATTTTTGTGGGTTCACAGGCTTGGGAGTGGAAGAATTTTATAAAAGGTGAATATGGCGCATTAGAGACTAAAGGTGGGCAAATTTTACAATTTATAAATACAGATGAAAAAAGAGTTTCACTAGAAGATTTTGCTTCTGAACTTTCAACGGAGCGAATAACTCATAAAAAGAGTAACGGATTATGGTTTAGAGCAGAACCTAATCTTTCTGAAATAACTTTATCAGAAGTTAAGGATGGTTTTGAAAAAAATAAAAATTTGTTAATTAGAATTGAAAAAATTAATTCCTTAGGAACGAAAACTATTTTAACTCGTGATGAATCCTTAGCAAAAATCGAAAGTGCTACAGGAGTTGTTCAAGGTGCCAATCTGATACATAATGAATATGGGAATCGTTTATTTGCTGATTTTTTCTTTTTTATCACTGGTTTTCACGGATTTCATGTTTTTTCAGGAGTAGTAATTAATATAATTATCTTCTTTAATGTATTGATGGGTACATATGAAAAAAGAGGGCATTATGAGATGGTTGAAAAAGTTGGTCTTTATTGGCATTTTGTAGACTTGGTTTGGGTTTTTGTATTTACATTTTTCTACTTAGTTTAATTTATAAAAAGATATGGCAGATAACACACATAAATTAGCAATTTTTAGAGGTTTATTAAAGTTTAAGTCAAATCAACAAAAAATATGGGGAGTACTTATTTTTTTGTCGATTGTTACTACTATTGAGGTTATATTGGGAATTGTAAAACCACAAATATTGATGATTCCTTTCATGAGGGTTAAATTATTAAATTGGATTTTCATTGTTCTTACATTAGTAAAAGCTTATTATATAGCATGGGACTTTATGCATATTAGAGATGAAAAATCTGGTTTGCAAAATGCGATAGTTCTTCCTTTAATCATATTAATTCCATATTTGATTTTCATAATACTACATGAAGGAAATTATATATTTGATGTAATGCAAGAAGGGTTTGTAAGCTGGAACTTTTAATTAAGTTTTCTTTTATATGAAAAAGGAAATTCAAAAGTATATTGTACTTGGTATTTTGTTTATATTTCCAATTGTTATCTATTTATTTTTTGCTTCTGGAAAAAATAACTTTGCAAGGTTACCAGTTCTTTCGACAAATGTATCTGATTTGAGTTCTTTTACTCATATTAGAGATGACCAAGTAAAGCTCAAAGGAAATATCACCATTTTATGTTATTGGGGTTCAGATTTAGATTTAAAAAAAGGAGATGCCTTTAACCTCAATCAAAAAATTTATAAACGATTTTATCAATTTAAAGATTTTCAATTTGTTTCGCTAATTACTAATGATCAAAAAGAACAGGTGAGTTTTTTGAAAGAGGATTTGTCAAAAGGTGCAGGTACTGATCTAATTAATTGGAAATTTATGACAGGTTCATCTTTTGAAATTGAAAAACATTTTAAAAGTCTTAACACTTCCATTGATTTGGATTCAAAAAGTAGTACCTCATATGTGTTCATAGTTGATCGAAATAGGAATTTGAGGGGTAGAGATGATGATGATGATATTGGAACTCTATATGGTTATAATGCCAGATCAGTTGCAGAAATAAATAATAAAATGGAGGATGATGTAAAAGTTATTTTGGCTGAATATCGATTAGCTTTAAAAAAATATTCTAACAGGTAAATGTTATGAAAAAATATTATTCATTAATACTGACTTTTATTCTTGTAGTGATTGCTTTTAGATTATTCCCAGTAATAATCAATAGAATTTCAAATTCACAAATTATTGATAACAATAGACTTTCTGGTTCTCAGCCCTTATCATACATTACTCTTAATGGTAAAGCTAGGAAAGTTCCTTCGTTTTTAATGACAAATCAGGATCAGTTAATGATCGGAAATGAGGATTTTCTTGGAAAGGTTTACATTGTTGAGTTTTTCTTTACCACATGTCCAAGTATCTGCCCTATTATGAATAAAAATATGAAGCGTTTGGAGGCTGAGTTTGGGAACAGGAATGACTTTGGTATAGCTTCTTTTACTATAGATCCCGATCATGACACTCCAAAGGTATTAAAAGAATACTCTGAATTATATAATGTTTTTTCTAAAAATTGGCACTTTTTAACTTCTGATAAAAAGACTGTTTTTGAATTATCTAACAAAGGATTTAATATTTTTTCTAAAATAAATCCAGATGTTGCTGGTGGTTTTGAACATCAAGGTTTTTTTGCCCTAATTGATAAAAAAGGCTACATCCGATCTAGATTTGACTCCTATGGAAATCCGATTGTGTATTATTTAGGGATTGATCAAGAAGACCCTAATGTTTTGGATGGAACAGATATGTTATTAGAGGATATTCCAAAGCTTTTAAAAGAATAATATTATGGAAAAAAGTCAAGAATCCACTAAACCAAATTTAAAATACAAGAAATGGATTGTTACAGTCTCAGTAGCAATACCCTCTGCAGTGGCAATTTTATTTGGAATCAGGATCCCAAATGTTGAACCTCTTAATTTTTTACCTCCAATTTATGCTTCAATAAATGCTGTTACTGCTGTTTTGTTAGTTTATGCTTATTTTTCAATAAAACAAAAAAAAATTATTTTACATGAAAGATTAATGAAGTGTGCAATTGGTCTTTCTGTAGTTTTTTTATTAATGTACGTGGCATATCACATGACATCTGATCCAACCCCATATGGAGGAAAGGGTTTAATTCGAAATATTTATTTTTTTATTTTAATTTCTCATATTATACTTTCAATTGGAATTATTCCTATGGTTTTAGTTACATATGTTAGAGCTATTTCAAAACTATTTGAAGACCATAAGAAAATTGCTCGAATTACTTTTCCGATATGGCTTTATATAGCCGTAACAGGTGTAATTGTTTATATAATGATATCTCCATACTATGTCAGTTAATTCAATTAAGAAATTTATTTTATTTGGTTTTATTGTATTGTTATTTATAAACCCTATGAATGCTCAATGCTCAATGTGCCGAGCTGTTTTAGAGTCTGAAGAAGGTCAACAGACTGCTAAAGGTATTAATGATGGAATTATTTATTTAATGGCTATTCCATATATACTTGTTGCTTTGGCTAGTTGGAGAATTTACAAGATATATAGAAAATAATTTTTTTGTATTTGGTTTATAAAATAAACTAGTTTATATTTGTAAAAAAAATTATATGAAATCAGTAGAGCAAATCAAATTGATAAATGAGACCATTAATAAAACCAAAGAAAATTTAAAGCCTTTAAGTTTCAATCTTATTTTTTGGGGTATAATTATTAATATTATGAGTCTTGTTCATTATCTTTTTCCCTCGTTTATTCAACACACAAAATATACTGTTGTAGCTTATTGGATAATTCTCCCTACTCTCGGCATGATTTATACTATAAGATGGAATATTAAAAAAGGAATTGAGATTGGATATGAAACTATTATGAATAGAACAATAAAAATAATATGGAGTGTTTTTGGATTTGGATGGATGTTGATTGTTTTCACCGCATTAATAAATGGATTCAATCCAGTTCCATTAATTTTATTTCTTCTTGGACTAGTCTTAATGATGAATGGATTAATTATAAAATTTAAACCATTGACAGCTGGAGGTATTGTTATGTTTATGTTTATTTACAGTATAATTTTAAATCCGGATGCTAATTATTTACTTGTTAATATGGCTGGAGTAACACTTGGAATGTTGATTCCAGGAATATTTTTAAGTAGAATGAAAGTTAATTAATGAGACATATATGAAAAAGTTATACAGATATCCTGATAAAGGATATTTAGGAGGAGTTTGTCATGGTCTTGCAATACACACCAATATTGATCCTATTTTGTGGAGAGCCCTTACTGTTTTTTCAGGACTTGTTATAGTCTATATAATTTTATGGATTTTTGTACCAAAGCCACCCAAAGAGATTAATGCTAAATATTATAAAGATTGATTTTATTTCATATAAACAATGAATAAAGATTTAGAGAAATTACTTTTTAATCCATTACGCCTAAGAATCATTTCATTTTTGATTTCTGTTGATAGCGCAAGTTTTAATAAATTAATTGAGATTTCTGGAGCAACAAAAGGCAATATAAGTGTTCAAATAAAAAAACTAAATGATGCGGGTCTTGTACGAGTAAAAAAGCAATTTAAAGAAAATTATCCTTTGACACTTTGTTCAATAACTTCTAAAGGAAAAAAATATTTTGAAATTTTCTTCAATGAATTAAAATCTTTAAGAAAATAGAAATTTTATGTAGTATGTATTGCATAGTACTATATATAAAACTATATTTGTAAGTAACTTACAAATTATTACTTATGAAAAAAATATTAATTGCCTTATTTATCATAACTTTTACTTCATGTGGCTATATTGAACCAAAAGTTGAAGTTAAAACTGATCTTAACATAACTATTGATGGAGAAAATATTGATGGAATTCAAGGTGAGTGGATAATAATTCAAGAAGAAGATAAAAAGGACGGAAAAAACACTGTAGTAATTAGAATTGAAAGAAAAGAAATCTAAAAATTTAAATTGCTCATGAACATTGATAATACCAAAGCTCAAATGAGAAAAGGGATACTTGAGCTATGTATTTTATTAATTCTAAAAAAAGATTCTAAATATTCTTTTGAAATTTTAAAAACATTAAAAGACCATCATATGTTAATTGTCGAAGGAACTTTATACCCGTTATTAACAAGATTGAAGAATAGTGAGCTTTTAGAGTATCGATGGGAAGAATCGAAAAATGGACCCCCGAGGAAGTATTATAATATAACTAAAAAAGGAAAAGAGTTTTTATCTGAACTAAGTATTTCTTGGAATGAATTATCAAATAGTGTTAATGAGCTTGTAAAAAAGGAAATATGAATAAAACAATAAATATTAACCTTGCGCAAATCAACTTTTCTTTAGATGAAAAAGGGTATTTAAAATTAAAATCATATTTAAAAGAATTGGATAATTTATTTGATTCTACCTCAGGAAAAGAGGATATAATAGAGGATATAGAATCTCGAATTGCTGAATTGTTTTCTCAATTTAAAAAGTTTGATGATTATGTAATCTCTGAAAAAGAAGTTGAATCTGTTATACAAACTATGGGCAGTGTTGAGGATTTATCAGATGATGAGATTTTAAATAAAAATTCTTCCTCTAAATCTTCTCGAAAGTTTTTTAGAGATCCAGATGATTATTGGATAGGAGGAATTGCTGGGGGTATTAGTAAATATTATAATTTAAATAGTGCTTGGGTAAGAATTATTTTATTGATTCTTTTAATATTTGGAGTACCATTTACTATTCTTATATATGTTTTATTTTGGGTTTTTACTCCAGAGGCAAAAACAACCTTAGATAAAATAAAAATGAAAGGAGAGTCTGTAAATATTAATAGTATTAAAAATAAAATTAAAGAAGGTTACGAAGAGTTTAGTAGCTCAGTTGAATACGATGAAAATAAAATAATTAATTCAATTTCAGTTTTTTTTAAATCTATCATAAAAGCTTTCATAAAAATAATTCCTTTTATTTTAAAAGCAGTTGCATATTTTGTTGGAATTCTTCTTTTTATAATTTCATTATTTGGAATAATTGGTTCAATATTTGGATTTTTACTTACTGCTTTTTTTACTGATATTCCTTTTAGCCTTACTATGTTTGGGGTGGGGCTGGAAGGTATATTAATATTTTGTTTTTGTGTATTCACTTTAGGAATCCCCTTGTTCTTTTTATTTAATTTATCATTAATTCTTATTAGTAGAAATCCAAAAATCATGTTGAATACTTTTTCAACATTTATTTTATTAGGTTTTTGGGTTTTCTCTATTATTCTTTTAATTTTCATGATAACATTAGGGGTCCTTGATATGGATTTGATGAATTATAATTCAGTTTTTAAACTATTAATTAAGTGAGAAAATTAATGGATAAAAAAAATAGACTTTCATTATTAAAACGTTTAAGTATAAGTTTTAAATTTATACTAATATTTCTCAGTTCAAATTCTTATATAGCTTATGGTCAAGAAATTATCGATCATAATATTTTATATTATAAAAACCATAGAGGTCCCAATACATTAAATATAGAAGTTGTTAATTTAAAAAATAATGAAGGATTTTTAATTCTTGGTCTTTTTGATGAAAATAAAAAGGAAGTTCTATCAGTTAAAAATATTATTATTGTTGACCGTAAAACCAATATTAAAATAGATTCTCTAAAATCAGGAAAATACGTTGTAAGATTTTGGCACGATTCAAATAAAAATGGAAAATTAGATACTAATTTTATTGGAATACCAAAAGAGGAATTTGGAAATTCAAATAATATCAAACCAAATTTTGGTCCTCCAAAATTTGAGGATATGATTTTTAAAATTGACAATGATATGATTTTAAAAATGATAGCTCAGAATTTAAACCTTTAGCTTAAAAAAATATCTAACTCATGATAATTAAACGTATGTTAAAAATGTATATTTGCACCGAAAAATTTCTTAGATGATAAACATTGAAAATCTACATAAGTCTTATAAAATGGGTAAAAACACTTTACACGTTTTAAAAGGAATTGATTTTAAAGTTGATGAAGGAGAATTAGTTGCTATTATGGGTTCTTCAGGCTCAGGTAAATCTACACTTTTAAATATTGTTGGAATGCTAGATCTTCTTGATGAAGGTCAATATACTCTTGATAATGTAATTATAAAAGATTTAGATGAAACTAAGGCGGCAAGATACCGTAATAAGTTTTTGGGCTTCATTTTCCAATCATTTAATTTAATAAATTATAAAAATGCACTTGAGAATGTTTCTTTACCTCTTTACTATCAAGGAATAAAAAGAAAAGAGCGACAAGAAGTTGCTTTAAGCTATCTCGAGAGGGTTGGCCTTAAAGATTGGGCAACTCATCTGCCAAGTGAATTATCAGGAGGGCAAAAACAAAGAGTTGCGATTGCAAGAGCTATGGCTGCTAGACCTAAAGTTTTATTAGCAGATGAGCCTACAGGAGCCCTAGATACAACTACATCCTATGAGGTTATGGATTTAATTCAGAAAATCAATGAAGAAGGTAAAACAATTTTAGTGGTTACTCATGAGGAAGATATTGCCAAGATGTGCAAAAGAATAGTAAGGTTAAAAGATGGTGTTATCGTAGAAGACAAAAAAACAAATCAGGTATTAGCTTCAAATTATGTTTAGTTTAGATCGTTGGCAGGAAATTTTTCAAACAATAGCAAAAAACAAACTCAGAACTTTTTTGTCAGGCTTTACTGTTGCTCTTGGTATATTTATATTTATTATACTATTTGGTTTTGGTAATGGTCTTAAAAATACTTTTAAAGAGGAATTTTTAGATGATGCTACAAACACACTAAGAATTTTTGCAGGAAAAACTTCTAAACCCTACAAGGGATTTAAATCAAATAGACGAATAGAATTTAAAAACTCAGATTTAGAAGATATTAAGTTAAATTTCCCTTTTTACCTTCAATATATTACACCACGAATTAATAGATATATTACTTCTAGTTATAAGAATGAATCAGATCGATATCAGTCTCGAGGGGTTTCACCATCTCATCAATATTTTGAAAAAACAATAATGATGAGTGGTAGGTTTTTAAATGAAAATGATATTAATAAAAAAACAAAAAACGTAGTCATAGGTAGATTAGTAGCATTAGACCTTTTTAAGCAAGAAGAGCCTCTTGGTAAATATATTTCATTAGATGGAGCTGCTTTCAAAGTAATAGGAGTTTATCAAGATGAAGGAGGAGATAACGAGGAAAGAGTAATATATCTTCCCTATACTACAAGACAGCTTCTTGAAAAAAGTAATGATAAAATTGATCAAATATTAGTTAGTTTCAAACCTGAGCTAGGATCAAAAATTGCTCTTGTTTTTGAGAAAAAACTTAGATTATTTTTAAAAAATAAAAAGTCCATTGATCCAACTGATTCAAAAGGTATTTTTATAAGAAATGTTGCTCAGCAAGCAAGTCAAAATGAACAATTCTCAACTGGCCTACAATATATAGTAACTTTTGTTGGACTTGGAACTTTAATAGCAGGTATTATAGGGATCTCTAATATTATGGTTTTTGTTGTAAAAGAAAGAACAAAAGAATTAGGAGTTAGAAAAGCATTAGGAGCTACTCCAAGATCCGTAATTGCAATGATATTACAAGAATCTATTTTTATAACAACTCTTTCAGGATCTATAGGGATGGTTATTGCAATCTTTATCCTACAAAACTTAGGAAATACATTAGATAAGTTTTTTATTAGAAATCCATATGTAGATATTTCAACTGCACTTTTTTCAACATTTATTTTAATAATATTTGGAGCTATAGCTGGATATATTCCAGCCAAAAGAGCTGCTTCAATTAAACCAATAGTTGCTTTGAGAGATGAATAGTTTGAAAATAATTTTCGATAGAGATACCTGGCAAGAAATTTTTGGATCAATTCAAAAAAATAAGGTGAGAACTGCAATAACTGTTGTTGGAGTTCTTTGGGGAATATTCATATATATAGCTTTGTCAGGATCTGCAAAAGGTTTAGATAATGGCTTTGAAAGACAGTTTCAAAATGTAGCTATGAATTCAATGTTTGTTTGGGCTCAGTCAACAAGTATCCCATATAATGGATTTAAAATCGGAAGAAATCCTGAGTTAAAACTTCAAGATGTAGAAATATTGAGAAATCGAATACCTGAAATTAAATATATAGTTCCAAGAAACTCTAGAGGAAGTTTTAGTGGAGGAAGTCCTGCAAACATCGTAAGAAATAATAATTCTGGAGATTATGCAATATATGGTGATTTCCCTGAGTTTAGAAAAATCTCCACTCAAGATATTTATGAAGGAGGAAGATTTATAAATGAAGATGATATAAAATATAAAAGAAAAGTTTGTGTAATTGGCGAGAGAACAGCAGCAGATTTGTTTGAATCTAATGAAAATCCTATTGGAAAATATGTTAGAGTAGATAATGTATACTTTAAAGTTATTGGAGTATTAGTTTTTAGACAGGGAAGTCCTTTTGATTCTGATTCTGATGTGTTTATTCCATTTTCCACGTATCAAAATTTATATAATACTGGCGATTTTGTTGGGTGGTTAAATATAGCTGCTTATGATGACGCAGATGTTGTTCAAGTAGAAAAAGATGTTAAACAGATGCTAAAAAGAATTCATAAAGTTTCTCCTAAGGATGAGAGAGCATTTGGATCTTTTAATCTTGGTGAGATTTTCAATAGCATTATGGGCTTTGCTAATGGATTAACCTTTTTATCATTAGTAGTAGGTATTGCAACAATTATAGCTGGAGTTATTGGGATTGGAAATATTTTACTGATCTCAGTTAAGGAAAGAACCAAAGAGCTAGGAGTAAGAAGAGCTTTAGGAGCTACTCCAGGAGAGGTGCGTGTGCAAATAATATTGGAGTCAGTTTTTTTAACAATAATTGCTGGAATTTTGGGAATAATTCTTGGTTCGTTTGTTTTAGCTGGAATAAATGCTTTTACAATTGACATGACCGACTTCCCATATACTAATCCAACAGTTCCAATATATTTAGTTTTGGGAGCCTTGTTTATTATGGTAACACTTGGCACTTTGATTGGATTGATCCCGGCTCAAAGAGCAGTAAGCATTAAACCCATAGACGCATTAAGAGAAGAATAATTTTATAAAATAAATCTAGTAAGACAATGAAAATTTTAAAATACTTAACTATAACACTAATAATTTGCGGCTCATTATTTGCAACAGCCTATTTTATTAAAACAAATAGTAAATCAATTACTATCTATGAAACTGAATCTCCTTTTATTGATACTGTAGAAGAAAAGACTGTTGTAACTGGTAAAGTTATTCCAGAGGATGAAGTTGAAATTAAACCTCAAATTTCTGGAATTATTCAAGAGTTATTTGTAGAAGAGGGAGATAAAGTTAAAGAAGGGGATCTCTTAGCTAAAGTTAAAGTTGTTCCCAATGAAGGATCATTAAACAGTGCTAAAGGAAGAGTAGCATCATTAAAAATAATCCTTGATAACGCAAAAATTGAATATGATAGAAATAAATCTCTGTATGAAAAAGATATAATATCTAAACAAGATTTTCAAAATGCATCTTTAAGTTATAATAGATCAAGTCAAGATTTAGCTAATGCAAAAAGTGACCTTCAAGTAATTCTTTTGGGTTCAGCTGGAGGATCTTCAACAGCTAATACCAATATTAGAGCAACTGTCGCTGGCACAGTTTTAGAGATCCCTGTAAAAGCTGGAGATCAGGTAGTTGAAAGTAATACTTTTAATGCAGGTACAACAATAGCGACTATTGCAGACTTAAATAAAATGATTTTTGAAGGTAAAATTGATGAGTCAGATGTTGAAAAGTTGGTAATTAATATGCCTTTAACAGTAAAGCTTGGAGCAATTCAGGATAAAGATTTTGAGGCAAAATTAAAATTTATTGCACCAAAAGGAAATGAAGAGCAAGGAGCTGTAAAATTTAAAATTGAGGGGGATGTGTTTTTAGATAATTCAGTTAGTGTTAGGGCTGGATATAGTGCTAATGCTTCACTGGTATTACAAAGAAAGGATAGTATAATGGTTATTCCAGAAGCATTACTTCAATTCGATAGAAAAACCGAGGAAACATATGTAGAGATTGAAAAGAATGATCAATCCTTTGAAAGAGTTGATATAAAAGTTGGAATTTCAGATGGTATTAATGTGGAGGTTGTCTCAGGCATCTCAATGGAAGATAAAATTAAAGTTTGGAACAAAACGACGCCTGAAAAAATTGGGGATTCTGACGACGATAATGATTCTGAAATCATTGAAGATTAATTTAAAAGACTTATTTAAGTATTTATATGAAATATATTTTAACTTTTTACCTATTTATTTTTTCCAATTATATTTTTTCTCAGACAATGTCTCTTGAGCAGTGTGTTGAAATGGCTATTGAAAAAAATATATCAATTAAACAATCAATTCTGGAAATAGAAAATGCAACCGTAGATAAATCAAATGCGGTTGGTAATTTTTTACCTAATTTCAATGCCCAATCATCTCATTCATGGAATGTGGGGCTTAATCAAAACATAACAACTGGATTATTAGAGAATCTTACCACTCAATTTAGTTCAATGGGAGCTAATATAGGAATTGATGTTTATAATGGTCTTCAAAACATTAATAGTCTCCACAGAGCTAATTTAAATATTCTTGCAAAAAACTATCAGTTGGAAGATATGATTGATGACACCAAGTTGTTGGTAGCCAATAGCTATCTTCAGGTTTTGTTCAATTTTGAAATTTTAAATACACAAAAAAGTCAATTAATAGTCGCAAAAGAACAATTAAAAAGAACATCTTCTTTAATAGAAGCAGGGGCTCTTCCCAGTGGAGATATTTTTGAACTTGAAGCCAATTTAGCAAGTCAACAACAGGCAATTATTCAAGCTGAAAACAACTTTATATTATCTAAAATTAGTTTGGCACAATTACTTCAGATTTCTGATTATGAGAATTTTAATATTATTTATGATGACCTAGATATCCCTTTTTCTCAGATTTTAGAACAAAACCCAAAATCAATTTTTGAAAAGGCTTTGACTTTTAGAAATGATATTAAATTAGGAATAGTAAATATAGACATTGCAGAAAAAGATATTGAAATTGCAAAAGCTTCTTTAAAGCCAAGTTTGAGAGCATTTTATAGTTATAGCAATAGAATAGGATATTCTGATCGATTAATTGGAACTGGAGATTTTTATTTTGCTCCAATAGGTACTGTACTTTCATCTGGAGAGACAGTTGTTAGGGAAGTTGAAAATAGAATGGCTGCTCCTCCTTTGTCTTTTTCAGATCAATTCAAATTTAATGAAGGTCAGAACTATGGACTAAGTTTGAGTATTCCTATTTTCAACGGTTTTGCTTCAAAAAACTCTGTAAAAAGAGCTAAAATAAATTTAGAGCGAACAAAAAACACTTTTGAAAGACAAAAACTTGATCTAGAGGCACAAATTAATCAAGCATATAATGATTCAAGAGGAGCATACAAGTTTTACGAAGCATCTCAAAAAACCGTTAAGTCTAGGGAAATAGCCTTTAAAAATACTCAAGACAGATTTCAGGCTGGTGTAATGAATTCTTTTGATTATGTTCAAGCTAAACAACGATATGAACAATCATTGTCTGATCAAATAAGAGCCAAATTTGATTATATTTTTAAACTAAAGGTGGTTGAGTTCTATTTTGGAATTCCTCTATCTATAGAATAATTTAAATGAGTTCTTGGATATTAAATATTGAAACCTCAACTAAAAACTGTTCGGTAGCTTTAAGTTTTAAGGGAAAGCTAATTAATGCTATTGAGCAAAGCAGTGAAAGTTATAGTCATGGGGAACAACTTCATCCCTGTATAGATAAATTAATTAGTGAATCTAAAATTAACTTATCAAATCTTTCAGCGGTTGCTGTAAGTAAAGGTCCAGGATCATATACTGGTCTTAGAATTGGAGTCTCAGCTGCCAAAGGACTTTGCTATTCATTAAATATTCCTTTAATTTCTCTGAATAGTTTGTCAATTCTTTCAAGAAAAGTAAAGGTAAGTAAAGGTACTCTTCTGGCTCCAATGATTGATGCTCGTAGATTGGAAGTTTACACACAACTATTGGATTATCAGTATAAAATTATTAAAAATACATGGGCCGAAATTATCACTAAAGATAGTTTCAGTAACTTTATGTCTAACAATAGTATTTTAGCTTTTGGAACTGGATCTCAAAAGACTAAAAGTTCAATTAAAAATTTAAAATATAAAGTTCTTGACAAATTATATGAGCCTTCATCAAAAGAAATGGCTGATCTTTCATATAAAAAGTTTTTAAAAAAAGAATATGAGAATATTGCTTACTTTGAGCCATACTATTTAAAAGAATTTTATAACCCAGCATTTAAATAACCCCGTATTTAATTATCCGTTAATAGCATTGACAGTTTCAACTTGTCCTGGCATCATCTCCTTTAACATATTTTCAATTCCATTTTTTAATGTAAGAGTAGATGATGGACATCCGCTGCATGCTCCTTGCAATATTACATTTACATTTTGTTTTTCAGGAATATAGGAGTCAAATATTATGCTTCCTCCATCAGATGCCACAGCAGGTTGAATATATTCATCAAGAATAGAAATAATTTTTTTTTCTATTTCAGTAAGATTATATTTTTTGGGTTTAATTTTTGATGAGGTTATTTTAAAAGAACTATATAGCTCTTTTTTTTCCTCCAGGCCTCTGGTTAATAATTCTCTAATTTCTAGAATAACAATATCCCATTCAGTTATATCAAACTTTGTAATAGAAATATAATTTTCAGAGATAAAAACCTCTTTAATATATGGAAGGTTAAAAAGTTCTATTACTAATGAAGCTCCTTTCGCATCATCAATGTTTTTATATTCAATATTGTTTTCTACTAATTTTTTATTAGCTACAAACTTCATAACTGATGGATTTGGAGTGCTTTCAGCATAAATACTGATAGGAGTCTTAGATTCAGCAGGCTCAACATTAAATATAAGACCATCTGAATTCAAGTAATTTTCGATTTGATTAGAGACCTCATTTATCACCTCTTCCCATTCTAGAATATTAAAGCGTTCAATTTGAATTGATCTATTATTTAGAGTAACAGATTTGACAAAAGGTAAGTAGAAAAGTTTTTGGACAAGAGGAGAGTTTTTCGCATCATCTATGTTATTATATTTTTTTGAATATAAAATTCCTAAAGACTTTTCAAATTCAAAAGTAGCTATTGGATGACCAATTTCACTTTTTCCAACAACATTAAACGATTTCATTTTTTTTTTTTTTTTAAAAATACCACATCAATTTGATATTATTTAAATTAGTAGTGATCAAATTTTTAAATATGCTCATTAAGAGTGTTCGAGGTTTTACTCCCGAGTATGGAGAAGGATGTTATTTTGCAGAAAATGCATCTATTATTGGAGATTTGAAGCTAGGTAAAAAATGTTCTGTTTGGTTTCAAGCGGTCATTAGAGCGGATGTAAATTCAATAAGAATTGGTGATCGAGTAAATATCCAGGATGGAGCAGTCATTCATGCAACTTTTGAGAAAGCATCAACAATTATTGGCAATGATGTTTCTATTGGACATAAAGCTATAGTTCATGGATGCAAAATTGATAATAGTGTTTTAGTTGGTATGGGGAGTATAATTATGGATGATTGTATAATTGGGTCTAATAGTATAATTGCGGCAGGATGTGTGTTGCCTAAAGGAACCATCGTTCCGCCTAATTCAATTTATGCTGGAGTTCCTGGAAAAAAAATTAAAACAGTAGGTGCTTTTTTACAAAAGAATGAAATTGAAAGAATAGCTAAAAGTTATATTACCTACTCATCATGGTTTAAATAAAAACCTCATCGTTTTCGGATGATGAGGTTAGAAATTTATTTTAAAATCCTAGTTCGTTTTTAACATCAACCAAAAGATCTTTTCCTTTAGCCATAATAACAAAACCTCCAGGAGTAGCATCCAATACGTAATCGAAACCTTGAGCAGCTGCAACTTTCTCGATGGCAGCGCGAGCCTTTTCAATTAAAGGAGACATCATGTCTTGTTGTTTCTTTTGAAGATCTTGTGCTGCAGTTTGTTCAAACTTTTGAATATTTTGTTGCATTGCTTGTAATTCTTCTGCTCGAGCTTGATTAGTTATTTCTGTTTGATTTGCAGCATCGGCTGAATAAGTTTGTTGTTTAACTTGTAATTCTTTTATAGTATTTTGAATATCAGTCGTATAAGTCTTTTGAAGCTTCTCTAATTCTTTTTGAGCCGCAATAACTTCTGGCATATCTGTTATAAGTTTTTGAACATCTATGTGAGCCACTTTTGATTGTGAATTAGCAACTTGAATAGGAGCTATCAATAAAAGTGCAAATGTGAAGAGTTGTATTAAATGTTTCATTTTTAAATTTATTATTTCAGGTTATTAATTTTTGTTTTTTAAAGCGTTTATTTTTTCGTTTCTCGCTTTTATTTTTTCTTTAACTTTTATTCTTTTTAGAACTAGGTCGCTAATATCGTAATTTTTTGCTGAATATAGCATAACTATATCTGAAGATCGATCAAAAATAAAATCATATTTTTTTTCTTCGGCTATTTGTTGAACAATAATGAGAACTTGATCTTGAATAGGGGTTATTAATTTTCTTCTCTGTTTAATTCTATCTCCGTTGGGGCCAAATCTCTTTTCTTGAAGAGCAATAATTTCATTTGCGTAATCACTTATTTCTATTTCTCTGTCTGATATTAGTTCGGGTGTTAATAAAACTCTTTCAGCATTGAGTTGATTTTGAAATTGAGATAACTGATTTTTTTTCTGTTCAATCTCCTTTTTCCACTGAACTATTCTGTCATCAAGTATTTTCATTGATTTTTTATATTCACTAATATTGTCAAGAATTACATTCATATCTATATATCCAATCCTTACTCCTTTTTGTGCATTAATTAAGTTGTTAGAAAATAAAATTATTATAAAACATAAAATTTTCAATACATTTTTGAATTTAAGATTAGGAATCATAGTATTGTTGGTTGTATTATTTTAACGGAGATATATTAATTTTATTTTGAAATAACGGTGAAAATTTAAAAGTTTTGACCAATTATAAAATGTGTTTCCCATCCATTTGGAGTAGTGTCTCCAGGAGTTGTACTGTCAAAACCATGTCCAAAATCAATACCCAATAAACCAAATGCAGGCATAAAAATCCTGACTCCCACTCCAGCTGATCTTTTAGATTCAAATGGATTGAACTGTCTAAAGCTATTATATCCATTTCCTGACTCTAAGAATGAAAGCGCAAAAATTGATGCAGCAGGTTTTAGAGTTATTGGATAACGAAGTTCAATTGTAAATTTGTTATATAAAAGTGAGCCATCTCTCGAAGATAGTGATTGATTTGGATAGCCTCTTAGGGCAATTACTTCCCTTCCATCCATCGACCATTGATTATTCATTCCATCACCCCCAAGGTAAAATCGCTCAAAAGGAATATTACCTCGATCTGTGTTGTAAGCTCCAATAAATCCAAAATCTGTTTGTGTTTTTAAAATTAATTTATCAACTATTCTTGTATACCATGTACCGTTAAATTTTATTTTATAGTATTCAAGCCAGAGAAACTTTGCTTGATCAATTTTCTGTGTATCTGGGTCTCCGTTGGGTAATTGAAACTCAGGTCGTTCTTCCATATTTGAGAAATCCTCTCCTGTTATTAATGAATAAGGAAGCGTAAACTTACCACTTAATGTAAAGGTGGAGCCCCCAACAGGAAATATAGGGTTTGTATATGTATTATTTCTTGACAGGGAAATTGTATAATTTAAATTATTAGCCTTACCATCTCCAAAAGTAAATAAGCCAGTATAGTAGTTTTTAAGGTCAAAAAGTTGATATTGAAGGGCTTGAGATAACGTAAAATAATCATCAGGAACTCTTAGTCTCTTGGCAATACCTAGACTTGCACCACTGATTTGCATGTACTGGGATTTATCTGCTCTTCCTGTAAAATAGTCATATCTGTATTGTATTGTATGAGATAATGATGTGGATAATTGAAAAGGTTGTTTGCCTCCTAGCCATGGTTCAGCAAAACTAAAACTGTAAGTACTATAAAATTGACTTGCTTGAAGTCTAACACTTAGTGTTTGACCATCTCCCATTGGAAGTGGTTTAAAAGATTTCCTGTCTTTTAGGCCTCTAGCAGAGAAGTTATTGAATGAAAAACCTAATGTCCCAATAAAACCACCACCTCCATATCCACCTTGAAGTTCTATTTGGCTCTGCCCACTCTCAACAAGCCCATATTCGATATCTACCGTACCTTGATTTGGATCTACATTTTTAAAATTTGGACTGATTTGTTCTGCATCAAAAAACCCTAGTTGTCCAAGTTCTCTCACTGTTCTCACAACTTTATCTTTACTATACAATTCTCCTGGTTTAGTTCGAAGTTCTCTGAATATAACTCTGTCATTAGTCTTTGTATTTCCAACAACAGAAATTTTATTAAATTGAGCTACTTTACCTTCATTTATTCTAATTTCATAATTAATAGTATCGTTTATTGCACTAACTTCAACGGCATTAATGGAAGAAAAAAGAAATCCGTTGTTTTGATATAAGTTAGTTATATCATTTCCGTCAGGTTTAGTATCATCTGCAATTTGTTTTTTTAATAGAACACCATTATAAGGATCCCCTTTTTTAATCCCGAGAACTTGTTGAAGTTGAAAATTATTATAGGCACTATTTCCTATAAACTTTATATCACCAAAATAATATCTTTTTCCTTCTTCTATTTTGAAATTAATAGTTAATGTATTATCATTATTTGTAATAATAGTATCAGAAATAATCCTGGCATCTCTAAATCCCTTTTCTTTAAAAAAACTAATTAGAGTTTCCTTGTCTTCTTCATAATCATCAAGAATAAATTTTGATTTTTTCCAAAAACGACCAGTAAATTTTGATTTAGTGTTTTTAAATTTTTTTCTCAGTTTAGAAGCCTTAAATACGTCATTTCCACTAAAATTGATTGACTTGATTTTAATTCTTTCACCTTTGTCTATACTGACAACCATTTTTAAGTTATTCTCTCCAATTGAATCAGCAATGGTATTTAAATTAACTTTGGTATTAAGAAAACCTTCTTTTTTATATTTATTAATAATGTAATTTCGAGTATTTGTTAAAAAACTCTCAGACAATTTTTTCCCCTCAGACAATTCAGTGTCTTTTATAAGGCTTTCAGATTTAGATTTCTTAACACCTTTAATTTTTACTGCTGTAAGAGTAGGTAACTCTTTTATTTCAATTTCAATTGTTGCTTTATTTCCATTAATATTTGTTACATAGAAATTAATATCGCTAAAGAGCTCTAATTTCCATAATTTATTGATAGCACTAGTTATTTCTTCTCCTGGAATTTGTAATAGCTGACCTTTTCTTATGCCACTGTAAGAAATAACCGTTTTGTCATTAAATGTTTTTAACCCGCTTACTGTTATGGAGTCAATAATATAACTGCTTCCTTTATTAAAACCATCAATTTGTGATTGAGCTTTAAAAATTGAACATAGAACAATCAAAAGGAAAATGAGTAATCTATTTTTGAAATGAATTCTAAACATTGATTTGTTCACTTGTTTTTCCAAATCTTCTTTCTCTATTTTGGTAATTTAACAATGCACTATATAAATCTTTTTTGCGAAAATCTGGCCATAACACATCAGTAAAATACAATTCTGCATAGGCGATCTGCCATAGTAAGAAGTTACTGATTCTTTGCTCGCCACTTGTTCTAATCAATAGATCCACATCGGGTAAATTTCGAGTGTAAAGATGCTTATTTATTATTGATTGGTCAACATTTTCCAATGAAATTGTGTTATTTTTAACTTCTGAAGCAATCTCTTTTATTACATTTTCTAATTCTTCTCTGGCTCCATAGCTTAATGCAATAGTTAAGACCATTTTATTATTATTTTTTGTAATGTCTATTGCTCGCTGTACTTCATTTTGCACTATCTGTGGTAAGGCACTCATGTCTCCTATTGTATTCAAGCGAATATTATTTTTAATCAACTTTTTTAGCTCAGTTTTTAATGATTCTACCAAAAGATCCATTAAAGTTCCTATTTCATGAGGAGGTCGATTCCAGTTGTCAGATGAAAAAGCATAAAGTGTTAGGTAAGGTATATTTAGGTTTAAGACTTCCTCAACTATTTCTTGTACCGATTCAACACCGCTATTGTGACCAAGATTTCTACTAAGACCTTTCTTTGCGGCCCATCTTCCATTTCCATCCATAATGATTGCAATATGGTTTGGGAGTTTACTTTTATCTAAGTTATCAATTATCATTCTTTGCAATAACAAGGTAGATCGCCAAAGGTAAAAGAAATTGTTAATCCACTAAAAATAAACCAGTCATTATTATTAATATTTCCAAAATTAGCGTTACTAATTCCTATGTCCCTAGAGGGAGAACTTCCGTCTAGATTATCTGTCATAGTATATCTAGCTCCTATCTCTATTCCAATTACCCAGTAAGGGCTTGGATTTGTTTTTAATCCAAATACAACAGGAATTGAGACACTTTCTGCTTTATTATATTTGATTGGTTTTGAAATTGGGATTAATGAAGGGTCAAAATAAAATTCATCATAACTTATAAAACTAAGTCCCAAGTACAAATAAGGACTGAAATTTGTCTGTTCATCATGGAGGTTAAATTCAACAAAATTCATCTCAATTCCTAAACTACCTTCTGTTAAATTATTTTCAAAACTATATGCTCTTCTAAATCGATTTATATCATTAGTTCTGTAGTCTGTAGCCTTTAATGAAGTGTTAATTGCACTAAATCTCAATGAATACCTTGTAGTAAGATTCCATTTATAGACTAAACCGACTGCTACATTACTTGGAATTATATAATAATCCGAACCTATATCACCAATATAGTTGCTTCCTCCCACAAACAAACCTAATTCATGATATTGAGCATCTAAATTATAAGAGTTAACAATAAAAATTAAAATAAATATTTTTTTTATCATTTTGTTAAAGCAACTTGTGCTTTAATTAACTGACAAAAAAGGTTTTTATTGTCTATTTCGTTTGTCTAGTCCCCAAAAAAGTTTGTCTCTAAGGGTCATAAAAAAATCGTCTCCATCTAATTGAATAGTATTTACGTAAAAGGGAGCTTTAGAGATCAAAATAGAACAACCGTTTTTTATGGAAAATCTTCTATTATCCAAAGAAATTAGATGGTTTTTAGATCTTGAGGTTACTATAATATCAATTTTTGAATTATCAGGAATTATTAGCGGCCTTATACTAATATTATGAGGAGCTATTGGATTTAGTACAAATGTATTACTGTCAGGACTGATTATTGGCCCTCCACTACTGAGAGAGTAGCCTGTTGAGCCAGTTGGGGAAGAAATTATTAATCCGTCAGACCAATATGTTGTTAATAGTCGCTTGTTGATTTTAGTTTGAATGGACAACATTGAAGTGCTATTTTTTCTTGTAACAGTTACTTCGTTTAACGCAAATGGAAAAAAAGATATTTCTGGAATTTCAGGTGAGGTCCTAAGTTCAATAAGCGCTCTTTTAATTAAAGTAAATTTTTTTCTAAAAAACATATCTAGACCTTTCGTTAAGCTTTCTTTATTTAGGCTTGTGAGAAATCCAAGTTGTCCAGTATTTATACCTAAAATAGGAACATTGCTGTCTTTCACAAAAGGAATAGCTCTCAATAAAGTTCCATCTCCACCAATTGTGAACAAAACATCAATATTACTGATTTTAGTGAGTTCTTCATATTTCTTTGTCTCAATATTAATGAATAGATTTTTATTTAAAAAAATATTATGGTTATTAATCTCCAAATATTTGATAACTGCTTTTTCATATTCGGTTAAATAATCCAATTTTGACGAAACTTTGAAAATTCCAACTTTCATTACAAATAATTAAATATTACAATATTACAAAACTTTGATTTTAAGAATGTTGTTTAAAGTTTAAATAAATAATATTATAATTGATTATTCGAATAGGTTTTAAATATCTAATTTTGATATAAAAAAGATGACTAAATTAAGTGTAAACATTAATAAAATTGCAACTTTACGTAATGCAAGAGGCGGTCAGCTTCCAAATGTTATCCAGATTGCAAAAGACATAGAATCTTATGGCGCCCAAGGTATTACTGTTCATCCTAGACCTGATGAGCGCCACATCCGTTATTCTGATGTTTACGAATTATCTCAAACTGTCAAAAGTGAGTTTAACATTGAAGGTAATCCAAATAAAAATTTCATTGATTTAGTTTTAAATGTTAAACCCACACAAGTTACTTTAGTTCCCGATGGAAATGATGTAATTACATCAAATCAAGGCTGGGATACTGAAAAAAATGTTGATTTTTTAAAAGAAATTATTTCAGAGTTTAAAACAAATGGAATCAGGACATCAATATTTGTAGATCCTGTCGTTAAAATGGTTGAATATGCAGAAAAAACAGGCTCCGACAGAATTGAATTGTATACAGAAAAGTATGCTATTGGGTTTTCAAAAAATAACTTAGGTGCCATATCTCCTTATAAATTATCTGCTCAAAAAGCAAATGAATTAAAATTAGGTATAAATGCAGGACATGATTTAGATTCAAAAAATTTAAAGTTTTTTAATCAAAATATACCTGGTCTTTTAGAAGTTTCTATAGGCCATGCTTTGATATCAGATGCATTATATTATGGTTTAGAAAAAACAATAAAAACATATTTAGATCAACTGGTTAGATAATGAATCTTTATTCTAATATTTTGGGTGAGGGAAATAATCATCTTATAATTTTACATGGATTTCTCGGAATTGGTGATAATTGGAAAAGTCAGGCTAAAATTTTTTCAAACAACTTATTTAAAGTTCATTTGGTTGACCAAAGAAATCATGGAAGAAGTTTTTGGAGTAATAATTTTAATTACGATGTATTAGCAGATGATCTTAAGTTTTATATGGATCATCATAATATTCATAAAGCAATTATTTTGGGACATTCCATGGGTGGAAAAACTGCCATGAATTTTAGTTTCAAATATCCAAAGAGAGTTGAAAAACTAATTATAATAGACATTTCACCAAAAAAATATAAATCTAAACATGATATGATTTTAAGCGGGTTATCATCACTTAATTTTGAAATTATTAAATCAAGAAAGCAAGCAGATGATCATTTATCTCACTTTGTTTCTGAACCCAACATCAGAAATTTTTTATTAAAGAATCTTTACTGGAAATCTCCTGATAGACTATCTCTAAGGTTTAATATTTCTATATTGAAAAATTCTTCAATAGAATTAAATAAAGAAATTAAGCTCTCAGGTGTTTTTGATAAACCTACACTTTTTTTAAAAGGAGAATTTTCAGATTATATATCAACTAAAGATATTGAATTAATTAAAAAGCATTTTATCAAATATTCAGTTTTAGAAGTAAAAGAATCAGGGCATTGGGTACATGTTGATAATCAAAAAGATTTTTTTAAAAAAATAAACAACTTCTTAAATCATAACATTTTGTTATAATTTACCTCATAAAATTTTACAATGGAAAAATACAGGTTACGAAAGGCAAAAATTAATGATTCTGAATCAATATTAAATTTGATTAGGGAATTGGCTGAATATGAAAACGAACCAAATTCTGTAAAGATTAAGGTTGAAGATATTAAAAAAGATGGGTTTGGTTTGAAACCTAAATTTAACTGTTTTGTTGTAGAATTTAAAAACCAAGTTGTAGGAATGGCACTTTATTACCCACGTTACTCTACATGGGATGGATCTACACTTCACTTAGAAGATTTGATAGTTACTCAAAAATATAGAGGAAAAGGAATTGGAAAACAACTTTATACTGCATTTGTTAACGAAGCCCTAGTTTTGGGCTCGAATAGAGTTGAGTGGGCAGTTTTAAATTGGAATCGACCAGCAATTAATTTCTATGAAAGTACAGGTGCTATAATTTTAAAAGATTGGCGGACTGTACAAATGACAAAACAGGAAATGATTAAGTTTACATCTTAAATAAAATTCAATTGATTGTCAATTGAATTTTATTTAAGATGACCTCTGAAAGTTTTTTGTGACTTTCATATGTCAATCCAGCAACATGAGGGCTAAAAATAACATTTTCACAATTAAATAAATCTTTAAGGAAGTCAGGTGTTTTTTTATTTGTGAAAATAGAATTGAATGAACTAGATTCAAACTCAAGAACATCTAACCCTGCTCCGAGCACTTTATTTTCCCTAATACCTCTTAGTAAGTCTTTTGTGTTAATAACAGACCCTCTTGATGTGTTGATAATCCAAAATGGATTTATCATTTCAGAAATAAAGCTATAATTAATCATTTCTTTAGTTAAATGAGTTTTAGGGACATGAAGACTGATTATTTGACTTTCTTTTTTTAGTGTAGTGAGATCCACTTGTTTTGCATATTTATCCTCAATCCCATCTTTTATGTCGTAAAAAATTACTTTAACATTAAAACCTTTTAACTTTTTAGCGAAACTCCTGCCCATATTTCCATAACCGATTATTCCAACAACTTTATTTTTAATTTCATATCCCCTACTAGCCTCCCTATCCCAAAGACCATTTAGAATTTTTTTATTTGATAATAATAATTTATTCATAAGACATAATAGCATACCTATTGTATGCTCTCCAACTGCATTTCTATTTCCCTCGGGAGCAGATAAAATTTTAATTCCTAATTTTTTGGCAAAATTCATATCAATATTTTCAAGCCCAGCTCCAACCCGAGCAATTATTTTCAGTTTTTTAGCAGCTTGAAGTAAAGGCTTATCAATTAAAAATCTACTTCTAATAATAATTATATCATATAGATGAATAATTTTAATTATTTCAGTTTTTGATTCAGAATACATTTCAATATTTTCATGGCCATCTCTATTTAAACTTTCTATTAAAATTGGATGATTTTTATCTAGGTGTAAAACTTTCATATTAAAAAACCAAAATAATTTTTGCGATGTAAAAAAATAAAAAGATACCAAAGATATCATTAGAGGTAGTAATAAATGGACCTGTTGCTATTGCTGGATCAACACCTTTTTTATTAAGTATAATAGGTGTGAAAGTTCCAATAAGAGCAGAAACTATGATTACACTCATCATTGACAAAGAAATTGTAAGACTCAACTTCAGGTCTTGATTTATGATTTGACCAAAAATCACTAAAAGTATTGAAAAAAACAATCCATTAATTAAACTTAGGCCTATTTCTTTTATAAGTCTAGATAATAGCGATCCTTTTAAATTATCATTTGCTAAACCTTGAACTATTATTGCCGAGGATTGTACACCGACATTACCTGCCATAGCAGCTATAAGTGGTGTATAAAAAAACAGACTTCTTAAGTCAGGTCTTAACATTATAGTTTCAAACTCTTGAAGGATAAAAACACTTCCAAGACCACCTAAAAGGCCCAAAAAAAGCCATGGAAGACGAGCTTTTGTTAGTTCAAAAATAGTATCATCAGCTTCAACATCTGTAGCTATTCCTGCTGCTAGTTGGTAATCTTTCTCAGCCTCTTCCTTGATTAAATCTAAAATATCATCTATAGTAATTCTTCCAACAAGTTCTTTTTTGCTGTTTACAACGGGAATAGCTTCTAAATCATATTTAGACATAACTTTAGCAACGTCTTCACCTTGCTGATCAACAGTAACATAATCTACTTTTGGAATATAAATATTTTTAACTTTATCTCTAGAATTGGCTGTCAAAAGGTCTTTTAGTGATAATCTACCTTTAAGTTTATTTTTACTGTCGACTACATATACTGAGTGAATTCTTGTAACTTCTTCGGCTTGAGTTTTGATTGTGTTTAGACATTTTAAAACACTTAGATCTTCTTGAACACTAACTAATTCTTTGGCCATTAAACCACCTGCAGAACTTTCCTCATAAGTTAAAAGCTCTCTAATATCATCTATATGTGATGTGTCAGAAATTTCTGACATGACTTTTTCTTTTCTTTCTTCCGAAAGTTCAGCAATTATGTCTGCAGCATCGTCAGAATCAAGTATTTCAACCTCTTCTGCAATTTCTTTTGGAGAAAGATTTTCCAAAACTGCCTCTCTTTGATATTCATCAAGCTCTGGAAGAATATCTGCTGTTTTTTTACTATCTAAGAGTTTGATTAAATAAGTTCCTTGATCAGAATTGAGCTCATTTACTATTTCTGCAATATCAGCGTAGTGCAGATCTTTAAGTTTCTTTTTTAAACTTGTATTTCTTTCCTCAGCTATTAAAATCTTAATAGTTGTTACAAAATCTTTATTTATTTGAAAGTTTGACATTTTCAATCATTTTGGTGAGTTTAACAAATGTCTTGCAACTCAAGGATTCTGGTCTCGAATCAAAGATACTATCTTCTTTAAGATATATTGGCAAGCTTAATGATTTTAAACTATTTCTCAATGTTTTCCTTCTCTGTTGAAAACTTATCTTTATAATATGAAATAATAATTTTTCGTCACAATCATAAGATATTTTTTGTTTACGATTTAGTTGGATAACTGCAGAATCAACTTTTGGTTTAGGATTAAAAACAGTTGGAGGAACTGTAAATAATAAAGTTGTTTCATAATAAAGTTGACATATAACAGAAATAATACCATATTTTTTTGATCCAGGTGGTTCACAAATTCTTTGTGCAACTTCTTTCTGGAACATCCCAGAGAAAAATGGAATAATATTTCGATTTTCAATAACCTTAAAAATAATTTGAGAGGAAATATTGTATGGAAAATTACCAATTATAGCAACAGATTCTTTAAAATAATTTCTAAGATTGATTTTTAAAAAATCTTTATTTATTATGTTTTTTTTTAATTCTGGGAATTTATCATTTAAGTATGTAACAGATTCATTATCAACTTCGACCAGGAAAAGATTTGTTTTTTTAATTAAAAATTTAGTTAATACCCCCATTCCTGGACCAATTTCAAGAACATCATTATAGTTATCATATTTTAAGGTTTTCGAAATTTTTTTAGCAATATTTAAATCAATTAAAAAATGTTGACCAAGATATTTTTTTGGAGTTACGTTCTTCATTTTTAATTAATTTTTTAATATAAGTTGAAAATAACTTCTCAAAATTCTTAAATTATTTTGTTGTGAAGTTCTGAAATTATTCTTCTAACTGTTTTTAATTTTAAATTAATATATTGATAAATATTGATTCAAGAAATAGCAGAAAGTCATTAGCTAATTATATCAAATCCAGTATATGGTATTAGAGCTTTTGGAATAATAATTCCTTTATTAGTCTGAAAATTCTCTAATAAACCAGCTACAACTCTGGGTAATGCTAAAGCACTTCCATTTAAGGTATATACATGTTCTTTAACCCCCTGTTTCGTTTTATATTTTAAATTAAGTCGTTGGGATTGAAAATCATTAAAAATAGATACTGAGCTAATTTCCAGCCATCTTTCTTGAGCCGCAGAAAAAATTTCAAAATCATAGGTTAATGATGAAGTGAAACCCAGATCCCCACCACAAAGTTTTAAAATCCTATAAGGTAACTCAAGAGCTGATAGTATTTTTTTCACGTGTTCTACCATTCCTTCCAATGCATTAATAGCTTTTCCAGGAGTTTCTAATCTGACAATTTCAACTTTATCAAATTGATGAAGACGATTTAAACCTCTTACTTGAGCGCCGTAACTTCCCGCTTCCCTTCTAAAACATGGAGTATATCCTGTAACACAAATTGGTAAATCACTTTCCTTCAGCAAAACATTTCTATAGATATTCGTTAGAGGAACTTCTGCGGTTGGAATTAAGTATAAGTCGTCTTCACGCACATGATACATTTGACCCTCTTTATCAGGAAGGTTACCTGTCCCAAAACCAGATTCTGAATTAACAAGATGGGGAACTTGATATTCATTGTATCCTGCAGAGATATTTTGATCAAGAAAAAAATTTATTAATGCGCGTTGAAGCCTTGCACCTTTATTTTTATAAACAGGAAATCCTGAACCAGAAATCTTACTTCCTAAATCAAAATCAATTATGTCATATTTTTTTGCTAATTCCCAGTGGGGAATTGCATTTTTAGGGAGATTTATAAAAATATCACTTTTAAAAATTTCCTCATTGTCCTTTTCAGATTCACCATGGGGAACATTTTCATTGGGAATATTCGGAATTCTTGTTCTAAGTTCGAGAATTTCATTTCCAATTTTAGTTAACTTTTCTTGAATGATTTTTGTGGAAGTTTTGAGCGCTGAAGATTCTTTTTTTAAATCAGATACTTTTTTCTCATCTCCTACTTTATATAAAGCTCCAATTTCTTTAGCAATAATATTAGCTTTAGCCAGTTTATTTTCCAATTCAGTTTGATTAACTCTTTTCAAAGTATCAAGCTTAATAATATCATCAATTATTTTTTCTACATTAAAATTTCTTTTTTTTTGAGCTTCAACTATTAAATCCCTATTGTTTCTGATAAATTGTATTGCTAACATTTATTTATAATTATCGTTTTTTTTAAATATTTTTTTCTAATTCATAACAGAATTTTTTATCAACTTCAAGTTGAACTTTTAATGATTCAATTGAATCAAATTTTTTTTCCTCTCTAATTTTTGAAAGAAAACTTACTTTAATGATTTTATCATAAAGATTATAATCAAAATTAAAAAAATGAATCTCCATAGTCCTTTTTTTACCTGAAACCGAAGGTCTATTTCCAAAATTCAACATTCCGTAATATTTTTTCTTATTCCAAAACATTGAAACCCAATAGACACCTGGCTTAGGTAACGCCTTGTACTTTTCATTGATTTTAATGTTGGCAGTTGGAAAGCCTATTTTATTTCCAAGACCTTGATCATGAAAAACAACACCTTGAACCTGATAACTTCTTCCTAAAAATTCATTAGCAAGACTAATATCTCCATCCAATAAAGCTTTTCTTATTTTTGTAGAACTAACGGAAATGGAATCAATGTCTTGTGCAGGAATAACTTCAACTGAGAATCCGTATGTGTCTCCAAATGATATTAATTCAGAAACAGATGCAGTTCTATTTTTTCCAAATCTATGATCATATCCAATAAATAATTTGGAAACATTCAATTTTTTGACTAGCACATCTCTAGTGAATTTTTGAGCTGAAAGTTTAGAGAATTCAAGCGTAAATGACTGAATAATTAAAACATCTATCCCCAAATTGTTTAGCAGGTCTTCTTTTTCTTTAAGTGTGTCAATTAAATAAATACTTTTATCATTTTGAAGAACAGTTCTCGGATGAGGGAAAAATGTAAGAACAACGGAATTGGCATTTTTTGATTTAGCCTTTGTAATCAAATTTTTTAAAATGGCTTTGTGCCCAATATGCAGCCCATCAAAAGTGCCAATCGTTAGGAAAGATTCTTTGTTGCTAGAATAATCATCAATCGATTTTAAGACCTTCATAAAAAATAGTATATTACAAAAATTTTATTCAAAAATACCATTTTCATTTATACTTAATTATTTTAATTACATGAAAAATTTATTTTTAAATACGTTTAGATTTGTTGTTATAGGTCTCATTTTCTGTTTTAGCACCCTTAGATCTCAAGATTATTGGATAGCTAAAACAGTTCAAACTAAAAAAATTGACGATACTCCTGTCAATATATTTAGTTTCGATGAATCTATTTTTAAAAATGAGTTAAAAAATCAAAATTTTAATCAAATTTTTCTTCCCAATGAAAATAATGAGAATGAATTATTTATTGTTGAACAAATTTTTATTTTATCATCTGAACTCTCACTAAAATTTCCTTTAATAAAAACATACAAGGGTTATAGTAAAAACCGGCCAAATGTTTCCTCAAGAATCACATATACTCCTAGAGGAATTAGTGCATGGATTAATATCCCTGGTAAAGAAAATATTTTTATTCAACCAGACAGAAAATCAAAGGGACAACACTATGTTTACAAGAGAAGTGAAGAAATCAAAAAAGAATGGGAATGTAAAACAGAATTTGAAAAAAAATCAAAATCAGGATTAAATGATTTCAACAGAAGCAAATTAATTACTAATGACAAGGTTTTAAGGAAATTTAGATTAGCAATTGCAACAACAGCTGAATATACTAATTATTGGAATGATAATGTAGATGAAAATGGCTCTGCTCAAGAAGATGCTTTAGCTGCAATTGTATCTACAATGAATAGAGTGAATAGCGTTTATGAGACTGATTTAAGTATAACGATGGAACTTGTTTCTGGGACTGAAATAATCTATACTGATCCGGATACTGATCCATACACAGGAAATTATAATTCAGAGGTCCAAGCTGATTTAACTTCAAATATAGGAGAAGAAAATTATGATATTGGTCACCTCTTTGCGTATGGCTCTAATAATGGAAATGCAGGTTGTATTGGATGTATATGTGTAAATGGTTCCAAGGGAAGTGCATTTACATCACATGGATTTTTATCTGATGATGGTGAATTTTTAACAGATTATTTTGATATTGATTATGTCTCTCATGAGATGGGACATCAATTTGGGGCTTATCACTCATTTGCATTTAACAACGAAGGATCAGGTTCAAATGTGGAACCAGGAAGTGGCTCAACAATTATGGGTTATGCTGGTATAACTGGCCCAGACGATGTTCAACCTCATAGTGATCCATATTTTAATTATAAAAGTATTGAGGATATTTCAGATTATATTTCCACTACATCTTGTTATACTTCTTCTGATTTATTAAATTCTCCTCCTATTGCAGATGCTGGAAAGGATTATGTTATACCTATTGGAACTGCATATGAACTTCGAGCTAATGGTTATGATTTAGATGATGATCAGTTAACTTATTGCTGGGAACAAATAGATAGTGAATCAATGAGTTATTTGCAATTTGGACCTGAAAATTATCTTGGAACAACCGCTAGATCTCTTCCACCTTCTCTTAATTCTGTGAGAAGCATTCCTAATCTCATTTCTGTTTTGAATGGGGAGTTGACCCAAGTGAGACCAGAAATTAATTCTGCTTGGGAGACTGTTCCTAATATCCCAAGAGAATTAAATTGGGGATTAACGGTTAGAGATAGATCACCCTCATCAACAGGACAAGGTGGTCAATCCTCTACAGATTCTGTTACTTTAACTACAACATCAAAAGCAGGACCATTTAAAATTATATCACAGGCAGATGACGAAATCACATGGAAAACTGGAGATAATATCAATATCGAATGGGATGTTGCAGGTACTAATTTGGATCCGATAAACACTTCCAATGTTACAATTCTATTATCTCTTAACGCCGGGGAGGATTTTAACATAACACTATCTGATTCAACTCCAAATGATGGTATTTTTTTATTTCAAGTACCAGGAGGTATCTCATCCGAAAATGCTAGAATAAAAATTGTTCCAAATAACTCAATATATTTTGCAATTAACCAACAACCTTTTAAAATTGAACAAAGACCTTTTGCTGTTTTCTTTAATGAATTCTCTTATGACTTTTGTTCTCCTAACAATGAATCAATTTCTTTTGACTTAGGTGTTTATGAGCAGTTAGACAATCCAATTTCAATAAGTGTTAATAATCTAGTTAATGGTGTTAGTTATGAGTTAGACCAAAGCACATTTTCCTCAAGCACCTCCAGTATTACTCTTGATTTATTTGGACTTTCTAATCTTCCAATTGGAAAATCAACCATAAACATAGTTGCAGAATCAGAGAATGTATCTGCAGTTTTTCCTATCGAAATTAGAAGCTATGATCAGTTAATTTCTGGTCCAAACTTAATTAATCCTATTCAACAAAGCACTCAGGTTATAGAATTTGATTTTGAGTGGGAAACTGATCCAAATTTTTCAAAATACAAGTATCAAATTTCAAAATCATCAAATTTTATTGATTTAGTCCTTGAAATAGAAACAGAAGATTCTTTATTAAGTATAAGAGAGTTGGATCCAGAAACAATTTATTTTTGGAGAGTTGCATCGTTAAATGAATGTGGAATCAGTGAGTGGTCTGAAACTTTTTCTTTCGAAAGTGCTACAATTACTAACAATAGCTATCTAGCTAACAACTTACCTATAGACTTAAATGATCCAATTTCTTTAGGGAATATTGGATATACCAGTTCTTCAATTTTTATTAGTGATGTTAATCCAATTAGCGAGATAGAAATTCTTGTTAGTATAAACCACACATATGTATCTGACTTATCTTTGTTTTTAATCTCTCCTGATGGATCAAAATTTAGTCTCGCTGAAAACCTTGGTCTTGACACATCTGCTGAGGAGGGGGATAATTTCACAAACACTGTTTTTACTCAGAATTCTAATATATCTATAAATAATGCTTTTCCACCTTTTACCGGAAGTTTTCGTCCTAACCAACCGATTGACGGCTTAATAGGTACATCTGCTTTTGGAAATTGGAAATTAAATATTGAGGATAATTATCCTGAGGATTCAGGTGAATTGATCAATTTTCAATTGAATATTACTGTAAAAGGTGAGTTGCTAAAAAATAGTGATTTTGATAGTTTTGCTGATTCAATTGATAATTGCCCAGAAATTACTAATCAAGATCAAATTGATACAGATGATGATGGAGAGGGAGATATATGTGATTTTGATGCACAAGATAATTTTGAAATCATGAAGTTTGATGAAAGCTGTGTCACAAAAAATAATGGATCAATAACTATATCTGCTTTTGCCGAATTTGATTACACCTACAATTTGATTGGTCCCAACGGATTTTCTTTAGATGGAAGTTTTAGTAGACAATCTGGGGAAACAATAAATAACCTTCAGAGTGGAGATTACATGCTATGTATTTATTCAAATAACGACCAACAAATTGAAAGGTGTTTTACGGCTGTAATTAGTGAGCCTGAACCACTATCTGTAAATACAATTATTAATTATAATAATCAAGAGTTGAATTTAAATTTAAATGGTGCTGAAAACTATTTTATTGAACTAAACGGTAAATCATATAATTATGGAAAATTAGATAACATTTCATTACCATTAAAAAAAGGAATCAATCAATTAAAAGTTTCAACCGAAACCAGCTGCCAAGGACTTTATCAAAGAACCATAAACGTTAGTGATAAAATGTACGTTTCTCCAAATCCTGTTAATTCTATTGCAAAAATTCACACAGGAAATAATGATAAAAATCTTAAAGTTGAGATATTTACTATAGATGGAGAATTTATAGAATCAAATGAAATTAAAATTTATGATGAATTAAATTATTTTGAATGGTCAATGGATAATTACACTCCTGGTATATATATTATGAATATAACTACTAAAATAAACACTCAATCAGTTAAAATTATTAAAAGATGAAAATTAAATTGGCTCTAGTTTTTTTTATAATTTTTGCATGCGGTAAAGATTCAGTGCCTGATCCTGATCCTGCAATTTTATTAGCACCCACAAATGGAGATAACTGTAATACTGCATCTAGTATTAATCTTGAACAAAGTAGAGTAGATTTTTCATGGTCAAAAGCAAATAATACAGACTATTATGAAATAATTGTCATTAATAAATCTTCAAATTCGATCTTTAAAGATACGACTAGTGGAAAACAATCAAATGGGGAAATTCTTGAAACTATATCAAGCAGAGTAACGCTTTCTAAAGGTTCAGCTTATTCATGGTCAGTAATTTCAATTTCAAATGCAACCGCAATAACTACTGAAAGCGAAAAATGGGAGTTTTATTTGGAGGGAAATGTTTCTGGTGACTTTTTACCTCAACCTGCTAATTTAATTTATCCAGCTAATAATGAGTTAATTTCTCTTGACAACTCAAATATAATTCAATTTGACTGGTCTAGTAATGATGAAGATGATAATATATTAATCTACGATTTTTATTTAGGAACTGCATCAAATGATTTATCAAAACTTGGGGATAAAATAACCGATTCTTTTTTTAATCAGGAATTAAGTATTGGGACAAATTATTTCTGGCAAGTAATTACATATGATCAACAAGGGAATAACTCTGTTTCTGGAATTTATCAATTTGAAACAGGTCCATAGTTATCATTAGATTTTTGTGTTATATTTATTCATCGTATTTTGAGTGCCATCAGTTCCAAAACTTAAAATTATTTCACTGCACTTAATTATAAAATTTTCTAAAGTAGGTTTTTCTTTTTTTTCCCATTTTCCTAAAACAAAATCTATTTGGGAAGATTTTTTTTCTCTTCCAATACCAAATCGTAATCTAGAATAATTTTTAGTTTTTAAATTCTCTTCAATATCTTTAAGTCCATTGTGTCCTCCAGAACTACCCTTAGCTCTGAGTCTGAGCTGACAAAAGGGAATGTTTAAATCATCTGTAATAATCAAAACATTTTCTAGATTTATTTTCTCCTTTCGCATCCAATAATTAACTGCTTTACCACTCAGATTCATATAAGTTGTGGGCTTTATACATATAAATTTCTTCCCTTTAAATTTAAATGAGGCTCTAAATGCATACTTAACTTCATTAAAGGTTAAGCCTTGTTTTTTTATTAAATAGTCTAAAATTGTAAAACCTATATTATGTCGAGTCTCTAAATACTCTTTTCCTATGTTACCAAGACCAACAATAAGAAATTTTTTCACTTGATTAGAGTTTGATTTTATTTTAAATAAGTTAAATAGCCACATTACTAGCTAAAATAAAAAAAGCACTTCAATTTTGAAGTGCTTTTTGGTAATGATATGTATAATTTAATTTTCTGATGATTGCTTATCAGAACCTTCTTTATCTGGATTTTGAGAACTATCGGTACTTTTTGCACCTTCAGCATCTTCAGCACCTTCAGCACCTTCAGCACCTTCAGCACCTTCTTCTTCTTCTTCAGTTTCTTCCAATATTGAGGCTCTTGATATTTTCACTTGACAAACAACCATATTCTCTGAATGTAAAAGAATATAATTTTCATTTTTTAAATCTGCAGTATAAATTTTATCACCGAGCTCTAATTCAGAAATGTCAACAGTAATTTCATCGGGAAGGTTAGCTGGAATAGCTTTAATTTTTAGTTTACGTTTGTTCATAATTAAAGTTCCACCACTATTTAGAACTCCAGGTGCAGCTCCTTTAATTCTTACAGGGACATTTATTGAGACTTCTTTGTTGTCAAACAACTGATAAAAGTCTATGTGAAGTATAGAGTCATTTACTGGATGAAATTGTATGTCCTGCAGAATTGCATTAATTTCTGTTCCATTTTCCATAGTAATAAGAACAGTATGAGCATTTGGAGTATACACTAGTTTACTGAAATCAAGTTCTGGTGCAGAAAAATGGAGAGGATTATCTCCACCATAAACTACACATGGAACTCTTCCAGCATTACGAAGGGCTTTAGTAGCTACTTTACCCACGCTTTCTCTTTTAGAACCTTTTATTGTAATTGATTTCATTGTTTTTAATTTAAAATTTTTATTAAGAAATAAAGTTTGAACTAATTGATAAATTATTATGTACATTTTTCATAACCTCAGAAAACAGAGAAGCACAGCTAAGTATACGAACTTTACCATGGTTTTTTTTGGAAGGTATTGAATCAGTAACTATTAGTTCCTCTAATTTTGATTTTTCTATTTTTTCATATGCATTCCCTGAAAGAATTGCATGAGTGCAAATTGCTCTAACCGACAAGGCGCCTCTTTCAATCATTAGGTCTGCAGCTTTTGCAAGAGTTCCTGCGGTATCAACCATATCATCAACTAAAACAACATTTTTATTTTTAACATTACCTATAACCTCCATATGAGATATAACATTGGCTTTAGCTCTTTGTTTATAACAAATAACAACATCACTTTCAAGAAATTTTGAATATGCATATGCTCTTTTTGAACCACCCATATCAGGCGATGCGATAGTTAAATTATCAAGTTTTAGCGACTTTATGTATGGGAGGAAAATCGTAGATGCAAATAAATGATCTACAGGCTTTTCAAAAAATCCTTGTATCTGATCTGCATGTAAATCCATTGTTATTATCCTGGTAGCTCCTGCAGCTTCAATTAACTTTGCAATTAATTTGGCACCAATTGGAACTCTTGGCTTATCTTTTCTGTCTTGTCTTGCCCACCCAAAGTAGGGTATAACTGCAGTTATGTGTCTAGCAGAGGCTCTTTTTGCTGCATCAAGCATTAAAAGCATTTCCATTAGATTTTCTGAACTGGGATGTGTAGAACCAATTATAAAAATTCTTGAACCTCTAATTGATTCCTCGAAGGAAGGCTGAAACTCTCCATCGCTATATCGGGAAAATAAAACATTTCCTAATTTTTGTCCATATGAATCGGCAATCAATTTTGAGAGTGACTTACTTTGTGTACAAGAAAATATTTTTGCTGGTGTTTTCACACTAAATCTTTTGGGATGCAAATTTAAAAATTAATTTGGGTCATTAGCCTATTTATTTAAAGAAATCACAAGTAAATAGAATTATTTTATATGTTTGCAAATTATAATGCCTTGGTGGCGGAACTGGTAGACGCGCTGGATTCAAAATCCAGTTCTTTCGAGAGTGTGGGTTCGATTCCCACCCAAGGTACTAAACTTGATAGATCTTTCGGTTTTTTCTATTTTATCTTTTTAGCTAAATCTCAGACCTTTTTTTGATATATATCTATATTTTGTAAATTTAAATTATGAGATTTTTTTTAATTAAATTATTAATTTTCAATTCATTTTTTTTAATTGGTCAAGATTATGATACTGATTATGATTTTTTTGAACCAATAAATGACTCATCTGTTGATGGTCAAAGATCATTTGTCGAAGAGTTATTGGATTTGGCGGGATATGTTCCAGAAAAAATATCGGTATACCAAACGCTACCCAATAAGGCTCATGTGTTTAGAGTTAAACTTGATTCTGTTTATGGTGGGTTCATTTTCGTTAGATGGGACAAAATAAAAAAAGAAAATTATATAGCAAATAAGCTAATAGATCCTGGAATTTATTTCAATTTAAAGTCGGCGAAGGAAATTATGCGAAGACAAACAAATAAGGCCTCTTTTTCTACAAATGATGTTTCAATTCAAGCATCCGATCAAGAAATAATTTCTGATGACGATCTAATAGGTCATCGTCAAGATTTCGAATTAAAAGAAAGAGAAAAAGCTCTTGAAAAAGCAAAAGAACTTTTAAAAAAAAATAAAAAAAAATTAAAAAAAAAAGACTCTAACTAATCTATTTTTTATAATTGCATAAATTTAAATTGATTGTTCAATGAGACTCTTTTCAGGTATAGTAGTATTATTGATTTCTGTTTCATTATTTTCTCAAAATTCTGGGAGTCTTCAAGGAAGAGTTCTAGATTCTAATCTATCTTTACCATTGAGTGGGGCTAATGTTATAATTGAAGGCACATCTACCGGTGTTGTTACGGATGAACAAGGTTTTTTTGAAATAAATAATATTGAAACTAAAACCTATAACCTGACTGTTAGCTTTCTTGGATATAAAACTCAAACAAAATATAATGTTATAGTTAAATCTGTTGGAAACCCTGATTTACTGTTTAAACTTCAAGAATCATCTGAGTCATTAAATGAAGTGGTCGTAATAAATAGCCCATTTAGGACTTCCAATGAAACACCATTATCAACACAAACTTTTTCTTCTGTGGAAATTGAAACTTATCCTGGTGGAAATAATGACATTACAAAAGTTGCTCAAAGTCTTCCAGGAATTTCTCCATCTGCCGGTGGCTTTAGAAATGATTTTATCATTCGTGGTGGTGCTCCTAACGAAAGCGTTTATTATTTAGATGGAGTTGAAATACCCAACATAAATCATTTTTCTACTCAGGGTAGTGCTGGAGGTCCAGTTGGAATGTTAAATGTTTCTTTTATAAGAGAAGTCACTCTATCTTCTTCAGCATTTGGTGCAGAGTATGATAATGTTTTATCGGGAGTTTTAGCTTTTGAACAAAGACAGGGTAATAGTAAAAATAAGTCTCTTAATTTTCGTGTTGGGGCAAGTGAAGCTGGGGCTACTTTTAATGGACCTTTATTTAAACAAAAAAAAGACAGATCAAGAACGACACTTATGATTTCAGTAAGAAGAAGTTACCTTCAATTTGTATTTGAATTAATAGGACTTCCAATTCGTCCTGATTATTGGGACTATCAGTGGAAGTTAAATCATGTAATAGATGAGCGAAACACCATAAGTTTTATAGGTTTAGGATCTTTAGATGATTTTTCTGTTGTTTCACCTGATAATTACGATTCAGAACAACAAGCTATAATTGAAACTACACCAATTATTGAACAAAACACTATAACAATGGGGCTAACATGGAGACATCTTTTAAAAAATGGTAATGGTCAAATTAATACTACAGTAAGCACAAATAGACTTAAAAATATTTTTAGCAGGTATCAGGATAATGAAAATAAAACTGGGATTCTTTTTCGAAATGATTCCAAAGAGGAGGAGACTAAAATAAGAATGAAAGTAACTAATTATTTAAAGGCTATAAAAATTTCTTATGGGTTCAATTTTCAATATTCTGAATATCAAAATAATACTGAAGACTTAATAAGTGGGTTTCAATACAATACTGCTATTAATTTTCTCAAATATGGTCTATTCACTAAGGTCAGTGGTTCATTATTAAATGAGCGAGCAACTATTGCATTAGGAATCAGAAGTGATGCTGATAACTTTACGAACAACTCAAATATTTTCAATAACTTTTCACCTAGGTTGTCAGGTTCATATGCTTTAGATAGTACTAGACGATGGAAATTAAATGCGTCTTTAGGAAGATATTATAAAATTCCAACATATACAATGCTCGGTTTTCAGGATAAAAATGGAAAATTTGTAAATAAATTAAACCGTTATACCCAGAGTGATCATTATGTGTTTGGGCTTGAGTATAACTCAAGTAACTCTGCTCGATTTACTATAGAAGCTTTTAAAAAGGTTTATAGTCATTATCCTGTTTCGGTTATTGATGGTGTTTCTTTAGCCAATAAAGGTGCTGATTTTGAAGTTTTTGGGAATGAAGCTGTTATTGATTCCGGTGCTGGAATTAGTCAGGGAGTTGAATTTTTATTTCAACAGAAATTATCAAATAATTTTTATGGAATTTTTGCTTATACACTTTTTAGTAGTAAATTTTCAGGCCTAGGAACTAAAAAACTTCCTTCAGTATGGGATAGTGGAAGTTTAATTACTTTTACAGGCGGATATAAATTACCTAAAAACTGGGAGATAAGTGCTCGATATCGTTATGCTGGATCAACTCCATATGCTCCAACAGATATCACTGCAAGCCTTGCGACTTACCCAAAAATTGTCCTGGATTACAGTAGGCTTGGACAAGATAGATTATCCTCATTCAATCAAGGGGATATTAGGTTAGATAAAAAATGGAATTTTGATAAGTTATCTTTTAATTTTTATTTTGAATTACAAAATTTTTTAGCTCAGGATAGTCCTAGAGTTGAAGAATATAGTTTAGCAAGGAATAATGACGGGAGTCTAATTACTCCCAGAGAGTTAAAAAAAATTGAGCGTGAGGAAAGAGACTCACCTTTGCCATCTTTTGGACTTGTGTTTGATTTCTAATTTATTTAAAAGCATTTAACCCTGTAATATCTAAACCTGTAATTAATAGATGAATATCATGGGTCCCTTCATAAGTTAAAACTGATTCAAGGTTCATCATATGTCTCATTACGGAGTACTCACCAGTAATTCCCATACCACCTAACATCTGTCTTGCTTGTCTTGTGATATCAGCAGCAATAGCAACATTATTTCTTTTCGCCATTGAAATTTGAGCAGAAGTAGCTTTATTTTGATTTTTTAAAACACCTAACCTCCAGGCTAAAAGCTGTGCTTTTGTAATTTCAGTAATCATTTCTGCTAGTTTCTTTTGTTGTAATTGTGTTCCAGCAATTGGTTTATCAAATTGAACTCTCTCTTTAGCGTATCTGAGGGCTGTATCGTAACAATCCATAGCTACACCTATTGCTCCCCATGCGATACCATATCTTGCTGAGTCAAGACATGAAAGTGGCGCTCCCAACCCAGATTTTCCTGGAAGCAAGTTTTTTTTTGGTACTTTAACATTATTAAAAAGAAGCTCTCCAGTTGCAGAAGCTCTCAATGACCATTTATTATGAGTTTCCGGAGTAGTAAAACCTTTCATTCCTCTTTCCACGATTAAACCATGAATACGATTTTCTTCATTTTTTGCCCAAACAATTGCAATATCAGCAAAGGGAGAATTAGATATCCATAGTTTAGAACCATTTAAAAGGTAATGATCGCCTTTGTCGGAAAACCGAGTGGTCATTCCACTTGGATTTGATCCATGATCAGGCTCAGTTAATCCAAAACATCCCATGTAAGAACCATCTGCTAACTTAGGAAGATATTTTCTTTTTTGCTCTTCACTTCCATATTTCCATATAGGAAACATTACAAGTGAAGATTGAACGGATGCAGTTGATCTAATTCCTGAGTCGCCTCTTTCAATCTCTTGCATGATTAAACCATAGCTAATATAATCTAATCCTGCACCACCATATTTCTCTGGGATGTAGGGACCAAATGCTCCAATATTTGCAAGACCTGGAAGAAGATCTTTAGGAAATGTAGCTTCTTGAGAGTGCTTTTCAATTATTGGAGTTACATTTTTTTTCACCCAACTTCTTGTTGCATCCCTAACCAATAGATGTTCTTCAGATAGGATCTCGTCAAGATTATAATAATCAGGGGAACTAAATAAGTCTGGTTTCATATTCATTCTAATATTAAAATCAAAGGTACATATTTTAGCAAAATCTTTATACAAAAAGATCAACTAGACCATCAGGAAGATTAACTAGTATAGTTTTCTTTTTTCTATTTACACTAATAAGAAAATCATCATGTAAAGGAATCAGAATATTTTTTTTTTCACCTTCTATGACTATTAGATGTTGTGAGTTTTGATCATTAATCCTAAGAATCCTCCCAATATCGCCTTCCTTTTGATCAATTACTTTAAATCCTATAACTTCATGATAATAAAACTTATTTCCACTAAGTTTTGGTAGAAGCTTAATTGGAAGATAAATCTTCTTTCTAATTAATGCTTCAGCAGCTATCTCATCATTAACTTCTTCAAATTTATATCGTAAAAGAGATGACTTATGTATTAGACATTTTTTTACAAAAAAAGGAATTAATCTATTTTCAATATCTATAAAAACATTTGGTAATTTTGCGAAGCTATTAATATTATCAGTATCTGTTTTAACCAATAATTCACCCTTAAAACTATATTTTCCAATTATAGTGCCTAAATAAAAACAGGCTTCTTTTTTCATTGAAAAAAACAGGAAATTTTATTTTTTAGAAACGTCCTTTTCATCAGCAGCAATTTTCCCATCAGCCGTTTCTTCAGACTTAGCTTCTTCAGCAGGAGCTTCTTCAGAGTTAGTTTCTTCAGCAGGAGCTTCTTCAGACTTAGCTTCTTCAGCAGCAGTTTCTTCAGAGTTAGTTTCTTCAGCAGGAGCTTCTTCAGATTTAGTTTCTTCAGCAGGAGCTTCTT
>Ga0208130_1000013_pt1 | contig 109022 bp, 107 predicted proteins | sample ETNtaG_31_FD_185771 | JGI IMG/M metagenome (GOLD analysis project Ga0208130, IMG submission 185771) | Marine microbial and viral communities from oxygen minimum zone, Eastern Pacific Ocean - ETNP201310SV78 (SPAdes) (version 2) | ecosystem: Environmental > Aquatic > Marine > Oceanic ... | reverse complement strand
CACATTTTTAACCTCAACTTTAGTTGGGGTTTTTTATTGTTTTGAGTTTTTTAAAACATTATTTTTTCTAATGAAAGCTGTTAATCAAAACTAACTCAAATGAGAGAGTTTTATTATTTATAATTTGAGATATAGAAGTCCTCCCTATCTTTTTTTAGCATTCCAATGGTTTTATCCATAAATTCATTTCTATCATTCCTTGTTTTAAATACCCAGATGCAAACCGAGTCATTACTATGATAAATTGCTTTTAATTCATCATTAATTTCACATAGTTGTTTAGGAATATTTGTTTTTATACAAATCATATTATTATTTTTAAATTATATACCAAACAATGACACTGAATATTTATTAATTAAATAGTTCAAATAAATCATCTGGTAAATTTCCAAAACTTGCATTTGATAAATTAGTTGTCATTACAATAATTGTATTTGAATGAGGGGCCATAAAAGCATAAGTTGTTCCTCCTATTGATCCTCCAGTATGTCCAATCAGAGTATTATTATTCTTATCGTAACGTGTTCTCCAGCCTATACCATAGTTGGTAATTTCCCCATCTACTTTTTTTTGAGGACTTATCATTTCAGTTAAACTTTCTTGGGTTAGATACCCATAGTCGGAGTGTGCTAAAAGAAATTTTGCCACATCCTCTGTTGTTGATATAAAGCCTCCGCCAGCCCATTTCCAACTATTATCAACTTCAGGGGCAACTATTATTTGTTTAGTTGAATCTAACATGTAATAATTAACTTTTTCTATATCTGTTAAACTTATCTTTTCTGCATGAGTATTATTCATGTCTAGTTTATCAAAAACATCGGTTTGCATATAATCTAGAAATGATTGACCAGATGTGTTTTCAATTATTAAACTAAGTAGTGTCCATGCATGGGTAGAATAATGATATTTTGTATCTGGTTTATGCAAAAGAGAATCCATTTTAAAAACATTTAAGGCATCTTTAACATTTGAAAAGTTTTCATTGATCATCATTTCACCTTCTTTATAGCTTCTAATTCCAGATAAATGTCCGGCAATTTGTCTGGATGTGAAATCCCATTTCTTTTTGGGATAATCTGGAACATAATTGTAGATACTAGCATCCAAATCAATTTTTCCTTCTTCTACCAATTTCATTAAAGCTGAAGCAGCCAATGTCTTTGAAAAACTTCCAATTCTAAATTTAGTTTTTGAAGGTAAAACTTTTATTTGTTTATCAATATCTGCATAACCAAACCCTTTAGAATAAATTTTATTTCTGTCTTTAACAATTGTTAATGATAATCCAGGTAAATTATTTGTTTCAAGAGTATTTAAAACAAGCTTATCTACTTTAATTATTTCTTTAGAATATTGATCGGCTGATGAGCATCCAATAAGTGCTACAAAAATTAAACTATAAAAAAATTGTAAAAAGTTTCTCATTATAAATGTTTTTTAATAATTAGAATTAATTATAACATTGAAATTGCTTTAACTGTTCTATTTATTTCTTCTTGATTATTATATATGGACACTCCAAGTCTTGTAATGCCTCCTATTTTTTCTAGATTTAACTTTTGAATTGCTTTTAAAGCATAAAAATGTCCATCCCAAGCACAAATATTTTCTTTTGCTAGTTTCTTGCAGATCTCATTTGCTGAATATTTTTTATGAATAAATGAAACTGTCGGTGTTCTATTTTTATCAGAAAAATCTTGGCCAATAATTTTTAGATCATTAAGTGATTTTAGTTGTGAATAAAGTTTTGAAGCTAATTCGTACTCATGAAAACTAATTTTTTTGTATGCAGAGATTAATTTTTCTCTGTATGAACTTCCTGAGCCTAGTGAAGAAATAAAGTCTATTGCGGCCGAAACCCCATTACATGCTGCATGATTTAAGGTTCCAGTTTCAATTTTATAAGGGGCTATTTGATCTTGAACTAAAAGCCTTTCCGGTTCTAAACTATCAAGAAGCCCAGGCCTAGAATATAAAAGTCCAATATGTGGTCCATAAAACTTGTATGCAGAACAAAGTAAGAAATCACAACCTAATGACTTAACATCAATAGAAAAATGAGGAGCATAGTGAACAGCATCTAATAATAATAGAGAATTAAATTTAGTTGTGATTTTTCTGATTAAATTAAAATCATTGATTGTGCCCAATGCATTGGAAGACATTCCCATGGCAACTAATGCTGTTTTTTGATTAATTTTATTTTTAAAGTCATTATAATCTAGTGTTCCATCTTCAAGAAGATCTATTTCTACTAATTTAACTCCATAACTCTCAAGGGTTTTCCATGGTCCTCTGTTTGCCTCATGATCAAGCTCAGTTATAATTACCTGGTCACCTTTTTTTAAGATTTTTGATAATGTTCTTGCTAAACTATAGTTTAAACTAGTCATATTCTGCCCTATAGAAATACATTCTTTACTTTCAGCTCCTAATAACTTGCATACTTTTTCTCGCATAGAATTCATAATCTCATCTGTTCTCTTGCTTGTTTTAAACTCTCCATGAGTATTTGAGTTTGAATTTTTATAATAATCAGAAATGGCGTCAATTACGATTTGTGGAACTTGAGTTCCTCCAGGCCCATCTAGATAGGTTATTTGATTTTCATTCTCATCTTTTAATGATAATGATGGGAATTCTTCTCTAACGTTTTCCAGATCAATCATTTTTTTTAAATTTTTAATTATAACTAATTCAAATAATATTATTTTAAATTTAATATAAACTTGAGTTCTATGAAAATATTAATTACAGGTTCATCAAAAGGTATTGGTTATCAAATAGCTAAAGATTTATTGAAAGGTAATCATACTTTGATTTTACATTGTAACAAAAATCGAAAAAGTCTTGAAAAACTTTTAATTGATAATAAGCATGAGTCATCTATTGTTCAAGCTGACTTGTCAACAAATAAAGGAGTTATAAAATTGTTTAATGAAACAATTGCTAAGATTTCACTTCCAGATGCAATAATTAATAACGCAGCAATTGCTGAGTCGTCTGATATTTCTATTGATTTTAATAAATGGAATGAAATGTTTGAGAAAACAATAAATATAAACCTTAAAGCTCCAGCCCTAATTTTTAAAGAGTTTGTTTCTTATAAGCGAAAAAATAAAATAGTAAAACGATTTAGAGTTATCAATATTTCATCAAGAGCCGCATTTAGGGGTGAAGAAGAAGACTATATTTCATATGCCTGTTCGAAAGGAGGGCTATTATCTTTGACTAAAACTATTGCAAGATCTTTTGGTAAAATAGATAATGTGGTTTCATTCAGTATTGCTCCAGGATTTGTAAATACTGAAATGGCTAAAAGTTTTATTGTTAAACATGGTGAAAAACATGTAAAAAAGGGAATTGTTTTAGATAGACTAACTAAACCAGAGGATATTTCTCCAATTGTAAGTCTAATGATTTCAGGAAAAATGGATCATTCAACGGGATCAACAGTAGACGTAAATGGTGGTAGTTATTTAAGGTAGTGTATTTATTTTTTTGGGTGTTTAAAATTTTAAAATCATTTTAGGAGCTCCGAATAATTAAATTAAACCTTAATATAAATAACTAGTCAAAACATTAAGTTATCTTAATGTGATTATTTTTTGTAATAAACATGAATAAATATACTGATAAAGAATTATTGATATTATTTAAAGATTACAAGAAAAGAAATTATGCATTTAATTGTATTGTAAACTTATATCAAGAAAGAATTTATTGGCATATCAGAAAAATTTTAATTTCTCACGAAGATAGTAATGATGTAACTCAAAATACCTTTATTAAGGTTTTTGAAAATTTCACTAAATTCAAAGGAGAGTCAAAAATATACACCTGGATATATAAAATAGCTACAAATGAGTCTTTATCTTTTTTGAAAAGAAAAAAAAGATATTTTTTTGAATCTATTGATAATGTATCATCCAATCTAATAAATAATCTTGAATCTGATCAATACTTTGATGGAGATGAGGCTGAAAAAAAGTTTCAAAAAGCAATTCTAACTTTACCATTAAAACAAAGAATAGCTTTCAATATGAGATATTTTGACAAAATGAAGTATGAACAAATTTCTAATATTTTAGGAACATCTGTTGGAGCTTTAAAAGCAAACTATCATCATGCAAAAATTAAAATTGAAATTTTTTTAAAAGAAAATTAAACCTTTTAACTAATTAACAATCATATAATAAATGAAACAAAATACTGAAAAACAGGAAGTTGGCAAAAGAGTGCCATTTAATGTTCCAGACGGATATTTTTTTGATTTAAAAAATAATATTCAGAGCCATACCGAAAATTTAAGCTCAAGAGAGGGTTTTGGTGGTATTTTTACCTCAAAAACAATAGTTTTGACTTTTGTTTGCACCGTAATTGCTGTCATATCATTTAATTATATTCTTAATCCTAATTCTAATATTGAAAATGATTTTATTAATGAAGCTAATGAAGAAGTAATTTTATTTGAGATTGAAAATATTAACGAAGAAATTTTTTTAGAATTTCTACCACAAGATGAATATGTCTTTTCAGATGATATTCAATATTTAATTGAAAATAATACTGATTATAATATGATCATAGAGTAAACTAAAATTAATAATATGAAAACTAAACTTTTTTATTTAATAATTCTATTTCCATTATGTTTCTTTGCCCAAGAAAATGATTCAATTATATTAAAAGAAAGGTATGAAAGAATGAAAAGTAGAAAAATTGCTTTTATATCAGATAAAGTTAATTTAACACCTAAGCAGGCAGAAGCTTTCTGGCCTCTATATAATTTGTATATATCAAAAAAAAGAGATGTATATATGCGAAATAAAAAAAATTATAAAAAATATCAACTCAATAAATCATTAATGGATAATGATGAGCTTGGACTTACTATAGATGAATTTCTTAAATTAGACCAAGAGGAATTGGATATTAAAGTAGAATATGTCAAAAAATTTACAGAGATAATAACTAATAAGCAATTAATTGAACTATATGATGCTGAGGAAAGTTTTAAAAAAGATTTGTTAAGAAGAATAAAAAAGGGTTCTGACAAAGGAATTTTGGAAGAAAAAAAGGATATAAAAAAGAAGAAAAAAAGATAATATGAAATTTTATTCAATACAAAAGAATCCAAAAACTCCAAAATAACCAATTAATTAAATTTAATAAAGGTGTAATTTTAAAAAAGAAACTTATTTAGTTTTTTTGAATACAGACATCATTTTGTCTATTTCTTCTTCTGCAAGTTTTTGATCAACAAGTATTCTTCCGCTATGTTCGTCTTTTATAATTTTTTTTCGTGAAGCAATTTCCATTTGAGTTTGCGGAGGAATTGCAAAATATGATCCTCCTGAAGCTCCTCGTTCAACAGCGACAATTGCAAGGCCATTACTAACACTTGATCTTATTTTTTTGTAGGAGTTAATTAAATTATCTTCAATATTTTTCTCAAATTCTTCGGATTTTTTAATGAGTAATATTTCCTCTTTTTCTGTTTCACTCATTATAGATTTTAATTCTTTATTTTTTGCAGTCAAATGCTCATTTCTTTCATCTAATTTTAGTTGAATTTCATCAATATTAGTTTTTTTTAACTCAGATTTAGACTGAAGCTCTTTAATTTTTTTTTCAGATAATTCAATCTCTAATTTCTGAAATTCTTGCTCTTTTTGAATTGAATTATACTCCCTGTTGTTTCTCACATTCTTTAGATTCGCCTCATATTTTTTATCAGTTTCTTTGGCAACCTCAATATTATTTTTTTCAAATGCTATTTTTTCTTGATAGTCTTTTAATTCTTTATTGAAATTTTCTATCCTAGTTGTAAGGCCAGAGATTTCGTTTTCGAGATCTTCAACTTCTAGGGGTAGTTCCCCTCTTACGCTTCTTATTTCATCAATTCTTGAATCGATTAGTTGTAGATCAAATAATGATCTTAGTTTGTTTTCAACTGATATTTCTTTTTTTTTGGCCATGCTAAAAGTAATTAACTGGATTTGTATTTGTACTTGCTAAAACGATTGCAAAACTAGGAAATTTTTTCCTAAGATAGTCATGTATTAAATTTTTTGTAAACTGTTCACTTTCATAATGACCAATATCAATTAAAACTATTTGTTTATTGGATTCAAAAAAATTATGATATTTAAGGTCAGCTGTTATAAAAGCATCAGCATCTTGGCTTATGGCATTTTTTATTGCAAATGAACCTGAACCACCTAAAACAGCAACTTTTTTAATTTTTTTATTGAGAAATCTACTGTGTCTTATTAAATGGGTTTTCATTCTGGTTTTAATAAATTTTAAAAACTCTTCTTCTTTCATTGCTTTTGTTAATTCTCCAATTCTTCCCATTCCTATTTGATCATTTTCTTTATTGGGAATAAGAATTTTTGAATTTTTAAGTCTTAACCTTTCAGATATTTTAAAATTTACACCCCTTTTGTGATTATCTAATGAAGTATGTATCGCATAAATACAAATATTATTTTGAATTGCTTTTAACACTGTTCTTTGAACATAACTAAAGGATGTAATTTTTTTTAATCCAGAAAAAATTATTGGGTGGAAACTAATTACAAGATTACACTTTTTTTCAATCGCCTCGTCTATTATTTCTTCAGTAGTATCAAGGCTTATTATGGCTCCACTTATGATTGTATTTAAATTCCCTACTATCAATCCCACATTGTCAAACTCTTCAGCCTGACTTGATGGCACCCATTTTTCAATTTCACAAATAAACTCTTGAATTCGCATTTTTAATCTTACATATACAAATATAGTATTATCTTTCAGGAGATGAAATTGATTAGAAAATTACTGTATCCATTTGGAATGATATATGGTTTAACATTATCAATACGAAATGTTTTTTTTGATATAAATTTATTTAAGGGTAGAGCTACTCTTATTAATTCAATTGGTGTAGGGAATTTATCAGTAGGAGGAACAGGTAAGTCAATTGTTGTAGATTATTTAATTTCTAAATTCCAGTTATCTCAATCTGTAGTTGTTCTAAGTAGGGGGTATGGACGGAAATCAAAGGGATTTATTATGGCTAACTCATTGAGTGATGCGGAAGAAATTGGTGACGAACCATTTCAATATTTAAAAAAATATTCAAATATAAGAGTTGCTGTTGGTGAAAATAGGGTAAAGTCAGTTAACAAAATTTTAAAAATAGATTCTAATTTGAGTCTGCTCATTTTAGATGATGTAATGCAACATAGATGGATAATTCCGGATCATCTTTTATTAACAACAACATTTTCAAATCCATTTTTCAAAGATTTTCCATTGCCCTATGGCAGTTTAAGAGAATTTTCATGTGGACAAAAAAGATCGCATACAATTGTTGTTACAAAATGTCCCTCAAATTTAACTGAACAAGAGATTAGTGAATTTACTAATAAATGTAGGCTCTCAGCTAAACAAAAAATATTTTTTACAAAAATAAAGTATTCAGATTCAATAGTCAGTCAAAGCAAAAAAATTCAAATTGAAAGTCTTGTAGATGAAAAAATTATTTTAGTAACCGGCATAGCCGATCCTGTTCCATTGGTTAATTTTCTTAATTCAAAAAATATTAATTTAAATCATTTGCAATTTAGAGATCACTTCAATTTTAATCGTAAATCAATAAATAAAATAAAAAAGAAAGCTGGAAAATTATTGATTCTAACTACTGAAAAAGATTATGGAAGACTATATCCTAAATTAAACACAAATAAGCTTTTTTATATTCCTATAACTTTAGAATTTTTAAATAACAGTGATGAAAATGATTTTAATAAAAGAATTAATCCTTTAAAAAACAAATAGATCACTTAAAATGAAACTAATTTATGTGCTTATGTGCCTTGTAAGAAGACCTGACAAGGGGACCACTTTCAACATGTTTGAAGCCTAGATCAAGAGCATATTTTTCATATTTATTAAAAACATCTGGTGTGATAAATGATGTTACTGGGAGATGTTTTTTACTTGGTTGAAGGTATTGACCTAAAGTAACAATGTCAACATTTACTTTTCTCAGATCATCTAGTGCTTCATAAACTTCATTTTCTTTCTCACCTAGACCAAGCATAATTCCTGATTTGGTTCTCCTAACACCCTTTTCTTTTAGATATGATAAAACAGTCAAGCTTCGATCGTACTTTGCCTGAATCCTTACTTGGCGAGTCAATCTCCTAACAGTTTCTATATTATGAGAAATAACTTCAGGCGCAACTCTAATAATTCTATCTATTATATTCTGGTTTCCTTGAAAATCTGGTATTAAAGTTTCTAATGTAGTTTCAGGATTTAATCTTCTAATTGCATTAACTGTTTCACTCCATATAATTGAGCCCATATCTTTTAAATCATCACGATCTACCGATGTAATTACTGCATGCTTTATTTTCATTATTTTAATTGATTGAGCAACTTTTTCTGGTTCTTCCCAATCCACATTTTCGGGTCTTCCGGTTTTGACTCCGCAAAAACCACATGATCTAGTGCAAATATTTCCAAGAATCATAAATGTGGCCGTTCCTTCTGCCCAACACTCTCCCATATTAGGGCAGCTCCCAGATGTACAGATAGTGTTTAAATTATATTTATCTACGAGACTTCTTAATTCAGTGTATTTTTTTCCAGTAGGTAACTTTACTCTTATCCACTTAGGTTTTGTAACTCTAGTTGAATTATTTGAGTTTGGTGGATTAGTAACTCTTTTCGAAAGTGGAATTTTTTTCCACTCAGTATTTAATAATTCAATATTATTTTTTTCTAAAATACTCAATCTAAAATTTTTATCAAATATAAAACTTCTTTACAAGCTAAATAAATATCCAATAGTGAAAGTTGTTAAAAAAATAATACCAAACCAGCTTAATAAAATCATTTTTTTATTAGGCCTAAATTTTTTTGGCATATGTGAACTCATGACTAATTTAAAATTAATCCATGAAAAAAATGGTGTAGTCAAAAAAGATAAGACTGTTGCTATTTGAATTAAAACCCCCATTTCAGATTGAAAAAAAAGAAATATTAAAATAGTACCTATCGATAAAACAAAAAGAAATTGAAGATAAAAATCTTTATTTTTTTTAAACAGTATTTGGATAGTTTTTGAAAATGCTCTTGGTGAGGCATCAAGAGTTGTAATTGTTGTACTAAACATCGTTGTAAATGCTGCAAGTGAGATAATCCCAGCAGTTGATGTACCTAGATTTTTTGTGTACAAGTCTATTAATTGACTTGCAAATGCAAGTCCTTGACTTGAGAATTTAATTTCTGAATCATACATTACTAGTGAACCAAGTCCTATAAAACATAGTCCTAAAAAGATTGTTGCTCCATATCCTACATTAAAATCAAATAGACTTTCCTGTAAATTAATATTAGCTGTATTTTTTTGTTTTTCTACAGACCAAATTGAATGCCAAATAGAAATATCCATTGGTGCAGGCATCCAACCCATAAATGCAATTAGAAATAACAATCCGCTTCCTTTTGGAAATATTTGTTGAATTGGGGGATATGTTGATGATTTGAAAAATGCAATACTTACGGCCAAGACTGTACAAATTGAAAGGATTACAATTATAACCTTCATTAAGCTATCTAGTAATTTGTATTTACCCACAACTAACATTAATGAACATATTATAATTATCATTGAAGCCCATGATGTTAAGTCAATACTAATACCAAATAGATTTGCAGCAAGACCTGCAGTGACAATAGTTACTGCAGCCTGTATTGTAAACATATTAGCAATATTTATAATCGCATACCCCCATAAATAACCTTTTCCTAGCTTAGCGTATCCGTCCAAAAGAGTTTCTCCAGTTGCAACTGCATATCTGGGCCCAAATTCAAAAAATGGATATTTAAAAAGATTTATAAGAAAAAATGCCCAAAGCAAACTCCATCCATAATCTGCTCCTGCTCTTGTTGAATATACTAAATGAGATACTCCAATTGCTGCTCCAGCAAAAAGAAGTCCTGGTCCAATTTTTTTTAACTTGTTAATATTCACGTAATCTTTCTGCTAATAATCTTTTTGCTCTGAGTATCTTGACTTTAATTGTATTAAGCGGCTGCTTTAATTCTTCACTAATTTCTTTATAACTATAATCTTGAAAAAACCTAAGTTGTAAAATTTTTCGATATTCTTTCTTTAAACTTTTTATTTTTATTAAAATTTCATCTAAATTTTGATCACTAATCATAACCTCTTCTGGACTAGGAATTGGACTTACTATATTCAAATTACTTGAATCAAGTAAATTAGAAGAATTTATTTTATTGTGAAATTTTTCTTTTCTGAGCTGATCAACATGTAGGTTTTTTGAAATTGTAATCAACCATGTTTTAAAAGTAAATTTTGAATTAAATGAATTTAACCTATCAAATGCTTTGGTGAAAGTTTGTATTGAAATTTCTTCAGCTATTTGACTACTTCCAGTTCTTTTTAGTTGAAATTTATAAATATAGTCCCAATTTGAATCAAATAAAATTTGAAATGCTTTTTGATCATTTCTTCTTGCTTGAAAAATCAAATCATGTTCTTCCATTTAGTATTTAATTAATTGGCTTGTGGATTAACTGAGTCACAATCTTGATCTTTTGGGAGCTTACCACAGATACCACATGGCTCATCACCTTTATTTAGAAATGGATTTTGACTCGCGCAAGTTCCCGCAAACTTTCCATCTTTTTTACTCCAAATTTTAATTGCTATTCCTGCAAAACACAATCCCAATAAAACCAATGTAATAAAAAATAATTTCATAAAACAAAGATATAAAAACAATTAAGTATGGGCTAAATTATACTTTATAACACATAGATGGTTCTAAATAAAATAATCTTTAATTTTCCATACTTCATAAATATAAATCATTAAAAAAGCACCAGAAACAGTAAGCTTTAAAAAAATACCACTTATTAACCCCAAAATTGCTCCAAATGCTGCTTTGAAAGAATGAAATAAATTATTCCTCCTATTTATTAATTCTCCAAATAAAGCACCCAAAAAAGGGCCTACAATTAGACCAAAGGGACCCAAAAATATTATTCCTATTATTAATCCAAGACTAGCTCCAATTATTCCCTTTTTTGATCCACCAAAAATTTTTGCTCCTATTACTGGTATTATGTTGTCTATTATGAAAATTATAAAAGCTACGATAAAAGTTAAAACTAAAAACAATGTACTTAGTTTTATTTGTTCTATTTGATTTAAGAAAAGAAAACCAAACCATCCTGTTATTGGCCCAGGGATAATTGGAATGAAACATCCAACTAATCCAATGATAATTAGCAAGAAACTTACTGATAAATAAAAAATATCCATTAATATATTTGATTTTAACAATATAAATTGATGATTAAAATTAATAAAAAGGTTTGGGTAAAAGTTGTAAATTGGAGTTTTAAAATCATTTTTCAAATGCATTTTTTCAAAGTCATCACAATATTTCTAATTGGATTTTTTTTTATTGGTTGCAAATTCATTGAGTTAAAAAAAATTTCTGCAGAAGAAATTAAACTTGAATCTTCTTGGTCTGAAAAAGATCAACCGCCATCTTTTGAGGAATGTGAAAAGTTTTCAAATCTGATTGATCAAAAATTGTGTTTTGAAAAAAAAATCTCAAATCTTATACATTCTGGTCTTAGTTCATCTAGAATTGAATCTAAAGAGCCTTTTGAATCTCAATTAAATATTATTATTCAAGTTGATGAAAATGGATTATTTAGTATAAAAGATATTCAGGATAACGATAAAATATTTGATAATTTACTTAATCTTGAAAATGAAATCACTCAAATTATTAATAATTTTCCAAAAGCATTACCTGCAATTAAAACAAATGTTGGATCATATGTGAATGTAACATTCAGTCTCCCCATTAAAATTAAAGCAACTATTTCAAAATGAAAGATAAAGAAATAGTTATACTCGGAATTGACCCAGGAACTACCATCATGGGATTTGGAGTAATTATTGTTAAAGGAGAAAAAATGAACTTATTAGAGTTAAATGAGCTAGGATTAAGAAAAGAAAAAGATCAATACACAAAGCTTAAATTGATTTTTGATAGAACAATTCAATTGATTGAAAAATATAATCCTGATGAAATATCTGTCGAGGCACCATTTTTTGGAAAAAATGTTCAGTCAATGTTGAAGCTCGGGAGAGCTCAAGGAGTGGCTATGGCTGCTGGTTTATCGAGAGAAATAATTATCAAGGAGTATTCCCCTAAAAAAATAAAAATGTCAATTACCGGTAATGGAAATGCATCGAAAGAACAAGTTGCTAAAATGTTACAAAATTTATTTAAAATTAAAGAATTACCTAAAAATCTTGATTCAACTGATGGTCTAGCTGCAGCAGTATGCCATTTTTACAATAGAGAAAAGTTTCTAGGTTCTGATAAAAAATATTCTAGCTGGACCTCTTATGTAAATAATAACCCATCTTTAGTTAAAAATAATAAACTTAAAAGTTAATCATGGCAGGAATATATATTCATTTTCCTTTTTGCAAAAAAGCTTGTACCTATTGTAATTTCCATTTTTCAACATCATTAAATTATCAAAAAACAATGGTTGAATCTATGCTAAAGGAAATTGATTTGAGAAAGAGCTATTTAGGTGAAGAGTTAATAGATAGTATATATTTTGGTGGGGGATCTCCTTCTCTTTTGAGTGCTAAATTAATTGGTGAATTTATTTTAAAAATCAAGAAAATATTTAATGTTTCTGATACTGTTGAGATAACTCTCGAGATGAATCCTGATGATTCATCTACAGATTATTTATTAGAATTAAAAGAAAACAAAGTAAATAGGTTGAGCTTAGGAGTTCAATCATTTTTTGATGATGATTTAAAATTAATAAATAGAATACATTCTGCTAATGATGCAATAGAATCTTTAAAAAAAATAAAAGATAATTTTAATAATTTTTCTATAGATCTAATATATGGTTTGCCTTACAGTGATATTCAAAAATGGGAGTACAACTTAAAAACAGCTCTCAAATTTGAGCCACCACATATTTCATCTTATGCTCTTACTGTGGAAAACAAAACTGTTTTAAAAAAACAAGTTGATAATGGTAAAATTCTACTAATTGATGAATCCTTAGTTGAAGAACAATATTTTTATATGATTGATCTTTTAGAAAAGAAGAATTATGATAATTATGAGTTTTCTAATTTTGCTTTTCCCAAAAAACACTCTGTAAATAATAATGGCTATTGGAAAGGAAATCCGTACTTGGGAATAGGCCCTTCGGCACATAGTTTTAATGGAAAGTATAAACGAAGTTGGAATTTAAAAAATAATAAGTTGTACATCAAATCAATAAAAGAAAACAAGTTACTCTTTGATGAGGAAAAACTTAGCTTAAAAGATAGGTTTAATGAAATAGTTATGACTGGATTAAGAACTTCTTCAGGTATTTCTTTAAAAACTATAAGAGAAAAAATTGGTGATAGGTACGCAGATTTTCTTGAGAAAACTTCAGAAAAGAGAGTTAAATCTAATGATTTATACTGGGATGCAGATAGTCTTCATGTTTCAAAAAAATCAAAATTTATATCTGATGGTATTGCATCTGATCTTTTCTTAATTAACCTATAGTTTAGTTTTTTTAAATAACTCATTGAAGTTATTGTAGAAATATGGTATGGTCTGAATACCTTTAAAAAAATTAAAAACTCCAAAGTGTTCATTAGGAGAATGTATTGCGTCACTATTTAAACCAAATCCCATTAAAATTGTTTTACAGCCTAATACTTCTTCAAACATTGGAACAATTGGTATACTTCCACCATCTCTGACTGAGAACGGTGGTTTTCCGAAACTTTTTTCATATGCCATATGAGCCGCTTTGTATGCTATGTTGTCTGTTGGAGTAATATATGCCTGACCGCCATGATGAGTGGTAACTTCCACTTTTACTGAATCTGGAGCAATTTTTTTAAAATGATTTTCAAAAAGAACACTAATTTTTTTCCAATTTTGATTTGGAACTAATCTCATTGATATTTTAGCACAAGCAATACTTGGAATAACAGTTTTTGCCCCTTCACCGGTATATCCTCCCCATATTCCATTGACGTCAAGAGTGGGCCTAATTGATTTTCTTTCAAGAGATGAAAACCCCAATTCACCTGAAGTTTTCTCAATATCTAGTGATTTTTTAAAATCATTCTCATTGAAGGGTATGTTAGACATTTCAATACGTTCAGATTTATTTAATTCATAAACATCTTCATAAAATCCTGGAATACTAATTTTACCATTATCATCTTTCAGTGAGCTAATCATATCACAAAGAGTATTAATGGGGTTTGCAACAGCTCCACCATATAAACCTGAATGTAAATCACGATTTGGTCCTGTAATTTTAACCTCCATATAACTTAAACCTCTCAAACCTGTTGTAATTGAGGGCTGATTATTATTTAAAATTCCAGTATCTGAAATTAATATAACATCGGCTTTTAAAAGATCGACATTATCTCTAATAAAAATTTCTAAATTATCACTTCCAACTTCTTCTTCACCCTCAAACATAAACTTAACATTACATGGTAGTTCATCATTTGAAATCATTAATTCAAGTGCTTTTACATGCATAAACAATTGTCCTTTGTCATCACAAGATCCTCTAGCAAAAATAGCTCCTTTAGGATGAATATCTGTTTTTTTTATGATTGGAGAAAAAGGAGGACTACTCCATAAATTAATTGGATCAGGTGGCTGAACGTCATAATGACCATATACAAGAATTGTAGGAAGTTTTTGGCTGAGTATTTTTTCACCATAAACAATTGGATGTCCTTTTGTTGAAAAAATTTCAACATTCTCACAGCCAGCTTTTGTTATAGATTTTGCCAACCAATCTGCAGCATCTTTTACACAGGTTTTATACTTTGGATCAGCACTAATTGATGGAATTTTAAGAAAATCAAACAACTCTTCTAAATATTTTTCTTTTTTTGTTTTTGATAAGGAATACATAATTTATTTTAATTAGTAAAAATAATAAAAGCAAATAATCAATTTAAGAAGAACTAATTCTTTTTATAAAAACTTGATTATATTTGTTCACTTTTAAAAACTACTGCGGGTGTGGTGAAATTGGTAGACACGCTAGACTTAGGATCTAGTGCTTCACGGCTTGGGGGTTCGAGTCCCTTCACCCGCACAATTTAACCTCACTTTGTTTAGTGAGGTTTCTAATTTTAATCTTTTAGTAAACTAAAATCTATCAGATTTAAATTTTTTCAACTGAATGTCATCTAAACCATCATCATCAAAAGGGTATTCCATTTGATCTTGAATATTGTAAAGAGAAATTAGTATAAATTCACTTAAGAGAACAACAAAAGATGTTAAAATCATTGCATCTGAATCATTACCCATCTTGTGAATAATAGTAGGGGTATAAACTAATGGGAAAAGATATATAAAAATTAAACAATACGCTTTTAAGCTAATAGGTGTTCTATGTAGATAGATGGCAATCAAATTATCTTGACCATCACTAACATCTCTTAAAAAACGAATTGCTTTTTGACGAATACCTCCTGAAATTTCTTCTTCATTATTTTTTAAGAAATCAAAAACACCTTGAGTGTTATTATCAATTTTTTTTAGATCTATTTTTGACTTAGACAGTTCATCAAGAAAATCAGTTTCTAGTTTAATGATTAAATTAGAAAAATCTTTTAATTTCTCATCACTCAACTTACTCATTTTAACATAATGTTCAATAGTTCTTAGGTTACTCCTAAATTGGCTTAGATGTTCTAAAGCTTTTTCTCTTCTTCTAAAGGCTGATCTTATACAAAAGACTAAAGGAAAAATTATTGCAATACTTATAAGAGTTAAATCAATTTCATAATCAATAGAATATTTCTCTGCGAAAAACAATACTAATATTGAGATTCCAAGAGCTATTAGTGTTTTGTTATTAATAATAATGAGATATCGGTTTAGCATCTGAATTAAATTTTTTATATTTCATAAAAATATACACTTAATCATGAATAAACAAGTAAACTTAATATTGATATTATTAATTAGTGTTTTCTCCTTTGCACAAAACACTGACGGATACACTCTTCTTTTTCAAGAAGAAGAGCCTTTAAAAATAAAATTAAAATACTCTAACAAAGAGATGAATAAAAAAACCAATGACTCAACATTCATTGAAACTCAATTATCTTATGAAGATGCTGGGGTTTGGAAAGATGTGGATGTTAGGCTAAGAGCTAGGGGTAATTTCAGAAGAAATACTTGTTATTGGCCTCCTGTAAAGGTAAAGATTAAAAAGTCTGCTGCTGCAGGTACTGTATTTGAGGGTAATAAAAGTTTAAAGTTGGTATTGCCTTGTATGATGGAACCTGATAAGAATGATAATATTATGAAAGAATATATGGCTTATAAATTATACGAACAAATATCTCCTTACCATTTTAATGCTAGAAGAGTAGATATTGATTTTACAGAAGTTAAAGGTAGAAAAGAAAAAAATCATCAAATTAAAGGATTCTTGATTGAAGACGATGATATAGTAGCAAAACGATTTGAAGGAAAAGTTGTTGATAGATTTATTCATCCTTTAGCTATGGATGCTGAAACTTCAGTTCAAAATGCATTTTTCAATTTTTTAATTGGTAATACTGATATCTCGGTAGCATATCAACACAATGCTAAATTATTGTATGTTGGTAAAAGACTTATTCCACTTTCATATGATTTTGATATGACAGGTTTTGTAAATCCAAGTTATGCTACTGTAAATGAAACGTTGGGAATAAAATCAGTTAGAGATAGAAAATATAGAGGTTTCAAAAGAGATGGTAAAATTATAGAAACGGTTCGTCAACTTTATATTAGTAAAAAAAGCGATTTGATGTCAATTCTTGAGTCTCATGCTTCGCAGTTTGATAGTGAAAGAGAGTATAAAGAAACTTACAAGTTTTTGAATAGCTTTTATGAAATAATTGAAGATGACAAGGATTACAATTCAGAGATTGTTTCTGCTGCAAGAACCAAGTAAGTAATCATATTTTTATTTATTTACCGCAATTTTTAGTTTATTAAAAATTGCGGTATTTTCATATATACCTTTAAATATTTCTGATTTTGAACCATAACTAAATACTGGAACCATAGTTCCGCTATGACCAATAGTTGTAAAGTCTCCTATAACAGAATTTTTTTTCAGGTTACCTTTTTTTATAGCTAACCCACCTGTTTCGTGATCAGCGGTAACAACTATTAATGTGTTTCCATTTAATTTTGCAAAATCTAAAGCATTTGAAATTGCTTTATTGAAATCTTTGAATTCTGAAATAATATAAGGCAGATCGTTTGCATGACCACCCCAATCTATCTGGGAAGCTTCAACCATTAAAAAAAAAGGCTTATCATCACTTTTCAATTTATCTAAAGTTGAATTAACTAATACATCAAGACTTGGTTTTCTTCCAGTGTTAATGGGTGGAGGTTCATCGGCATAAGTAAAGAATCCTAATTTTTTATTCTTATAGCCATCATAATTATCTATGTTGTTTACAATTTTATAACCTTCAGTTTCCATCTCAGCAATCAAATCTCTTTTGTCTTCTCTTCGATTAAAATGTTTTCTTCCTCCCCCTATAAAATAATCAACACTGTGATATCTTAGTTGTAATGCAATGTCCTCATATTGTCTTCTTGAATTAACATTGGCATAAAATGATGCAGGAGTTGCATGGACTATGCTTGATGTAGCTATTAGTGCTGTTGTAAAGTTTTTTGATTTACAATATTCTAGTATAGATTCAAGCTGCTTATTTTTAGGATTTATACCAACAACTCCATTATAGGTTTTTTCTCCACAAGCCATGGCAGTTCCACTAGCAGCTGAATCAGTTACCAATTGATTGTATGAATGAGTTTTTTGAAGACCAATATATTGCATTTCTTCTAATGAGCTTGTGTTTTTATTTGATATCGTTCCAGCAGTAATTTGAGAGAGTCCCATTCCATCTCCAATCATAAAAATTATGTTTGGTGGCATCTCATTTTTTTCTATTGTAAATGATTTAGGATATTTTTGTTCTTGAGAATGTATATTTAATATACTAGATAAAAATAGTCCAATTAAAAAGAAATTAAATTTATTTAAGATATTCATTAGAATTTAATTGAGCCCCTAAAGTTAATATATTGTTGTTGGTCTACCAATATTTTTTTAAACCACTAAAAACTATACTTACTGCTCCTTTATTAGCCTTAATATAATTGAAGTTTTTTAATCCAAAAAAATTTAATTTATTGGAAATTCTTCTAACGGTTTTTTCAAAATCAGACTTGGTGGAAACAGAAAAACATCCTCCTTTCTCAATTAAATTAATTGCTTCTGGAAACTTCTGATAATTCTTACCAATTATAATTGGAAGTTTATGTACTCCTGCTTCAAGAATATTATGTAATCCTAAGTTACCCATCCCACCTCCAACATATGCCCAATCACCATATCTATATATATGTTTCAAAATCCCAATTTTATCAAGTATGAGGACTTTTACATCATTACGACTTTCAAATGAGTAATTGCTCCAAAGTTCATGTGAACATTTTAATTTTTTTGTAATTAGCAAAATAGATTTTTCAGAGGTGTCATGAGGAGCAATTATGACTTTAGGACTGATTTTAGCATTAACATAATCCATAAATAGTGAATAGTCTTCATTCCAGGTACTTCCAGCAATCCAACAATTTTCATTATTGATAAAGTGATCAATTTTATCAATTTTCTTTTCTTCATTAAAAATATTTAAAACCCTATCAATTCTCAAATCACCAGATACCGTAACATTATATATTTTATTTTGATTTAATATTTTTTTTGAGCTATAATCAGATGTGTAAAAATGATCTATTGATTTTAACCCATCATAAAACCATCCTGCCCATATTTTCCAGAAGAAATCATTTTTTCTAAATTTACTTGAAATTGAAACTACAGGAATACTTTTATTTTTCAATGAATGAAGAAGATTGGGCCAAAAATCATTTTTAGATAAAATTAAAACTTTAGGATTTATAAATTTAATAAGAAGATTTATTTTTCTTGGAGTGTCTAATGGAATATATCCTATCCAATCTATTAAAGTGTTTTTTTTTGCAATTAAGAATCCGGATGGAGAAAAGAATGTAACTGCAATTTTATTTTTTGGTAAAAAGTTTTTTATTTTTTTTATTAGTGGTCTGGATTGCTCAAATTCCCCTAATGAAGAGCAATGAAACCAAATAACTGTTGTTTCTTTAGATCGAAAAACTTCATAATCATTTTTTTTAATTTCTTGAAAACATTTTTTTCTCCCAAAATAAAAAGCTCTTTTCTTTTCACTAAATAATTGGATGTTGAATATTTTGATTGATAAGATTGGTAAACAAAAATCTAAAATTAAAAAAAATAGATTATAACTAACTATGGTTAAAGTTGAAAATAAAAACTTCAATATTAATTTTTTATTAAAATTAACTTAAATATATGATTTAGATAATTTATTATACTTAGATGTTAATTTTTAAAGTTATGTTTTGCTTATTTTTGGATAAATTTTTCCTCTATGAAAAAAATAAATATGGTTGATTTAGCTAATCAGTACAAACCAATTGCAAATAAAATTAATGATGCTATTAATAATGTTATTGAAAATACTTCTTTTATAAATGGTCCATCAGTTTCTAGCTTTCAAAAAAATCTTGAAAATTACTTAGAGGTTAAACATGTAATTCCATGTGCTAATGGAACTGATGCTTTACAAGTGGCTCTAATGTCCTTAGATCTTAAACCAGGTGATGAAATAATTACTGTGGATTTTACATTTGCTTCTACTGTCGAAGTTATTGCGCTTCTTAATTTAACCCCAATCTTAGTTGATGTTGATCCTGATACTTTTAATATTAATATTAACTCATTAGAATCTGCAATAACAAAAAAGTCTAAAGTAATTATTCCTGTACATTTATTTGGTCAAGTTGCTAATATGGATGAGGTAATGAGATTGGCAAAGAAACATAACTTATCAATTATTGAAGATACTGCTCAGGCAATTGGAGCAAATTATAAATTTGATGATGGAACCAAAAAGAAGGCTGGGACTATTGGAGATGTTGGGACAACATCTTTTTTCCCATCTAAAAACCTCGGAGCATATGGTGATGGGGGTGCAATTTTTACAAATAATGACAGGCTAGCAATTAAAATTAGAGGTATTGTTAATCATGGAATGTATAAAAGATATCACCATGATATTGTTGGTATTAATTCTAGACTAGATTCAATTCAAGCTGCTATTTTAGATATCAAACTAAAACATTTAGATGATTATAATTATTCTCGAAAAAAATCAGCTTTAAAGTATACTAACTTATTAAAAAATCATCCAAATATCATAACCCCTTTTATTGCCGGAGATGAAGATTCCCACGTTTTTCATCAATACACATTGATTTTAAAAGATTGTGTTAGAGATGATCTTGTTGAATATTTGAATTTTAATCAAATCCCTTGTGGTGTATATTATCCAATACCTTTACACAAACAAAAAGCATATCAAAACAAAAGATTTAATGAAGAAGATTTTAGAACAACTAACCGTTTGTCAAAATCTGTGATTTCTTTACCAATGCATACTGAACTTGATGATGATCAAATTGAATTCATATGTAAAAAAATCAACTTTTTTTTTAATAGACTCAAATGATTGATGCCGAGAATGTTTCATAATTTGAGTTAATTTTTTTACATAACCCTTGAAGTACATTTCCTGGTCCAATTTCAGTAAAGTCCTGTGCACCATCTTTTATCATATTTTTAATTATAGATGTCCACCTCACAGGAGCGGTAAGCTGAGAAATAATATTATTTTTTATTGATCGGGGTTCTCTTTCTGGTAATGAGAAGATATTTTGGTAAATTGGACAAATTGGTTTTTTAATATTAATCATATTAATTGCTTTTTCCAATTCACTCTTTGCTGAATCCATTAGAGGTGAGTGAAAAGCTCCACCCACAGGAAGTATTAAAGCTCTTTTAGCACCATTTTTTTTTAAATTTTCACATGCTTTTTCAACGGCAATACTTTGACCTGAAATAACAAGCTGACCTGGGCAATTATAGTTTGCAGCAACAACAATACCAGGTGTTTCTGAGCAAATATCCTCAACCAACTTATCTTCCATGCCTAATACAGCTGCCATAGATCCTTGCTCATAATTACATGCATTTTGCATAGCTTTAGCTCGAATATTTACCAACATTAAACCATCTTCGAATGAAATAGATTTAATTGCAGAAAGAGCAGAAAACTCACCCAAAGAATGACCAGCTACCATGTCTGGCTTGAATGAATTTTTTAGAAGTTTACTAAGAATTACAGAATGAATAAAAATTGCAGGCTGGGTAATATTTGTTTTTTTTAGATCTTCTTTTGTTCCATCAAACATTACTTTAGAAATTTCAAACCCCAAGATATTATTTGCTTTTTCAAATAATTTTTTACCTTCCTTTGTTTTATAAAGTTCATTTCCCATTCCTGGAAACTGTGAGCCTTGGCCTGGAAATAAATATGCTTTCATTTATTTTTTTTTATATATGTTAAATATGAATAACTAACACTATCACTTTTGGTAGTTAAAAGTTTTTTTTCTTTAATAAGTGTCCATTTGGTTTGTGGAATATTAGGGAAAAAAGTATCAGCATCAAATTCTTTATGAATTCTTGTAAGTTCAATTCGATCAGCTAAGGCCATGCTTTGTCTATAAATTTCTCCTCCACCAATAATAAATGGTTGGGAGTCATTTTTAACGACAGATAAAGCATCCTCAATACTAGAAAATATTTCAGCTCCCTTAGCAATATAATCTTTATTTCTTGTAATAACCATGTTTCGTCTATTGGGAAGAGCATTTGGCATTGATTCAAATGTTTTTCTTCCCATAATAATTGCATGACCAGACGTTAATTTCTTAAATCTTTTCAGATCATCTGATATATGCCATATAAGTTTATTGTCTTTTCCTAATGCATCATTTGCGGCTGCTGCTGCAATGATTGTAATTCCATTCCTTGAATCTGACAAACCCAAAGATTCAGTCTCATCATCATTTTCCATTAGTAATTTATAATTAGAATTTTTAATATCCATTAAAGTTTATTTTTAGGATTAAACAATAAAAGATTTATTTAAATATTTATTTTTACATCGCAAAATTAAGCTTTATTGATGAATAATAAACTACGTTCGTATTTTCCTGTTTTAAATTCGTGTAAATACTTTAATACTGCTTATGTGGGGCCAATGTCAATACAATTATTTGAATTCCGAAATAAACTTGAAAAAGAATACCTAAATGATGGTGATAAATTCAAAATTGATAATATTGAAAGAATTGATGATTTCAGAGAGACAATCTCGGGATTTATTAATTCTAAAAAAGAAAATACTTTTTTTACTTCAAATTTCTCGACAGGATTTAGATACATTTTGGACCTCATTCCAAAACAATCAAGAATTTTGACTCTAAAGGATGATTATAATTCACTAATTAGCGGAATTAACGAAAGAGAGTTTATAGTCGATGATTTATCAATAACATTTGATTTTGAAATTCAAATTGAAAATCAGTTAGCAAAAAAAACATATGATATATTAGCCATATCAGTGGTGCAATTTTTATCTGGGATTAAAGTTGATTTTGGTCTATTAAAAAAAATTAAAGAGAAATATCCTAAACTAATCATTATTGGAGATTCAACTCAGTTTATTGGTTCAGATTTTTTTAGCTTTAAAGATTCTCCTTTTGATGTAATTATTGGTAGTGGATATAAATGGATGTTAGCAGGTTTTGGAAACGCTTATATGGCGGTTTCCGATAATTTTATAAAACAAACAAGGTCAACGTCACAGATAATTTATGAAAAAGTTTATGCTGGTCATATTAACTTTTTAGGATCAGCATCTTTAAACTTTTCAATTAAATTTCTTCAACAAAATAATTTTCATGAATTAATTAAAATAAAAAAAATATTAGGAAACTTTCTCAATGAGGGATTAAAAGATTTGAACCTTATAAATCCAATTATTAAATTAAGAAAAAATCATTCAAATATTTATACAATTATCGGTGATGATAACTTATACACTAAATTACAATCTCATGGAATCAGATGTTCTTTGAGAGGTGAAGGAGTAAGGTTGTCTGTAAATTTTTATAATTCAGAATCTGAAATTGACTATTTGCTTAAAATTTTAAAAAAATCAAACTGAAACCTTACCTTTTATTAGAGGGTAAGGATCATAACTTAATACTTCAATGTCATTATAAGTAAAATCTAAAAGATTTTTAATTTTAGGGTTTAACTTTATTTTAGGTAGGTTTCTAGGGTGTCTATTTAATTGTTCTGTAATTTGATCTTTGTGATTTGAATAAATATGTGCATCTCCAAAAGTGTGAATGAATTCTCCTGGTTTATAACCAGTAACTTGAGCAATCATTAGCGCAAGCAGGGCATATGAAGCTATATTAAACGGAACACCTAAAAAAACATCAGCACTACGTTGATAAAGTTGAATTGATAGTTTTTCATTTGCAATGTAGCATTGAAAAAAAGCATGACAAGGAGGGAGAGCTGCTTTATTTTTGGAGATATTTTCGGAAAATGAAATGGATGTATCTGGCATTACACTTGGATTCCAAGCTGAAACTAAGATTCTTCTGCTATCAGGATTTGTTTTAATGGTATTAATCATATCATGTATTTGATCAATACCTTCACTGTTCCAATTTCTCCACTGGTGACCATATACCGGTCCTAAATCACCTTTTTCATTAGCCCATTCGTTCCATATTTTTACTCCATTTTTTTGTAGATATTCAATATTGGTTTCTCCTTTTAAAAACCATAACAATTCATGGACAACTGATTTAAAGTGAATTTTTTTTGTGGTTAACAATGGAAATCCTCTACTCAAGTCAAACCTCATTTGGTAGCCAAAAACACTTTTTGTTCCGGTTCCAGTTCTATCAGTTTTTTCAACGCCATTTTTTTGTATATGGCGAATTAGGTCAAGATATTGTTGCATTTAAAAAAAATATTTAATCAAATATACGTTGAATGATCAGCTGTTAAAAATATAAATCAAACAGTTATTAAAAAAAATGAACAAAAATTATTTATGACTTTTTTTTGAAATAAGATCGCGAATCCTTGCCGCTTTTTCGTATTCTTCGTCAGCAACCAGTTTTTTTAATAATATCTTAAGCTTGGGCATTGATAATTTTTCTAGGTTATTAGGAAGTATATTTTTTTTCGAATTCTTGTCAGTATTGATAATAATATCGTCACAATCATCTGTTTTGGTTATTTTTTTTGAAGAAAACCCTGCGATTTTTAAAATTGATTCATATATGAATACTGGAATTTTAAATCTTACAGCTAATGCAATCGCATCTGATGTTCTTGCATCTAAAGAATTTTCATTATGATTACTCTCGCATATAAGATTAGAAAAAAAAACTCCATCAACTAGTTTATGGATAATTACTTTTTGAATTTTAATTTCAAAAGTATTCGCAAATTCCTCAAATAAGTCGTGAGTTAGAGGTCTAGAAGGTTTAATTTCCTTCTCTAAACCTATTGCAATAGCCTGAGCTTCATAACCTCCTATTATTATTGGAAGTTTTCTATTTCCATTGACTTCACTTAATATTAAAGCATATGCCCCAGACTGAGTCTCACTGTATGAAATTCCTTTTATTTTAAGCTCAACTAATTTCATAGAATTTAAATTACAACAACATTATTTAATAAACTAAATTTAATATGACATATAATTCTTATAAATTTAGTTTTTGTTTGTTAAAAACTATAATTAACTGTAAGTTTTAATCAAAATGAATGTTTAAATTTGTGATCTAATTCTATTAGCCTATATGAAAACAATACAATTTAGACAGGCAATTGCAGAAGCAATGACAGAAGAAATGAGAAGAGATGAAACTATTTATCTCATGGGAGAAGAAGTTGCTGAATACAATGGTGCATATAAAGCATCAAAGGGAATGCTAGACGAATTTGGGGACAAGCGAGTAATTGATACTCCAATTTCGGAAGCTGGTTTTTCTGGAATTGGAGTTGGATCAACAATGACGGGTGCGAGACCCATTATCGAATACATGACATTTAATTTTGCTTTGGTTGGAATTGATCAAATTATTAATAATGCTGCAAAAATTAGACAAATGTCTGGAGGCCAATTTCCTTGTCCAATAGTTTTTAGGGGACCCACTGGTTCTGCTGGTCAACTAGGGGCTACTCACTCGCAAGCTTTTGATAGCTGGTATGCAAACACCCCTGGGCTAAAAGTTATTGTTCCTTCAAATCCATATGATGCTAAAGGTTTGCTAAAATCAGCAATCAGAGATAATGACCCTGTAATCTTTATGGAATCTGAGCAAATGTATGGTGACAAAGGAGAAGTTCCTGAAAGTGAGTATGTTTTACCTATTGGTGTTGCAGATGTAAAAAGATCTGGTGATGATGTAACAATTGTTTCTTATGGTAAAATAATCAAGGAAGCATTTAAGGCAGCTGAAATTTTATCTAAGGACAATATTGATTGTGAAATAATTGATTTAAGAACAATACGCCCTATGGATAATAAATTAATTTTTGAATCAGTAAAGAAGACAAACAGACTTGTTATTTTAGAAGAATCTTGGCCTTTTGGAAATGTTTCAACTGAGATTACCTATCAAGTTCAAAATCAAATTTTTGATTATTTAGATGCTCCAATTGAAAAGATAAATACAGCAGATACACCTGCACCTTTCTCACCGGTACTTCTAAAAGAGTGGTTACCTAATTATGAAGATGTTATCAAAGCTGTAAAAAAAGTAATATATCATAAAACATAATTTCATCATTTATTTCAAAGGAATTGTTACTTTTACGCGCAAATACAAAAAACTTAAAACTATTTTATGGAGTCTAACACTATATATCTACCATTAATATTTTCACTTTTAGGATTAATATATATGGTTTACAAGGCCATGTGGGTCAGAAAGCAAAACCCTGGGAGTGATAAAATGAAAGAGATTTCAACTTCAATTAAACAAGGGGCTTTAGCTTTTCTTCATGCTGAATATCGTCTTCTTTTAATTTTTGTAATTATTGCATCAATAGCTCTTTATTGTATTTCTATTTTAGTTAGCTCCACAAGTTGGATGATTGTACCTGCATTTATTTTAGGTGCTATTTTTTCTGCACTTGCTGGAAATATTGGCATGCGAATTGCTACTGAGGCTAATGCTAGAACAGCGGAAGCTGCCAAAAGCAGCTTGCCAAAAGCACTTCAAGTCTCTTTTGGCGGAGGGACTGTTATGGGATTAGGTGTTGCTGGATTAGCAGTTTTTGGTCTTACAATCTTGTTTTTGTTTTTTATTTCACAGTTTATATTAGGGTCTAAATCATTTTATGATGAGATGACTGTTGTTTTAGAAACTTTGGCTGGTTTTTCTCTGGGTGCAGAATCAATTGCTCTCTTTGCTCGTGTTGGAGGAGGAATATATACAAAAGCTGCTGATGTAGGTGCAGACTTAGTAGGTAAAGTTGAGGCTGGTATTCCAGAAGATGATCCAAGAAACCCTGCTACTATAGCAGATAATGTTGGTGACAATGTTGGAGATGTTGCGGGTATGGGTGCTGATTTATTCGGCTCATATGTAGCTACAGTTCTTGCTGCTATGGTTCTCGGTAATTATTTGATTAGAGATATGTCTGCTCAGACACAGTATTCAGATGCATTTAACAATATGGGACCTATTTTACTCCCAATTGTAATTGCTGGAATTGGAATTATCGCATCAATTATAGGAACACTTTTTGTTAAAATTTCTAATAATAACGCTAAAGAATCTCAAGTTCAAACTGCTTTAGATACTGGTAACTGGGCTTCTATAGGTTTAACATTAGTTACTAGTTACTTTCTAATTGATTGGATGCTTCCTGAGAGAATGAATATGATGTTTTTTGGTGAGGGTTACAAAGAGGTTTCTTCAATGAAAGTATTTGGAGCAGCGTGTATAGGTCTTGCAGTAGGAGCACTTATATCTGTTGTTACGGCATACTACACAAGTCTTGGAAAAAAACCAGTCCTTGATATAGTTAAAAATAGTTCAACAGGAGCTGCTACAAATATTATAGCTGGATTAGCTGTTGGTATGAAATCAACATTTTCCTCTGTTATTCTTTTTTCTATGGCTATATATGGTTCATATGCACTTGCAGGATTTTATGGAGTGGCTTTAGCTGCTTCAGCAATGATGGCAACTACAGCTATGCAATTAGCAATAGATGCTTTTGGTCCAATAGCAGATAATGCTGGAGGAGTTGCTGAAATGAGTGAACTTCCCAAGGAAGTTAGAGAAAGAACAGATATTTTAGATTCTGTCGGAAACACTACTGCTGCAGTAGGTAAGGGGTTTGCCATTGCATCAGCTGCTCTAACAGCGTTAGCTTTATTTGCAGCATATGTTACTTTTACAGGAATTGATGGTATTAATATTTTTAAGGCTGATGTTTTAGCTATGTTGTTCGTTGGGGGAATGATTCCTGTTGTTTTTTCCGCTTTAGCTATGCAGTCAGTTGGAAAAGCTGCAATGGAGATGGTCGAAGAAGTAAGAAGGCAGTTTAGAGAAATTCCTGGTATAATGGAGGGAACTGGAATTCCTGAATACGCCAAATGTGTTGATATTTCAACCAAAGCAGCATTAAAGGAAATGTTACTTCCAGGTCTTATTACTATTGTTACACCTGTAATTATCGGATTGACTTTTGGAGCAGAACCTTTAGGTGGTTATATGGCAGGAGTATGCGTTAGTGGTGTTATGTGGGCAATTTTTCAAAACAATGCGGGTGGAGCTTGGGATAATGCAAAAAAATCTTTTGAAGCTGGGGTGGAAATTAATGGCGAAATGACTTATAAAGGTTCTGAAGCTCATAAAGCTGCAGTTACAGGTGACACAGTTGGTGATCCTTTCAAGGATACATCTGGACCGTCAATGAATATTCTAATCAAATTAACATGTTTAGTTGGTCTAGTGATTGCTCCTCTATTGGGTGGTCATGATAATTCTAATTCAATTGCATTAAAAGCAAATTTTGAAAATAAAGAACTTAAATTAAATAAAATTGAATCTGATATTAAAGAAACCTTTCATGTAAAAATCTCTGCTATTAACGATGAAAAATCAAAAGTTAAAACAGCTATTGAAGTAAATATATCTGGAAATGAAAACGAAGTATGGGAGACGGTTGATGAAATTACTACTGAAATAGATGAAATACTTGATTTAAATTGATTTTTTAATACTAAGCAATTTTAGAAATCTTTTTATCAACTTCCTGTATTATATTTTGTAAGTCACTTCGGTTATTAACAAAATCAATATTGTCAACATCAATAATTAATAATTCCCCTTTGTCATATGTTGATATCCAAGCTTCATACCTTTCATTTAATCTATTCAGGTAGTCAATACTTATTGTATTTTCATACTCTCGACCTCTTTTATGAATTTTACTCACAAGGTTTGGAATTGAACTTCTAACATAAATAAGTAGGTCAGGAGGATAAATAGTGCTTTCCATGAGCTCAAAAAGAGATCTGTAGTTTTGAAAATCTCTTTGGTTCATCAAACCCATAGAATGAAGGTTTGGCGCAAAAATAAATGCATCTTCATATATTGTTCTATCTTGTATTATTGTCTTGTTTGATTTTTTATTTTGTAAAAGCTGACTAAATCTACTTTTTAAAAAATATATTTGAAGATTAAATGACCACCTTTCCATGTGATTATAAAAATCATCTAAGTAAGGATTATCAATTACATCCTCATAATTTGCTTCCCATTTATAATGACTTGAAAGAAGTTCAGTAAGACTAGTTTTACCGGCACCAATATTTCCAGCTACAGATACTTGCATTATGTTATTGTTTTTGTTAGGATGCAAAATACAGATATTTTTAAAAAATAGTAAATAAATTATATTTAATATTTAAATATAATTTGTAATTTTACTTTATAACGAGGAAGGATTTGACTGATTGCAAACCTCTATAAAAAAATGCTAAAGCAGTTTTGCTTTTTTCACGCTGTGAACAAATCCTTCCCTAAAGCAAATAAAAATGTCATATTTTTTTACCTCAGAATCAGTTAGCGAAGGACATCCTGATAAAGTAGCTGATCAAATTTCTGATGCTCTTTTAGACAACTTCCTTGCCTTTGATCAAAATAGTAAGGTGGCTTGCGAAACCTTAGTTACAACTGGTCAAGTAGTTTTAGCTGGTGAAGTAAAAAGTAATACATATATAGATGTACAAGACATAGCTAGAAGAACAATTAATAAAATAGGTTATACAAAAGGAGAATATCAGTTTAGTGGTGATTCATGTGGTGTTATTTCACTTATTCATGAACAATCGAAAGATATAAATCAAGGAGTTGATAAAAAAAATAAATTAAATCAAGGTGCAGGTGATCAAGGTATAATGTTTGGATATGCCTGTAATGAAACTAAAAACTATATGCCACTTGCTCTAGACTTATCCCACAAAATATTACAAGTTTTAGCAGATTTTCGTCGACAAAATATAGAGATTAAGTATTTAAGACCAGACGCAAAGTCACAAGTTACAATTGAATATGATAATAATAATAGGCCCATTAAAATCGATACTATTGTGGTATCTACACAACATGACCCTTTTGAAAACGATGATGATAAAATGTTGTCAAAAATTAAATCAGATATTATAAATATTGTCATTCCTAAAGTATTTGAATCTCAACCTGAAAATATTAAATCTTTACTAAATGACTCTGTAAAATACCATATAAACCCAACTGGGAAGTTTGTAATAGGTGGACCTCATGGAGATTCAGGCTTAACTGGAAGAAAAATCATAGTTGATACTTATGGAGGAAAAGGCGGGCATGGCGGAGGAGCTTTTAGCGGTAAAGATCCTAGTAAAGTAGACAGATCAGCAGCATATGCAGCTAGACATATTGCAAAAAATATTGTTGCTGCAGGAATTACTGATGAGGCTATGATTCAATTAAGCTATGCAATTGGAGTATCTTCTCCAACATCAATTTTAGTTGACACTTATGGTAAGTCAAAAGTTAATTTTTCTGATTCTCAAATTTCTAAAAAACTATCAAAAATTTTTGATTTAACACCTTATGGTATTGAAAAAAGATTAAAGTTAAGAAATCCTATTTATTCTGAAACTGCAGCTTATGGTCATATGGGGCGACTGCCTCAAACAATTGTTAAAAATTTTGATTCTCCCTACAGTGGTAGGGTTTCAAAAGAAGTGGAGCTTTTCACTTGGGAAAAATTAGATTATATAAATAAAATTAAAAATACATTTCAATTATGAGTTATAAAACAGAAACAAATGCACTACATTTTGGGCATGATACAAAACAATCAAATGGAACCAGAGCTGTACCTATTTATCAATCAACATCATATGAATTCAATGATTCTGATCATGCAGCTAAATTATTTTCATTAGCTGAGTCGGGATATATTTATACAAGATTGAATAATCCAACAAATGATATTCTTGAAAATAGATTAGCTTCTTTAGAAGGAGGAATTGCAGCAGTGTCAACTGCATCAGGAACATCAGCTATTTCTACAACTTTACTCACACTTCTTAAATCTGGAGATCATATAGTAGCTTCTAACAGTTTATACGGTGGAACATATAACATGTTAAGTAATATGCTTCCTAGATTTGGAATTACTACAACTTTTGTTGATCCTGATGATCCAAAAGAATTTAAATTAGCTGTTAAAAATAATACAAGAGCTTTTTATGCTGAGTCTCTGGGAAACCCAAAACTTGATGTACTTGATTTAGAGTCAATTTCAGATTATGCTAAAGAAGCTAAAGTTCCATTAATTGTCGATAATACTGTAGCAAGTCCTTATTTATTAAATCCAATAAAATATGGTGCAAATATTGTAATTCATTCTACAACCAAATATATCAATGGAAATGGCACTGCCCTGGGAGGGATAATCATTGATGCTGGTACTTTTGATTATGGAAATGGATTATTTCCGGAGTTCAATGAACCTAGTCCAAACTATCATGGACTCAATTATCATGAAGTATTAGGCCCTGCAGCTTTTATTGCAAGAGTAAGAATAGAAGGCTTAAGGGATTTAGGTGCAGCAGCAAGTCCATTTAATAGCTTTCAAACTTTACAAGGACTTGAAACTTTACCTATAAGAATGGATAAACACTCTAAGAATGCTCTTTTAATTGCAAACTGGCTTAGCGATCATAAAAAAGTTTCTTGGGTTAATTATCCAGGTCTTGAATTAAGTAAATATTATAAATTAGCTCAAAAATATTTACCTAAAGGTCAAAGTGGAATTATTACTTTTGGTCTTAAAAGTGGTTTTGATGGAGGTAAAAAAGTTGCTGATAACACAAAAATATTTTCACTTTTAGCTAACATAGGAGATACTAAGTCTTTAATTATTCATCCAGCAAGTACAACCCATTCACAATTATCTGATGAAGAGCAAAATCACACTGGTGTATCTAAGGATTTAATTCGTTTGTCTGTTGGATTAGAAAATATTGAAGATTTAATTAAAGACTTAGACAAAGCAATTACCTAAATTATTATTTAATTTGAGTCAATTAAAATACATTGATGTTGAAACCAATATAGGGGGGGCAATTAAGATCCCCCTATCTTATTACATTGAAGGCCCTGGTCTAGACAAGGGCCCTGTTATTTTGATAAATCATCCCTTGACTGCGAATGCATTTTTTTCTGGTTCTGAAGGGTGGTGGAATCAAATAGTAGGTCCTAGAAAAGTTATTGATACAAATTTTTTTAATGTAATTTCATTTAATATTCCTGGCAATGGGGTTGATTCATATAGTTGGGATTCAATCGATGAAATTCATACTGGTCACATAGCAAAATTATTTTTGGAAGGCATCAAAAAAATTGGTATTAATAAAATTTTTGCAATTATTGGTGGTTCAATTGGGGGAGGGATTTCCTGGGAAATGGTTGCAATTTCTCCAACAATATGCAAACACCTAATTCCTGTTGCTTCAGACTGGAAATCAACTGACTGGGTTATTGCAAATACATTTATTCAAAAAAAAATATTGGAAAACTCCAATGATCCAATTAGAGACGCGAGAATGCATGCGATGTTAATGTATAGATCGCATGAGTCGCTTAAAAATCGATTCAAAAGGACAAAAAAAGGAAAGAGTAATTTATTTAATATTGAAAGTTGGCTAATACACCATGGCCAAGCTTTAAAAGATAGATTTACACTTCAAGGATATCTAACGGTAAATCACTTACTTGGCAAAATAGATATTTTGAGAAATAAACAAGAATTTGACTCATTAATGCTTCCAGTATCATCTCAAATTCATATTATTTCTATTAATTCTGACCTACTTTTTTTAGCTAATGAAAATAAGATTACATACAACAGATTAAAAAAGTTAGGAAAGATATGCTCTTATTTTGAGATAAATTCTATTCATGGCCATGATGCTTTTTTAATTGAAAATATGCAGATAAAAACTATTTTAAGTACTATTTTTAATAAATAATTTTTAATCAATGAAAGTATTATTAGAAAGAATAAATGATGATTATTTATTTGAAGTGTCAAATTCAAATGGACATAGAGTTTTATTAGATAACAAATCAAAAAATGAGGGAAGTGTAAAAGGTATAAGTCCAATGGAGTTATTATTGATGGGTTTAGCAGGGTGCAGCAGTATTGATGTTGTTGCTATTTTGAAAAAACAAAAAATTAATCCTAAATCAATTAAAATGGAAGTAAAGGGCGAAAGGACGCCCGGAGCTATTCCTGCTTTATTCCACACGATTAATGTTGATGTAATTTTAGAAGGTGACTTTTTACCTGAAAAAGCGAAAAGAGCAGTTGACTTATCATTTGAGAAGTATTGTTCAGTATCAAAAACGTTAGAAAGTACAGCTAAAATCAACTACTCTATTATTTTGAACGGAATTCAATTACAATAATATTTTACTTTTCGGTCAAACTTCTGAAAGTGTCTTCCAAAGATTCATTTTTTTGATATAGACTAATAATTTTTATATCGTTATCAAGAGCGAAATCAAAGACTTTACCTCTTTGATCATCTGTTGTGTCAAATGAAATTTCATACTCAAAACCTGAAATCTTTATAATATTATTGATGTATTTGAGTTTTTCTAGAGAATTACTTTTAATTTTTTTATCGAATGTAACCCTGATTATTTGCTGCTTAGATTTTTTTAAATCATTTAATTGAGCATCTAAAATAATTTTTCCTTTATGAATAAGTATGACTCTATCACAAAGTGTTTCAATTTCTTGTAGAACATGAGATGAAAGTATAACAGTTTTTTTTTGCCCTAATTTTTTAATTATTTTTCGAATTTCTACAATTTGACTTGGATCAAGTCCAGTTGTAGGTTCGTCTAAAATTATAAGTTCAGGATTATGGATCAATGCGGCAGCAAGTCCAACCCTTTGTTTGTAGCCTTTGGATAATTCTTTAATTTTATTTTTCTCATATTTATCAAGACCAATAATTGCAATTATTTTTTTTATTTCTGACTTTTTAGTGTTGTATAATTTTGAAATAAAAATTAAGTACTCTATCACTAAAAAATCGTCATATAATGGATTGCTTTCTGGAAGATAACCAGTTATTTTTTGAACATCTTTAAGTCTGGTATTTAAATCAATTCCGTTAAAGGATACTTTTCCACTCCAATTTAGATTACTTCCAGTTAAAATTTTCATTAAAGTTGTTTTTCCAGCACCATTAAGCCCAAGAAGTCCAATAATTTCTCCTTTTTTACATTCAAAAGATAGATTTGATAGAACCTTTTTGTTACCGTAGCTTTTTTCAATATTTTGTATAATAAGTCCCATATGTAGCTTCAAAAATATGTGATTTTAAGTAAAAAAAACTTTATTTACCCTGTTATATTAGATATTAAAATGAAATTCGTAATAAAAATTTGTATATTTCAAAAGTGATTTTAAATTTGCATTAGATATTATGAAAAAAAGTTTTTTTTATTTCAACTCTTTTTATTACTTCATTCAAGAAGTATAATGGACCATGTTATAATAAAACTCTAAACACACACAGTCCTGAATAAATCAGGACTTTTTTTTTGTTTTATGATAAATAAAAATATAATAGCGATACAAGGAGTAAAAGGTTCATTTCATTATGAAGTTGCTCAATTATACTTTGATAAATCCATAGAAATTCAATGTTTTAGTACTTTTGATGCATTAGTTAATTCTATAGTAACCGGAAAATCAAGTCTGGGAGTGATGGCTATTGAAAACTCAATTGCAGGATCAATAATTCCTAACTATGCCTTAATAGATAAAAATAATTTAAAAATAGTGGGAGAGTATTTTTATCAAATCGAACATTCCTTGTTAGCCATGGATAATCAACAAATTAAAGATATTAAAGAAGTTCATTCTCATCCAATGGCACTATTACAGTGCAAAGAATTTTTTGATAAATACCCCAAGATTAAACTTGTTGAGTCTGATGATACAGCAAATTCTGCAAAAAAAATTTCAAAAAATAGATTATTAAATAGAGCAGCTATTGCAAGTAAAAGTGCTGCAAAATTATATAGTTTAGATATATTAGAAGAATCCATACAAACAATTAAAAACAATGTAACTCGTTTTGTAATTATTCAAAATAAACCAACTTCAATCCCAAATAATTATTCTAAAGCTGCATTAAAATTTATTTTGGATCACAAACGTGGAAGTTTAGCAACAATTTTAAATGTTATGAGTGATTGCAAGCTTAATTTAACTAAAATTCAATCTCTTCCAATAATTGAAACACCTGGAAAGTATTCGTTTTTTGTTGATGTAACATTTGATTCACCATCTTCTTTTGAAAAAGCAGAATCTATTTTAAAAATTATGGCATTAGAGTTAAAAATTCTAGGAAAGTTTATTAATGTTAAAGCGTAATATGACTGCTAAGAGACTAAATAGTGTAAAAGAATACTACTTCTCTAAAAAACTTAGAGAGGTTGCATCACTAATTAGATCAGGAAAGCCAATTATAAATTTAGGAATTGGGAGTCCAGACTTAATTCCTTCAAATTTAATCATGTCTGAGTTAATTAAAAGTGTTTCTAATCCAAAAGCAAATCATTATCAAAGTTATCAAGGTATTCCTGAATTAAGAAAAGCTATTTCTGATTTTTACAAGAAACATTATTTTGTAAGTATAGACCCTGGTAGTGAAGTTCTTCCATTAATAGGATCAAAAGAAGGTATTATGCATATTAGTATGGCTTTTTTAAACCCTGGTGATCATGTTTTAATTCCAAATCCAGGATATCCTACATATTCCTCTGTCACAAAACTCTTAGAAGCAAACCCAGTTTTTTATGATTTAAAAGAAACAAATTCATGGCTTCCTGATCTTAAAAAAATTGAAAAGAATGATTTAACCAAAGTTAAAATTATGTGGATAAATTATCCTCATATGCCTACTGGTGCTCAGGTAAAGGATGATTTTTTTAATAAGTTAATAATATTCGCAAAAAAGCATAAAATATTAATAGTTAATGATAATCCATATAGCTTTATTTTAACTAAACAGCCCAAAAGTTTTTTAACAACTAAAGGTGCAATGGAGATTGGTATGGAGCTTAATTCCTTAAGTAAATCCTTTAACATGGCCGGATGGAGAGTGGGTATGCTTGTTGGAAATCCCTCAAATATTAAATCAGTTTTAAAGGTTAAATCTAATATGGATTCAGGGATGTATTTTGGAATTCAAAAAGCAGCAATTAAAGCATTGAGTCTAAGTAATAAGTGGTTTGATGATCTAAATACAGAATATAGGCAAAGAAGAATTATTGCATGGAAAATTGCTGACAAACTTAATGCTAGTTATGATAATAATGCAGTTGGTCTTTTTATTTGGGCAAAGCTTTCAAGTAATGTCAACGAAATTGATATTTTGTTAAAAGACTTACTTTACAAAAAAAATATTTTTATTACACCTGGAAAAATCTTTGGATCGCAAGGAGATAAATATATAAGAATTTCGTTATGTGTAGAAAAATCAAAATTGGAAGAGGCTCTTAATAGATTATAGTAATGAAAATAGGAATTGCAGGTATTGGTTTAATTGGTGGATCTCTAGCTATTCAACTTAGAAAAACTATAAAGGATGTGATTATCTATGGTTATGATTCTTCTGAGATTAATTTAAAAAAGGGAATTGACTTGGAGCTGATTGATGCTATAATTTTAAAAAAAGATTTTGCTGAATTAGATGTTATATTTTTAACTTTTCCAGTAAAAGAAATTACAAATCAGCTTTCATCTATTTTAGACTTAGTAAGTAAAAAAACCCTTGTTATTGATTTTGGATCCACGAAATCTAAAATTTGTGAATCTATTTCATATCATCCAAGACGATCTCAATTTTTAGCAACTCATCCTATTGCAGGTACTGAGTTTTCAGGTCCTACAGCTGCAAAAAATAATTTATTTAATGGAAAAGTTCAAATAATTTGTGAATCACACAAAACAGATGAAAATCATTTAGAATGGGCATTGAACTGGTTTAGTTCAATTGGAATGATTTTAAAAGAAATGAATCCAGATGAGCATGATAAGCATATTGCATATGTTTCACACCTTTCTCATATTTCTTCATTCATTTTAGGTCAAACAGTATTAGAAAAAGAAAAAGATGAATCAGCTATATTTGCAATGGCTGGTAGTGGTTTTGCTTCAACTGTTAGATTAGCAAAAAGCTCTCCTCAAACATGGAGTTCAATTTTTGAGGAAAACAAAGAAAACATCCTAGAGACATTGAAACACTATTTAACAAATTTAGAAAGTTTTAAATCTCTATTAGAGAATGATGAGTATAAAAAAATTTATCATACAATTGAAAAAACAAATGCTATTAAAAGTGTTTTAAAAGGAATCAAAAAATAAGATAATAAGTATTAAAATGGAAAATGAAACTAATTTAAAAAATTGGCTAACAGAGTTTAAACTTAATCACCCCTTAGTCATTGGTGGACCTTGCAGTGCTGAAACCGAAGACCAAGTTCTAAAAATAGCCCATGAATTAAAAGACTCAGATGTTACTGTGTATCGAGCAGGAATATGGAAGCCAAGAACACGACCAGGAAACTTTGAGGGAGTTGGAGCCATAGGTTTAGGTTGGTTAAAGAAGGTAAAAGAGCAAACAGGACTTTTAACTGCAACAGAAGTTGCAAATGCTAACCATTGTAAGCTTGCTCTAGAGGCTGATATTGATATTTTATGGATTGGAGCAAGATCAACAGTTAGTCCATTTATTGTTCAAGAAATTGCTGATGCATTAAACGGAACGGATAAAATAATTTTATTAAAAAACCCTGTTAACCCAGATTTAGATTTATGGCTTGGAGGAATTGAAAGGTTGTATAAATCAAATATAAAAAAGTTAGGTGTTATTCATCGTGGGTTTTCAACCTCAGGTAAGTCAAAATATAGAAATAATCCTGAATGGCAAATTGCAATTGAATTACAAAATAAGTTCCCAGATTTACCAATAATATGTGATCCTTCTCACATATCGGGAAGAAGAGATCTAATTTTTGATATAAGCCAAAGAGCTTTAGATTTAAATTTTGATGGTTTAATGGTTGAATCTCACTTTAATCCGGATAGTGCTTGGAGTGATGCAAAACAACAAATTACTCCTAAAACATTGATCCAATATATGAAAGATTGGAGGATTAGAAAATTAACAACATCAGAGGAAAGTTATCAAAGTAATTTAAAAAACTTGAGAGCTAAAATAGATGTAATAGACCATTCCTTATTAGATTTACTTGGAGATCGAATGGGCGTAGCTGAAGAAATTGGAAAATTAAAAAAAACAAAGAATGTTGCTGTTCTTCAAAATAAGAGATGGAATGAGATATTGGGTAAAATGATTTTGGAAGGGGAGGAAAGAGGTCTAAGTGAAGAATTTATTTTAAGAATTTTTAAAGCAATTCATCAAGAATCAATAAATCATCAACAAACTATCTTTAAAAGTTAAAAATCTTAAAACTTATTATTTAGAGAAGCTTTAATCTGATTACATGCTTCTTTTATCTGTGATTGTGAGGCTGCATATGAAATTCTGATACAATTTGGATTTCCAAAAGCATCTCCACTAACTGTTGCGACATTAGCTTTTTCCAGAAGGAAAAGTGAAAAATCTGAAGAGTTTTTTATTTTTATTCCACTAATTTCTTTTCCAAAAAAGAATGAAATGTCAGGAAAAACATAAAAAGCACCTAAAGGTTTTTTTAATTTAAATCCATCTATATTTTTTAACAAATTTGAAATTAATTCTCTTCTTTTATCAAATTCATCTACCATGTACTGAATTTTACTTACTGGAGCATCTAAAGCAGCAATTGTTGCTCTTTGTGCAATACAATTTGCACCACTAGTTATTTGACCTTGCATCTTATTACAAGCCTTTGCAATCCAGTTAGGTGCTCCAATATAGCCTATTCTCCAGCCAGTCATTGCAAAAGCTTTTGCAAGTCCATTTACAGTAATTGTTCTGTCATACATTTCTTTTATGGATGCAAAACTAAATATTGAATTACCATAATTAATATGTTCGTATATCTCATCTGAAATTATATAGATATTTGGATACTTCACCAAAACTTTGGCTAACTCTCTATATTCTGATTCAGAATATATAGCTCCACTGGGGTTATTGGGTGAATTAAAAATTATCAACTTAGTTTTCGAAGTAATTGATTTTTCAAGTTGTTCAGGAGTTATTTTAAAGTCACTTTCTATGCTTGATGGCACCACTACAGACTTAGCCTCCGAAAGAGTTGCTATTGCAGAATAACTAACCCAATATGGGGCAGGAAGAATTACTTCATCTCCAGGATTAAGTAAGACCATACAAACATTTGCTATTGATTGTTTGGCTCCCGTTGAAATAACAATTTGATCTAAATTATAGTTTAAATTATTATCACGTTGAAATTTTTTTCTTATGAATTTTTTAACCTCAACATAACCATCAACCGGGGAGTATGAGTTATAGTTATCATTAATGGCTTCGATAGCAGATTTTTTAATAAATTCAGGTGTATTAAAATCAGGCTCCCCTAGGCTTAGACTTATAATATCAATACCTTTTTCTTTAAGCTCTCGAGCTTTAGCAGCCATCGCTAGTGTTGCTGAAACTGGTAAACTATTAATTCGATCTGATAAAATTTTCATAAAAAACACTTTAAATTAGTCAAGGTCAAGTCTCATCCATATTTTAGCCAAAAATAATATTTTGAATCTTCTACAGCAATATTTTAATACCTTATCTTATGAACAAATTGAACAATATTCTCAATTTAATAACTTATTCAAAAAATGGAATTCAAAAATTAATTTGATTTCAAGAAAGGATATTGATTTCCTATATGAAAAACATATTATTCATTCTCTTAGTATTGCGAAGTTTTATAATTTTAAAGCAGACACTAAGATATTAGATGTTGGAACTGGAGGTGGATTCCCGGGAATTCCATTAGCGATTTTCTTTCCGAAAGTTAAATTTTACTTGATAGATAGTATAGGAAAAAAAATAAATGTAGTAAATGAAATATCTAGAAGTTTGGGTCTAAAAAATATTAGTTCAACAAATATAAGATCAGAAAATTATGAACAAAAAGTTGATTTTGTAGTCAGTAGAGCTGTCACTAAAATGGAAAACTTTGTCCCCCTCGTTTTAAAAAATATAAAGGAGAAAGGTTTTAATGATATCGATAATGGAATAATATGTCTTAAAGGTGGAAATTTGGACAAAGAGTTACTGTCTTTTCCTAAGGCATTAAAAATAAATTTATCAAAATATTTTGATAGTGAATTTTTTAAAACAAAAAAAATTATTTATCTGTCTTTAAAGTCATTATCCTAAAAAAGGATATCGATAATCAGTAACTGGAACAAAATTTTCTTTGATCATTCTTGGTGAAACCCACCTCAAAAGATTGAACATAGAACCAGCTTTGTCATTAGTGCCTGAGGCTCTTCCTCCGCCAAAAGGTTGTTGACCAACAACTGCACCTGTTGGCTTGTCATTTAAATAAAAATTTCCAGCACAATTTTCAAGAGCGATAATTGCGTTATCAATGGCATATCTATCTTCAGAAAAAACTGCTCCAGTTAAAGCATAAATAGAAGTTCTGTCAACTAAATTAAGAGTCTTTTCCCATTCTTCATCAGGATATGTATATACAGTAACTAATGGACCAAAAAGTTCATTTTTCATAGAAAAATAGTCTGGATTTGTTGTAGTTACTACTGTTGGTGAAATAAAATAACCTACCGATTTATCGTAAGTCCCTCCGTAAAAAATTTCAGCATCATTATCTGATCTAACTTTTTCTATAGAATCTACAATCCTGTCAAAAGCCTCTTCATGAATTACAGCAGTGATGTAGTTGTTTAAATTACTTGGAGGCCCCATTTTAATAGTTTTTAATTGTCTTTTTACTTCAGAAAGTACATCTTTACTCAATGACTCAGGTAAATAAACCCTTGACGCAGCTGAACATTTTTGTCCTTGGTATTCAAATGCACCTCTAACAATTGCTGTCGCAACTTCATTTACTTTTGCACTTTGATGAGCGATTATAAAATCTTTTCCACCTGTTTCTCCTACAATTTTCGGGTACGTTTTATAATTAGAAATATTATTCCCAATTTTTCTCCAAATATTTTGGAAAACAAAAGTAGAACCTGTGTAATGAATTCCTGCGAAGTCTTTAGAAGCTAAAACAGTATTAGTAATCATTTCAGGATCACCCATTACCATATTAATTACTCCATCAGGCAAACCAGCTTCTTCAAAAACTTCCATCACTACCTGAGCAGAAAATATTTGATGATCACTCGGCTTCCAAACTACAACATTTCCCATTAAAGCTGCACTTGCAGATAAATTACCAGAGATAGCAGTGAAGTTAAATGGAGATACAGAGTATACAAAACCTTCTAGTGGACGATAGTGGAGTTGATTCCACATCCCTGGACTACTTTCAGGTTGATTTTGATATATCTCTTGCATATAATAGGCATTGAATCTTAAAAAATCAATATATTCACATGCAGCATCAATTTCAGCTTGATGAACTGTTTTTGATTGTGCTATCATTGTAGCAGCATTTATCTTACTTCTGAATGGCCCAGCTATCAAATCTGCTGCTTTTAGAAAAATTGATGCTCTTCTAGCCCAATTCATTTTACTCCATTTTTCTTTAGCATTTAGTGCACTTGAAATAGCATCTCTAATTTGATTTTCGTTTGCTAAATGATATTCTCCTAAGATGTGTTTGTGATCGTGGGGAGGGGTCATTTTTTTAGTTTTAGTTCCCTTGATATTTTTGCCATTTATTTTAAGAAAAACATTAGATTTTTTAGCATACATTTTTCTGTAGGTCTTGAGAATTGAATTTCTTTCTTCACTCTCAGGAGCATAATCTAGAATAGGCTCATTTACTGGATATGGTATATTAATATTAGTATTGTTCATTAACAAATATTTTATTCAAATGTAAACAATAGTGAGTAATTTTTTAATAAATGTTGTGTAGAATTTAAATAAAAACTAATTTAAAATTTGCCTGGAATCAGTTTCACCAAGACCAATTAGTTGATCAAATATTTCACCTGGTGCCCTATAATAAACTAGCACTTTATAATTGTTCTCAGTTTGAGAAAAATTACCAGAAATTAGATTAGGCTTCCAGCCTGATACTGTACTTGCAAAATATTTATAATTATAAAACCCTTGTTTAATCAGTATTTTTGCTTCATATGCTTCAAGAGCTTTATTGTAATACATGATATTATCAATATCAGGTTCATAATTATTAAAGTTTCCAAGTATGAAAAGATCCGTTTCAGGGAGTTCTATACTTGCCGCTAATGTGAAATATACCCAACTGTAATCTGCTTCTGTTTTTGAATTTCTATTCCCTATGACTGTTCTAATTTCAAAATCACCGTTAATATCTTGGCTAAAAGAATAGGGGCTATTTTTTCTAGGTATATCAGTGTAAAGGTATGATTCGTATAGCTTATCTAGATTAACATAACTCACATTTGGACCAGTAACTCTTAGGTCTTTAGTGTCAAAAAAAAGATATTCATTTCCTGCCTCAAAACTTGTTTCAATGTCATATCTATATTTTAATATTTTATTATTTTTATATTGAGGCTTGATGTCTGATATTATATTAGACCACTGATCGTTTTGAACTAAAACAACTTTCAAATTTTCATCGGGATTTTGAATTGATCCAAAATTATTCTGAGTTAATTCAAACTTTATATTTTGATGAGTTTGGAAATAATTTAAATCTCTCGATTTATGGACATTGGCAGAAACAACAATAGTTGATTTTAAAAAAACAAATCTTCTGGAAAATTGAAGTATATCATTTTGGTCGTAAACATGTAGCATGTAATTTCCAGATAATTTAAAATTGGTGGATGAGTTTGGTAATGTTAGCTTATAGTGAGTATAGCTTTGTAATGTATTAAATGATGTTTCATAATTTGAAATACGAATATTGTCAAAGCCCTCAAGATACTCATTTTGAACTAATATTGAATTCGACCAATCAAAATCATGATATGTTATTTTGTAGTAATAATCTGCTTCAGAACCATTTAAATCATCAAATGATAAAGTTATAAAATCCCCTTCCTCAAGAATTGGAAACTGATTTGAATTATTTTCATTTTTAAAAACTATTGTTTTTATATTTGGGGGCTTTACAGAATTTTTTATTTCATTTTTTGAATTGCAAGAACTATTTATTATCGTTAGAAAAATTGCTTTAAATATTATTAGTATCATCTATTCAAAATTACAAATAATTAATTTTAGCTAAAAATTCACATTGATTTATTTAGAATCATTATAAATAAAAAATTTCCTCTTTCATTCTCTTTCTATCTTTATGTTTTAAGATTAAATTTGCATGATTTTTAGAAATTAATTAAAATATGTCCAAAGACATACGCTTTAGAAAAGGCGCTAATCTCAACCTTATAGGTAAGGCTGATAAAATAGTAAATAAAGAGTCTAAATCGAATTTATTTGCAATACAACCTGATGACTTTGTTTCATTAATACCCAAACTTATTATCCGGGAAGGTGATGAAGTTTCTCAAGGATCTCCAATTTTTTATGACAAAAAAAATTCTGCAATTAATTTTGTTTCTCCTGTTTCTGGATTTATTGATAAAATTATTAGAGGGCCCAAAAGAAAGATTGAATCTGTAGTAGTTAAAAAGCAAGGTGAAAGAGTTTTGAGTCATAAAATACCTAGTAGTTTAAATAAAACTATCATTATTGATTTATTAACCAAAAGTGGATGTTGGCCATTTATTAGGCAAAGACCATACAATATTATTGCTAATCCTAATGATAATCCTAAATCTATTTTAATTTCCTGTTTCACATCAGCCCCTCTAGATGTTGACTTTGATTTTATCTTAAGTAATTATGAAAAGGAATTTCAGTCAGGAGTAAATATTCTAAATAATTTAACAAAAGATAATGTTATTTTAACCTTAGAAAATAATTCTGACACTTTTTTTAAAAATATAAACAATGCTGAAATAATAAATGTTAGTGGACCTCATCCATCCTCTAATGCTAGTTTTCAAATTCAAAAAATTTCCCCTATTAATATGGGTGAAAAAGTATGGGTTATTAGGCCTGAGGATGTAATCAATATAGGTTTATTTTTCGATACTGGAATATTCCAAGCTCAAAGAACAATTGCCATAGCCGGTAGTTCAATTACTAAACCTCAATATTTTAAAACTAAGATTGGAGCTCAGATTGAACCAATTGTTAACATTGCAGGACTCAATTCAAAATTTCAAACAAGATTTATTAATGGTGATGTGTTATGCGGATCATTAACATCAATGGATGGATTTATTGGATTTTATAATAATTTATTATCTGTAATTCCAGAAGGTAAAAAATATAGAATGTTCGGTTGGCTACCCTTTGTAGATAATTCGATTCTTAGTCTTTCCAGAACAAGTTTTTCATGGTTCTTTTCAAATAAAGAACATAACATAGACACCAATTTAAATGGTGAGGAAAGAGCTTTGGTTGTGACTGGAGAAATGGAAAAGGTTTTTCCTATGAATATTTATCCAATGCAACTTTTGAAAGTTTGTATGACAGGTGACATAGAAAAAATGGAAGCCTTTGGAATTTATGAGGTTATTCCTGAAGATTTTGGATTAATAGATTATTCTAATACCTCAAAAATTGAAGCACAAGAAATAATTTCTGATGCAATAGAGTTAATGTTAAAAGAAGTAGGTTAAAATTTTTATAATGAATTTTTTAAGAAAAAAACTTGATGAAATAAAAAGACCATTTTCCAAAGGTGAAAAATGGGAAAAGTTTGCGCCAGCTATTAATGCTTTTGATACTTTTTTATTTGTACCAAACCATACAACTGAAAAAGGGTCTCATATTCGTGATGCTGTTGATTTGAAAAGAACAATGGTTACGGTAATAATTGCTTTATTGCCTGCTCTTTTTTATGGGATATACAATACTGGTTTTCAATACTTTATTCAAACAGGTGAAGACTTCACTTTTTTAGATGCATTCATACATGGCTCTTTAAAAATTGTTCCAATGATTATTGTTTCGTATGTAGTTGGTTTAACAATTGAATTTGCATTTGCTGTTTATCGAGGTCATGAGGTAAATGAAGGTTATTTAGTTACTGGAATGCTTGTTCCAATGATAATGCCAGTTGATATTCCTCTATGGATGGTTGCCATTTCAGTTGCTTTTGCAGTTATAATTGCAAAAGAAGCATTTGGTGGTACTGGTATGAATATTTTGAACCCTGCGTTAACAGCTCGGGCTTTTGCTTTTTTTGCTTATCCAACATACATGTCTGGAAATAAAGTATGGGTTTCTGAAGCAGGTATGGTTGATGGAATTTCAGGAGAGACTATTTTAGGAAGTTTGGCTGCAGGTCAACAAATAAATTATTCAATTATTGATATGTTTACAGGATCGATTCCTGGTTCTATAGCAGAAACTTCAACTTTATGGATTTTAGTTGGAGCTTTAATTTTAATTGCTACTGGGATTGGTAGCTGGAGAATTATGGTAGGGGGGATAATAGGAGCATCGATTATGGGAATATTGTTTAATTTATGGGGAGCGAACCCTCTAATGAGCTTTAATTGGGTTAGTCATTTAATAGTTGGAGGTTTTGCATTTGGAATTGTATTTATGGCTACTGATCCTGTTTCAGCAGCTCAGACTCAAAAAGGAAAATGGATTTATGGTATATTAGTTGGTGTGTTTTGTATTATGATTAGGGTTTTTAATCCAGCATATCCAGAAGGAGTAATGCTTGCTATTCTATTAATGAATGTTTTTGCCCCTACAATTGATCATTATATTTATAATTCGAACATTAATAAAAGAAAAAAACGCTGGGAATCAGCACAAATTAAAACTGCTTTAAATGGATAGAGATAGTAACGCTTATACCTTTTTATTTTCTGCGATAATGGTTCTCCTTGTTGCAGCAACTCTTTCAGTTACTGCTACATCGCTTCAAGATATTCAAGCTGAAAATGTTCGTAAAGAAAAAATGCAAAATATTTTAGCTACTATTGGTGTAACTGTGGAAAGAGAAAAAGCACCAGAAGTTTATAAAAAGTATATCATCGATGAATTAGCTTTAGTTTCCGATGGTTCAATTGATAAAAACACTGATGCTTTTAAATTAAAATTAAATCTTGAAATTAAAAAACCAATTAAAGAACAAAGATTTCCATTATACTTGGCTGAAGTTGATTCTTTAAAATATTATATTGTTCCTTTAAGAGGAGTTGGGTTATGGGATGCAATATGGGGATATGTTGCACTTGAGGGAGATAAAAATACTATTAAGGGGGCTGTTTTTGATCATAAAGGAGAAACTGCCGGTTTAGGAGCTGAAATCACTCAAGAATGGTTTCAGGATAGTTTTACTGGTGAAAAAGTTTTTAATGAAAATGGAGATTTAGTAGGAATAAATGTTTCAAAAACTAACAATGACCCTAAAGGACTTGATAAGAATGATCATGAGGTAGATGCTATTTCTGGAGCAACAATTACAGGTGATGGAGTCACAGACATGATTAAAGAACGATTACAAAACTATCTATCTTATTTTAAAAGTAAAAATGAATCAATAGCATATCAAAAAAATTAAAATGTCCAAGTATAATAAATTATCTAAAGCAGCTCCATTGATTTTATTTATCAAAGAGGAAAGCGAGCCATTATTTTCAAAAAAAAATAGAGCATTATTGACAGACCCTATGGATGATAATAATCCAATAACTGTTCAAGTACTCGGAATATGTTCAGCCTTAGCAATTACAGTTCAATTAAAACCTGCAATAGTTATGAGCCTTTCTGTAATAGCAGTAATGGCTGCTAGTAATGTTATAATTTCTTTACTCCGGGATTTAATTCCCAATCGAATAAGAATTATTGTACAGCTAGTTGTAGTAGCTTCTATGGTCATATTAGTTGATCAAATATTAAGAGCATATGCTTATGATGTTAGTAAAGAATTATCGATATTTATTGGCCTAATTATTACAAATTGTATTGTAATGGGGAGGCTAGAGGCTTTTGCTTTAGGTAATGGAGTATGGAAATCATTTTTAGATGGTATAGGAAATGCTGCAGGTTATGGATTTATCCTTATAGTAGTAGCATTTTTTAGAGAACTACTAGGTTCCGGAAAGTTATTAGGCTATCAAGTTATACCTGATTTAATTTATGAAATGGGTTATGTGAATAATGGTTTAATGCTTTTATCACCAATGGCCTTAATTACAGTTGGAATTTATATATGGTTACAGAGATCAAAAAACAGAAATTTAATTGAAAAAAATTAAAATAAATGGAATCTTATCTTAATCTATTTGTAAAAAGTATTTTCATAGAAAACATGATTTTCGCATATTTTTTAGGAATGTGTTCCTACTTAGCAGTTTCAAAAACAGTTAAAACTGCTGTTGGTTTAGGTTTTGCTGTGATTTTTGTTTTAACAATAACAGTTCCTATTAATTTTTTAATAGACACCTATGTTCTTAAACCTGGGGCTTTAAAATGGATAGGACCAGAATATGAAACCGTAAACTTAAGTTTTCTGAGCTTCATAATGTTTATTGCTGTTATTGCATCTATGGTCCAGTTAGTTGAAATGATTGTGGAGAGGTTTTCTCCAGAACTTTATGGAGCACTAGGTATATTTTTACCTCTCATTGCTGTAAATTGTGCAATTCTGGGTGGCTCATTATTTATGCAACAAAAAGATTTTTCTGGAATTACTGAATCTGCTGTATATGGTTTTGGATCTGGTATAGGATGGCTATTAGCTATTGTTGCAATTGCTGCGATTAGAGAAAAAATTGCATATTCAAATGTTCCTGCTCCCTTGAAAGGTTTAGGTATAACGTTTATTATAACTGGCTTAATGGCTTTAGGTTTTATGAGTTTTATGGGAATTAAATTATAACTAATGGATTATAGAGTAATTATTTTAAGTATCATAGTTTTTCTGATTCTTACTTTTATGTTAGTAGGTATTTTATTAGGAGCTAAAGCAAAGCTTTTGCCTTCTGGACCTGTCAATCTTAAAATTAATGGAGATAATGACATTGAAGTTTCCTCTGGAGGTACATTACTGTCAACTTTAGGAAATAATAAAATATTTTTACCTTCTGCTTGTGGAGGTGGCGGTACATGTATTCAATGTAAATGTCAAATTTTGGATGGTGGAGGGGAGATACTTCCTACTGAAAAACCACATTTTTCAAGAAAAGAAATTGCGGAAGGTTGGCGTTTAGGATGTCAAGTCAAGGTAAAGGAAAATATGGTTATTGAAGTTCCAGAAGAAATTTTTGGAATAAAAAAATGGGAGGCAACAGTTGTAAGAAATTGGAATGTTGCTTCTTTTATAAAAGAATTTGTTGTTGAATTACCTCAAGAAATGGACTATAAAGCTGGAGGTTATATTCAAATTGAAATACCTCAGTGTGAAGTTAAGTATAGTGAAATTGATATTTCGGCTCATCCTGATGAGCATCCTGATGAAATTGAAAAATTTAAAATGGAATGGGATAAATTTAACTTGTGGCCACTGGTCATGAAAAATCCTGAAACAGTTGAAAGAGCATATTCCATGGCTTCCTATCCAGCTGAGGGTAAAGAAGTCATGCTTAATGTCAGAATTGCAACTCCACCTTGGGATCGAAATAAAAATGGATGGGCAGAAGTTAATCCAGGAGTTGCCTCTTCATATATTTTTTCAAAGAAACCTGGAGATAAAGTAACAATTTCTGGACCCTATGGTGAATTTTTTATTAACCATTCTGATTCGGAAATGCTTTATGTTGGAGGTGGTGCTGGAATGGCTCCTATGCGATCTCACTTGTATGAGCTTTTTAGAACACTTAAGACTGGAAGAAAAGTTACATTTTGGTATGGAGGTAGATCAAAAAGAGAATTATTTTATATGGATCATTTTAGAGCATTAGAAAAAGATTTTCCTAATTTCAAATTTTATATTGCCCTTTCTGAACCTCTTCCCGAAGATGATTGGAAAGAAAAAGATGGACTAGAAGGAGAGGGTGATGGTTTTACTGGTTTTGTTCACCAAGTAGTTATTGATAATTATTTATCAAAACACGAGTCTCCAGAAGATATTGAGGTTTATTTTTGTGGCCCCCCACTTATGAATCAAGCTATAGAAAGAATGGCTGATGATTTTGGAGTTCCCCCTGAAAATGTTCGCTTCGATGATTTTGGAGGATAAATCGTTCAATTATCTTGTAAATGATATCTGAACAGGAACTTCATAATTTAGCAATGAGAACAGTTGGTGATTCATTACGGGAAAATGATTTTGAATTTTTAACTGTCAACTCTAAACTAAATAAAGATCCTCAATTTGTTTGTTTAAAAGAAAAAAAACTCCATTTTTTTATAGTAAGAGCATTTAAATACCCTGACAATCCAAAATCTTACGATACTCATATAATAAATAAATTAAAAAATCATGCTGAGAATTTCGATGCTCAAACATACTATGCTGGTGTTGGGTTTGCAAATTCAAAAAATTATGAGGAGCCTATTAATAAGAACGAGCCTTATGTTATTAACTTTGAAGGCTGGATTAAAATTGAATAACTTTAAAAAACATATTTAATGCGTTTTTTTTTAACTTTTATTTTCTCAATATTTTTTATCTCCTGTAAGCCAGTATCTAAATCTAAATCTATTAGAGGATTTCAGCTTGGCACACCATATATTATAAAGCATGATGCACAAAAAGATAAGAACTCTTTTAGAACTGACATTGATAGTATATTCTTTAAAATAAATAGATCCATGTCAACCTACAAACTAGACTCTGATATCTCTAAAATAAATAATGGTCATGAAGTTAAAGTTGATTCCTTTTTTAGAGAAGTGTATTTTAAATCTGATGAGATATGGAAATTAACGAATGGAGCTTTCGACCCCACAGTTGGCTCATTAGTTAATGCATACGGATTTGGACCTAATAAAAATCAGTTTAATGAACTTTCAATTAAACAATTAGATAGTCTTTTGAAAATAACTGGATGGGATAAAATTTATTTGGATGATGAAGGAGTTTTATTAAAAAATGATGAGAATATTTATATAGACTTTAACGCAATAGCCAAAGGCTATACTGTGGATGTGATTTCTAAATATCTAGAAAAAATTGGAGCTAAAAATTATTTAGTTGAAATAGGAGGGGAAATTTCAGCCAAAGGATTAAGTCCAGAAAGTAAAATGCCATGGAAAATTGGCATTGATAATCCAAAATCTAAATTATTTGAAAGAAATCTTTTTGACACCTTATCTCTTTTCAATAGATCTTTAGCTACCTCAGGAAATTACAGACATTATAGAGTTAATGAAAAGACTGGAAAAAAATATGTTCATACAATTGATCCAAGATCAGGTTATCCCAAAGAATCAAATATTTTAAGTGTATCTGTTACAGCTAATAATTGCATGACAGCAGATGCTTTGGCAACTAGTTTGATGGTGCTTTCTTTTGAAAAGGGTAAAGAAATAATTGAAAAGAATCAAGACCTTGAAGCGCTTTGGATTTTATCTGATGGAAAAAAATTAAAATCAATTTATTCTTCAGGTTGGGTTAAATAATTTCACCTTATTTTTTTAATAAACTCATTTATTTTATTTACACCTTTAGTGTTTAAAAAATTTACAAAAGCAGATCCAATTATAGCTCCATTAGAGTATAAAACAGCTTTATCAAATGTCTCAAAATTACTTATACCAAAACCAACAATAGTAGGATTTTTAAGTTTCATGGATTTGATTCTTTTAAAATATGCAGTTTGAACTGTATTAATTGTATTTTTTTCACCTGTGACACTTGAACTACTTACCATATATATAAAACCATTTGAAACATCATCTATTAATTTAATTCTACTAGTTGGTGTTTGTGGAGTAATTAAAAACATGTTATATAATCCATGATTCGAAAATATTGATTTATAGGTTTCGTTGAAAACCTCAACAGGAAGATCAGGTATAATTAAACCATCGATTCCAATTGACATACATTGCTTACAAAACTTTTCAATACCATACTGCATTATTGGGTTTAAATAACCCATAATAATTAATGGAATGTCAATTTCTTTTCTAATGCCATCTAATTGATTAAAAAGCTTTTCAGTCGTCATTCCATTTTTCAAAGCCTTGGTAGAGCTTTTTTGAATTGTTGGTCCATCTGCCAATGGATCAGAAAAGGGAAGGCCTATTTCTATCATATCAACTCCTGAATCCTGAAGATTTTTAATAATAGTTATAGTGTCGTTTAAGTTCGGATGACCAGCAGAAAAGTATATAGATAGTATTTTTTTTCCTTTTTTAAAGGCGTTATCTATTCTATTTGTCATAATTGAAAATAATTAATAAAAGTTTCTAAATCTTTATCTCCTCTTCCCGAGCAGTTGAAAATTATTATATCATCAGGGTTAAAACTTTTAATATCAAGAACCGCGAAAGCATGAGCAGTTTCTATAGCAGGAATAATTCCTTCCATTTGTGATAGAGTTAGTCCCCAGTCCATTGCATCTTGATCAGTAATTGAAATAAATTCTGCACGCTTACTTCTAAAAAGATGAGCGTGCATAGGTCCTACTCCTGGATAGTCAAGACCAGCAGAGATAGAATATGGTTCAGTAATTTGACCATCTTTTGTTTGCATCAACAAAGTTTTACTTCCATGGATAATACCTTCTTTCCCAAGTGCAGAAGTGGCTGCACTTTCACCTGAGTTAATTCCTTTTCCAGCAGCTTCAACAGCTATAATTTTTACACGGCTATCATTTAAATAGTGATAGTAAAGTCCAGCTGCATTACTCCCCCCACCTACACAAGCTATTAAGTGATCTGGATATTCTCTTCCTTCTATTTCATTTAATTGTTTTTTAATTTCTTCACTAATAACAGATTGAAAACGTGCTACCATATCTGGATAAGGGTGAGGACCAACTACAGAACCTATTATATAATGAGTATCTAAGGGATTATTAATCCAATCCCTAATAGCCTCATTCGTAGCATCTTTAAGAGTCTTACTTCCTGACGAAGCAGGACTTACCTTAGCTCCAAGCATTTTCATCCTAGCCACGTTAGGAGCCTGACGTTTAATGTCTAATTCCCCCATATAAATTACACACTTAATACCCATTAATGCACATACTGTAGCTGTTGCAACCCCGTGCTGACCCGCTCCAGTTTCAGCAATTATTCTGGTTTTCCCTAAACGCTTTGCTAATAGAATTTGACCAATGGTATTATTTACTTTATGAGCTCCAGTATGACACAAATCTTCCCTTTTTAAATATATTTTTGTATTGTATTTTTTTGAAAGGCGTTCAGCAAAATATAAAGGTGTAGGTCTTCCAACATAAGAGGCTAAGAGTCTGTTGAATTCTTTTTTAAAACTTTCTTCTTTAGTTATTCTTATATAATTTTCTTTTAATTCAGTTAAATTTGGATATAACATTTCAGGAACATAAGCGCCTCCAAAATCTCCATAATACCCTTTTATATCAACATTATAATTCATATAATTTGTTTTTAAATTCTTTTAATTCTTTAAATTTTTTTATTCCAGGATCACTTTCAAATTTACTATTTACATCAACCCCAAATACGGGTAATTTTGATTTTAACAGTTTGTGAATCTCATCCATATTATTTATTCCAACTCCACCACTTAAAAAGAACGGTTTTTCGGATTTGTAGTTTCTTAAAATTTTCCAATCAAAATTATATCCGTTACCTCCGGGGAGTTTTCCTTGACTATCAAAAAGAAATAGGTCACTACTATTTTCATATAGTTTAAGTTTATCAAAATTAAAACTTTTGTCAACTCTAAATGCCTTGATTACTTTAACATCAAACCTCTTAACGAGGTGACAGAAATCTGGACTTTCTTTACCATGAAGCTGAATTGCTTTTAAATTATACTTATCTATATTTTTTTTAATATATTCAAGTGAGGCATCAACAAAAACTCCAGTTTTAATTATTTCATTGGGTAATTTCGGTATAGAGGTTTTAATATATCTAGGTGATTTTTCCCAAAATATAAAACCCATATAGTTTGGTTTTAAAACTGAAATAGTTTTAATATTTTCAAGATCACTCATTCCACAAATTTTAAAATTCACTTCCAATTGTTTTTATAAATTTATATGCAGCCTTTCCTGGATTATTTGTTTTCATAAAAGTTTCACCGACTAAAAATCCTTTGTATCCATATTTTTTAAGTTCAATAATTGAATTAGTATTTGATAAACCACTTTCAGAAACTTTGATAAATTCATTTGGTATTTCTTTGGCTAATTTTTTACTTGTTGTAAGATCAATTTCAAAATTTTTTAAATTTCTATTATTTACTCCAAGTAAATCAATAGATGAAATTATTGATTTTTTCAACTCATCTAAATCATGTATTTCTAACAAAACTTCTAAGCCTAATGTTTTGGCAAAATCAGAAAGATTTTTGATTTGAGACTTATTTAAAACTGAAGCAATCAATAAAATTACATCTGCACCATGAGCTTTTGACTCTAGAATTTGATACTCATCAACTATGAAGTCTTTTCTTAATATTGATTGATTAGTAGAAGCTCTTGCAATATTCAAATCCTCAAGAGAGCCGCCAAAATATTTTTGATCTGTAAGAATTGATACTCCACAGACTCCGGATGATTCATAACCTTTAATAACATCGATTAGTGTATGAGAATTATTTATGATTTGTTTTGATGGAGATCGCCGTTTGTGTTCAGCAATAATTCCTGAATTACTTTTATTTAGTGTTTTAGATAACGATATTGTTTTCCTTTCAAATAGAGGAAATTTCTCCAAACACTTAATTGGAAATAATTTTTTTTTTATTCTTACCTCAATTTTTTTATCAAAAATTATCTTTTCTAAGATACTCATATTGAACTAATTTTTTGAAGGGTTTTTAACGATTTTAATCCTTTTCCAGATATAAGAGACTCCATGGCATTTTCATATCCACTCTTAAGTGATATATTCATTTTTGTTGAAATAGCCAAAGCTGAATTAGCACATACTACTTGATTTTGAGCATTGGTTCCTTTACCTGAGAGAACATCTAAAAATATTTTTGCACTCGATTCTATTGAAGTGCCACCTAATATATCATCCTTATTCAAATTTGACAAACCGAAATCTTTTGGTTCGATTAGTTTTTCTTTGGAATTTGAAATGATTTTTGTGGAGCCAGTCAATGATATTTCATCGTATCCATCCAAAGAATGGAGTATTGCGAAATTTTTATTAGAATTTTGATACAAATAGCCATAAATTCTTGCGAGTTCTAAACTGAAAACACCTACAATTTGATTCTTGGGGAATGATGGGTTTACCATTGGACCAAGCATATTAAAAAATGTTTTTACTGCTAATTCTTTTCTAATTGGAGCAACATTTTTCATTGCAGGATGAAATAAGGGCGCATGAAGTATACATATTCCAGCTTTTTCAATACACTTTTTTAAAAAACTTTCATTATTTGAAAATTTAATACCTAAGTATTCCATTACATTACTTGATCCACAATTTGAAGAGACTCCATAATTTCCATGCTTTGCAACACGAATTCCTGCACCTGCTGTTACAAAAGAAGCTAAAGTCGAAATATTGAAAGTGTCTTTATTGTCTCCTCCTGTTCCACACAAATCAATTGCATTGAACTCCGTAAGATCTATACGCATACAAAGTTCTAATAATGCATCTCGAAACCCCTCAAGCTCTTTAACTGATATGCTTCGCATCATATAAACAGTCAAGAAGGCTGAAATTTGACTAGAATTATATTTTCCATCAGCTATTTTATAAAGGATTTCTTTTGATTCTTCTTTGCTAAGAACCTCATGTTGAATTAACCGATTCAAAGTAGATTTCATTTTTTATATTTAAAAGTTCAACCAATTATTAATTATTTGTTTTCCATCTGGAGTTAGAATAGATTCAGGGTGAAACTGAACACCTTTGACATCAAGCTCTTTGTGTTTGAATGACATGATGTGATTGTTAGAGTCATAAGCAGTTGCTATCAGATCTTTAGGTAAAGGATTTTCAATTATCCAGGAATGATATCTTCCTACAGTAATTTCTTTGGGTAATTTATCATAGATATAATCATTTTTAACTATTTCTATTTTAGAAGACACCCCATGATAAACCTTCTCTAAGTTTTTTAAATTTCCTCCAAAAACTTCCCCTATAGCTTGATGACCCAAACAAATCCCTAAAATTGATTTCGTATTAGCATAAGTTCTTATAACCTCCTTTAACTTGCCTGCCTCGTCAGGAATACCTGGGCCCGGAGATAATAAAATTTTATTATAATATAAAAGATCGTTAATATCAAATTTGTCATTTCTACAAACTTTAACATTAACATTAAACTCTTTTAAATAATGAACAAGATTATAGGTAAACGAATCATAATTATCTATTACAAACACTTTATTCATAGATTTAAATATTTTCTGCTATTTTTAATGCTTTATTTAAAGCTCCAAGTTTATTATATACTTCTTGTAATTCATTTTCTTCATCTGAACTAGCAACAATTCCTGCACCAGCCTGAAAAAATAATTTATGATTTTTACTCAAAAATGATCGAATAATTATTGCGTGATTAAAATTACCTTTAAAATCCATAAATCCTATTGCACCTCCATAAAAGTCTCTTTTTTCATTTTCATATTTTTCTATTAATTCTAGTGCTTTATGTTTAGGAGCACCACTCAAAGTTCCTGCAGGAAATGTATCAGCGACTAATTGAAAAGTGGGAGTGTCATGTTTTTTAACACCTGTAACTTTTGAAACCAAGTGGATAACATGAGAAAAGAATTGAACCTCTCTATTTGTTTTAACCTTTACTAAAGACCCATTTCTACTTAAATCATTTCTAGCTAAATCTACTAACATAACGTGTTCAGCATTTTCTTTAGGGTCTTTACTGAGTTCAATTGCTGATTTTGCATCTTCTTCATCGTTACCAGTTCTTTTATAAGTTCCCGCAATTGGATGAATTTCAGCTTGGTTATTTTTAACTATTAATTGAGCTTCAGGTGAACTACCAAAAATTTTAAAATCACCATAATCAAAATAAAACAGATATGGAGAAGGATTAACAGTTCTTAATGCTCGATAAAGATTAAAATCATCACCTTTAAAGTTTTGAGAAAATCTTCTTGATAATACAAGTTGAAAAACATCACCTCTTTGACAATGTTTTTTTGCTTTGGATACTAATATTTTATATTCTTCATCAGATATTTCGGAGTTTGTATCACCAATTTTAGAAAAATGATAATTAGCAAAATTTTTAACAGTTAACAATTGCTCAACTTCTTTAAGATTTGATTTACTATTGAAACAATGACAAAATAAGTACGCTTCATTATTGAAATGATTAATGGCGACGATGTTCTGATAAACTGCATAATAAATTTCAGGAATATCAATGCCATTCAAATCTTTGTTTGGTTTAATAGATTCAAAAAACTTAACTGAGTCATATGATAAATAGCCAAATAATCCATTATTTATAAATTTGTGATTATTTTTACTAGCTTCAAATTTATTTATATAATCATTAATTTTTTCTGGAATTGAAACAGTGTCGTCGATTTTAGTAATTTTTGTTAATCCATCTGGAAATTTCTCTTTAATCTCATTATTATGAACCTTAATATTGGCTATTGGGTTAAAACATATATAAGAAAAGCTATTGTCATTTGCATGATAATCACTACTCTCAAGAAGTAAGGTGTTAGGAAAATGATCTCTAAGCTTTAAGTAAACGCTAACAGGAGTTAGAGTATCTGCTAATATTTTTTTTTCAAATGTTTTTAAATGATATTTTTTCATATTCAATTTTAATTGTAACAAAAAAAGGCTTGTCGTGTAGACAAGCCTTTTTTGATTTCATATAATGGTAGGGTCTTCACTGCTTTATTGCATTTGAAGCATCCACCAATAAGTTTTTGTTTTTAAAACCATAGTCAAAGATAGTTCTATGATATAATATATCAAAAAATCTTTTCAATTTATTTATTTTTGTCTTTAGTCAATAACTAAATTTAAAAAAATGGATTTATCACAAGATGAGTGGATGGCAAAATTAAACGAGGTAAAAAATCACATAATTTTAGATGTTAGAACATCAGAGGAGTTTAATGAAGTACGAATACCAAAATCAATTTTACTTGATATTTCATCTCCAATTGATTTTATGAAAGGACTTGAGCCTATGGATAAAGATAAGGTTTATTTGGTCTATTGTCGATCTGGAAATAGAAGCTCTAGTGCTTGTGCTGTTATGACAAGTATGGGATTTAATAAAACATTTAATCTTGTTGGAGGAATTCAAGAGTGGAAAGGTTTAATTCAATAAAATAAAACTAATTGTATACATTATCAAGAGTAAGAATTTTTTTTGAACAAAATGGCTTTGAAGTTTGTTCTAGGCTAGCTGATATCCTTGGTATAAGGACAAAAAATGTAAGACTTTTTTTTATATATGCATCTTTTACTACTATAATAGGAGGCTTTTTAATTTATTTAATTTTTGGTTTTTGGATTCGAATGAAAGATATGATATATACTAAGAGGTCCTCAGTTTTTGATCTGTAAATTATTTTAAAAAAGTTAGATCTAATTTAATTTGAATTTTGTATTGATTTTTTGGATATTGCTGCCTTCTTTAAAAAATAAATTATGCATTTAAACCAAAAGAAATTTGCTACACTAATAATATCTCTCTTAATGCCAATAATATCATCTGCACAAGATATGGATAAAAAAGGCCTTGACGATAAAATCAACGAAGCTTTTAAACCTATTGCAAATTGGTTTGAATCTGTTATTTTACATGATTTTCCAATTACTGAATCATTGTTTGGGACTGGAATACCAACAATTATAATTTTATTAGTTGGAGGTGCACTATTTTTTACTATTTATTTTGGATTTGTAAATATTAGGCATTTTTCAACAGCAATCAATACTGTTCGGGGAAAATTTGATTCTCTTGATAATAAAGATAAAACTAAAACTGATGGCGAGGTGACTCATTTTCAGGCTTTAGCAACAGCAGTTTCTGGTACGGTAGGTAACGGAAACATAGCTGGAGTTGCAATGGCAATTGCTATAGGAGGGCCAGGTGCTACATTTTGGATGATTTTATGTGGTCTATTAGGAATGTCAACAAAATTTGTTGAATGTACTCTTGGAGTGAAATACAGAGATGTTGGAGAAGATGGAACCGTTTATGGAGGGCCAATGTATTATATGACTAAGGGTCTGAGAGAGATTGGTTATGAAAAGCTAGGTAAGTTTCTTGCTATTGTTTTTGCTATTTTATGTATTGGTGCTTCTTTTGGAGGAGGTAATGCTGCTCAATCAAATCAAGCTGCTATGCAACTAGTTAATTCTTTTGGAATGACAGGTGGAAGTGCAAGAACAATTATTGGAGTAATAATGATGATTTTTGTTGGAATAATTATAATTGGAGGAATAAAAAGAATTGCTTCTGTTACAGAAAAAATTGTTCCTTTCATGGCTCTTATGTATATTCTTGCGTGTTTTTATATAATAATAACTAATATAACTTTTGTTGATGATGCTTTTGGAATGATTTTTTCTCAGGCTTTTACTCCAAACGCTGGTTTAGGTGGATTTTTAGGAGTATTAATTACAGGTTTTAGGCGTGCTGCATTTTCAAATGAAGCAGGAGCAGGTTCTGCTTCAATTGCTCATTCAGCAGTAAAAACAAACTATCCTGCTTCTGAGGGTTTAGTTGCTCTTTTAGAGCCCTTTATTGACACAGTTGTTATTTGTACCTTAACAGCCTTAGTGATTATAATTTTCAATGGAGATAGCACTGTTTTTAATTATGGAGGAGTAGGAGGAGTTGTAATGATAGATGGAGTCCCTGCAGAGGGAGCAAGTATTACTGCAGCAGCATTTTCAAAATATATTGCCTTTTCTGGACCATTTTTGACAATTGCAGTAGTTCTTTTTGCTGTTTCGACAATGATTTCTTGGTCATATTATGGTCTTCAATCTTGGATTTTCGTTTTTGGAAAAAGTAAAGTCGCAGATTTAACATATAAGGTATTATTTCTCATTTTTATTGTTATTGGGGCTGCCGGTGATATGTCTTCTGTATGGGGTTTTTCAGATGCAATGATTTTAGGTCTAGTTTTTCCTAATATGGTCGGCTTATTCTTTCTCTTCCCAAAAGTTAAAGATGAGCTTCAAAAATATTCTCAAGCAGTAATTAATCTCGTAAATAAATAGAAATAACGTTTTTTTATACACAACGTATTTATAGTTTACTATATTTGCACACATTTAAATGAAAGGAGGTTTATAAATATGTTAATTATACCCATTAAAGAAGGAGAAAATATTGATAGAGCGCTTAAACGTTTCAAAAGAAAATTTGATAAAACTGGCGGAATGCGTCAGCTAAGAAGCCGTAAACAATTTTTAAAACCCTCAGTAAAAAATAGAGCTAAAATTCAAAAAGCTCAATACATTCAGCATCTAAGAGATCAAGAAAATCAATAGATTGTTCTGAACATATAAAACTAAATAAAGGTTGTAACTTTGAGATATAGACTCTTGATTTTCAACCTTTTTTTATGCATTTAAAAAAATTTTTAGAATACATTTCATTAGAAAAAAATTATTCATCACACACAGTTTTAGCTTATCGAAATGATTTAAATGCTTTTTTAAACTTTTCTTCAAACCAATATAACATATCATCTATTGATAAAATAGAGTATGATGTTATACGCTCATGGGTTATAAGTTTAATTGACTTAGGCGTCTCAAACAGAACTATAAACAGGAAGCTTTCCACATTAAGATCTTTTTATAATTTTTTAGTTAAAACATCTTCAATAAAAACTTCTCCAATGAAAGAGCACAAACCTCTAAAAGTTAATAAAAAAATTCATATCCCATTTTCAGAGGAAGAAGTGTTTTCTTTGCTAAACAGTGATTTATTTTTAAATAATTTTATTGGTGTTCTTGAAAAAACTTTGATTTACATCCTTTATTTTACTGGCGCAAGGAGAAGTGAGATTGTTGAGTTGAATTTCAATTCCGTTGACTTAAAAGAGGGTGTCCTCAAGGTTCTTGGAAAGAGAAACAAGGAAAGATTAATACCTATTCATAGAATTTTAAAAAAACAACTTGAATTATACATAGTTAATCGAAATTCAATCAATCAATCATCCAAAATAAAATTTTTCTTTTGTTTCGAAAATGGCGAAAAAATATCTCCAGGATTTGTCTATAAGACTGTTAATTCGTATTTCAATTATGTAACATCAAAATCAAAAAAGAGTCCTCATATGTTAAGACATAGTTTTGCGACACATATGCTTGATCAGGGTGCTGATTTAAATGCAGTAAAGGGGCTTTTGGGACATTCTAGCGTTGCTGCTACTCAAAATTACACCCACACTAGCATGAAAAGTATAAAGTCCATATACTCTAAGAACCATCCTAGGGGTAAAAAAAAGATCTAACTCTTTTGAATTTTCACTTTGTTCTGTTTCTATATCTGTTGAAAGACTTTTAAAGAAACATAATGATAAAACTAGAAGTAACTAAATAATTCCAGCAAGTCCGTATCCTATCGCTAGACCAAGTACAAACATAATTAAGCCCTTTAATGAAAAAAACCAACTGAAGTTTTCTTCCCACGAATCGGGGATATAGTTTTTATTTGCATCTTCTAGCTTTCCAGTTCTCGTGGAATAGCCAGCATACCAGTATATAAAAATTACTAAAATTGTTATGAAAATAATCGTAACTAAAAAGTCGGTATTCATATTAATAGATTTGATTGGTTTTAAGTAAGTTATGAAAATTTTTGTATAACTCAAAAAAAATTATTTCATGTTTTATTAATTGTTAAAAGCATTTACAAATAATTTTTTTGATGGGTTTGTCTTTTTTATTTCAAATTATGTTATTTTTGGCCTCAGTTTATTGAAATACTGAATTTAAAATTATAAAACTTAGTATTTAATTAATATTACTAGGTATAACTAATAAAATAATGCCGATGTAGCTCAGCTGGCTAGAGCAGCTGATTTGTAATCAGCAGGTCGTGGGTTCGAGTCCCTCCATCGGCTCACTTTTTTATTGGGGAGATACTCAAGCGGCCAACGAGGGCAGACTGTAAATCTGCTGTTTTTAACTTCGCAGGTTCGAATCCTGCTCTCCCCACAAAAGATAATTAATTTTCAAGCGGGAGTAGCTCAGTTGGTAGAGCGTCAGCCTTCCAAGCTGAATGTCGCCGGTTCGAACCCGGTCTCCCGCTCAACTATAATTTAGGCCGATGTAGCTCAGGGGTAGAGCGTTTCCTTGGTAAGGAAAAGGTTCACGAGTTCAATTCTCGTCATCGGCTCGAATGAATACAGCGTTTAACAAGAATAAGGTATTTAATTCAAATTAATTTAGTGACGAAATAGTGACTAAATAGTAAATTTTCTTAAAACTAAATAGTTTTTATTTATTTCTTACTTTTCTTTTTCCTATATGGTTTATACCTCTTGATCTTTCAAATAGAATCATTTTTTTTGGTCGAAAATTTAAAATTAATGCCCTTCTATTATTTGAAGTAGTATTTCCTTTGCTAAAGTGAAGAGTATAACCGTCATGAAACGTACAATCTCCTTCATTTAATTCTATAAAATTAGCTTTATTAATGTCAGCTTTACAGCTAAGAGCCCCTCCATTTATTATTGGTTTGTGTGTTTTAATTATTCTATTTTTTCTTGGAATAAACCACATGCAACCATTTTCTTTATATGCTTTATCAAGAGCAATCCAACAACTTACAGATCTTTTATCTGGCATATCAATCCAATAGGCTGCATCTTGATGCCATGGAGTAGGAGTATTTGTGTTTGGACTTTTATTTATAAGCATATCGAAATCAAGATCCATATCATCACCAAGTAAATATTTTGAATAATTTAGAGCATTAGAATATGCTGATGAATTTTTTAATTCTGGAATAACTAAACTTGGTCTCATTATTTGAGTAATTTTTTCAGAACCAGTTTTTTCGGAACCTCCTAGATCACTCCTTAGATGTAAAGTGTTCTCATGATCATCAAGAATTTTATTATAAAATATTTTTAATTGATTAACTGACTTAATATCTATTAAACTATTATGTTTTGAGAATCCATTTTTGATAAAATGCTTTTTCATAATTTAACTGATTTTAAATTTTTTTTCTAACAAATAAAATTACTTTTAAATTATTAAAATTAGTGTGCATAAAAAATAAAATTTTAATATTTTTAAATCTTTTATTTACCAATTAAAATAAACGAATATGAAAGAATGGTTTAAATATTATGACGAATATGTAGGAGCTAAAGAATGGTCAGAACAATCTTTACGTGGACTAATAAAAAATGTTCTTGAGGAAGAAATTGATGCATACCATTGGCAATTTGTTGAGCCGATTGAAAGACAGCTTAAAAAAGAAGGAATATCTCCATATAAGATAAATAAAAACACTTTTTACCCTAAACGTACAAGTGGTAAATTTAATTTTAATTCTGAAAATAAAATTTCTGAGTACCATTCATTTATTCATACTCTTGGGATATTATTGTATAAAGAAGGTTACCTTCATAAAACAGATCATACTAGATTTGTTAAATCTTTTGATGGTATTGGAAATGTAGAAAAACTGAGTAAGATCGAATGGGTTGGAGCAAAAAACCAGTGTACATATTTAATTGACAGCCTTGTTGATCATAAAATAATTCTTGAAACAAAACTTGATGATAATATTGAACATATTTTTGAAGTTAAAAATCCTGATCATATTCGTAAAACATATCATAACACTAAAAATAAAAAACCTAAAGGTCATATAGTTATTGATCAAATAATCGAGAGTTCTTTTAATGCAAATCCATTTATGCTTGATACTTTAAAAAAAGACGATTCTAATTAGTTTAAGTAGATTTTAATAAACTAACATAATTTCATAATTAAATAAATCAAATAATCATAAATGAAAATTAAGTTATTTTTTCTTTTTTTAACCTTTGTTCCTTATTGTGTTAAAAGTCAGAAATTAACTTCTACTTCAACAATCACTCTTGAAGAAGTTCAAATTAATAGTATTAAAATTTCCTCAAAAAAAAAAGAAGTTCCTCTTTCAATTAGCAAATTAAACTTTAAAAAAACACAAAAAATATTTCAACAGCTTTCTCTTCAAGAGTATTTAGAGGGAGTACCAGGTTTATTTTCTTTAAACTCAAATAATTATGCTCAGGATCTCAGAATTTCAATTAGAGGTTTTGGAGCAAGATCCGCATTTGGAATAAGAGGAATAAATATAGTTGTAGATGGGATTCCAGAGACCACACCCGATGGTCAAGGACAAATAGATAATGTTCCACTTGGTTTAATTGAGAATATTGAGATAATAAGAGGTCCATCAGCTAGCTTATATGGAAATGCAGCTGGTGGTGTAATTGTAATAAATACTATAGATTCCACTTCTAAAGACACGTATAATTTTAAATACAGTTTGGGAAGTTATAGTCTTAATAAATATCAATTTTTAAGTTCTTTGAATAAAAAAAATACAAACGCAATAATTTACTTAAATAGAACTGAAGCAAATGGCTTTAGAGATCATAGCTCATTAAAACAAAATATTCTAAATATTAAACTAAAATATAAGGCTTCCAATTCCTCAGTAATAAACTTTCAATTTAATTATACAAATAGCCCCCTTGCTCAGGATTCAGGTGGGCTAACAATAGAAGAGGTTATGTCAAACAGAAATCAGGCAAGACAAAGAAATATTGATTATGATACTTATGAGAAAATTAATCAATTGAAACTAGGCCTTAGTTTGGATAAAAAGCTAAATAGTAAAATAGATTTTAACATATATGGTTTTTTTGCGAATAGATTTTTTTATGGAAAACTTCCATTTGAAAATGGAGGAATTGTTGATTTAGATAGATTTTATAGTGGATTTGGAACCAGATTTACATATAAAAGTTCAAATCCATATGTGACCAATAAGGTTTTATTCGGAATAGAATCTTCATTTCAGAATGATTACCGAAAACGTTATAAAAATATAAAAGGGATAGAAGGAGACAAAGTTTTTGATCAAAAAGAGATATTTAATAATATAGGTATTTATTTGGTTGATGAAATAAAAATTAACAGATTTATTATTTTATCGAGTTTACGTTTTGATAATCTTCAGATTAGTACTGATAAAGTTATGTTTGATAAAAGATATAATGTTTTTAATCCAAGCATAGGTATGAACTATGATTTGAAAAACAATCAATATTTATTCATGAACTTTTCGACAAGTTTTGAAACTCCAACAATGTCAGAATTGTCTGTGAATCCAAGTGGGGATGAAGGTTTCAATATAAACTTAAATCCATCTAAAGCACAAAATTATGAGGTAGGTTGGAAACTTTATAAACCCAAGTTCTTATTTGAGGCTACAGCTTTTTATATCAATAGCACCAATGAAGTGCTACCATATGAGTTAGAAGAATTTCCTGGAAGATCGTTTTATAAAAATGCAGGATCAAATTTAAGAAGAGGTTTTGAAGTTTTTGCACAACTAAATTGGAATGTTTTTAAATTTACAGGGAGTTATAATTTTGCAAAATATACTTTTGAATACAACGAGGATAATCAAGAATCAAAACTGTTGAGTCTACCAGGAATTCCCAAAAGTCATTTGTATTTAAACATCGAATATATAAATGAAAATAATTGGATTACTAGATTGACTTTTGAAAATATTGGAGGCTTATATGCAAATAGCTCCAACACTGTTTATGTGAATTCATTTCAAAAAACTAGTTTTCAAATTGGAAAATCCTTTGTTTTAAATGCGTTTAACATAGAGTTACTTGGAGGAATTAATAATATTTTAAATTATGAGTATTTTGATAATATTAGACTTAATGCTTTTGGTTCAAGGTTTTATGAGCCAGCTCCTCCAAGAAATATTTACACAGGAATTTCTTTAAATTTTTAAAATTGATATAATTATATATTAAGATAGAATATTATACCATTTATAATAGTATAGATTATTGCGGGTAACATCATTTTGAATGAATCTTTAATTTTAATTCTAACACTTACAGCAATAATCATCATAATTGTTAGTCCAGTAGAAGAAATTAATAAAAAATGATCAATTGCTAATCCTATTAAAAGCCCCAATCCACCAATAAATTGAAATCCACCAATTAAGTATCTGTAATCTTCATAGCCCCATCTTTTATACTCCGAGGCCATTCTTCTAGAATTAAAAGAACCAATTCCGTAGATTAAAAAAGAAACTCCACTAAAAAGTACTAACAATAAGTTAACATTCATCTATTATATTATTCCATAATTAACTCCAGCTACAAATATAGAGAGTAAAAGAAGGATGAAAGATGGAACATATTTTATTAGGGGATTCCTCACTTTTATGTGGGCTATTTGTGCACATATCATAAAAAAGGCCATTGATATAGATGAAAATAAAACAATCTCATTATAAAAAACACCAACTATTAATAATGATGAAAGTGATATTTTTGAGGCACCAACAATATTTCTGATTAAATCAGATAGACCATATTGCTTGAATTCAATAACAATATTGTCAAAACGAAAAACCCAAACATATATGACTGAAATGGCTATAATTATTTGAGAATAAATTGCGAAATTTTCCATGACTACAATCTAAGTAAAATATATAGTATATTTAGTATTATATAAATATAAATCATGAAAAAATTTTTTTATATTCCAAATTTAATAATTGGTTTAGCTTTAATAATATTAGGTTTGAGATGGATGATTGTTGATCAACCTTGGATGTTAGACCAAATTGCAAATGAAGAACGTCTTGGTATGAGTTTTGAAAAATTATTTAATAATGAAATCAATTTAACCTTGCCAGATTATCTCAAACAAATCTATAGATTCTTTGGTTTATGGGTTTTAGTTATTGGTCTTTTTGTTTGTGGATTCTCAAGAAAAAATATAACCTCTAATTCAGAAATTAGAGTATTACTTTTGACATGTATAGGAATAATGTGTTATTCAGGATTAGCACTTGCAATTTTTTGGATACCGAGATCACCATTTATTTATTTGGGTTGTTCAATGGTAATTTTACATGTAATTTCTTTTTACGCCCATACTAAATATAAATAATTTTACCTTTCATATCTAATAGATTTTACAGAGAATTTTTACAAATCTTTACAGGTTAAAAATTATTAATAGGAAAGCAGGTGACCAGGTTTTGAAGTCATCTTATTTAATGGAGGTGAAAATTGAGTCAGTTTAATACCCTTGACGGCTAATTTATATTCTTTCATTGTGGGTGTTCTTCCAAGAATTGCAGTTAAAACCACAACTGGTGTAGAAGCAAGTAACGATTCTCCTTTTTTTCGATCTGAATCTTTTACAACTCTTCCTTTAAATAGTCGAGTAGATGTAGCCATTACGGTATCACCTTTTTCGGCCTTCTCCTGGTTACCCATACAAAGGTTACACCCAGGGCGTTCAAGATATAGGATATTGTCGTATTCAGTTCTAGCTGAACTTTTTGGGGCTGCATCATCAAATTCAAAACCAGAATATTTTTGAAGAATTTCCCAATCTCCTTCTTCTTTGAGCTCATCAATAATATTATATGTCGGAGCAGTAACGACTAGGGGGGATTTAAACTCAACTTTTCCATAAAATTCTTCAAGATTTCTTAACATTTTAGCTACAATTTTAATATCACCTTTGTGAACCATACAGGAACCAACAAAACCAAGATCAACATGTTTTTTCCCATTATAAAAAGAAAGTTCGCGTATGGTGTCATGAGTGTATCGCTTGGATACATCATCATTATGAACATCTGGGTCAGCTATCATTGGTTCATCAATTATTTCTAAATCCACCACAAATTCAGCATAGTATTTAGCATTTTCATCAGGAGTTAAAGGTGGTTTTGCACCCGATTTAATTTCATTTATTCTTTTATTTGCTTTGTTAATTAGTCCTTGAAGGACTTGTTTCTCGTTATCCATACCTTTGTCTACCATAGTTTGGATTCGTTTTTTTGCAATTCCCAAAGATTCAATCAATGTATCGTCTTGAGAAATACAGATAGACGCTTTTGCTTTCATTTCAGCAGTCCAGTCTGTAAAAGTAAAAGCTTGATCTGATGGTAAAGTTCCTAAGTGCACCTCTATGATTCTTCCTTGAAATACATTTTCTCCATCAAATTCAGCTAGCATTTGAGATTGAGTAGCATGAACCACGTCTCTAAAATCCATATGATCCTGCATTTTTCCTTTGAAAGTGACCTTTACTGATTCTGGAATTGGCATAGATGCCTCACCAGTAGCTAAAGCAAGTGCAACTGTACCTGAGTCAGCACCAAAAGCAACTCCTTTTGACATTCGAGTATGAGAGTCGCCACCAATAATCACAGACCAATCGTCAACAGTAATATCATTTAGAACCTTGTGTATCACATCTGTCATTGGATGATATTTGTGTTCTGGATGACGTGCTGTAATTAGACCGAAATTATACATGAATTTCATCAACTTAGGAATATTTTCTTTGGATTTTAAGTCCCATACAGAAGCCGTATGACATCCTGATTGATAACCGCCATCAACAATTGGAGAAATTATTTTTGCTGCCATCATTTCTAATTCCTGAGAGGTCATTAACCCCGTTGTGTCTTGAGATCCCACAATATTTACCTTAACACGAACATAGGAGCCTGAGTGCAATATTGGCGATGAATTTCCAACCATATTTTTATTGAAAATTTTTTCTACAGCCGTAAGTCCTTGTCCTTGGTGATATATTTCCTTGGAGGGTGCATATACTTTGGGTATATCAATACCCATTGTCATTGCTGCAAAAGTTTGAAGTTTTTTACCGAACACAATTGCATATGAACCTCCAGCCCTCATGAATTCAATTTTTTGAGGGGTAAAAGCTGAAGAGATGTCCATTAATTCATTATCTCCATAATACAATTTCTTAGTTTTTGTATTTATGTTAAAAACAGTACCTGTATCAACTGAATATTTTTGTTCTAAAACTGATTCACCTTCATCATCTAAAACTTGATTTCCATTTTCATCATAAGTTTTTACCCAATTTTTAAGATCTAACCCAATACCACCTGTTACATCAACCGTGGTCATGAATATAGGAGAAATACCATTTGTGCCAGCGACTACTGGCGCAATATTTATAAAAGGGATAAAGGGGCTGGATTGTTTTCCAATCCAAAGAGCCACGTTATTGACTCCCGACATTCTTGAAGAGCCTACACCCATAGTACCTTTCTCTGCAATTAACATCACTCTTTTATTTGGGTGCTTCTTTTGAAGCGATAATAAAGCTTTTTGTTGTTTTTCATTATGTTCGAACATACATTTACCATGAAGTTCTCTATCTGACCTAGAATGTGCATCTGCTCCAGGTGAAAGCAAATCTGTTGAAATATCACCTACACCTGCGACGAATGTAACTAACTCAATTTTTTCAGGAAGTTCTGGTAATTTTGTGAAAAACTCAGCCTTTGCATAACTTTCAAGGACACTTTTAGCAAATTTATTTCCGTTTTTGAATGCTTTTGCCAAACGATCCATATCTGACTCATAAAGATATACTTGTGTTTTTAGTGTAGTAGAAGCTTTTTTGGCTATATGTTTGTCATTACCAAGTAATAAATCCAATAATACTTCAATAGACGGCCCTCCTTTCATGTGGGATAACTGCTCAAATGCAAAGTCTACAGAAATTTCTTTAATTAGATATTCTCCTAAGATGATTTCCTTTAGAAATTTTGCTTTTACTTTAGCAGCAGTGGTAGTTCCCGGTAAAACATTATAAATAAAAAAATTAATAGAACTTAATCGATGCTCATGATTTTTATCTTTTATTTGATCGATAATTTCATCTAACAATTCTTCAGAATCAATTGGTTTGGGTTGAAGGCCTTTATCCTTTCTTTCATCTATTTCTTGCAAGTATATTTTATATCTGCTCATAAAACCTAAAGATTACCTTTAACTAAATTATCAAAATTAACACAATCAATTACACTTTGATATATTCCAGATATTTTATTTGAACAAATCTGGAAAAATAAAATTTTTTCAGATGCTGATGATGTATTTGTTAATATCAGTGATCTGATTCTAAAAACTTTTTTACTTAAGCTAGAATAATGATTTCGAGTCATTTGAATGTCAAATATTATAATTTTATATATATATTTTGGATATTATCAAAACGAAAATACATTAATTATTGTGCATGAAAAAGATCCAATTAATAAAATTTTATAATGAAAGCTAATTTTTAATGTTACTTACATTTAAAATTTCAAATTATTTTGAACACAAATCAAAAAAAATTAAACCACAGTGATAAGTGAAAAAAATCAATAAAAATAACTTCAAATTTAATTTTTTTTATAAATTTGCACCCTCTAAAAACACTAAAGAAAAAATCAATTATGGCTAAAGAAACTTTCGATCGGTCAAAACCTCACTTAAATATAGGTACGATTGGCCACGTAGATCATGGTAAAACAACACTTACAGCAGCTATCACAAAAGTTTTAGCAGATGCTGGATTATCTGAAGCTTCAAGCTTTGACCAGATAGACAATGCTCCTGAAGAAAAAGAAAGGGGTATCACAATTAATACATCCCATGTAGAGTATCAAACAACAAACAGACATTATGCTCACGTAGACTGTCCCGGTCACGCTGATTATGTAAAGAACATGGTTACGGGAGCGGCCCAAATGGATGGTGCGATTCTTGTAGTAGCAGCCACTGATGGTCCTATGCCACAGACTAGGGAGCACATACTTCTCGGTCGTCAAGTTGGTATTCCTCGAATTGTAGTGTTTTTAAATAAAGCAGATATGGTTGATGACGAAGAATTACTTGAATTAGTTGAAATGGAAGTTCGTGAGTTACTTTCTTTTTATGAATATGACGGAGATAATTCACCTGTGATTTTAGGCTCAGCCCTAGGAGCACTTAATGGCGAACAAAAATGGGTTGATACCGTAATGAAATTAATGGAAGAAGTTGATGGTTGGATTGAATTGCCAAAGCGTGATGTTGATAAAGACTTTTTAATGCCTGTTGAAGATGTTTTCTCAATTACTGGTCGTGGTACTGTTGCAACTGGAAGAATAGAAACTGGTGTTGCTAATACTGGAGATGAAATTGACATTATAGGTATGGGTGCTGAGAAGCTAAAATCGACTATTACTGGTGTTGAAATGTTTCGAAAGATTTTAGATAGAGGTGAAGCTGGTGACAATACTGGTATTTTGTTGCGTGGTATTGAAAAAACAGATATAAAAAGAGGTATGGTTCTATGTAAAGTAGGTTCTGTTACTCCCCATGCTAAATTTAAAGCTGAGGTATACATCTTAAAGAAAGAAGAAGGTGGTCGTCATACTCCATTTCACAATAATTACCGTCCTCAATTTTATGTTAGAACAACTGATGTTACTGGAAATATTGTTTTACCTAAAGGAGTTGAAATGGTTATGCCTGGAGATAATTTAACAATTGAGGTAGATTTGATTCAGCCAATAGCATTAAATCAAGGACTACGTTTTGCTATTCGTGAAGGAGGTAGAACAGTTGGAGCAGGTCAGGTAACGGAAATATTAGATTAGAAAAAAGTTTTAATTGATACCTTAAGGTGTCACGCAAAAGCGTGATGCCTTTTGTGTCAAATAAAAACGGGTTTAGCTCAGTTGGTAGAGCACTGGTCTCCAAAACCAGGTGTCGGGAGTTCGAGTCTCTCAACCCGTGCATTATAAAATAAAAATGATTACAATTTTAAAGTACATAAGAGAATCATTTGAGGAGCTACAAAACAATGTATCTTGGACCCCCAGGGCAGAGTTACAAAGGCTAGTCCTTATAGTATTGATTTTTTCAGTTCTTTTTTCATTAGCAATCTGGGGAGCAGATACCGTTTTGTCTAGTATAGTTCAGGCATATTTTAATCTTATAAATGGATAATAAATGACAGAGCTTGCAGATAAAAAGTGGTATGTTGTTAGAGCAGTTTCTGGACAAGAAGTTAAGATAAAGGACTATATAAGTTCAGAAATAGAAAGACTCGGGTATTCCAAAATGGTTGAAGATATTCTTGTTCCAATGCAAAAAATTGTTCAGATTAGAAATGGAAAGAAAATAAGTAAAGAAAAAACTTATTTTCCAGGATATATTATGATAAAAGCTGATTTGTCAGGAGAGGTTCCTCATGTTATTAAATCTGTAACAAATGTTATTGGTTTTTTAGGTGAAACAAAAGGAGGAGAGCCCGTACCTCTTAGAGCTGTTGAGGTTAATAGAATGTTAGGTAAGGTTGACGAACTGACTTTAGCAACAGAACAAATTAATATACCTTTTGTTGTTGGTGAGAATATTAAGGTTGTTGACGGACCTTTTAATGGATTTACCGGAGCAATTGAAAAAGTAAACGAAGATAAAAGAAAATTAGAGGTTATGGTTAAAATTTTTGGCCGAAAAACTCCCTTAGAATTAAGTTATATGCAAGTTGAAAAATTATAAATGTTACAAAATTATTACACATACTTTAGCTTCCACTAGGTTATGAAAATTAATTTATAAATAAATAATGGCAAAAGAAATAGAGAAAGTTCTCAAGTTACAAGTTAGAGGCGGTGCAGCAAACCCATCTCCTCCAGTTGGCCCAGCTTTAGGTGCTGCTGGGGTAAATATAATGGAATTTTGTAAGCAGTTTAATGCTAGAACTCAAGATAAGCCTGGAAAAATTCTTCCGGTTGTAGTTTCAGTTTTTAAAGATAAATCATTTGAATTCGTAATTAAAACCCCTCCTGCCGCAGTCCAATTAATGGAAGCTGCGAAAAAAAAGAAAGGATCAGGAGAACCAAACAGAATAAAAGTTGGATCAGTAACGTGGGATCAAGTAAAGACTATTGCAGAAGATAAAATGCAAGATTTAAATGCTTTTTCTATTGACTCCGCAATGAAAATGGTAGCTGGAACAGCAAGATCAATGGGATTTACTGTTAAAGGTAATCCTCCATTTAACTCATAAATTCATAGAAATGGCAAAAATAACTAAAAACCAAAAAATTTCTAGAAGTAAAATTAGTTCTACTATCTTATATTCTTTGGAAGATGCATCCAAGCTAATTAAGGAAATTTCAACAACCAAATTCGATGCCTCTGTTGATTTAGCTGTAAGGTTGGGTGTTGATCCAAAAAAATCTAATCAAATGGTAAGAGGTGTAGTAACATTACCTCATGGAACTGGTAAAAATTTAAGGGTTCTAGCTCTAGTTACTCCTGATAAGGAATCTGAAGCTAAAGATGCAGGTGCTGACTTCGTTGGCTTAGATGAATATCTTCAAAAAATTAAAAATGGTTGGACTGATGTTGATGTAATAGTCACCATGCCAAGTGTTATGGGAAAACTAGGTCCTCTAGGAAGAGTATTAGGACCAAGAGGCTTAATGCCAAATCCTAAAACTGGAACTGTTACTATGGATATTAATAAAGCAGTAGCAGATGTTAAAGGAGGTAAAATTGATTTCAAGGTTGATAAATCGGGTATTATTCATGCTGCAATTGGCAAAGTATCATTTACAGCAGATAAAATATTTGAAAACGCTGATGAGCTTGTTAAAACAATAATTAAATTAAAACCTTCAACAACAAAAGGAACATATATAAAAAGTATATTTATGTCAAGCACTATGAGTCCTAGTGTTCCTATTGAAGCTAAATTTTCATAGATAAAAAAAATTAAATGAAAAAAGCAGAAAAAATTAAAGTAGTAGATGATTTAACAACCAAATTAAAATCATTTAAAAATGTGTACTTAACTGATATTTCTGGCTTAAATGCTGCTCAAACTTCTAATTTAAGAAGAGCATGTTATAAGGCAAATATTAGTTTAGATGTAGTAAAGAATACAATGTTATCCAGAGCAATTGATGCTTGTGATGAAAATTTTAGCGAACTTAAGAGTGTTTTGAAAGGAAATACCTCGTTAATGTTTTCAGATTCAGGTAGTATTCCTGCAAAAGTAATCAAAGATTTTAGAAAAAAACTAGATAAACCAGTATTAAAAGCAGCACTTATTGAAGAGGCAGTTTATATTGGCGATGATCAAATTAATACACTTGTTGCGATTAAATCAAAAGAAGAGTTAATTGGTGAAATTATAGGTTTGTTACAATCTCCAACCAAAAATGTGATTTCTGCATTAAAGTCGGGAAGTAATAATTTATCTGGTGTGTTAAAAACGTTATCAGAGCGTTAATTCTGAAAAAAAGTATAAATAAATTAATATAAATAATTAAAATTGGTAAAATGGCAGATTTAAAAGATTTCGCAGAACAACTAGTAAACTTGACGGTAAAAGAAGTAAATGAGCTTGCTAATATATTAAAAGATGAATACGGTATCGAGCCAGCAGCAGCAGCTGTTGCTGTTGCTGGACCAGCTGCTGGAGGTGGTTCAGATGCTGAAGAAGAAAAAACAGAATTTGATGTTATTTTAACAGCAGCTGGAGGATCTAAACTAGCAGTTGTTAAACTAGTTAAAGAGCTTACAGGGCTTGGTTTAAAGGAGGCTAAAGGGCTTGTTGATGAGGCTCCTAGCCCTATCAAAGAAGGTGTGAGTAAAGATGAAGCTGAAGGTCTTAAAAGTTCGTTAGAAGAGGCTGGAGCAGAAGTTGAGTTGAAGTAATTTTACTCAAAGAATGCATAGGTTTAGACTTTTGTTAAATCATTAGTCTAAACCATTTCGTGTTTAACTATTTAGATTAAAAAAACAATACATATAGCTTATCATAAAAAAATTCAGATGCTTAATAATTTAAAGAAAAGAGTAAATTTTGCTGCCGCCCAGCATACACCTAATTATCCTGATTTTCTTGATATCCAAATAAAGTCGTTTCAAGATTTTTTTCAACTTGAGACTAAATCAGATGAAAGAAATGAGGAGGGTTTATTTAATACTTTTAAAGAAAATTTTCCTATTTCTGATACAAGAAATCAATTTGTACTAGAGTTCCTCGATTATTTTGTTGATCCTCCAAGATATTCAATTCAAGAGTGTATCGAAAGAGGACTGACATATTCTGTACCATTAAAAGCAAGATTAAAGTTATATTGTACAGATATTGAACACGAGGACTTTGAAACTATTGTTCAAGATGTTTTTTTGGGAACAATTCCATACATGACCCCTAGTGGAACTTTCTGTATAAATGGAGCTGAAAGAATTGTTGTTTCACAACTTCATAGGTCACCAGGTGTGTTTTTTGGCCAGTCATTCCATGCTAATGGAACAAAATTATATTCTGCTAGAGTTATTCCTTTTAAAGGGTCATGGATTGAATTTGCAACTGATATAAATAGTGTCATGTATGCATATATTGACAGAAAGAAAAAGTTGCCAGTAACAACATTATTTAGAGCTATCGGATATGAAAGTGATAAAGACATTCTTGAAATATTTGATTTGGCTGAAGAAGTTAAAGTTTCCAAATCAGGTCTAAAAAAAGTTCTCGATCGTAAATTAGCTGCTAGAGTTTTAAAAACCTGGCATGAAGATTTTGTTGATGAAGACACAGGAGAAGTAATCTCAATTGAAAGAAATGAAATTGTATTGGATAGAGATACTATTCTTATCAAAGATCATATTGAAGAAATTATTGAATCTGGAGCAAAAACAATTTTACTTCATAAAATTGATGCGCATATGTCTGATTATGCTATTATTAATAATACACTTCAAAAAGATCCAACAAACTCAGAAAAAGAGGCTGTTGAGCATATTTATCGTCAGTTAAGAAATGCCGAACCACCTGATGAAGATACCGCAAGAGGAATCATTGATAAATTATTTTTCTCAGATCAAAGGTATAATCTAGGAGAAGTAGGACGATATAGGATGAATAAGAAACTTGGTTTAAGCGTAGAAATGGATAAGCTTGTACTTACTAAGCTTGATATTATTACAATAATCAAATATCTGATCGAATTAATAAATTCAAAAGCCGAAATAGACGATATTGATCATCTTTCCAATAGAAGAGTTAGAACTGTTGGTGAACAATTGTCAACTCAATTTGGTGTTGGATTAGCTCGAATGGCAAGAACAATTAGGGAAAGAATGAATGTTAGAGATAATGAAGTTTTCACTCCAATTGATTTAATAAATGCCAAAACACTTTCATCAGTTATTAATACTTTTTTTGGGACAAATCAATTATCTCAGTTCATGGACCAAACCAATCCATTAGCTGAATTAACTCACAAAAGAAGATTGTCAGCATTGGGTCCAGGTGGATTGTCAAGAGAAAGAGCTGGTTTTGAAGTTAGGGATGTTCACTATACACATTACGGAAGATTGTGTCCTATTGAAACACCTGAGGGTCCTAATATAGGATTGATTTCATCTTTAGGTGTTTTTGCAAAAGTGAATAATCTTGGTTTTATTGAAACACCTTATAGAAAAGTTGAAAATGGAAAAATTAATTTAAGCGAAACCAAATATTTAAGTGCTGAAGAAGAAGAAAATAAGTTAATTGCCCAAGCCACGATTCCTTATGATAAGACTGGTAAAATTACAACTGACAGAGTCATAGCAAGAGATCAAGCTGATTTTCCAGTAGTTACACCTGACAAAATTAATTACACTGACATAGCCCCCAATCAAATTGCATCAATATCAGCTTCATTAATTCCTTTTTTAGAGCACGATGATGCCAATAGAGCTCTTATGGGATCTAATATGATGAGGCAGGCTGTTCCACTTTTAAAGCCTGACTCCCCTATTGTTGGAACTGGTCTTGAACGTCAAGTTGCATCAGATTCAAGAGTCTTAATCAACGCAGAAGGTGATGGTATTGTAGAATATGTTGATGCCAATAAGATTACTATTAAATACGACATTTCTGAAGAAGAAGAGATGGTAAGATTTGATAGTCCTATTAAAGATTACAACTTAATAAAATTTAGAAAAACAAATCAAGGAACATGTATAAACCTTAAGTCGATTGTTAAAAAAGGTGATCGTGTTAAAAAAGGTCAAGTTTTATCAGAAGGATACGCGACTGAAAATGGAGAGTTAGCATTGGGTCGGAATATGAAAGTTGCTTTTATGCCATGGAAGGGATACAATTTTGAAGATGCTATTGTTATATCTGAAAAAGTTGTTCGTGATGATATTTTTACCTCAATCCACATAGATGAATACTCTCTTGATGTAAGAGATACAAAACTAGGAACCGAGGAATTAACTGATGATATACCAAATGTTAGCGAGGAAGCTACTAAAGATCTTGATGAAAATGGAATGATAAGAATTGGAGCGGAAGTTAATCCTGGTGATATTTTGATTGGAAAAATTACTCCAAAGGGAGAATCTGATCCAACCCCAGAAGAAAAACTTCTTCGTGCAATTTTTGGAGATAAGGCTGGTGATGTTAAAGATGCATCCTTGAAAGCCCCACCATCCCTTCATGGAGTTGTAGTTGATAAAAAGCTTTTTACAAGATCGCTTAAAGATAAAAGAAGAAGAAATCAAGATAAGCAAGAATTAGAAATTCTTGAGGAAAAATTTGATATTAAATTTGATAAGTTAAGAGCCCTTTTAGTTGATAAACTTTTTGCTATTCTTAACGGAAAGACCTGTCAAGGTGTTCAAAATGATTTAGGTGAGGAAGTTCTTCCAAAAGGTAAAAAATATACTTTAAAAATGCTCTCAGCAGTTGAGGATTATACTCATTTAACAAAAGGGACATGGTCAACTTCTAAGGACACAAATGTCATGATTGATGATTTAATTCATAACTACAAAATTAAAGAGAATGACCTGCAAGGTTCATTAAGACGTGAAAAATTCACTATTTCTGTAGGAGATGAATTACCTGCTGGAATTTTAAAATTAGCAAAAGTATATATAGCTAAAAAAAGAAAATTAAAGGTTGGAGATAAAATGGCTGGACGTCATGGAAATAAAGGTATTGTTGCCAGAATTGTTCGCCAGGAAGAAATGCCTTTTTTAGAAGACGGAACACCTGTTGATATTGTTCTTAATCCCTTGGGTGTACCTTCTAGAATGAATATAGGTCAAATCTATGAAACAGTTTTAGGATGGGCTGGTCAAAGTATGGGTCAAAAATTTAGTACCCCAATATTTGATGGTGCATCCATAGAACAAATTAATAAATTAACAGATGATGCTGGGGTTCCAAAGTTTGGACATACGTATCTTTATGATGGAGGTACAGGTGAACAATTTGATCAGCCAGCTACTGTCGGTGTAATTTATATGTTAAAGCTTGGGCATATGGTTGATGATAAAATGCATTCAAGATCAATTGGTCCATATTCTTTAATAACTCAACAACCACTTGGAGGTAAGGCTCAATTTGGAGGTCAGCGTTTTGGTGAAATGGAAGTTTGGGCTTTAGAAGCTTATGGAGCTTCAAGCACTTTACAAGAGATATTAACTGTTAAGTCAGATGACGTATTAGGAAGAGCAAAAACATACGAATCAATTGTTAAAGGAGATTCTCTTCCAGAACCAGGTCTACCAGAATCCTTCAATGTTTTGATGCATGAGCTTAAAGGTTTAGGACTTGATATTAGACTAGAAGAATAATAGTAAAACAAAATAGATTATAAAGCATATAGAAATGGCTAGACACAATGAAGTATTAACACAAAAAAAATTTAACAAAATTGTAATTGGTTTATCATCTCCTGAAGTTATACTAAATAACTCTAAAGGTGAAGTTCTAAAACCAGAAACAATCAATTATAGAACCCATAAACCAGAGCGAGATGGTTTATTCTGTGAAAGAATTTTTGGTCCAGTTAAGGATTATGAATGTGCATGTGGAAAGTATAAAAGAATTAGATATAAAGGAATTGTTTGTGATAGATGTGGAGTTGAAGTAACTGAAAAAAAAGTTAGAAGAGATCGTGTTGGCCACATCAATCTTGTGGTTCCCGTTGCACATATATGGTATTTTAGATCATTACCTAATAAAATAGGTTACCTACTAGGTTTACCCTCTAAAAAATTAGACATGATTATATATTATGAAAGATATGTTGTCATACAACCAGGAATTGCAACTAACTCTGAAGGGGAAGCTTTACAAAAAATGGACTTTCTTACAGAGGAAGAATATTTAAATGCATTAGAAAATATCCCCGTAGAAAATCAATATCTAGATGATAGTGATCCAGAAAAGTTTATTGCTAAAATGGGAGCTGAATGTTTAATTGAACTTTTATCAAGAATTGATTTAGAAGGATTGTCTTATGAGTTGAGACATAAAGCAAATAACGAAACCTCAAAACAGAGAAAAACAGAAGCTTTAAAAAGACTTCAGGTTGTTGAAGCTTTCAAAGATGGAAATATTCGACGTGAAAATCTTCCTGAGTGGATGATAATGAAAGTCATTCCTGTAATTCCTCCTGAGCTAAGACCGCTTGTCCCTCTAGATGGAGGTAGGTTTGCCACATCAGATTTAAATGATCTATATAGACGTGTTATAATTAGAAACAATAGGTTAAAAAGATTAGTTGAAATTAAGGCGCCAGAAGTAATTTTGCGAAATGAGAAAAGAATGCTTCAAGAATCTGTAGATTCCTTATTTGACAATACTAGAAAATCATCTGCTGTAAAAACTGATTCAAATCGACCATTAAAATCCCTCTCAGATTCATTAAAGGGTAAGCAAGGTAGATTTCGCCAAAACTTATTAGGGAAGCGTGTTGATTATTCGGCAAGATCTGTCATTGTTGTTGGTCCTGAATTAAAACTATTTGAATGTGGACTACCTAAGGGAATGGCTGCTGAGCTTTATAAACCTTTTATAATTAGAAAGTTAATTGAACGTGGAATAGTAAAAACAGTAAAATCAGCAAAAAAAATAATTGATAGAAAGGAGCCAGTTGTTTGGGATATATTAGAAAATGTTTTAAAGGGACATCCAGTTTTGCTTAATAGAGCTCCAACTCTTCATAGATTAGGAATTCAAGCTTTTCAACCTAAATTAATAGAAGGAAAAGCTATTCAACTTCACCCTTTAGTTTGTACTGCCTTTAATGCCGATTTTGATGGTGATCAAATGGCAGTTCATCTGCCACTCGGTCCTGAAGCTATTTTGGAAGCTCAATTATTAATGCTTGCTTCTAACAATATTTTAAATCCTGCAAACGGTTCTCCTATAACCGTTCCCTCTCAAGATATGGTTCTAGGTTTATACTATATGACAAAAGCAAGAAAATCTACAAAAGAATTACCCGTAAAAGGAGAAGGTTTAACTTTCTATTCTGTAGAAGAGGTTCATATTGCTCATAATGAAAAGCGAGTTGATCTTAATGCAATAGTTAAAATAAGAGCTAAAGATTTCGATGAAAACGGTAAACTAGTTTATAAAATAATTGAAACTACAGTTGGAAGAATTTTATTTAATGAAGTTGTTCCAGAAAAAGCAGGGTTTATAAATGAGGTTTTGACAAAGAAAAACCTTAGAGGTATAATTGGAGATATTTTAAAGGTAACTAGTGTCCCAGAAACAGCAGAGTTTTTAGATAAAATTAAAGATATGGGTTACGGTTTTGCTTTTAAAGGAGGGTTGTCCTTTAGCCTTGGTGATATTATTATACCCCCAGAAAAAATAAAAATGATTGATGAGGCTAATTCCGAGATTGAAGGAATTGTGGGTAATTACAATATGGGACTAATTACTAATAATGAAAGATATAATCAGGTAATAGATGTATGGACTTCTACGAATGCAACTCTTACAGAATTAGCTATGAATAGAATAAGTAAAGACAAACAAGGTTTCAATTCTGTTTATATGATGCTTGATTCTGGTGCAAGAGGTTCTAAAGAACAAATAAGGCAATTGACGGGGATGAGAGGTTTAATGGCTAAACCAAAAAAGTCAAATGTTGGAGGAGGTGAAATTATTGAAAATCCAATTCTATCTAATTTTAAAGAAGGTTTATCTATTCTTGAATATTTTATATCAACTCATGGAGCTAGAAAAGGTTTAGCAGATACAGCATTAAAAACAGCAGACGCTGGTTATTTAACTAGAAGGCTAGTTGATGTTTCTCAAGATGTTATTGTTAATAACGAGGATTGTGGAACCTTGAGAGGAATATTGGTTACACCATTGAAAAAAAATCAAGAGATAGTTGAAAGCCTAGGAGAGAGAGTTTTAGGTAGAGTTACCTTAAATGATATTTTTAACCCGTCCACTGGTGAGTTAATATTGGAATCAGGAAAACAAATAACAGATAATATAGTTGATGAACTTAATAGCGCACAAATTGAATCATTAGAAGTTCGTTCTCCCCTCAGTTGTGAAGCTAAAAGAGGGATTTGTGTTAAATGTTATGGTAGAAATCTTGCAACAGGCAAAATGGTTCAAAAAGGGGAAGCTGTAGGAGTAGTTGCTGCTCAGTCTATTGGAGAACCCGGAACTCAGTTGACATTAAGAACTTTCCATGTAGGTGGTGTTGCTGGAAATATTTCTGAAGAAAATAAAATAGAAGTTAAACATGATGGAGTTGCAGTAATTGAAGATTTAAAAATTGCGAAAGGTATAGACTCTGAAGGCAATCCTTCTAATATTGTAATTTCAAGAACTGCTGAAATTAAAGTTGTTGATAAGAAAACTAAAAATGTTTATACTACTAATAATATTCCTTATGGTTCATCACTTTTAATTGAAAATGGATCCAAGGTTTTAAAAGGGGATGTTATTTGTAGTTGGGATCCATTTAATGGTGTTATAGTTTCTGAGTTTACCGGGAAAATTGAATTCGAAAATATTGAGCAAGGTGAAACATATCAAGTTGAAATTGATGAACAAACTGGTTTTCAAGAAAAAGTAATTTCTGAAACAAGAAATAAGAAACTAATTCCAACATTGTTGATTAAAGACTCTAAAAATATTGTTTTACGCTCTTATAATTTGCCTGTTGGTGCACATTTAATGGTTGACGATGGAGACAAAATAAAAGAAGGAAAAGTTTTAGTAAAAATCCCTAGAAAATCAGCAAAATCAGGTGATATCACAGGGGGGTTGCCTCGAGTCACTGAACTTTTTGAAGCAAGAAACCCGTCAAATCCAGCTGTAGTATCGGAAATTGATGGGGTAGTTTCTTTTGGAAAAATAAAAAGAGGTAATAGAGAAATAATAGTTGAGTCTAAATTTGGAGACATAAAAAAATATCTAGTTAAATTATCAAACCAAATTTTAGTTCAAGAAAATGATTTTATAAAAGCTGGAATGCCCTTGTCAGATGGTTCTATAACTCCAGTGGATATTTTAAATATTAAAGGCCCATCTGCTGTGCAACAATATTTAGTAAATGAAGTCCAAGAAGTATATAGGCTTCAGGGTGTTAAAATTAATGATAAACATTTTGAGGTAGTTGTCAGACAAATGTTAAGGAAAGTTAGGATTAATGACCCAGGAGATTCAATTTTCCTTGAAAATCAATTGGTTTTTAAAGCAGACTTCATTGAAGAGAATAATAGCTTATATGGAAAAAAAGTAGTTGAAGACCCAGGAGATTCTGAAACCTTAAAAGCCGGTCAAATTATTTCTGCAAGAAACTTAAGAGATGAAAACTCTCTTTTAATTAGACAAGACAAATCTAAAGTTATAGCAAGAGATATTCAAACTGCAACTTCTACTCCTGAATTACAAGGTATTACAAGAGCTTCACTTCAAACTAAATCATTTATCTCCGCAGCTTCATTCCAAGAAACAACTAAGGTTTTAAATGAGGCTGCAGTAAATGCAAAAGAAGATTATTTGGCAGGTTTGAAAGAAAATGTAATTGTTGGACATAAAATACCAGCTGGTACAGGCTTAAGAGAATACAGCAACCTAATAGTAGGTTCAAAAGATGAATACAACAGTTTGTTAGTGAACAAAGAAGAAGAGTTGACAGATATTTAATTTTCTAACATGAGCAACTTAAAAAAAAATAAAAAAATAGATATTGAACTTGATGAGAAGATTGCGGATGGGTATTATTCAAATTTAGCTATAATCAATCACTCATTATCAGAGTTTGTTGTTGACTTTATCAATTTAATGCCGGGCTCACCTAAAGCAAAAGTTAAATCTAGAATTATACTAACTCCCGAACACGCTAAAAGGTTTCAAAAGGCTCTATCAGACAATATTAATCGTTTTGAAAAAGCAAACGGTGAAATTAAAACTAATGATACTCCACCAATTCCTATGAATTTTGGGGCACAAGGTGAAGCTTAAAAGACTAATTAGTATTTTTATTTGAATTCAGAAGTAAAATAAAATCTTATACTTGGATATTTACTTTTAGTCATGTTGAGAGAAAAGCTTGAGTCTGCTAAAAAAACTAATTGATTTAGTTTATCCCTAGCAAGAAATTTTTGTTTTACTCTTTTAAATTCATCAACCTCTTTAGCTTCTGATTTATTAATAGATATCCAACAAGCTTTGTAAACATTTAAATTTTCAAAACTGCAATTAGCACCATACTCATGCAGTAACCTGTATTGAATAACTTCAAATTGAAGTGCTCCAACAGTTCCAATAACTTTTCTATTATTAATGTTCAAAATAAAAAGCTGAGCAACACCCTCATCCATTAATTGATCAATTCCTTTTTCAAGTTGTTTAGCTTTCATAGGATCAATATTATTTATGTACCTAAAGTGCTCTGGTGAAAAACTTGGTATTCCTTTAAAATTTATTTTTTCTCCAGTACTTAATGTATCCCCAATTTTAAAATTCCCTGTATCATGAAGACCAACTATATCTCCAGGATAAGAAACATTAACGATTTTCTTTTTTTCTGCAAAAAATGTATTTGGACTTGAAAACTTTAGTTTTTTATTTTGTCTTACATGTAAGTATGGAGTATTTCTCTCAAATTTTCCTGAAACTATTTTTATAAAAGCAAGACGATCTCTATGCTTTGGATCCATATTAGCATGTATCTTGAAAACAAAACCTGTGAACTCATTCTCCTTTGGATTAATATCCCTAACATCAGAACTTTTCGATTGAGGTTGGGGAGCGATTTCTATAAAACAATCAAGAAGCTCTTGAATACCAAAATTATTTAAAGCAGATCCAAAAAAAACTGGTTGAAGATTACCTGTTAAATACTTTTGTACATCAAATTTTGGATAAACACCTAAAATCAAATCTATGTCTTCTTTAAGCTTATTAATTAAATCAATGCCTAGGATATCTTTTAAATCTTCATCATTTATTGAGTTAAACTTTATTTTTTTAGATATTTTTTGTTTCTCATCTGGATTAAATAATTTTAAATTATTTTCCCAAAGATTATAAATACCCTTAAAATCATATCCCATTCCAATTGGAAAAGATAATGGAGTAACTGTTAGTCCAAGCTTTTTTTCAACTTCATCCATTAAATCAAATGCATCCTTACCCTCTCTGTCTAGTTTATTTATAAAGACTAGTATTGGAATTGATCTAAGTCTGCATACCTCAACTAGTTTAATAGTTTGTTCTTCAACACCTTTTGCAACATCTATAACAACTATCACTGAATCAACAGCAGTTAAAGTTCTAAAAGTATCCTCTGCAAAGTCTCTATGGCCAGGTGTATCAAGAATATTGATTTTTTTGTTTTTGTACATAAATGCTAAAACTGAGGTTGCTACTGAAATACCTCTTTGACGTTCAATTTCCATAAAATCACTAGTTGCTCCTTTTTTAACTTTATTTGATTTAACAGCACCTGCTTCTTGAATTGCTCCTCCGTACAATAAAAGTTTTTCAGTTAAAGTTGTTTTTCCAGCATCCGGATGAGAAATTATCCCAAAAGTTCTTCTTCTTTCAATCTCACCTAAAAAATCCATTTATATATAAATTTTCACAAAAGTATTTAATATAATTTAAAGAGAAATAGTTAATTTGTTTTTGTTTAAATATTAGGTATTTTTGATATGATAATGAAAGAAGAAGAAGTTGTTCTAGTTGATACTCAGGATAATTTTTTGGGAACTATGCCAAAAATGGAAGCTCACCAAAAAGGCATTCTCCATAGGGCTTTTTCAGTATTTGTTCTAAATTCAAAAAATGAATTACTACTTCAAAAGAGAGCAAAAACTAAATATCATTCACCCGATTTATGGACAAATACATGTTGTAGTCACCAACGCTTAAATGAAAGTTCATTATCAGCTGGTGTTCGAAGACTTAACGAAGAGATGGGATTAAATATTAATCTAAAAGAAGCATTTACTTTTAGATATGAAGCTCCGTTTGACAATGGACTAAAAGAACATGAGTTAGATCATGTTTTAATAGGATATACTAATAATAATCCAACTATAAATATTGAAGAGGTTTCTGATTGGAAATGGGTTAAAATGGATTTTATATCTCAAGATTTATATTCTAATCCTGACATTTATACTATTTGGTTCAAAATAGTTTTTGAGCAATTTGTAAATCACATAAAAAAAAATGAAAGTAACAGTAAATAGAAAAGCGCATTTTAATGCTGCACACAGACTCTATAGGTCTGATTGGAGTGAAGAAAAAAATTTGTCTGTTTTTGGAAAATGTTCTAATAAAAATTTTCATGGTCATAACTATGAAGTTATTGTTGGTGTTACAGGTGAAATTGATAAAGAAACAGGATATGTTATTGATATTAAAATTCTTAAAGATTTAATAAAAACGGAGATAGAAGATGCTTTTGATCATAAAAATTTAAATATCGAAGTTCCTGAATTTAAAAAATTAAATCCCACTGCAGAAAACATTGTTGTTGTTATTTACAATAAGCTTTTCAAACATATGGCAGCTAACCATAAATTAGAGGTTACTTTATATGAAACACCAAGGAATTATGTTAAGTTTTCTGGTAAATTATAACCATAATATAAATATACCATAAGTCAATATACTATATTTTTAAATGTATATTTGAAAAAAAAATCATGGCTAGTATTAAACAATTAAAAAAAGATATTAATAACACTATTGGATCTTTTATTGAAGATATATACATATGGGAAATCACTAATCCTAAAGCTGACATTAAAAAAAGCAATATATTAATTGATGAGTCTCTTCTGCTCTTTGATCAATTGATAAAAGAGATAAATCTTTTTAAAATTAAAAAAGAAAAGGTTCATTTCAAGTCAATTAAAGAACAATTAAATGATGGAATTAATAAAATGAACAAGAAATTAGAAAAGTTATAGTTAAACTATTTTTCTTCAACTATTTTTTTATTTTTTTCTAGTATCTTAAAGAAGGCTTTCCCATATTTAGAGCTCTTAATATGATCTGGCATTTTTTTTGCTATGGTGTCAAGTAAATTTGGATTTGCATCACTTGCTTCACTTATTATTATGTAGGGAGAAATCATTTTATCAGAGTGAGTATTTGCAAAATTTAGAGTATATAAATATTTTCTTTTGGTTAAATTATCAATTTGCTTTTTAAATGAATCTATTGATTTTAAATTTTGATCTTTTTGAGATTCAAGATATAATTTGAATAATTCTAGATTTTTTAAATTAAACTTTCTTGAAATTGACTTATATTCTTCTAATAAATCATTATTTGTTGAACCCTGAATAAAAGCACTACTTTCAAATGTTTTTAACCTTGTCTTTATATTAATTCTACCTTTATCTCCAAAAAATATTATTCTATCATTTAATGAATCACCATCATCTTTTGCTAAGTATAAATGAAAAATTTCAGGCTCACTTATTTCTACTTCAAAATTAAATTTGCCATTTCTATTTAATTGTAAAGAATCAACATTTATAAGTACAGAATCTTTTATTTTTTGTAAATAGAGATTTCCTTTTCTTAATTCAATAATATCCCCTTCAACATACATTGTATTGTCAGAAGTGACAGGTTTACATGAGCAGAGAATAACAAGTAAAAATAGATTAAAGTATTTCATATTACATATTTAACCAGTAAGTTAACTTTAAATTTAGACTTCTGTTTCTAGGTACAAGAGAATTTATTGTATAATAATTATCATTGTATACTATATATAAATCTGAAAGAGGAGCAAATCTCCATTGAAGTCTAGAGTTTATTCCCAAATTATCCGATTGAGAACTATATTGAACATAGGATGACCAAAAAATGCTTTTGGTAAAAGTAAAATCTACTTTGGGTCTAATAAGCCATATATTCTCAGATGAAAAACCATTTCCCAAATCTATATGATCATAATTTAAAGATAAAGAGGTAGACATGAAAGGTTGTAAACGCCATCTAAGTGAATTTTCAATAGAATATTTCATTCCAGTGTAAAACTGTCCAATGTCAGGTTCAACTCGATAACTAAAAACTTTTCTAACATCAGAATTATAAGTAAACTTCAAACTAGCATATTTATATAAATTTTCACCAGGAATAGGATTTTCAGAATTGAGTCCAGTTGGATCAAAATCATTATATAGATATGTTGATCTAAAATAAAATCTTAAGCCTGTTCTAATTCCATTTTTGTATACAAAGTTAATTGATGGACTTATTGTTCTATCCGAATTTCTAAAATTATCATTAGGCCTAAAATAGCTCCACATTCCAACTCCTACATCCCACTGTGTTAAGTTTTTATTTTCTGGATAGAACTTCAATTTATATTGGGGAGTAATCTTAAATAAATCAGTTCTTCTAACAAACCCAAGATCGGATTTAAAATCTTCGCCAAGCATATTAAAACCTAATTCAATCGTATTTTTTCTAGTATTTCTCTCGATTGAAGCTCCATAACTACTATCATCATCATCTTCCGTTGAGTTTGGATTAAAAGATTTATGATAATAAAACCTACCTACATAAATATTATCTGGCGAAGCTAAGTTATAATCTAAACCAATTAACCGGTTAAACTTTTCATTGTCTTCAATAAAATCATATTCTTTTCTTGTTTCTCTATTGATTAATAATAAGCTTAAACTAGAGCGTGTAAACATTTTTTTTTGAAGTGAAAAGACGGTATTATTATTTGAGGGAATCTCATTTTTAACATCTTCCTCAGTAATCATATGCAAAAAACCTACTCTCCAATCATCATTTAACTTTCCACTTAAACGAGCTCCAGCTATAATTCTATTTTCTATATTATTACCATTTTTATCTTTAGCAACTCCGATTCTTCTTGAAAAAAAAGGACGCCCGTCTCTTGAATCTCCAAAATTGGTAAATAAATCACTGTTTTGTATAAAAAACTGTCTTTTTTCAGGTAAGGATACTTCAAAGCGAGTTAAGTTTACAACTTGATCATCAACTTCAACTTGCGAAAAATCAGGATTTAAAGTTAGATCAAGATTTAAACCATTTCCAATAGGAACTTTTGCGTCTGCTCCATAACTTAAATTATCAGAATTAATATCATTATCAAAATCTTTAGAACTCATGCCATTTATGAAAGGAATAAATGCTAAAGGGGCTTTAGATTTTCCTAAGGGATCTTCAAAGATCATATTTCCTAGAAAAGCAAGGTTGACTATTTGTTGATTTCTTGTTCTTTGGATCCAAGTTGTCCATTCATTTACATTGCTGTCAAATCTGTAAGCATTAAAACCCCAGGATTTTGAACCTTCAGGAAAATTCAAGAATTTAAGAGGAATTTTTATCTCATTTATTATGTGGTTGTCAAAAACTTTTGCTTCAGTTTCCCATTTAGTATCCCATGTGCTGTTGGCGTCTCTTCTGTAATCAGTGGCTCCATTTGATAAAAGAGATTCACGCTGGACACCTTCTGGGTTAGTTCCAAAAAAGAAAGCATTAGTTCTGTCATTGTATGTGTCAAACACAAATGTAATTCCATCAATTCCCCAACCAGACCAATCTCTTCTTAAAGAACTAACTACATATTTTTTATTTTTTGTTTCAGATCTAGCTAATAAATAAATATTAGATTCGTCTCTAAGTATTTTGATTGATGTTTTAAGTTCAGCTTTAAGACTGTCGGTAGGAAAATGTTGAAAAAAATCATCAATTTGATTTGCTTCATCCCAAGCCTTGTCATTTCCAAGGCCATCAATAATAATTGATTTTTTTGTGGTTTTAACAATAATTTCACGTGATTGACTGAAGATATTGAAATTATTGAATAGCAATACTATAATACAAAACAACAGAAGTTTATTTTTCAATTTAATTTTTGGATTTAATTTGTATTGATAAATCAATACATTGACTAATAAATTAATAAAAGGTTTAATTAAAAATTAGAATTATAACAACAAATAAAATTATTTTTTGAAATTATAATTTATTTGATTAGGTCTAAGCTTCTTTCTAAAAATTTTGTTAGTGCCTCACCTTTCAATAGTCCTTGGGATAATTTTGCAAGGTCTAGTGCCTGGATTATTAGTCGTTCCCTCTTTTTTGTTGTTTTTGTTTTGAGAATTTGACCAATTAAATTATGATTAGCATTTACTAATAATGTGAACATTTCTGGCATATTTCCCATCATTCCACCACCACCAGTTTGCTGCATTTCCTTCATTCTTCTCATAAATTCAGGTTGTGCTAAAACAAAAGGTAGTGATTTACTATCCATTGACTCAATCTGAACTGTATATCCACTATCTTTAACAACTTCTTCTATAATTGGTTTGAGTTTATTTTTTTCTTCCTCAGAAAGCTTGGATACAATATCTTCATCTTTTTTTATTAGATTTTCAATTGAATCACCGTCTACTCTAGCAAAACTAATCTTTTCTTTGTTACCCTCCATCTTTTGAATTAGATGAGAAATTATGGGGGAATCTAACAAAAGAACGATATATCCTTTTTCTTCAGCAGATTTAATATAACTATGTTGATCTTCTGAATTACTTGCATAAAGTATTATCAATTTATCATCTTTATCAGTTTGATTAGGTTTTATTTTTTCTTCAAGTTCCGCATAGGTTAGGTAATCTCCTGTTGTTGTGGGATACAATGCAAATTTTTCTGCTTTCTCAAAAAACTTTTCTTCACTGAGCATTCCATATTCTATGACAACTTTTATGTCATTCCATTTTTCCTCATATGACTTTCTGTCTTTTTTAAATAGACTATTGAGCTTATCGGCAACCTTTCTTGTTATATAATTACTTATTTTCTTAACAGCACCGTCTGCCTGAAGATAACTTCTTGAGACATTTAAAGGGATGTCTGGTGAATCAATAACACCTCTTAGAAGTGTTAAAAACTCAGGAACAATTCCTTCAACATTATCTGTTACAAATACTTGATTTTGATATAATTGAATTTTATCCTTTTGAATATTAATATCATTATTAAGTTTTGGAAAATATAATATCCCTGTTAAATGAAAGGGATAATCAACATTTAAATGAATGTTGAACAATGGGGGTTCAAACTGAGTTGGATATAGCTCTCTATAAAAACTTTTGTAGTCATCCTCGGTAAGATTTTTAGGGGTTTTTGTCCAAGCCGGATTGGAATTATTGATTATGTCATCAATTGTTTTCTTTTCTGGTTTCTGGTCTTTATCAGCTCCTTCAGGTAATGGCAGATCAATCTCTTTTGTACCAAGTTTAATTGGGATGGGCATAAACTTATTGTACTTCAAGAGAAGTTCTCTAATTTTTGATTCCTCTAAAAACTCTTTTGAGTCTTTCGAAATGTGAAGAATAATTTCAGTACCTCTTTTCTTTTTGTCTGATTTTATAAGAGTATATTCTGGTGAGCCATCACATGTCCAATGAGCGCCTACTTCTTTATTTTTATGAGATTTGGTAATAATTTCAACTTTATCAGCAACCATAAATGCAGAGTAAAATCCTAGACCAAAGTGACCAATAATCCCAGAGTCTTGTGCGGTATCTTTATACTTTTCCAAAAACTCCTCAGCTCCAGAGAATGCAACTTCATTTATGTATTTATCAACTTCATCAATTGTCATTCCAACTCCCTCGTCAATAATGTGTAAAGTTTTCTTTTTGGAATTTATTTTAATTTCAATTTTAGGGGAACCAATATCTCCTTTAATCTCACTAATACTACTTAGATGAGTCAATTTTGTAGTTGCATCTGTTGCATTAGAAATCAATTCTCTTAAAAATATTTCATGGTCACTATATAAAAACTTTTTAATTAGTGGAAAAATATTTTCTACTGCTACATTAATTTTACCCTTAGACATAAATTTTAATTTTTTTATTCCAATAACATATTCAAAAAAAATACCAAATCTCAAATAATGACATAATGACATTATTTAAATAATTAATAAAATCCAAAAACTAAAATTATTTTAGATAAATTGCAAAACCAAACTAATAAAATGTACAAGTCTAAAATAGTAGGTTTAGGAAAATTTCTTCCCGATAACATAGTCACAAACCAAGATTTAGAAAAAAAAATTGATACTTCAAATAAGTGGATTATTGAAAGAACTGGTATTGAACAGAGGAGACACATAAAAAAAGGTGATGGAAATACTACTGCAACTATGGGTGCAAAAGCAGCCAAACAAGCATTAGAAAGAGCAGATATGTCAGCAAAAGAAATTGACTTAATTATTTTTGCAACTCTTAGCCCAGATTATTACATGCCTGGCTCGGGAGTTTTTGTCCAAAATATTTTGGAAATTCCGACTTGTCCTGCTTTGGACATAAGAAACGCATGTTCCGGATTTGTTTTTGGTCTTGCGACTGCAGATCAGTTTGTAAAAACAGGAATGTATAAAAATATTCTAGTTATTGGTTCTGAAACCCAATCGGGAGCTATTGACATGACATCAAGGGGAAGAGATATTGCAGTCATTTTTGGTGATGGTGCAGGAGCTGCTGTTGTTACAAGAAGTAATTCCTCAAGTCTAGGTATTTTGTCTTCCCACCTTCATTCTGAGGGTGAATTTGCCGATGAATTAGTCATGATCGCACCAAATATGAATAAATGGGTTACAGAGATAGTTTCTGATAATGACCCTAATGATTCATCATATTACCCATATATGAATGGAAGATTAGTTTTTAAAAATGCAGTTACTAGATTTGAAGAAGTAATTAATTCTGGTTTAAATCATAATAAAATCAGTTCAGAAGATATTAGTTTATTAATTCCTCATCAAGCAAATCTTAGAATTTCTCAATTTGTTCAAAAGAAGTTTGGATTGAGAGATGATCAAGTTTATAATAATATAATGAGGTATGGGAACACTACTGCAGCATCCATTCCGATAGCTTTGTGTGAAGCATGGGAGGAAGAAAAAATCAAAAAGGGAGATATAATTGTTTTGGCTGCATTTGGAGCAGGCTTTTCATGGGGAAGTAACGTAATTAGATGGGGATAGTGCAAAAAAAAACATTAGTCCTTGGAGCTTCATTAAATGAGTCAAGATATTCCAATAAAGCCATTAGAAAATTAGTTCAATTTAATTTTGATGTTCTAGCTGTTGGAAAAAAGGAAGGAGAAGTTTGTGGAGTTGAAATTAAAAATAGCATTTCAAATAATATAAAAATTCATACTTTGAGTATTTATTTAAGTCCTTCAAATCAGATTGATTATATTGATTTTATTTTGAAATTATTTCCCCACCGAATTATTTTTAATCCCGGAGCTGAAAACCCAGAATTATATAATTTATTTAGTTCAAAAGGGATCAATTGTGAAAACTCGTGCACCTTAGTTTTACTTTCGACCAAACAATATTAACCCAATAAAATTTATTAATCCATTTAATGGAAGTAACTCATATCCAAATTTGTATCCTAAAATATCCTCCGAAGAAATAAAGTTGAAATAAAAAAGTAGTTTAGGGGCACTGATAATTAGTAGACAAATTAAACTAATCCACAATACTTTTTTATCATCTATTACGTACGTAGTAAAAATTCCCACACTGAAAATTCCAAGTAATGGTCCATAAGTATACGAAGCAACTATTAAAAGGCTATCAATTACATTTCTATCTAATTTGTGTTTAAAAATTATAACAACTACGATTAATAATACACACATTCCAATATGTGTAAAAGTCCTTATAGATTTTTGAATTTCAGGTTTATATTTCTGGATTTTTATAAAGTCAATACAAAAAGAGGTAGTTAGTGATGTTAATGCGCTATCTGCACTGCTGTAAGCAGCTGCAACTAACCCAAGAATAAAAGTAATTCCAACAACAGCCCCTAAACTACTGTTTAAAGCTATTTCAGGAAAAATTAAATCTGTACTTTCCTTACCCTCAAAAAAAGGAATATTTATTCCCATTTTATATGAATAAGTATAAAGTAAAGTACCTAAGATTAAAAATAAAAAAGTTATAAATACTAAAACAAAACTGAAGCTAACCATATTTTTTTGTGCAGATTTTAAATCTTTACATGTTAGGTTTTTTTGCATCATATCTTGATCTAGACCAGTCATACATATTGTTATGAAAGCACCACCAATGATTGATTTTAAAAAGTAATTACGTTGATAAAAATCATCAATTACAAAAATTTGATTCATTTTATTGAAAGATTCACTATTCAAAAATTCAAAAAAGTTTAAATTAAGCTCATTTGATATATAAATTATTGATAATACAACTGATGTTATCATCAATGTTGTTTGAAGTGTATCAGTCCAGATTATAGTGTTAATTCCACCTCTATGCGTATAAATCCATATTAGGATAATAGAAATAACTACACTAACCTCAAAACTCACTCCCCATATTTTAAAGATATATTGGTAAAGAACCAAAGCAACTAGAAAAAGTCTAAATGCGGCACCAAGAACTCTAGATACAAAGAAAAAAAATGCTCCAGTTTTTTGAGTGCCAGGTCCAAATCTAATATTTAGATATTCATATATAGAAGTAACATTATTTCTGTAATATATAGGCAAGAGAACATAAGCAACGACGAAATAACCAATTAGATAACCGATCACAACCTGAAAATAAGTAAGCTGTGATGATTCTACCCAACCTGGGACTGAAATAAAAGTAACACCTGACAAACTAGCCCCTACCATCCCATAAGCTACTAAATACCAAGGGGCTTTTTTGTTTGCATTAAAAAAAGTTGAGTTAGAGCCTTCACGACCTGTATATTTTGATATTATGATTAGTAAAATAAAATACCCAATAATTAAACTTAAAATGATTTCAGGTGATTGCATAAAATGATAAAAGGCAAATATAGAAAAACCTTTTCCATACTATATTTTTGTATTTTTGTTTAATGGAATTTTCTTCAAAACTATTGTCAAATGCTGTAGACGAAATATCTAGATTACCCGGCATAGGTAAAAGATCAGCACTTAGATTAGCTTTATATCTACTAAAACAGCCCAAGGAAGATACTAGTATTTTATCAAAAACATTAGAAAAACTTAGAAATGAAATTGATTACTGTAGCAAATGTCATAATCTATCGGAAAAAAAGGTTTGTGAAATTTGTTCAAATGAGAAACGAAATAAAAAACTAATTTGTGTTGTTGAGGATATTAGAGATGTTATGGCTATTGAAAGTACTAATCAGTACAATGGCTTATATCATGTCTTGGGAGGAATTATATCTCCAATAGAAGGAATTGGCCCAAATGATTTGAAAATTAACTCATTAGTTGAAAAAGTTAAATCCAAAGAGGTTAATGAATTGATTTTGGCTCTAAGCAGTACTTTAGAGGCTGATACTACTAACTTTTATATTTATAAAAACCTTTCAGAATATGAAATTAAGATAACAACTATCGCAAGAGGAATATCTGTAGGTGATGAGTTAGAATATGCTGATGAGATAACTTTGGGTAGAAGTATTTTAAAGAGAGTACCATATGAAAGTTCGATATCTCAATAGAGTCGAATTAGTCATAATTTTGGTACTTTTGTTTTTAATTATAATATATGGGAAAGTATTTATTAAAACTCCCAAAAATGGGTGAAAGTGTTGCCGAAGCTACATTAATAAGTTGGCTAAAGGAAGTTGGTGATAGTGTTAGTGCAGACGAGTCAATTGTAGAAATTGCGACTGATAAGGTAGATTCCGATGTTCCATCTGAGTTTTCAGGAAAATTAATTGAAAAACGATTCAATGTTGATGATATTATAAAGGTAGGGGAGGTTATAGCTGTAATAGAAAGCAATGATGTTTTAGATAATGATATTAGTGAATTAGATGAAATAACAGAATCTTCTTCAAGTGTACATGATGATCCTAACCTTGCTTCAAATATTGAATCAAAGGAAGTTCATGAGGCATCAAAATTAATTGAAACTGCTAAAAAGCTAATTAGCTCAGATGAAAATGAGGTAAATCGATTCTACTCACCATTAGTTAAAAATATTGCAAAAAAAGAAAATATTTCTGAAACTGAACTTTCTACGATTATTGGATCAGGAATGAATGACAGAGTTACCAAAAAAGATATTCTTGAGTATATTAAAACTAGAAATTCAAATTCTTTTAATTCAAATATCTTGAATAATGATGATTCAAAAACTATTTCAAATATTGACTTAGGATCAAAAGATCAACTAATTGAGATGTCACGTATGGGCAAATTAACTGCAAACCATATGATTGAAAGCAAAAAAACTTCTGCTCATGTTCAATCATTTGTGGAGGTAGATGTTACTAATTTGTGGGATTGGAGAGAAAAGATAAAAGATTCGTTTTATAAACAAAATAATGAAAAACTGACTTTCACTCCTCTATTCATGTTAGCAGTTATTAAGGCTTTAAGAGATTTCCCAATTTTAAATAGTTCCTTGAAGGGAGAATCTATACTACAGAAAAAAGATATAAATCTTGGTATGGCTACTTCTTTATCAGATGGAAATTTGATTGTACCAGTCATAAAAAATGCAGATCATTTAAATTTAATTGGACTCACTAAAGCAGTAAATGATTTATCTTACAGGGCGCGAAACAATCAGCTTTCACCTGAAGATATTCAAGGTGGAACTTATACTGTGACTAATGTGGGTAATTTTGGTTCTATTATGGGTACTCCAATTATAAATCAGCCTCAAGTTGGAATTCTAGCAATTGGTGTGATAAGAAAAATGCCATCTGTGATTGAAACATCGAAAGGGGATTATATTGGTATTAGAAAAAAACTAATTTTATCACATAGTTATGACCATAGAATTATTAATGGGGCGATAGGGGGACAGTTTGCAAAAAATATTGCAAATTATTTGGAGCAGTGGGATGCAAACTTTTCTTTTTAAAATGAAATTAAAAATAAATAGACCACTTTGTTTTTTTGATCTTGAAACAACTGGAATTAATATCACAAAAGATCGAATAGTTGAAATTGCAGTATTAAAACTTTATCCGAGCGAAAAAATAGAAAAAAAGGTTTGGTTAATTAATCCTGAGATGTCAATACCTGTTGAAGCCTCGGAAATTCACGGAATAACTGATGATAAGGTAGCTGATTCCCCAACTTTTAAAATGATTTCTAAGACTATATATAACTTTATAAAAAATTCAGATTTAGCTGGCTATAATTCTGATAGATTTGATATTCCTCTTTTAATGGAAGAGTTTTTGAGAGCTGATATAGACTTTGAAACAAAAAATTTAAAAACAATTGATGTGCAAACTATTTTTCATAAAAAGGAACCAAGAAATTTGACTGCTGCTCTAAAATTTTATTGTGATAAGAATCTAGAAAATGCACATTCAGCGATGGGAGACACTCAGGCTACTCATGATGTGTTAATGTCACAAATTGAAAGGTACGAAGATCTAGAACCATCTACATCCTTTTTAAGCAGTTTCTCAGCCCGAAGAAAAACTGTTGACTTTGCCGGATATATTATTTTTAATAAAGATGGTGAGGAATGTTTTTCATTTGGAAAGCATAAAGGTAAGACTGTTAATACTGTTTTAGAAAAAGAACCAGGATATTTTGGTTGGCTTTTAAATGCAGATTTTCCTCTACACACAAAAAAAGTATTAACCCAAATTAGAATGCAAAAAAGTAAACTTTAAAAATTCATTTTGAAAATAATTTGTATCGGAAGAAATTACACTGACCATATAAAAGAATTGGATAATCAAAAACCAATAGATCCAGTTATTTTTTTGAAACCTGACACTTCATTAATTCAAAAAAATCAACCTTTTTTTAAACCTGCTTTTTCAGAAAAAATTCACCATGAATTAGAGCTGGTTATAAAAATTAATAGAGTTGGTAAGTACATAGACAAGAAATTTGCTCATAAATACTATGAAAATTTCACTGTTGGTTTAGATTTTACTGCGAGAGATATTCAAGATGAACTAAAAAACAAAAGATTGCCATGGGAAAAGTCTAAAGCATTTGACGGTTCTGCTTTAGTAGGAAATTGGTTAAATAAAAAAGATTTCAACCTTGATAACTTAAATTTTTCTTTAAAAAAAAATACTAGATTAGTTCAAAAAGGGAATTCAAAGCTAATGTTATGGAAAATAGATGAATTAATTTCATATGTTTCTAAATTTTTCACTCTCAAAATTGGAGATTTAATATTTACTGGAACCCCTTCTGGCGTGGGAGATGTTATTGAAGGGGATATTTTAAATGGGTTTGTTGAGACAACAAATTGTTTTATTATAAAGATCAAATAAAATGTTAGCTGAATTAATAATTATAGGAGATGAAATTTTAATAGGTCAAATTGTCGATACAAATTCTGTTTTTTTATCAAAATCGTTGAGCTCTATTGGTATATCTGTCTCACAAATTACATCAATATCTGATAAATCTTCAGATATTATAAATACAATTGACAGATCTAGAGAAAATTGTGATATTATTATTTTAACCGGAGGCTTGGGGCCAACAAGTGACGATGTTACTAAGCACACTCTTTGTTCATATTTTAATGATAAGCTTGTTTGGTATCCAGAAATTAAAAAACACATCGAAAAATTATTTGCAGAGAACATTTCTACTCCAATTAGCGATATGAATAGAGAACAAGCTTTACTTCCCTCATCAGCAAAAATTTTTAAAAATCACTATGGTACCGCTTCGGGAATGTGGTTTTCAGCTAAAAATATTGAGGTTATCGCTTTACCGGGTGTACCATATGAAATGAAATCTTTGATGGAAAAGTCAATTATACCTGAGTTAAAGAATATATTTGATAGACCCTATATTTACAACAAAACTCTTGTGACCTATGGATTAGGTGAAAGTGCGATTGCTTCAAGGATTTCAGGTTGGGAAAGTAAACTTCCCAACTCTATTAAATTAGCATATCTGCCTAGTTTAGGAAAAGTTAGATTAAGACTTTCATCAATTGGATATATTGAAAAGGATGTTAAAAAAGAAGTTGATGATCAATTAATAGTTTTAAAACTTCTAATTAGTGATATTTATATTGGAGATGAGGAAGATGGACCAATAGAACTTTTAATTGGAAAAATTCTTGAGCGTAAAGATAAAACTTTATCAGTAGCTGAAAGTTGCACAGGAGGTAAAATATCCTCTATTATTACTGCTAATCCGGGAGCATCAAATTATTATAACGGTGGTTTAGTAACTTATGTAAATGATTCAAAAGTTTCATTGCTAAATGTTTCAAATAAATTAATTCAAGAAAAGGGTGTTGTTAGTTCAAGTGTTGCTGAAGCCATGGCAATAGGAGTCACTAAACATTTTAAATCTGATTATGGTATTGCAACAACGGGTAATGCAGGACCTACTCTTGGAGATAAAAACTCAAAAATCGGTCAAGTGTTTATTGCAATCTCGGGACCAAATGGAGTTTTTAGTAAAGAATATATGATGGGAAATCATAGAGATAGAGTAATCAATAAGTCTATAAATAAAGCGTTTGAGATGTTCTTCAGGTTAATTAGTAGTGATTAATTATAAATTTAAAATAGTTTTGTAACTACATAAAAAAATGTAAATTTGCATCCTAAAATATTTCTATAAAGTATATTGTTATGGCAAGAGTTTGTGAAGTTACTGGAAAAAGAGTCATGTTTGGGAATAATCGCTCTAAAGCCATGAATAAAACTAGAAGGCGTTTTGAAATTAATCTAGTAAAAAAAAGGTTTTTTATTCCTGAGGAAGATAAATGGGTTACTTTAAAATTAAAGGCATCTGTCTTAAAAACTATTAATAAAAAAGGTATTTCTTCTGTTTTAAAAGAAGCTAAAGAAAAAGGTTTTTTAAAATAAAGTAAAATGGCAAAAAAAGGTAATAGAGTACAGGTTATTCTTGAATGTACCGAGCATAAATCTTCTGGAAAACCAGGAACATCTCGCTATATAACTACTAAAAATAAAAAAAATTCACCTGACCGTCTTGAAATAAAAAAATTCAATCCTATTTTGAAAAAAATGACAGTACATAAAGAAATTAAATAGTTATGGCAAAAAAATCAGTTGCAACCCTACAAACAGGATCCAAAAGACTTACTAAAGCTATTAAAATGGTTAAGAAAGAAGGATCAAAATCTTACAGTTTTGTTGAAACAATTATTGATCCTAAACATGTCAAGGATTGGATTGCAGATAAGCCTATTAAACAAGAAGTTATTCCTGTAAAATCTACTAATCAGGAACCAGTAAATAGTATACCTCAGACTGAAGAATCATCAACATCTCAAGAAAAAAAGTTAACTGAAAAACAAATTGATGAAAATGTAGATAATCAAAATTAATCAATTTACACCTTTGAAAATCTTTTAAAAAAGCTACTTTTATAGTAGCTTTTTTATTTACACAATAATGAATATTTTCAAATCAATCACTAGTTTATTTAAAGATAAAAAGAAAAAAAAATCTATCTTAAATAAACAGCTAGATAATGATTCTGATGATATTGATAAATCAGAGAAAAAAGTTCCATCTGATAAAAAGCTTAATCCTCAACAAAAGCATAATCTTAAAAAAGAATCTGATCTTAAACAAGAGCCTGAATTTGGTCAAATTCATGAAATTGAAGATCAACTAGACTCTGAGTATAATACAGAACCTGAAAAAGAGCCGGAATTAGGAACAATTAAAGGTAAAGATCAATTAGATAATTTAAATCAACCTAAAAGTCTTGACAAAGGTTTAGAAAAAACTAAACAATCATTTTTCTCAAAACTAAGCAAGGCTATAGTCGGTAAAAGCAAGGTAGATGTTGATGTATTAGATGATCTAGAGGAAGTGCTCATAACATCTGACGTTGGTGTAGAAACTACTTTAAAAATAATTCAAAATATTGAAAAAAGAGTTTCCAGAGATAAGTTTTTGGGAACAAACGAACTAAATAAAATCTTGAAAGAAGAAATAGAAGGAATCCTTTTGAAACAACATTCTGATTCTAATTTTAATATATTATCTGATCACAAACCACATGTAATTATGGTTGTTGGAGTTAATGGGGTGGGAAAAACAACAACAATTGGAAAACTTGCTCATAAATATAAGTCTATTGGTAAAAAAGTTATGCTTGGAGCCTCTGACACATTTAGAGCTGGAGCAATTGATCAGCTAGAAGTTTGGGCAAAAAGAGCAGAAGTAAATTTAGTTAAACAAAATATGGGTAGTGACCCAGCATCAGTAGCATTTGACACTTTAAATTCAGCTAAAGCTCAAAACTATGATGTTGTCATCATAGATACGGCAGGAAGATTACACAACAAAGTAAATTTAATGAACGAGCTTTCCAAGATAAAAAGAGTAATGGATAAAGTCATTTCCTCCTCACCTCATGAAGTCATTCTCGTAATAGATGGATCTACAGGGCAAAATGCTTTCGAGCAAGCCAAGCAGTTTTCATCAGCTACAATAGTTACTTCTTTAGCCGTGACTAAATTAGACGGTACTGCTAAAGGTGGAGTTGTCTTAGGAATTTCAGACCAATTTAAAATACCAGTTAAGTATATAGGCATTGGTGAGGGGATTGAAGATTTAAATTTATTTAATCCAAAATCTTTTATAGATTCATTTTTCAAATAGATTAAATTTCTTTTTAAACCAATTAAGTCTAATAAGATTGAAAAAAAATATCTTTGTAAAAATTATTTAGAATGAAAGTTCACCAAATTCCATTTGACAAAACAAACATTTATTCTGAATTAATTACAGATTATTTAAATGAAAGAAAAGATCTAGTTTCATCTGTTTCATCTTTTCCAAATATTCAATCATTAAAAAACTTATCAAACTTCAAGTCTAATCAATTTTCTCAAAAGAATAGAGATAATTTAATAAAGCATTTTAAAGAACAATATTTTGATATAAATATGTCAAAGAATGTCAAAAAAAATATTGAATTATTATCAAAAGATAATACTGTAACAATAACCACAGGTCACCAGTTAAGTCTAATGACTGGTCCACTTTATTTTATTTATAAGATTGTAAGTGTTATTAAACTATCAACTTTACTTAACAAAAAAAATAAAAAAAATAATCATGTTCCAGTATTTTGGATGGCTACTGAAGATCATGATTTTGAAGAAATAAAAAGCTTTCATTTTAATAATAAATATATAATTTGGGATCAACCTAAAAGTGGAGCTGTTGGGGAAATTAGTTTAGAGAATCTTGAATGTTTAAAATTATTTATTGAAGATGAATTAGGAGTTTCTAAAGCTTCCAATTTTATTAAACATACAATTGAGGAAACATATCTATCAAAAAAAAATCTTTCAGATGCTACTTTTCATCTTGTAAATATTCTTTTTTCGGAATATGGTCTTTTAGTTTTAGATGCTAATTCAATAAAGTTAAAGAAATCTATGATTCCTTTTTTTGAAAAGGAATTGCAAAATCATGAATGTAAAAAACAGGTTGATTTACAGACAGAAAACTTAAAGGGTATATATGGAAAGAAATTTAAACCTCAAGTAAATCCTCGAGAAATAAATCTTTTTTACATTTCAAATGGAAATAGAAGTAGAATACTAAAATCTAAAAAAGGATATGAATTGAGTGATTCTGATAAGACATTTACAAAAGACTCAATTCTAAAAGAATTACGTAAATATCCTGATCGATTTTCTCCAAATGTTTTAATGCGTCCACTTTATCAAGAAGTAATCCTACCTAACATAGCTTATATTGGTGGAGCAGGAGAAATTTCATATTGGCTTCAACTAAAAGGTTTCTTTGAAAGTCAAAATATCACTTTTCCTGCATTAATTGTGAGAAATTCAGCACTTTTGATTTCTTCTAAGATTTCTAAGAAAATGAATAAATACAATATTAATCATATTGAATTGTTCAATGATAAAAATTCTTTTATAAAAAAGAAAATAAGTGAAATATCAAATATTAATATTGATTTACAATTTTTGAAGGATAAGCTTGAATCACAATTTAAATATTTAGAAAAAATTGCCAAGAAAACTGATTCTACTTTCGAGGGAGCCGTAAAAGCTCAAAAATCTAAACAATTTAAAGGCATAGATAAACTTGAAAAAAGACTTTTAAAAGCTCAAAAGAGAAAATATGTTGGACACCTCGAACAAATGGAATTAATTTATGATAACTTATTTCCTGAAAATATACTTCAAGAACGAAAAAAAAATTTTTTTGATTTGTATATGAAATTTGGTTATAATTTTATTCCAGATTTAATTAAAAATTTTAATCCACTAAATAAAGAGTTTACTGTTTTTAAATTCTAATAAGTAAAAAAATACTATAATTTTAAATTTACGGCCTGATAATTAATTGTATTTTTGTCTATGCAAAATAAAGTATTAATAGTCGATTTTGGCTCTCAATATACTCAATTAATAGCGAGAAGAGTTAGGGAGCTATACATATATTGTGAAATATTTCCATACAATAATTTACCTAAACATTTTAGCTCATATAAGGCAGTAATCTTGTCAGGTTCTCCATTCTCGGTTAGAGTTAATAATCCACCTCATATTGATCTTTCACTCATAAAAGGTAAAATACCTCTATTAGGAATATGTTATGGAGCTCAATATTTAGCCCATTTTTACGGAGGTGAAGTCAGTCCTTCAAATATTAGAGAATATGGAAGAGCCGACTTAATTTCTAAAGAAAAAAAATCTCTTTTCCTTAAAGATATTCCTCAATATAGTCAGGTATGGATGAGTCATAGTGATACAATTAAATTGCTTCCTAGAAAAGCGAAACTTATTGCAAGTACATCTGATGTTCAAAATGCTGCCTTTGAAATTGAAGATGAAAATACATATGGTATTCAGTTTCATCCAGAAGTATATCATTCTAATGATGGATCAAAAATATTAGAGAATTTCCTGGTTAAAATTTCAAAAATTGATCAAGATTGGACCCCTGATTCCTTTGTTGACATAACAATTAAAAAAATTAAAGATCAAATAGGTAAAGAAAAAGTTATTCTTGGGTTATCAGGTGGCGTAGACTCCTCTGTAGCTGCAGTTTTATTGGATAGAGCAATAGGAGATCAATTAACATGTGTTTTTGTAAATAATGGTCTTTTAAGAAAAAATGAGTTTGATTCTGTATTAAATCAGTACAAGGGTATGGGATTAAACGTAAAAGGAATTAATTCTTCAAATTTATTTTTAAAAAACTTAAGAGGAGAATCAGATCCTGAAAGTAAGCGTAAAATTATTGGTAATACTTTTATTGATGTTTTTGATTTGGAAGCAAAAAAAATTAAGGGTGCTAAATGGCTAGCTCAGGGAACAATATATCCTGATGTAATTGAATCAGTTTCTGTCAAAGGTCCTTCAGCAACAATAAAGTCTCATCATAATGTTGGTGGTTTGCCGGATTTTATGAAATTAAAAATTATTGAACCCCTTAGAATGCTTTTTAAAGATGAAGTTAGAAGGGTAGGAAATAGTTTAAATATTACACCTTCAATACTTGGAAGACATCCTTTTCCAGGGCCTGGTTTGGCTATTAGGATTTTGGGTGAAATTACACAAGAAAAGGTTAGTATTCTTCAAGAAGTTGATTCAATTTACATAGACGGATTAAAAGAATGGAATTTATATGATAATATTTGGCAAGCCGGGGCAATTCTTCTTCCAGTTAATAGTGTAGGAGTGATGGGAGATGAGAGAACATATGAGAAATGTGTTGCATTAAGAGCGGTGGAGTCCACAGATGGAATGACAGCTGACTGGGTTGACTTACCTTATGAGTTTCTGCAAAAGGTTTCAAATGAAATAATAAATAAGGTTCCAGGTATAAACAGGGTGGTTTATGATATAAGCTCCAAGCCTCCAGCAACAATTGAATGGGAATAATATTTTAATTATGAATTTCAAACAAAAATTTAGCTTGGTAATTGTAATTTTTTTCACATTATTTAGTGTTGCTCAAGATGATATGATTCCTGAAAAATTTATCATCCACAAAGTTCAAAAGGGTGAAAATTTATATATGCTCACAAAAAAATATGAAATAAGTATTGATCAAATCCAAAATTACAATCCACAACTTATAAAAAGAGGTCTAAAAAAGAGAATGCAGTTAAGAATTCCTGTTTACTCCTTAGTCAAAGAAAAAAATAAAGATCTTGATAATACTATTAAATATTTGGTAAAACCAAAAGACACAAAATGGAGAATAGCTTATACTTACGGAATCTCTGTGGATGAATTAGAAAAATTAAATCCATCAATAAAGAACGAGTTGAAATATGATCAGGAGATTATTTTGCCAAATCAAAATGACAAGCAAAAAAATAAAATTGATTCAGATTTTTACTATTACAAGATAAAACCAAAAGAAGGTTATTATAGAATTAAAGTTAAGACTGGAATTAATAAAACAATAATAGACTCACTAAATCCATCAATATTAGAAGGTGGGCTTCGTGCTGGAATGGTCCTAAAACTTCCAATGCTTATATCTCAACAGCTTAATTTAGATGATGGTCTTTTAACAGAAAAAATAAATCTTGAAGATTCAATTTTTATAAAAAATCAAATTAAAATCGTTTATTTTCTTCCTTTTAAATCATCATCAATTGAATTTGATTCACTTAATAAAATCGAACGCTATTTAAAAAGAAGAACCCTCACTTCAATTGCTTTAGATTTTTATTCTGGTTCAATTTTAGCAATGGAAAAAGCAAAAGATCTTGGAATTAAAATTGATGTAAAAGTATTTGATACTCAAAATAAAATTAATGAAATACAAAATCAAATTAATAATCTAAATAATGATGATATTGATGTTATTATTGGACCAATGTTACCAAAAAACTTTAACTACCTTACTTCAATTAAAAAATTAGAGAATATCCCAAAGGTTAACCCATTATCATCAAATCCAGTTAAAATGAGAAAAGGAGTATATCAGAGTATAACTCCAAAATCATTTATACAAGATAAAATGAAAAAGTATTTAAAAAAATCAATTAATGAAAATGATAATATAATAATTGTCTCAGATTCAATTAACAGAAAAACCGAAAAAGACCTATTATCTTTATTTCCAAATTCAATTAAGCTGAGGCCTGAATTTGGAGATTTTCTACTACCTGAACTAGTAGATTCTTTAATTGTTGACACTCTTCCAAATAAAATTATTTTAGAAACAGACAAATTTTCTTTAATTTCTAGTGCTAGCTCACAAATACGTTCACAGCTTAGTGATGAAAAAAAAATAAAATTATATACTACTTATCATGGTTCATCTTATGAAGATATAAATCTGTCAAATTCACTATTTAGCGATTTAGATTTTACATATATGTCTGATTATTTCCCTAGAAATTCAGATTATCCTGACTTTATAGATAAATTTATTAATCGTTTTGGAATGCCACCCAATAAGACAGCTGTCAAAGGTTTTGACCTTGTATATGATTTGATTTTAAGAATAACAACTCAGGGAGATTTATTTTCTAGTATAAAAATTGGGGAAACTGAGTATCTAAATTATAAGTTTAATTATGTGCCAGTCAATCAAGATGCATATATAAATAATGCATTCTTTCTACTAAAACATCATATTTATGATGTTATTGAAATAAATAAATAATAAGATTTAATTTACAAGCTCATTGAGATTTTGTAAATTTGAGCCCGGTAAATAAAGATTTAGACATTATGTCACAAACAAAATATATTTTCGTTACCGGAGGAGTCACTTCTTCACTTGGAAAAGGAATTATTGCAGCATCATTAGCTAAATTACTTCAATCTCAAAATTTTAGAGTTACAATTCAGAAGTTTGACCCATATCTAAACGTAGATCCTGGCACCCTAAACCCCTATGAGCATGGAGAATGCTATGTTACTGATGATGGTGCTGAAACAGATTTAGATTTAGGTCATTACGAACGTTTTCTTAACGTTAAAACTTCTCAAGCTAATAATGTTACTACAGGACGAATATATCAAAGTGTAATTCAAAAGGAACGAAAAGGAGAGTTTTTAGGAAAAACTGTTCAAGTTGTTCCTCATATTACAAATGAAATTAAAGAAAGAATATTATTGCTTGGAAATACTGAGGATTACGATATTATTATAACTGAAATAGGTGGGACGGTTGGGGATATTGAATCTCTTCCATATATTGAAGCTGTTAGACAATTAATTTATGAACAAGGGGAAAATAACGCAATTACTATTCATTTAACTCTAATTCCATATTTATCTGCAGCTGGAGAATTAAAAACAAAACCTACTCAACACTCTGTCAAAACATTGATGGAAAGTGGAATTAAAGCCGATATTTTAGTTTGTAGAACAGAACATGAATTATCAGATGATTTAAGAAAAAAATTAGCCTTGTTTTGTAATGTCAAATTCGAAGCAGTTATTCAATCTATTGATGTTGATACAATTTATGATGTACCCTTAAAAATGCAAGATGAAGGTTTAGATAAAGTTGTAATTGAAAGATTAGAATTATCACCTAAACAGAAAGCTAATCTTAAACAATGGAATGATTTTTTAACAAAATATAAAAATCCTAAAAGTAAAGTTAGAATAGGTTTGGTAGGAAAATATGTAGAACTTCAAGACTCGTATAAATCAATAATTGAGTCATTTATTCATGCAGGTGCTACAAATGAAGTTGAAGTTGAAGTTGTTTCAATTCATTCTGAATTTATTTTAGAGGATAAAAACATGAATACATTTAAAGATCTTGATGGAGTTCTTGTGGCACCAGGATTTGGCGAAAGAGGAATAGAAGGTAAAATTAAAGCAGTTGAATATGTTAGAGTAAATAAAATTCCATTTTTTGGTATCTGCTTAGGAATGCAAATGGCTGTAATAGAATATTCTAGAAATATTCTAGGCCTAAAAGATGCAAATTCAACTGAAATGACATCCAATACAAGTAATCCTGTAATTGACTTAATGGAAACTCAAAAAAAAATTAAAAATAAAGGAGGAACTATGAGGCTTGGCTCATGGGAATGCTTATTAACTTCAGATAGTCTAGTCAGAAATATTTATAAAAAAACTAGTATAAATGAACGACACCGTCATCGCTATGAGTTTAACGATAAATATAATAGTATTATGTTTTCAAAAACTTTTAAAGCTAGTGGAATTAACCCTCAAACAGGTTTAATCGAAATAGTTGAAAATCAAGATCATCCCTGGTTTGTTGGAGTTCAGTTTCATCCTGAGTATAAAAGCACAGTGTCTGAACCTCACCCGTTGTTTGTTTCTTTTGTTGCAGCAGCATTAAAATATTCTAATACAAAATAATAAAATGGAAGAAGAAAAATTTGATCCATATAAATTTATAGGCGTTATATTGATTGCAATGATTTTAACTTGGATGCTTTTTCGAAATGAAAGTGTAACCACTCAAAATATTCAATCTATTGAATCTAGTACAAATAAATCTTTAGAAACAGAATTTACTTCTAATGACAAAGATTCTCAAAGACCAAAATTTATTGGTTCAGCTACCTACCAGGAGAACAATGTAAGCGAAACTTATGGTGCTTTTTCTTCTTGGTTAGAAGTTAAAAAAGTAGAGGAATTAAACTTAGAAAACAAAAATTTAAAAATTATAGTCTCTTCTAAAGGTGCCAACCTTAGTCTTGTAAACTTGAAACAATTTTCTAATCATATTGATCAACCATTAAATCTTATTTCAGAAAATAATCATTTAATTAATACAGTTATTAAAACTAGACTTGGCTTATTAATAGAAACAAAGAATATTTATTTTAATTCATCTAAAACAGAAAATAATGATAAAAGTCAATCACTAATCTTGAGGGCAAATATTTCTAAAAATCAATTTTTAGAATTTAAATATACACTACCGAATGAGGGTTATAAATTTGATTTTGAAATTAGATCAGAGGGTTTAGAAGATATTTTGTCTTCTGATAATATTATTTTTGAATGGGAAACAGATTTATTTAGAAACTCAAAAAGTATTGATTATGAAAGTAGATATACTCAGCTTACATATGCTTATGAAGAAGATAAAGTAGATAATTTGTCTCTGTCTGGAGAAGACGATGATATTGAAAAAGACATTAGATGGATATCGTACAGACAGCATTTCTTTAGTTCTATTTTAATACCTGAGAAGATAATTGATGAAGTTTCATTTAAATCAACTGATTTAACCATAGATGATAAATTAGATAGTAGATTTACCAAAAAACTTTACAGTGCTTTTAATTTAGGTAGGCAAAATGGAAATATTCTATCTAAAATGAATTTTTATTTTGGCCCAACAGATTATCAAATTTTAAAATCTTATGGAGATTCACTTGAAACATCAGTTCCCCTGGGATGGGGAATATTTGGATGGATAAATAGATTTATCTTTCTTCCACTTTTTGGATGGTTAGCTACTTTTTTACCTTATGGGATTGCAATTATAGTTTTGACTATAATCGTTAGATTAGTCATGTCTCCAGTTGTTTATAAGTCTTATGTTTCTCAAATAAAAATGAAAACTTTAAAGCCAGAGATTGAAGAACTTACAAAAAAGTATAAGAATGACGCTGTTAAAAAGCAACAGGAAACTATGAGTTTATATAGTAAGGCTGGTGTAAATCCAATGTCTGGTTGTATTCCTGCATTAATACAACTTCCCATTTTCTATGCATTATTTTCATTTTTCCCCGTAGCTTTTGAACTTCGTCAAAAAAGTTTTCTCTGGGCTGAAGACCTGTCTTCTTATGATTCAATTTTTGAACTTCCCTTTTCTATTCCTTTTTATGGCGATCACATAAGTCTTTTTCCAATTTTAGCCTCAGCTGCAATATTTGTTTATACATTAATGACTACAGGACAGCAGACAATGCCTCAGCAAGAAGGAATGCCAAACATGAAATTTATTATCTATATGATGCCCTTAATGATGTTATTGTTTTTTAATAATTATGCTAGTGGTTTAAGTTTATACTATTTTATATCTAATACACTTACAATTTTATTAATGTTAGTTATTAAAAACTTTATAATTAAAGAAGATAAAATCAGAGCTCAAATAGCTGAAAACAAGAAAAAACCACAAAAAGCTGGTGGTTTTTCTCAAAGACTTCAGAAAGCTATGGAAGCAGCTGAAGCTCAAAAGAAATTAAATCAGAAAAGAAGGAAATAGTTGAAATACTAATTTCAAACTTTTAAAGCTTAATTGTACCTTTGATTTATGAAAAATAAAAGGGTGATAGTTGGTTTATCAGGAGGGGTAGATTCAAGTGTTGCAGCACACTTGCTACAAAAGAAAGGATATGAAGTTATCGGACTTTTTATGAAAAACTGGCATAATGAGGATGTAACAATATCTAATGAATGTCCATGGTTAGAGGATAGCTATGATGCCGTATTGGTTTCTCAAAAATTAAATATTCCCTTTCAAACAATTGACTTAAGTAGAGAATACAAGAAAAGAATTGTAGATTATATGTTTGAAGAATATTCAAATGGTAGAACCCCCAATCCTGATATTTTATGTAATAGAGAAATTAAATTTGATTTATTCTTAGAAATTGCTTTATCTCT
>Ga0208130_1000012_pt1 | contig 110407 bp, 100 predicted proteins | sample ETNtaG_31_FD_185771 | JGI IMG/M metagenome (GOLD analysis project Ga0208130, IMG submission 185771) | Marine microbial and viral communities from oxygen minimum zone, Eastern Pacific Ocean - ETNP201310SV78 (SPAdes) (version 2) | ecosystem: Environmental > Aquatic > Marine > Oceanic ... | reverse complement strand
GAAGCCCTGTCGAGGGGGGCTGCTGAGACGGTTTTTGTGGATAGCGATGCGGTAGCGTGCCAGGCGATTAGTCAGAATTTGGATACTTTGGGGCTACAAGGTGAGGTGATTCATGGGGATGCACTTCAGCGGCTCGAATTTCTTGACGTTGATGTGATTTTGGCGGATCCTCCCTACGGCTATGAAGGTTGGATCGAGCTTCTCGAACGCGCGGGCCAAGCTTTAGTGGTTGCCGAGAGCGACGAACCACTTGGCCCGTTTACTGGTTGGGAACTCTTGCGGAGTCGAACCTATGGAAAGTCTGTTGTGACGATTATGAGTCCCAGCGAACTAAATATGTCTTGAATTGTGTGAATTTGAAGATTGACAGTGGAGGATTCCGCTCAGGGTCGGTACCGTTTGACCTAGTACGAAGTGCTAGGCGAGGAGACTCTTGTGGTCAAGGTTCTGTACCCAGGCTCGTTTGATCCTGTCCACAACGGCCATATGGAGGTTTGCGCGACGGCTAGTCGCCTTTTTGACCACGTAGTGGTGGCGGCAATGAGGAATCCCCAGAAGTCATCTCCGTTCTTTACTGATGACGAGCGCTCGGAGATGTTAACGGAAGCCTGCCAGCATCTATCTAATGTTGAAGTCGTTCAGTTCGGTGAGTTAGTAGTTGACTTAGCAACCCGCTTAGAAGTTGATTTTATTCTTAAGGGGCTGAGAGGTTCAGCAGACTTTGAGTCCGAACTTCAGATGGCCCAAATGAATAAATCTGTGGGCGGAGTTGAAACCCTATTTTTGCCGTCTGCGAGCGAGAATGCGTTTATTGCATCAAAATACATTCGAGACATCACGCGATTTGGAACCGACTGTTCGCATCTTGTGCCGGAATCAGTTGCGAAGCGACTTCGAGAAAAGATGCCTAAGTGACGGAAACTGCACCGTTGAGCGGCCCTGGCGTCGAGGCCTTGGTGCAGCGCGTTATTGACGTAATTAATGCTGCTAGGCCGATGCCTCTCTCTACCTCTGTCATGGTTAGTCGCGATGAGATCATCGAGTTACTAGAAGCCGCGTTGAGTGAATTGCCAGAGGAAGTTCGAGAGGCACGGTGGCTATTAAAGGAACGTGAGGAACTCCTTTCGAAGGCACGTGTTGATGCTGGGCTAGTAATTGAGGAGGCACGAACCCGAGTTGCCCAAATGGTTCAAAGGACAGAAGTAGTCCGGTCAGCTGAACGAAAGGCGCGACAAATGGTTGAGCAAGCTGAATCGCAAGCCCGCAGAAGACAGCACGAAGTAGACGACTATTGTGACCAACGACTCGAGCAGTTTGCTAGTGCTTTAGAGAAAGTCCAACACGCAGTAGCTAACGCCCGGACGAAATTGCAGCCGAGCATGCCAGTCGCAGAAGCGGTTAAATCGGAACCGGAAACAGAGCCAAGTCCAAATCCTGCAGTTTTTGATCAGGACGAAATTTGAGAGATTTAGTTTGCATTCTGAGTTGAGATTCCCGCTGGAGAGGCTGCAGCGATCTGACCCTGCTAGGAGCTGGAACGTTGAAGTGCAGGTCGCTCTATTGCAAGATTTAGATTCTCCTCTGAAAGTTGGAGATGTCGCGCTTTCCGCTGCAGAGGTTGCTTTGGTCGACCTTGTATTCGACCAAGTGCATGGAGGGGTTACCGTAAATGGAAAGATTTCAGTTGTCTGGCAGGCTGAATGTTCGCGCTGCTTGCGTGAAGTTGATGGCTTAGCGGTAGCCGAAATTGAAGAGTTGTTCGAAGAAAATCCCCAAGAAGGTGAGTCGTACCCACTTGGGGAGGAGTTCATTGATTTGGAGCTGATGGTTAGGGAGGCGATTTTGCTTGAGTTGCCCGTCGGCGTTATTCGGTGTTCCGCTACTGAAGAATGTTTGGAGTCCGCCTCGCCCTACATGAGTTCTGGGGAAGAATTAGGTGGCAGTTCAGATAAGAGCGCAATCAAGGATCCGCGCTGGGCGGCCCTTGATGATCTTAAGTTCGAGGACGATTAGAAAAGATAGAACGCTAATTCTCGGGATGATCCATAGGGGGACAGTAGGAGGTCCATTTCTCTTCAGGTAGCCTCTTGTATCTGCGTCGTCAATTCTGACGCATCTGAAACCGATCATATGTGCCGCGAATGGCTCCGGTCTATGGCACTACATCGGCTTGTATCCGTAAGCTTGTCTAACAGCGCTAAGCACACTCCCTGAGGTCGACGATGGCTGTCCCAAAGAAAAAGACTTCCAAGTCAAAAACACGTAGCCGTCGAGCCGCAGCATGGAAGCTTCGGCCCTCCTCGCGTAGCTCTTGCCCACGTTGTGGCGCAGCAAAATTGCCGCACAGAGTTTGTGGTAACTGCGGATGGTACGCCGGCCGTCAAGCTGTCGAAGTTAACTAGCGGAACAACGAGATCTCGGTGAAACCGATTGTTCTCGATGCTATGGGTGGCGATAATGCCCCCTCTGTGGTTGTTGAAGGAGCCCGCGAGGCGCTTAATTGTGGCATCTCAGTTGAACTAGTCGGTGATCCGAATCGGATTCCAGACACTGATGGGATAAGAGTTCGTCCGGCGCTGGAAGTAATAGAGATGGACGACGAGCCTGGTCGAGCAGTACGAACCAAAAAAGATTCGTCGATAGTAAGAGCTGCTGAATGCGTTAGAGATGGGCAAGCGTCAGCCATGGTTAGTGCAGGAAATACTGGAGCTGTAGCTGCCGCAGCCTTATTGCGAATGAAACGGCTTAGTGGCGTTAACCGCCCCGCTATTGCAACAACAATCCCGGTTCCGGGCAGAACCCCAAAAATCTTGCTTGACTCAGGTGCGATGGCTGATTGTCAACCTGATTGGTTGCATCAGTTCGCGCGTATGGGTTCGGTTTTTGCTGAGGTGCGATATGAGGTCAGTTCACCTCGTATTGGGTTGGTCTCGATCGGCGAGGAACCTGAAAAAGGTAATCAACTGGTTAAAGAAACTCACCACCTTTTGGCAGACGATTCAACGATCAATTTCGTCGGAAACGTCGAGGGCCGCGATGTGTTGGGCGACGATGTCGATGTCCTCGTAGCTGATGGCTTCACGGGAAATGTCATTCTTAAGACTCTGGAAGGAACAGTTAAGTTTCTCGTTGATGAAATCATTAAAGCGCTGACTACTGATGATGCGGCCGAGGTGGGAGCTCAAGCATTGGGTTATTTGGCGCCCATAGCGGGTGAACTGAATCCGGAGGCGGTTGGCGGAGCAATGTTGCTGGGTGTAAATGGTGTAACGATTATCAGTCACGGGTCAGCTGGCCCGACCGCAATTCTTAACGCTTGCAAAGTTGCCCAAGAAATGGTTGAGCGTGATTTAGTAGGCGAACTAGCAGCAGCGGTAAGTTTGTAAAGCAACACGAAAAAGTACACAAAGTGGTGCTCGGTGCAAAAATACTACCGAGAGTGGTAAATTGCGTTATCTGCTAGGGTGGTCTGACGGAAACGAGTTGCGTAGGAGTGCCCCTTGCCCGCCGAAACCCATGTCGAACAGAGTCCGCCCGATCGTGATGGGGTTTTCAGTATTATCCGCGATCAGCTATCAGACATACTTGAGATAGATCCTGGCCGGATTGCTGAATCGTCATCCTTCGTGGAAGACCTTGAAGCCGACTCGCTCGCGCTCATCGAGTTAGTTGAAGGTTTAGAAGAAGAACTATCTGAGCGAACAGTCGGATTTCGAATCGAAGATGAGGATTTAGAAGATTTAAAGACAGTGCGTGATGCTATTGACTACGTGATGGGGCGCATTGGCTGAAACTTTGAGGTCACAAGACCAGCTCCTTGAACTAGTCAAGCGAATCAACTACTCCTTTAGCGATGACAGCCTTCTATTGTTGGCCATGTCGCATAGAAGTTGGTGCGCTGAACAAAACAACCCGCCCTCAAACGAGCGTCTAGAACTTCTGGGAGATGCAGTTTTGGGGCACTGTATAACCGATCACCTGTTTCGCACGCATCCCGAATGGACCGAGGGTGAACTCGCTCAAGCAAGGTCGGCAGTTGTAAATGCTGCGAGCCTGGCTGCAGCTGCTAAACGTTACCGATTGGGTCATGCTTTGCTATTAGGGGTAGGCGAGGAACGCTCTGGAGGCCGAGAAAAAGCTTCGCTTTTAGGCGACGCCTTTGAAGCCCTTCTTGGCGCGATGTATCTCGACGGGGGGCTTGAAACAACGCAGTGTTTTATCCTTGAGGCGTTGCAGGACCGGATAGACGAAGTCTCGGTGAACCCGGGAATTGGGGATGCGAAAACTCGTTTACAAGAATTTGTGGTTCGGGTATATGACGACCCTCCAAACTATGCGGTATTGGAGAGCGGACCTGATCACGACAAACGTTTTCATGCCACAGTTGCCTTTGGAGGTTCGATTCGCGGAGAAGGCCACGGAACTTCTAAAAAGCAAGCCGAACAGGCTGCTGCCGAGGCTGCATGGACCGAAGTTCAAATAGCTGAAGAGATCAACAAAACCACCAACCAAGGGAAATCTAAAAATGTTAGAACTGCCTGAGCTGGAAACTGTTCGCCGCGATTTAGATCGGGACATCGGTGGATTAAAAATCAAAGAAATAGACGTGATCGGAGCCAAGCGCTTAATCCCGGGCCAAGTGAACAAAACGGGTCTGACTAACGCATTGTCAGGTCGCAAAGTTTCCTCCGTGACACGTGTTGGAAGGTTGCTGTGTCTGCAGGTTGGTAACGGGCAGTCATTGGTTCTCAACTTGGGTCCTGGAGGGTTTTTGCAAAGAGTGGCGAACAAAGATGATCAGGAACCAGACACTCAGCTCATTATCGGATTCACGCAGAAGGGTCAGTTGCGACTAGTCGACAGCGACAAAGGTGCAACGGTGACGCTGGTTGACAATGAAGAGATAGAGCAAATTTTTCCAGAACTAAGCGAACTTGGCTTCGACCCAGTAGATGAGCCGATTTCGTGGACTGACTTCGGAGGTCGATTGTTGGAACGCGACACCAAATTACGTCCGCTCCTAATGGATCAATCTTTTATCGTCGGGTTAGGCCCTATGTATAGTGACGAAATTCTTCATGCAGCCTTGCTTCGTCACGACAGAATAGCGAATCAACTTATTACCCAGGAGATTCGGAGGTTGTACAGAGCGATTGTGGAGACAATTCATAATGCCGTTAAACATCGTGGTGTGAGCCTTGATGGGCGACGCGACGTCTTTGGTGAACCTGGAGGGTATGACGAGTACCTAGAGGTATATGGCAGAGGTGGGGAGCGAAGCAGAAATGGGCGTGGAGATGTCCTTACGGCGAGAGTTGGCGGGACCACCCACTACTACTGTGACTACCAGGTATAGAAGTTAAATTTTCGGTTCAAATCAAATACCTACCTAGGGGTCAACCAATCATCGCCAACTAGAGGGCATGATGTCGGAGTGCCGCTTATGTTGGTGGCGCCATGTCATTCTCCGGGTAGGTCAATACTAGTGTTCCTAAAGTCACTCACTATGAAGGGCTTCAAGTCCTTCGCCGATTCAACAGTGCTGGAATTCGAGCCGGGAGTGACGGTGGTCGTTGGTCCGAACGGCAGTGGTAAGTCCAATGTTGTCGATGCTGTTGCATGGGTGCTTGGAGCCCAAGGGCCAAGCACGGTGCGTTCTGGGAAAATGGAAGATGTCGTCTTCGCTGGCACTCCAGATCGCCCTGCATTGGGTCGTGCCGAAGTGAGTTTGGTAATAGATAACAGTTCGGGATCTTTGCCGGTTGAGTTCACAGAAGTCACTGTTACTAGAACGCTCTATCGTTCCGGTGACTCTGAGTACTCGCTAAACGGCGTGCCGTGTCGTCTACTCGATATCCAAGAATTACTCAGTGATGCCGGAGTCGGGCGGCAGCAGCACGTGATTGTGGCTCAAGGGCAGATAGACCAAGTTCTGAATTCAAGACCGGAAGACCGGCGAACGATAGTTGAGGAAGCGGCCGGAATTCTCAAATACCGTCGACGAAAAGAACGAGCAGAACGACGTCTTGCCGCCACGGAAGCCAATATGACGAGGCTTCAAGATTTACAAAGAGAAGTGCGACGCCAGTTGCGTCCACTCGAAAAACAAGCTGACGCGGCGAAGAGGCATGGGGCGGTAGCCGAAGAACTGAGGGCAATTCGGTTGCACTTGACGGGCAAAGAAATCGAGAGTCTCGAGGCGGCCCGAGCTACTGCTCAGGAGGAGATCCAAGAAGCAAATGCAGCACAAACCAATTTGCGCGGCGAGATAGGCCAACTCGATATTGAAATAAGCGCCTCAGAAGCGCAGCTGGCCTCGGCTGGTAACCATGGGATGGATTTGTTGCCGAGAGTTGAGTCTCTCCGTGAAAGGTGTAGAGGGTTGATAGCCCTCGTGGATGAGCGTTCTAGGACTACGGAAGGAGACCGTGGCTCCCTTCTGGCGACAGATGTGGCGCTGACCCTTGAAGCTGAGTCATTGAGGTTGTCGGAAGAACTTCTCGATATCGCAAGTCGAGAAGAGATCATTACAGGGCAACTGGCCGAGCTTGCAGAGGTTGAGGTAGAGCTGACTAGCGAAGCTGACTCCTTGGCTATGGACGCTCCGCTTGTGGGTTTTGATGCAGCGAAAAGGGCGGCTGAGGTTAAAGGTGAGCTGGGTCCGCTAAGGCGCGGTCTCGAGAGGCTCACTGCAGAACACAACCGCATAGCTAATCGTGTTACACAACTGACGTCGGAGATTACCGACGCCGAACAACATCTTGATCAGATGCAGGCGAATTTAGTTTCAGCTTCAAGCTCTGAAGCAGCTTTAGTTGAAGAAGTAGATCAGGCCCAACGAGAAGCCGACAATGCCGCGAGAACTTTGGCTGGGGTTGTTGAGGAACAACAATCAGCGACAAAAGATGAACAGAGGTGGTCGGCTCGTATCGAGGCTCTTGAACTAGCAGTTGCCACGGTTCGCGAAAGCTCAGGCTTTGAGCAGGTTCAAGAAATTGACGGAGTCTTGGGCGTCCTGGGCGAGTTAATTGAGATCGAACCGGGGTGGGAGACTGCGGTCGAGGTTGCCTTGGGTGCGGTTCTAGCATCTGTTGTGGTCGAAGATGTCAAGACAGCAAGAAGAGCGTTCGAACGACTTGGCGCTTCGGAAGCTAGTGGATCTGTTCTGGCTATAAATGGTTCGTACACACCCCCTGAACCACCACCGGCCGGAGATCTTCTTCGCCAATATGTGACGGGTAAAACGAAGCAACTTGAGCCGCTTCTCGATGTATTGCTTGCTGAAGCAGTATGTGTACGCGGGGATTGGGTAGACGCGATTGCTGTTGCTGAGCAGCATCCGGAATTAATAGTCGTGACAGCGAACGGTGACTGTTTTGGTCCGAGTGGTTGGAGTATTGGGTTAGCAAGCAATAGCTCTACGCTTAGCGCCCTTGAAGATGCGCGAGGTGAAGCGCAGCTCGCAACGGCTCGGAAAGAGGCTGCCGAGATAGAACGGGAAGTGGCCGAGGCTCGGCAGGCTGACACAGAAGCTCGCTTGTCCGAAGCTCTAGCCAAGCTTGAGGCTAATGATGATTTGTTGACCCGGTCGGCTGATGGAATAGACAATGCTCAAAGGCAACGAAGAGACTTAGATTCGGAACGGAAAATACTTGAGACTCGAATAGCCGAGTTAAGTGAGGCTTTGCGACGAGATCAACCCAGAGTCGCCGAACTCGAAGAACGTTTGGTTGAATTAGAGGAGGCCGAGAACTTAGAACGCTCCGCTGCGACTGACGCGCACACTCGAAGACGAGACTTAGAAGGCCGGATTAGGACTGCTGCCCAATCTCGTGCGGAATTAGAGGCCAGCGAAAATGCTCTTGAAGAACAAAGGAAGCGTAGCGAACATCGACGAAACGAGATCGAAGGTCAGCTGAAAGCCAACGAAGATGAGGCGACGGGTAAAACAAATCGACTAAGGCGAGTCGAAGAAACATTGGTAGTTCTCGCCGATATACGAATGCTGCTCGGGCAACGACTTGTGGTTTTAGAACAAGAGGTTGAAACACTCCGAAATAGGCGCACGGAATTGTCCGCGGAAGTCAAGATGATTGCTGACCGACTTGAACTTCGGCGCCGCGAGAGATCAGATCTCGAAAAGAGACTCGGTGAATTGCAAGAAGTTCTGGCCTCTAACGAGATAGCTGAAAGTGAGCGGAGATTTAAGATTGACAACTTGCGAGAGATGCTTCGCAACGAACTGAACGCCGACTCCGACGAGGCTCTCGCCGCTCCAGAGCCTGAGCTGAGCGATTCCGTTACTCCAGCGGCGCGTGTTCGAGAACTGGAAAATGATCTCCGTCGGATGGGCCCCATAAATCCCCTGGCGTTACAAGAGTATGAAGCGCTTAAGGAACGCCATGATTTCGTTGCAGAACAGTTAGATGACGTTCGGAGCACGCGGCGAGAATTGAACAAAGTGATTGCCGCTGTTGATACTGAAATAGTGGACGTGTTTGAGGCCGCTTATAAGGATGTAGCGGATAATTTCACACAAATATTTTCAACGCTCTTTCCCGGTGGGGAAGGAAAATTAGGCCTTTCCGATCCTAATCAGATGCTTGAAACTGGGATCGAACTCGAAGCTAAGCCATCCGGGAAAAACGTGCGGAAATTGTCGTTGCTCTCTGGAGGGGAACGCTCCTTGACCGCTTTAGCGTTTCTTTTTGCCATCTTTCGCAGTCGTCCATCGCCCTTTTACGTTATGGATGAGGTGGAAGCAGCTTTGGACGACATTAACTTGCATCGGTTCCTCGACTTAGTCACGGAATTCCGTCAAGAGGCGCAACTGTTGATCGTTAGCCACCAAAAACGCACCATGGAGGCAGCCGATGTTTTGTATGGGGTGTCTATGGCGCCAGGAGGTTCATCTCGAGTGTTAAGTGAAAAGGTGGCTTCTTAGCTAGGAAGCCAACGAAGACGACGATTGTTTTGTAGTTTTCATTCACCGTGAATACGTCCTTACTGATAGTTCTCTTTCTGCTGGTGATGCTGTCGCTAGCAATTTTGCCTTGGGCTCACCGTGCTTGGGTAACGCGACGCGCCGACAGAGATGTCAAGGGGGTTGCACCTGAGATAGAAGAGGTTGCACCTGAGATAGAAGAGGTTGCACCTGAGATAGAAGAGTTTGCACCTGAATTAGAAGAGGTTGCACCTGAAATAGAACAAGACTCAGCTTCGTTCGATTCGAAGGTAGATGCCCATCTGCCTGGGTCTGAAGAAGAGGGAGAGCGCGAGGAACTACCACCAGTTCCCTCGATGAGAGATAAGCTCTCAAAGGCACGGGCAGCTATCTCAGACCGCTTAAAGGGGATAAAGGGCGACTCGGTCAGTTCCTCGACTTGGGAAGAACTGGAGGAGCTGTTGATATTGGCTGATGTTGGGGTGGCAACCACCTTTGATGCTGTCCAGAGACTTCGCGAAACAGCTCGACTAGAGAAACTGGAAACAGGCGTTGATCTGCTTGCTGCGTTAAAGAGGCAAATGAAAGACGATCTTTCGCGCTCGAGAGAACTGTCGCTAAGCGCGCCGGAAGGGTCTGTGCCGGTCTGGCTGTTCGTGGGGGTTAATGGTGTTGGAAAGACAACATCGATTGGCAAAGTTGCTCGTAGATTGACCGACGATGGCTTAGATGTCCTTCTGGCTGCGGGGGATACGTTCCGAGCTGCAGCAGCTGAACAGCTGGAAAAATGGGCTCAGCGTTGTGGGTCGGACTTTGTTCGTGGCAGCGAAGGCGCTGACCCGAGCTCCGTGATTTTCGACTCGGCTGAGGCTGCCAAAGCTCGAGAGATTGACGTTGTCTTAGGGGATACTGCCGGCCGGCTCCAGAACAAAGTGAATTTGATGGAAGAACTAGCGAAGGTGCGGAGGGTGGCAGATCGTGGTCCAGGGCAAGTTTGCGAAGTCTTGTTAGTAATCGACGCTACGACTGGTCAGAATGGCCTCAGCCAAGCTCAACAGTTTGCTGATGCTGTAGGTGTTACCGGAATTGTGCTGACCAAACTTGATGGCTCAGCGAAGGGCGGCATTGTCTTTGCCATCGAAAAGGAACTTAGCTTGCCAGTTAAGTTAGTAGGCCTAGGCGAAGGGGATCGCGACCTAGTCGACTTTGATCCAGAGCAGTTTGTAGAAGCAATATTTGGTGATGATTAAAAACTCTTCTCAGGCCGGCAAAGTAGGTCGGGTAACCTAACCACTTCTATGTTTGACTCACTGACAGATCGTTTCGACGGAATCCTCGGCCGGCTTAAAGGTAAGGGCCGGCTTAGCAACGACGACGTTGCTGAAGCCATGCGAGAAATTCGCATGGCTTTGTTAGAGGCTGACGTGCACTTCAATGTCGTAAAGCAGTTTGTTGCGCGCACTGAGACGCGCTGTCTCGATACTGAGGTTGCGCAGAGCCTGACTCCAGGTCAACAGGTCGTAAAGATTGTAAATGAAGAGCTGACGACGATTTTGGGTGGGGAGTTATTCCAGCTCTCTTTCTCGCCTAAGCCGCCGACTGTCATTCTTATGGCTGGTTTACAGGGTTCGGGAAAGACCACGTCATCAGCGAAGTTAGCTCGATGGCTGAAATCTCAGGGTAGAAATCCGCTACTAGTCGGAGCGGATCTACAGCGCCCAGCAGCTGTAGAACAGTTACAAACGCTGGCACGACAAATCGATGTCCCGGTTTTCAGCTCTCCTACTGATCCGGTTGATACGGCAACTAAAGCCCTGCAAGAGGCCCGAACGACTGGGCGCGACGTCCTGATAGTTGATACAGCAGGCCGCGTAACTGTGGATAGCGACCTCATGGGTGAGATAGCGCAGATTTCTGACGCGGTCGAACCCGACCACACTTTCCTTGTCGTAGACGCCATGACAGGTCAAGACGCAGTCAATACAGCTGAAGCATTCCACGCGACGCTCGAGCTAGATGGGGTCATCCTCACGAAGCTAGATGGCGACGCGCGTGGTGGGGCGGCCCTATCGGTAAAGCAAGTAGTAGGCCGGCCCATCGCTTTCGCTTCAACTGGCGAAAGGCTTGAAGATTTTGACCAATTCCATCCTGACCGGATGGCTGAACGCATCCTTGGAATGGGCGACGTTCTAACTCTGATCGAAAAGGCTGAAGAAGTATTTGAAAAAGAAGCTGCGGAAGAAGCAGCCCAGAGACTTTTGGAAGGAACGTTTACGCTCGATGACTTCGTCGATCAACTGCGTCAAGTTCGTCAGATGGGGAACCTCTCAAGCATTATGTCGATGATGCCAGGGGTTCCTAAAGAGATGAAGGATGCGAACATCGATGAGCGGGAAATCGATCGAGTTGAAGCCATCGTTCTTTCGATGACCCCAGATGAGCGCAACAACCCAGATGTCGTCGATGGGTCCCGTCGGGCGAGAATAGCGAGTGGCAGCGGTACGACACCGGCCCAAGTAAGTAACTTGCTCAAACAGTTTAAAGAGATGCGTAAAGTGATGAAAGGTATGGCCGGACTCGGCTCAAAGACCAAATCACGCAAATCTAAGAACAAAAAAACAAAGAAAGGGAAAAATAGTCCTTCTAAAGGTGGAAATCGGAGAGTCCAACCTAAAGGCGAACCCGAATTTCCCAAGCTTGATATAGCCGATTTAGACCTTACTTTGCCAGGTCAGTAAAATGTCCTTGTCTGTGAGCGTGTTCGTTCGGCGTGCAGACAGGTAGGCTTTCCTTCTGGCTTACAGTAATGCCTTTTCTTGCCGCTCCACCGACCTTCGGGCCGGCGACGCCGAGTGGTAAACAAGTTCGACAAGATGACCCCGGAGAGACCTGAATAACTATGGCCGTACGACTGCGCCTGATGCGCATGGGCAAAAAAAAGCAACCGACGTATCGAGTTGTGGCAGCTGACAGTAGATCGCCGCGAAACGGACGTTTTATAGAAATTATCGGCACTTACCAGCCCAGATTGGAGCCATCTGTCGTCAAGATCGACAACGAACGCGCTGTCCATTGGCTTCAAAACGGTGCACAGCCGAGTGAAACTGTCGAAAAGCTTCTGAAGATTTCGGGTGCATGGGCCGACTTTAAAGGCGAGCAATTCACTCCACCCGCCCCACCTGCTCCGAAGCAGAAGGGTTCCCTGAAGAAGTCGGAATCTAGTGATTCAGATGGCGCGTCCACTGATGTAAACGCGGCTAATGCCGACGAAGCTAAGAGCGAGGAAAATACCGAAGACGAAGTCGCTGTTGTCGAAGATGATGATGCGTCACCATCTGAAGGCGATGACGAGGAGCAGTCATGAGTGAACAAGAAGGCACTACTGCTGAAGAGGTACTCCTCTACCTAATTGCCCAATTGGTTGAACACCCTGACCAAGTTGAGCTAGAGATCGAAGAAAGTGACACCAAAATTAGCCTCATGGCCAAAGTTAGCTCTGAGGATATTGGCCGAGTTATTGGGAAACGTGGACGTGTCGCTAATTCAATTCGTACGTTAGTGCGCGCAGCAGCCGTGAAGGACGGCGTTGATGTTGAGGTCGACTTCAGCGACTGAGGCTGGATTTGGCTAGCTAGCGAACCAAGCAATGTCAAAGTCTCAAGAACTCCTCGAGATCGGAAGTATTGGTCGGGCTCATGGAACTGCCGGAGAGGTGGTCGTGAGACTTGTGACGAATCGGCTTGAGCGGCTCGACCCGGGAAGTACTTTGAATACTGAGTCGGGGAATCTGGTTGTAGCAGCTGCGCGCCCGCACCAAGATCGCTGGTTGGTGCGATTCGAAGGTGTTGGCAACCGAACCGAGGCAGAAAAGTTACGCGGACTGGTTCTGAGCGCCTCTCCCTTAGAGGAAGCTGATGTGCTCTGGGTTCACGAACTCATTGGATCGACTGTGCAGGAACTCGATGGAACCGACCGTGGAAAGGTGGAGACGGTTGTCGCTAACCCTGCTTCTGACCTTCTCGAACTTGATACTGGGCACCTAATACCTCTTACTTTCGTGACGAATTTTGAGGCCAGAGTGGTTACTGTTGATGCGCCTGATGGGCTGTTTGATTTGGGTTGATGAGATGCGCATAGATATTTTTACGATCTTTCCCGAGGCGGTTGGCGAAATGGCGACGCTCAGCGTCTTGGGGAGAGGTCAACAAAGCGGTCTACTTGATCTCCAAGTTCACGATCTCAGGATGACAGCGACGGACGTCCACAAAACTGTTGATGACAAACCCTTTGGCGGGGGAGCGGGAATGGTGTTGAAACCTGAACCGGTCTTTGGTGCTGTAGAAGCAAGTAGCCCTCCCAGGCCCTTGATCTTGCTTGATCCCGGAGGTAAACGATTCGATCAGAAAAAAGCAACTGAGTTGGCAGACTTGGATGGCTTTTCCCTTCTATGCGGACGATATGAAGGAGTTGATGAACGGATCAGAAGCAGCCTCGTAGATGAACAACTGTCGGTCGGTGACTTCGTTCTTGCTGGAGGCGAATTCGCTGCGATGGTAGTGATCGAGACAGTCGCACGGCTGGTTCCAGGAGTCCTCGGGAACCAAGCTTCAAGCACTGAAGAGAGTTTCGATAATAATTTACTTGAGTATCCACAATGGACACGGCCCGCTGATTTTCGTGGCTCGCAAGTCCCTGAAATCCTGCTTAGTGGTGACCATGGTCGTGTCGAAAAATGGCGTCTCGCTATGGCGATAGTCCGAACTTCAGAGCTTCGACCTGATCTCCTTGAACTTCGTGGGGTATCCGAGGACGAGATAGCGGTGTTAAACGAGTTCGACATAAGCATCGATGACCGCTTCGTTTCCGAGTAACAGGCCGCTAGCATGATGGTTCGTTCTCTTTGCGATACCTAGAGTTATCGCCTGAGGGTGAATAGCAATACCACCCCTTCGTCGTTCCTGATAGGGACCCCACACTAGGAGCAAGTGCGCTATGCACAGCACCGATCTCGTTGATCAAGCCCAGCTAAGAACTGACCATCCTGAATTCGGTCCGGGCGACACGGTCAAAGTTCATGTTCGAGTAGTTGAAGGTAACCGTGAAAGAACTCAGCTTTTCGAGGGCTACGTAATAGCTCGTAAGGGCTCTGGAATTAGGGAATCCTTCACGGTCCGTAAGCTGAGCTTTGGTGTTGGAGTCGAACGAACCTTCCCGCTGCACGCGCCAACGCTTGCCAAGATAGAGCGTGTTGCAGTCGGCGACGTCCGCCGCTCTAAGCTCTACTACCTGCGTGACCGTATTGGTAAAGCAGCTCGAGTGAAGGAAAAGCGTTACTAACGCCCCTTTTGTTCCTATAAAAGTTTTAACCTCGCGGCCGTCGTCGGTGTCGAGCCTGCCAACAGCCGTAGTGCCAATGGCGTCTGAGGTCTGGTGCGTCTAAGGGCACCGCGACCATGTGACCTAAACCTGGTGGAATTTCCCGGTTGCAGCCTGGACACAGATACGGTTTCGTTGCCTGATACGGCTGAATTCTTCGCAGTTCGTAACCCTCTTCAGGTGTTAAATCAAACACTGAGATTCCTATCCCCAAAGACCCCAAATAACAAGACCTACAGCAATGAGAGATGCGCTTGCTACCAGTAGGTAGTCCAGGGAAGTGGCGTTGTGTTTGCGGTAAGGGTTGTAACCCATATGCGCAGTATGCACCTATAAGTCCCGTAATTCGGTGAAATGACTCTCTACCTCGAAGCAAGTTTCGTCTTTCGATCCGAAATAACACGTGACCAGAGCGGTCTATGTCAACAGATGAACCGTTGAACGTCGTCTCTGTCGGTACCGTTCATTGTGTGCGTCCTGACCCATGGAATGTCGAAGAATTTCTCCGGTTTTTAGTGGCTGTGTCTCCGGCGACGCTCAAGGCCTATAAACAGGACTTGAATGAGTTCATTCGGTGGAGTGAAGAAAATGGCGTTAGCACTCCCGAAGTCATTACCCGAAATCATGTAGATAGCTGGATAGCTGATATGCAGAAGAACGGACGGGCACAAAAAACAATGGCTCGGAGAATTTCGGCTCTTCGAAGGTATTACCACTGGCTAATGACCAAGAAGGTCATCCATAAGGACCCGACGCTAAAAGTGAGGACTCCCAAAGGCCCACAGCGTCTTCCGCGCCCGTTGCAACGATCAGAAATTGATCAGCTGTTCGATGAGTCGATACCGCAGGATGCCCTTGCGCTTCGCGATCGTCTAGTTGTTGAACTCCTGTATGGCTCAGGCCTTCGAGTCGCAGAACTCTGTGGCCTGCAGGAAGAGAGCGTGGACCTAGAAACGCAGATGATTGAAGTCATTGGCAAAGGCTCGAAGAGCAGGAAAATTCCAATTACTGGGTATGCGTCCGATCTTCTTAAACTGTGGATTCCCAAAGGAAGCCAAGCCTTTGATGATGGTTATACATCTAGTGGTCGAAGCTCTAGCTCGCTTTTGGTTAACAGACGGGGGAACGGAATCGGGCGTAGCGATGTCAGGCGTATTTTGCATCGTTTGCTCCGTTCGAAAGGTATGACGGAAAGATCACCCCATGCGCTTCGCCATACGTACGCCACGCACTTGCTTGATGGCGGCGCTGATTTAAGAGCGGTTCAGGAGCTACTTGGCCATGCGGACCTGACAACGACTCAGATTTACACGCACGTAAGCAGAGAACAGTTAAGGGAGACGCATCGAAAACACCACCCTCGGGGCTAGTGATTAATCTGTCCTGATCTCAACGACCGCTTTAGTTGAAGCCTCGCTAGACTGCAGCTCCGGGCTCGATTTGGGCCCGCTATCACTCACAGCTGAGACGACCTCACGGTCACCGTGGCATCACGGTGTCGATTTCAGTGCAGCAAGCTAACCGTGGGGGGAGAAACCATGGCTGCAGTCGTAACCATGTCAGATTTGCTCAAAGCGGGCGTTCACTTCGGCCATCAGACTCGACGATGGAACCCCAAGATGGACCGCTACCTGTGGGGCGAACGCAACGGCATCTACATCATTGACCTTGAACAAACCATCGGTTTGTTAGACAGCGCGTACACCTATGTTCGCGACACCGTTGCAAAAGGCGGAACTATTCTGTTTGTCGGTACGAAGAAACAGGCGCAAGACCCAATCGAGACCTATGCAAAAACTTCAGGTATGCCATACGTAAATCAAAGGTGGCTCGGAGGAATGCTCACAAATTTCAGAACGATTCGAGGTCGTGTGGACAAAATGTTGGAATACGAGCGGATGCAAGCTGCTGGTGACTTCGACAACATGCCTAAGAAAGAAGCATTGCTTTTGACTCGGGAGCTAACCAAATTGCAACGGAATCTTGATGGACTGCGTCACATGGATAAGTTGCCTCAGGCAGTTTTCGTGCTGGATACACCTAAAGAACATATAGCTGTCGCTGAAGCTAATCGCCTCAAACTTCCTGTTGTTGCGGTGGCAGATTCGAATAGCGACCCTGACCTAATTGATTATGTGATCCCAGGAAATGATGATGCAATCCGGAGTACGGACTTGCTGACTCGGGTTATATCGGATGCAGTTCGTGAGGGACGTTATATCGCCGAAAGTAAAGGTGTAGTGGCTAGTGCTTCGGGGGAACGTTCTCCTGAACAGGAAGCCCGGGTTTCGGTTGAGCAAGCTGAAGCTGCGCAAAAAGCGCTTGCTGAGGCTGCTGCTCGAGAGGCCCGAATTGCAGCGGAACAGGCGGCCCAAGCCACTCCAGTCGTTGACCCCCCAACGGAGGTGACTCCGGAGGTAGAGGCGCAGGTTGCTGAAGCAACAACAACCGAGGCCTCGTCCGAAACGACTGAGGAACAGTAGTCCACTAATAACGATTAAAGAGGTGCACAAGAGCTAATGGCAGATTTCACCGCCAAAGACGTTCAAGCTCTTCGTCAATCAACCGGTGCCGGCATGATGGATGCCAAGAAGGCATTGGTTGAAAATGATGGAGATCCAGAAGCCGCTGCCCAGTGGCTGAGAGAAAAAGGGATAGCGAAAAGTGCTAGCCGTTCTGATAGAGAAAACAGTGAGGGAATTGTTGTAGCAAGAGTTGAAGGTGCAACGGCTGCCGTTGTTGAGTTGAAGTGCGAGACGGACTTTGTAGCTAAGTCTGAGCAATTCGGCGAAATGGCGGAAAACATTCTGGCGGCAGTTCTAGCTAAAGGAGAAGACGCTGTTTCCGAAAGTTCTACTGACCTAGAGAATATGAAAATAACTCTGAAAGAGAACATTGATTTGGGGCGGGTAATCAGGTACGAAGCAAGTCCCGGCGCAGTGCTGGACGCATACGTTCATCAACAGAACGGCCGTGGAGTCAATGCTGTGCTGATTGAAATTGATAATGGGGACCCGGAAGTAGCGCATGATGTCGCGTTGCACATTGCTAGCAGCCGGCCCAAGTATTTGACCAGAGACGATGTTCCGGCTCACGAAATTGCCGCTGAGCGTGAAACCCTTGAGAACATAACTCGAAATGAAGGCAAACCGGAGCAGGCGATAGAGAAGATTGTTGATGGCCGGATGGATGGGTTTTTCCGCGATTCAGCGCTTTTGGAGCAGAAATTTGTGAAAGATGAGAAGGTTCTTATTTCAGATCTGCTGGCGGGATCGACCATCACCCGATTCGTTCAGGTGGAGATAGGTAGCTGACGTGACAGATCGGGCTCGTCGCTGGAAGGGTGACTGTCCTTGGAAACGGGTCATTCTTAAACTCTCCGGAGAAGCGTTAGCCGATCCAACAGGCGAAAACATCAGTGGCGAAGTACTTGAGAATTTAGCGTCAGAGATTGCTTCGGTTCGTGAAGTCCATGCAGTGGATATAGCTATTGTCGTGGGTGGCGGAAATATTTGGAGAGGTATGTCTGGCTCCGATGGGGGAATGGATAGAGCCCAATCGGATCACATGGGAATGCTGGCTACCGTCATTAATGCCATAGCTCTCCAAGATGCACTTGAAAGAGCTGAGGTTCCTACCCGGGTTATGACTGCTATTGGAATGGCACAGGTTGCCGAACCTTATATCCGGCGTCGCGCGGTGCGTCACCTGGAAAAGGGGAGGGTAGTTATTTTTGCTGCTGGAACAGGCAATCCATTCTTTACGACCGATACCGCAGCTGCCCTGAGAGCGGCTGAAATTGATGCTGATGCCGTTCTCAAGGGAACTCACTCTGGGGTGGACGGGGTTTATACGGCTGACCCGAATAGGGACCCAGACGCGGAACTACTCGATAATGTTTCTTTCCTTGATGTCCTTTCCAGAGAGCTTGCTGTGATGGATAGCGCTGCTATCGCAGTGTGTAAGGACAATAAGACCCCGATCGTCGTTTTTGATTTGATGACGCGTGGAAATTTCGAATCCATACTCGGCGGCGCTGCAATCGGTACGCTAGTCAAGTGAGCGAGTTCGCAGAAGAAGTTTGTGATGATGCAAGGGACCGTATGGAGCGTGCGGTTGAGCACGCCCAAAGTGAATATGCAACTGTTCGAACAGGTCGCGCAACCCCAGCGTTAGTAGAAAAGCTAAAGGTTGTTTATTACGGAACGGATGTCCCTCTCCAGCAGTTGGCAAGTTTCTCGGTTCCCGAGGCTCGTGTCTTAGTGGTACAGCCCTTTGATCGCGGTTCGATCGAAGGTATATCCAAGGCGCTGATGGAGTCAGATTTAGGTATTAATCCGAGCAGCGATGGAGAAGTTGTTCGTTTGGTTTTTCCTCCTTTGACCGAAGAAAGGCGACAAGATCTGGTACGAGTGGTCAAACAGATGGCTGAAGATGGCCGCGTAGCGGTTCGCAACCTTCGTCGTTCGGCCCGCCAGGATTTAGATGCACTTGAGAAAGACAAAGAAATTTCTTCAGATGATAAAGAACGGTTCAGTAAGGACCTCGACAGCTACACCCAAAAAGCAGTTGATGAAATTGATCGGGCGCTCGCTGCAAAAGAGCAGGAGTTGCTTGAAGTCTGAAGCAAAGGTTGGGGATAGATATGCCTGATACCGATGATGGTGATAGCGAATCTGGCCATCGTGAAGAAATTGACGATGGAAACGACACGGGCCCTTTACTTTCCTTTGATTTTGATGACTCACCTATGCCGCATTGGTCGCAGCCAGGTTCGGGGGAACGGCCCGAGGGTGGGGAACGGCCTGATCCTCCCGACCTTAAAGACTCGCGGCTGGGCGGTTCGCGTTTGTTTCCTCAGCTACCAGACGACCCGCACTTAGTTGATACTTCTGACACAGGGTTGATGGACGCGGTTAGGTCGGACACCATTCCTACAGTCTCACCGGGCACACAAGATAGCGAGACTAGTTCTGAGTTTGTTGAAATCGATGGTCAGAGCAGTTTGGCTGGTGAAGAGGGAATTGCTGGTCAAGTTTCTGATGAGAGTGATTTTCTGCACCCCCAAGTTCCGACTGACGAGTTATTTGGAGAGACACTTTTCGATGACAGCGAGAATTTCGATGAAGCGATCTTTGATGATTCACCGATTATTGGTCGAACGGGAGTGAGCGAAGATAGCTTGCCAACCTATGACACAGGTCCGATCGGCGAAATTGCGGATGACCCGCATGGGGGAGATGTTGACGCTATCGAGGTCGATTCCGGGCAAGCCATGACTGAAATTACGGCCGATGGGCGACCCATTGAGGAAGATGACCCCATTGATGTTCATCGGACTCCTGCTAAAGAAACCTTCGTGGAAGAGCAGAGCGTCGAAGCCAAATCGACCTTCGAGGGCGAACCTACTGCAGAGTTAGTCTTAGATGAGGAAGAAGAAATACATGTCGGCGAAGCGGATGGGAGTGAAGAGAGTTCTTCAGTGGAGGACGAAGACACTCTTGACTCTGTTGTCGAAGGCGAATCCAACTCCGACTCTGACTATTCGGAACGACGGGTTATCAAGCTCTTTGATACGCCACCAAGCCAGAGAATAATGCAGGCTTCTGAAGAGTCCCAGTCCACTGACAGTGAGCGAGAGAGTGATGAACTCGAGGATGTTGAGTGGAATGAATTCGGCGGACCAGCCCCCCATTGGCGTGAAGGTCGCCGAGACTACGAGGAGCCAACCAAAGTGAACGAAGAAGATCGAACTGTGACTCATGGTTCAGCAGCTGGACAAGATTCCGGCGGGGCTTCCCAATCTGAGGGACGCAACCTTCCCGCCGCGATTGGAGTTGGCTTAGCGTTGGGTGCTGCGTTCTTTGGGCTACTAAAGGTAGGCCCGTGGGCCATCCTCATCTTGGTCTTGGCTGCGTTAGGATTTGCCGCTCTTGAGTTCTTTGCTTCAGCGCAAAACTTGGGCTACAGGCCGGCAACTCTTCTCGGTCTTGCGGCCGTTGTGGGTCTATCGCTGGGGGCCTATCACAGGGGTTTCGAAGCTTATCCTGTGGTCTTTGCTCTATTGGTTATCACTGGGATGTGTTGGTTTTTGTTTGACGTCGAATCCCAGCATGTAACTGCAAATTTTGCGGTTACTCTGCTCGGGTTTGCATGGGTCGGTGGGTTAGGTTCGTTCGCGGCCCTAATTCTGGCGAGCCCGAATGGTGATGCCATTTTGATTGGAGCAGTTATAGGTACCATCGCTTATGACGTGGGCGGCTATGTCATAGGAAGCACCACTGGACAGTCAAAGATTGCTCCGCGCGTGAGTCCGAACAAAACCTATGAAGGTCTGTTGGGCGGGATGATGCTATCGGTGGTCATAACGACGCTGGTCCTCAACAGGTTTCCTGGAGTGCACCCTTGGTCTGTTTCGATGATGGACTGTTTCTGGCTTGGCTTAGCGATTGCTTTAGTCGCTCCGGTTGGAGATTTGGCACAGTCGATGATTAAGCGTGATATGGGCGTCAAAGACATGGGGACCTTATTGCCAGGACACGGAGGCGTGTTTGATCGGTTTGACGCGCTGTTGTTTGTGTTGCCCACTGCTTACTTTGTCGCCGACCTCGTGCTTACTTGAGGGATAGTTAGGTGACGACGGTTGCGGTTCTTGGAGCCACCGGATCTATTGGTTCACAAACTATTGATGTAGTGAGAGCTGAGCCGGAACGTTTCCGGATAACGGCGTTAGCTGCCTGGTCTTCTGTTGATTTGCTGGCTGCGCTCGCTAGAGAGTTCAAGCCGGAGGTTGTAGCAATTGGAAACCAGGGCTTAGCAGGTCAGCTCAAGATGGAAGTACCCAAAGGTACCGAAGTGCTTATGGGAGCTGAGGGCTATGCAGAATTGGCAACGCGAGCTGAGGTGGTTGTTAACGGCATCGTAGGATTCGCTGGATTGGGCGTGACTCTTTCTGCGTTAAGGTCCGGCAGACGCTTGGCTCTAGCCAATAAGGAGAGCCTGATCGCAGCGGGGCCTTTGGTCCAGCCGCTTCGCTCAACTCCAGGAGCCGAATTGATTCCCGTCGACAGTGAGCACTGCGCTCTTCATCAGTGCCTTCGGGTCAGCGACCCTGAAGGGCAAGCACAGCACCTGCATCAATTAGTTCTGACAGCAAGTGGAGGTCCCTTTAGGGGCTGGAGTTCGGCCAAGCTACAAGAGGTAACCATTGAAGAGGCTCTTGCGCATCCGACATGGGCAATGGGCCCAAAAATTACTGTGGACTCCTCAACTTTGATGAACAAGGGTCTTGAAGTTATTGAAGCCCATGAACTTTTCGGAGTTGACTATAAAAAGATTGATGTTGTTGTTCATCCAGAGTCAATAGTTCATTCGATGGCTACTTTCACCGATGGCACGACTATCGCTCAACTATCGGAACCGGATATGAGATTGCCCATTGCGTATGCGTTGGCATACCCCGAAAGGATCTCTACGCCCTTTGGCAGTATCGACTGGGGAAAACCAAAATCGCTTCATTTCGAGCCGCCAGATAGAGCTAATTTCCCGTGTCTTGACTTGGCATACTCGGCTGGCGAAACGGGCGAGACAGCACCTGCGTGGATGAACGGTGCTAACGAAGCTGCTGTGGATGCATTCCTGAGTGGACGTATCTCCTGGTCAGAAATAGCGCGTTTGATCGAAATTGCTATGAATCGGTATGACGGAGCGGTGGCTGAGTCGGTTGAAGCAGTGGTTAGGGCAGACCTTCGGGGGCGCGAATGTGTGGCGACATATCTTTCTGATGGTGATCGCTGATGAGTGACTTAGTAGAGGGGAATATGCATAGCCGAGCCCGAAGCATAGTTGGATTCGGATTGGTAGCTGTTTCGCTGGTGCTTTTGGGATTTGTGTCACGAGCCATGTTGGCAGTGACCCTGGTGATTGTGTTCGTGGTTTTTGTGCATGAGTTGGGTCACTTCATCGCAGCGCGCATAACCGGCATGAAAGCTACGGAGTTCTTTCTCGGATTTGGACCTCGACTATTTAGCTTTCGAAGAGGTGAGACAGAATTCGGGGTCAAGCCGATCCTTGCTGGGGCCTACGTCAAATTGGTTGGGATGACAAACCTCGATGAAGTAGATGTTGAGGATGAAGCACGGACCTATAGACAGCAGAGCTACCCGAAACGGCTGTTAGTAGCGTCAGCGGGTTCTTTGATGCATTTCTTGATGGCATTCGTAGGTCTGCTAGCTCTGTTCTCTTTCCTGGGTGACCCGGTTGTCGAGAAGGGGTCCTGGGAGGTAGCAAGCGTTCTTGAACAAGAGAACCTGGCCGAACGGAGCGCAGCTGCTAGTGCTGGAATTCAAAGAGGAGATCGAATTCTTTTCGTCGAAGGCCGATCCACTGCTGCGTGGGAGGATCTAGTAGAAAATATCCGAAACCGACCGAACGAAACGGTCCAGTTGGATGTCATGCGCGGAAATAGGCAATTATCTTTGGTCGCGACTCTGGGGGTTGACGAGGACGGATATGGGCTGTTGGGCGTTAGAGGCCAACAGGCTACGAAGCTAGTTAGATATGGTCCGCTGGAGGCCATTGGCCAAGCTGGAGCAGAGTTTGTCACGATGGTTGGGCAATCCATCAAGGGCATTTGGACAATCGTTGCCAACCTTGGTGAGGTGGCAGACAGGATTATTTCGGCTCCCAATGATCCGAGCGCTAATGAAAACCTTGAGACTCGGCCAGTCTCGCTTGTTGGGGCGGTCCAAATTGGGGCTAGTGAACGACTAAGTGGTTCTGAGCGGATGCAGCTTTTTATTGCATTCAACGTATTTATTGGAGTGTTTAATTTACTGCCGTTCTTGCCATTGGATGGTGGTCATATAGCGATAGCAACTTATGAGCGAATTCGAGAAGGTCGAACAGGCCGGCGGCACATAATTGATACTGCTCGTCTGCTGCCAGTCACCTATGCCGTTGTTGCTTTTCTAGCCTTCTTTGGGTTGGGAGCTATATATCTGGATATAGCGAACCCTCTCGGATTTTGAGTGGGCTTATTAGCAGGGAATCAGCGTTCGAACTGACAGACTGTTAATGATGTTTGATCGTCGAGCCACCCGAAGCGTAAATGTGGGAGGGGTCCAAGTAGGAGATGGCGCTCCGATCAGCGTCCAATCCATGACTACGACGAAGACGGCTGATGTTGAAGGAACCCTCGAGCAGATTTATGCGTTGGCCAGTTCAGGTGCCGAAATCGTTCGTTGTACATGTAACGAGATAGAAGCTGCTGAAGGTTTAGCCCGCATTGTTCCCCGCTCGCCGGTCCCGATCGTGGCCGATATCCACTTTCAGTATCGGTTGGCATTGGCAGCCTTGGATGCAGGCGTGGCATGTTTACGGCTCAACCCTGGAAACATTCGTAAAGAAGAACATATAAAGGCTGTTGCCTCTGAAGCTCGCGATCGTGCTGTACCGATTCGGATTGGTGTGAATGCTGGGTCCTTGGATCCGGATATTGAAGAACGGTATGGAATGACGGCAGCCGCACTAGTCGAGTCAGCGAAACGAGAATTAAGTTACTTTGAAGACGTCGGATTTGATGCGGTCAAGATCTCTGTCAAGGCCAGCGACGTTCGCCTCATGGTCGATTCTTATCGATTGTTAGCGGATGTAGTCGATTTCCCGTTACACCTCGGAGTAACCGAAGCTGGGCCACCGCCTGGTGGGATTTTGAAAGCTACGGCGGGCATAGCGACACTACTCAATGAAGGTATTGGCGACACAATTCGTTACAGCTTGACAGCCGATCCTGTTGAGGAAGCAAGAGCAGGGCGCCAGTTGTTAGAAGCCCTCGGTTTACGTGAACGCAGCTCGTTGGATCTGATCGCTTGTCCTTCATGCGGTAGAGCAGAAGTTGATGTCATCTCAATAGCGGCAATGGCTCAAGAAGCTCTCAGTGAACTTGATGTGCCAATTCAGGTTGCAGTCATGGGTTGCGTAGTGAATGGTCCAGGCGAGGCTAAAGGAGCCGACCTTGGCATAGCGGCAGGTCGCCAAAGAGGTCATCTTTTTGTGCGCGGCCAGGTCGTAAAGGTTGTCCCAGAATCTCAGATGGTTGATTCGTTGGTTGAATGGGCCCAGAAGATTGTCTCTGATGGAGTTGAGGGAGCATTAGCAGCTGCGGATAAGTCCGCGGAAGCGGAAGCCGAAGCCGATCGGGCTGCCTTGTTGGAAGCGCAAGGTGATGACGCGAATCAGTCGGATGCCATTGTTGAGATAATTCGGAAGCGTTAGAACAGACACGTAGCTTTGGGAGGTCAAGTTGGTTAGTGCCCTCAGGCTGGTACTATGAGGGTGATAGGTCAGCTTGTTTTGCTGGACGTGGGCTTAGCCCACGTCCTTTTTATTGGTCTAGAAGAATCTCAAACTCTCGTATAAGGCGAAACGGAGGGGTGATGAACACAGAGTCACAAAGTCACCTCCAACCAATTTTTTCGTTGGTTGAGCCGCTAGTTGAAGCAGCTGGACACAAGCTTTATGACATTCAACAAAATGGTGGAACCTTAGCGGTGCTCGTAGATAGCGATGATGGCCTGGGCATCGATGATTTGTCCGGTTTAAGTCGATCAGTGTCGGCACTATTAGACGAGCATGACCCGATACCGGGCAGGTACACGTTGGAGCTATCTACACCCGGAGTCGAGCGCCGACTGAGGCAAGAAAAGCACTTCGTAGGCGCTATTGGCGAGACCGTCAATGTCAGGACTAGCCCCGGGCCTGAAGGCCGACGACGGATTGTAGGGACGTTGCTGCATATGGAGGACGGAACATTAACAATCGACAGCTCCGATTTGGGAACGACCACTGTCCACCTGCAAGAAGTTGAGAAGGCACGAACAGTCTTCGAGTGGGGCCCGAGTCCGAAACCGGGTTCTGCTGGCAAGAAAAATGGATCTAACAATAACCACAAGGGAGGAAGTCAAAGATGACTACCCCAGACATGATGGAAGCTCTTCAAGCCCTTGCTGCTGAGAAAGGGATGACGACTGAGTTGCTGCTAGAGGCGGTTGCGAACGGCCTTGAGTCTGCCTACAAGCGAATGCCTGAAGCTGCTGACGATGCGTATGTAGTGATAGACGAGACCTTCAATATTTCAGTTATTGCGCAGGAAATCGATGAAGAGGGCAATGTTGTTCAAGAATGGGACGATACACCTGAAAACTTCGGCAGGATTGCAGCTCAAACTGCCCGGCAGGTCTTGACCCAGCGAATTCGCGAAGTTGAACGCGACATGAAGTATGACGAGTACGCGGGTCGAGAAGGTGACATTGTTACAGGGATTATTCAGCAGACAGATTCGCGCTACACGTTGCTTGATTTAGGCAGAGTTGAGGCGTTATTGCCGCAATCGGAACAGGTTCCTTATGAAAGGCCTGAACCTAATAGCCGACTAAAGGCATACATCGTCGAAGTTCGAAAGACTGCTAAAGGTCCGCAAATCGTAGTGTCGCGAACTCATCCAGGGCTTATTCGAGAATTGTTTAAGCTTGAGGTTCCGGAAATTAGTGATGGCATTGTAGAGATGAAAGCTTGTGCCAGGGAGCCTGGACACAGGACAAAAATTGCTGTTTGGTCAAATGACACCAACATTGACCCTGTCGGCGCTTGTGTGGGTGCACGAGGAGCCCGTGTTCGGCAAGTAGTTAACGAATTACGCGGCGAAAAAATTGACATCGTGCCTTTCTCTGAAGATCAGCATGACTTTGTTGCAAAAGCCCTATCTCCTGCAAAAGTTAAGGAAGTGAGGTTTCATGAAGTTGAGGGTGTCGCTGAAGTTGTAGTGCCTGATCATCAGCTTTCGCTAGCTATTGGCCGCGAAGGGCAAAACGCTCGATTGGCGGCTCGTCTCACAGGCTGGAGAATCGATATCAAAAGTGAAACACAGATTCTCGATGAAGAAACTGCTTATGCAGATGGCGACTGGGCCGAAGGCGAGTGGGTTACCGACGCCGAGACAGGTGAGCAAACATGGGTTCCCGCTGACGGAAGCGAAGCCATGACTGCTGATGCTTGGGCGACCGCAGCGGAAGAAGCTGTGGAAGAAGGGAAACCAGAAGAAGATTCCGTTGCTGAAGAAAGTGATGACGGCGGATCCGTGGAGGGGAGTTCTTCGACGGAGAAAGCCTCCGAAGACGACCTTGTTGAGGAAACTGAGGGTAAAGAATCCCCAATGAACATGGATGAAGATGAAGAAACTGTTGAAGAGGAAGAAGAACAGTCGAATAACTGAACACCAGCGGTCGAGATACCCGGTAGCGTAACTATTCGGTCTACTGCATGATTATCTACCGGAACCCCATCATTGTCTGCGAAGATAGATGTCGTTGGGAACTGTCCACCGCTAATCATTGATCTAATACGACAATTAAGGAACGCGTTTGCCCAAGAATCCACGGGTATATGAACTCGCAAGAGAATTAGGTTTGACCAACGATGAGACGCTCGCGCTCTGCGACGCTCTTGGTATTGGCGTCAAAAGCCACTCGTCAAGTGTCCAGATAGCTCAAGCCGATCGGGTTCGACGTAAAGCCGAACGAGAAGGTTTAGTTAGAGAAGAACAACCACCGGACCCAGAAGAAGAGAAGAAGGCTGCAGCGAAGAAGAAGGCTGCGGCGAAGAAGAAGGCGCCAGCCAAGAAGAAGGCGCCAGCCAAGAAGAAGGCGCCTGCAAAGAAGGCGCCAGCGAAAAAGAAGGCGCCTGCAAAGAAGGCGCCGGCAGCGCAGGTTCCAATTTCCCCTGCAGAAGAGGTCTCGGTGCCAGAGGCAACCGATGTCCCTGTTGTTGAGGCAACTCCACCAGCTGTAAAGCCACCAGCCCGCCCACTCGTAACCTCAAGTGGTCAAGAGCCGGCCCGTAGAACACCCGAGGAACCATCAAGTCGGTCGGTGTCGAAGACTGAAGAGGCACCCGTCGCTCGAGAAGAGCAGAGTAGTCGAGAAGAAGAACAGTCCAGCTCAGATATTGGAGCTGCACCATCGGCGCCGCCGCCTAAGATGCCGGCCCCACCGCGCTCGGGAAGCGGCAAGCGCATTCCGCCTCCCCCCGGAGCACCACCGCGATCAGGTTCGGGCCGGGCAATACCTCCTCCACCGGGCCCTCCGCGAGCGCGGCGAGCGGATAACGCCGGCTCTTCTACTGGTCAGCGACCAGGTGGACGTTCAACGAGCGGCCCACGGGGACCGGGTCGTCCGGGTGGTCCGGGTGGTCCGCCTGTTGGTCCTGACGGACCAGGTGGCCGACCAGGTGGCCGACCTGGAGGGCCGCGAGGCGGTCCACAGCAGCGGCGGGGAAGAAAGCAGAAGCGGCGGAGACGTCAGCAAGAAGAACTGCAGCCACAGGAGATGGCGGCCTATACCCCGGTTGACGCCCCAGTCCCTGAGGGTGAGATTGTTGTCGAACGAGGTTCAACGGCTCAAGAAGTCGCTGGGAAAATGAACCGATCAGCAGCGGATGTCGTGAGATTTCTGTTGCAACAGGGAGAAATGGTTACGGCTACTCAATCCCTCAGCGACGACATGGTTGAACTTTTTGCTGCAGAATTAGGTGCGGAGATTCGGATTGTTGACCCAGGGGCAGAACAAGAAGAAGAGATCCTCAAAGTTCTAGAAATTGATCTTGACGCCTCCGGCGCGGTGCCGCGCCCGCCTGTCGTAACGGTTATGGGACACGTGGACCACGGTAAAACCCTGTTGTTGGACCGGATACGTTCTGCAAATGTTGCTGACGGTGAAGCTGGAGGCATCACCCAACACATCGGTGCATATCAGGTCGAACGAAACGGCCAAGCGCTTACTTTCATTGACACACCGGGCCATGCTGCGTTTACGAGCATGCGTGCTAGGGGTGCCCAAGCCACTGACATCGTTATTTTGGTCGTAGCTGCAGATGACGGAGTCATGCCTCAAACTTTGGAAGCGATGGATCACGCTCGAGCCGCCGAGGTGCCGATTGTCGTAGCTATTAACAAGATGGACCGTGAAGGGGCTGACGTCAACCGAGTTCTGGCGCAGCTCGCAGAGCGAGACTTAATTCCAGAGTCCTATGGCGGCGATGTCATAACTGTGCCCGTATCAGCTATGACTGAAGAAGGGATCGACGATCTCTTGGATCAGATAGTTCTTGTTGCTGAGTTGGAAGAACTTCAAGCAAGCCCAGATGGGAGGGCCATCGGCACCGTTCTCGAAGCTAATCTTGACAAAGGAAGGGGCCCCGTAGCCACCGTCCTGGTGCAGCAGGGAACCCTCTCCGTTGGCGACCCGATGGTCGCTGGCGCGGCTTGGGGACGAGTAAGAGCAATGGTTGATGACCGAGGTAACGCCGTTACCGAGGCTGGTCCCTCATCTCCGGTCGAAGTTTTAGGCCTCTCCGAAGTACCAAGATCTGGCGATATGTTTACGGTTGCACCGGATGAAAAAACAGCAAGCCGCGTTGCGGACACTCGCGAGCATTGGCAGCGTCAGGCGAATATGGCGAGCGCATCGAGTTCTGGAGGCGGTGGGGCGAAACTTGAGGATATCTTCAAGCAGATTCAAGCCGGTGAAGCAACTACCTTAAACCTTGTCTTGAAGGCCGACGTTCATGGCTCCTTAGAGGCTGTTACGGAGAGCTTACGTAAACTCGAGCGTGATGATGTCAAACTTGCTTTTGTGAGTCGAGGGGTAGGGGGCGTCAACGAAAACGACGTCCAGCTAGCCGTTGCGTCCAACGCAACAATCCTCGGCTTTAACGTTCGGCCTGACAGAAAAGCTCGAGAGACCGCGGAGACAGAAAATGTCGAAATCCGGCTGTACGAAATTATCTACCAGCTCCTCGAAGATATCGAGAATGCCATGCTGGGAATGCTCGAACCTGAATTTGAAGAGATCGTCACGGGTGAAGCTCAGGTGCGTCAAGTGTTCCGCATATCGGGTGTCGGTCCTATCGCTGGCTGCTTCGTTGAAAATGGAACCATTGCTGATGGGGCAAAGGTCAGATTCTTGCGTGAAGGCGTGATCATTTGGAAGGGTGAAGTAGCTTCGCTGCGACACTTCCAGGACCCGGCAAAGCAGGTAACAGCTGGTATGGAATGCGGCATAGGGCTATCCGATTTCACGGACCTGAAAGAAGGCGATGTGATCGAGACCTACGATGAGCGGGAGATCCCAATCGCCTAGCGAAAACAGGCCCACTCGAGAGGCTGACTGATGAACAAAAAACGGGGTCGCCAGGGAAGAAGCGGACAGAATTTTGACCGTACCGATCGCGTCTCTGGGCTAATCCGTGAAATCGTGGCGAGCGAGTTGGAACGTGTCGATGATCCCCGGCTGTTTCTAATATCCCTAACTGGGGTAGACGTGGATCGAGAATTAGCACATGCCACGGTTTGGTTTCACTCTCCTGACGATGACGACTTCGAGGAAGTAGCGGAAGCGCTGGAAAGTCACCGTCAAAGAGTGCAACAAGCCCTTGCCCGGCAATCCAGGATGCGGCGTACGCCTACCATTCACTTTCAGCCCGACAGATCTATAGAAGAAGCCGGACGGATCGAGTCCATTCTGGAAGAGTTGAACATAGACAGATCTGTTAGGCAGGCTAAAACTGATTAATGGGACGCAAGCCAGCAACCATTCATGGAATGGCACTGATCGACAAACCAGCGGGCATGACCTCCCATGACGTTGTCGGTCAATTACGCAAACGTTTTGGAGAGCGACGAATTGGTCATGCTGGAACTTTGGATCCAGATGCGACCGGCCTGCTTGTAATAGGAGTAGGCAAGGCCACAAGATTGCTCCGTTTTGCGACAGCTTCATTCAAGACCTACGAAGTCGAAATAGTTCTAGGCGTTGAAACCGACACGCTGGACTCGTCAGGCCAGATTATGGCTGAACATCAAATGTCGCTAGACCCAACCGACGTTATAAAAGCAGCTGGTGTACTTACCGGAGAAATAGAACAAATCCCACCCATGGTGTCAGCGCGACGAGTTGCAGGTCGGAGATTGCACGAACTTGCTCGAGAAGGGATTGAAGTCGATCGTGAGGCGCGTACAGTCCACATACGTAAATTTGATGTCCGACCCACTCACGATCCGATGATATGGAGTGCTGTTGTTGATTGTTCTGCAGGTACGTATATAAGGACTTTGGGCGCTGATCTTGGGATTGCCCTTCAAGGCGGAGCCCACATACGAAATCTGCGCAGAACAAAAAGTGGAGTCTTTGATGTTCACGAAAGTGACAAAATTACCGATGCTACTTTGCGACCAGTCTTGGAACTTGTCCGAGGTCTTGATCGTATTGTTCTAACCGACGAAGAAGTACCGCTAGTGCGAAATGGCGGGCGATTGGTAAAGGAGCGTACCCTGGGCGCTGGCCCCTGGGCGCTGATTGATTCATCTTCGGACTTGATAGCGATTCATGAAAAGGTGGATGATCAAGTGGTTGTGGGAGTCGTCTTGCCTCAGTAGATAGTTCTGCAGATACGGGTTGGTGTATTGCTGTTTTGGAGTCGCACTCAGACGGCGGTCCGGGTAAGTTGAGCTTGTGGAGATCATTCGCGACCTCGCATGGTCGCCAACCCTGGAACAAGGCAGCGTTGTAACTGTCGGAGAATACGATGGAGTTCATCGAGGGCATCGGACCATCGTTTCTGAAATGCACCGTTTGGCAGCGGAACGTGGTTGCGCTACGGCTGTGGTCACATTCGACCGTCACCCCGCAACTATCGTTCGCCCAGAGTCGGCACCGTTACTCTTGTGTGATCTAGAGCATAAGCTGGAGCTTTTAGCTGAGACCGGAGTTGACTACACGCTGGTCGTTGAATTCACTCCCGAACAGGCAGAGGTTCCTGCAGAAATTTTTGCGCGACAAGTACTTGTTGATTGCCTTCAGGCTCGAGCCGTCGTTGTGGGCGCAGACTTCCATTTCGGTAAGGGACGCCGTGGAAATGTTGAAACACTGGGTTCAGTTGGCGAAGAATTCGGATACGAGGTAATTGGATTGCCCCTCGTTAAGCACTTAACCGGTGAAGGCGAAGTAATTTCTTCGACTTCTATACGGGCAGCCTTGTCGGGTGGAGACGTGGAGAAAGCTCACCGTCTGTTAGGAAGACCGTTCGAAGTTAGAGGCGTAGTAACTCCGGGCGATCGAAGAGGCCGAACAATTGGGTTTCCCACAGCAAATCTGCCTACAACGACCGACTTGCAAGTTCCTGCCGATGGGGTCTATGCGGCTTGGTACATCCGTGAGGATGGGAAGCAATACCCCGCTGCAGTAAACATAGGTAAGCGACCTACTTTTTATGACGATGCAGACAGATCTTTGATTGAGGCACATTTGATTGGGTTTCGTGGTGACTTGTACGGAGAATCCGCGAAAGTCCGTTTTGTGCGCCGTTTACGTGGAGAAAAAAAATTTGAGGGCCCTGAGGCACTGAAAGAGCAGCTTGTCAAAGATGTGGCAGATGCTTCTAAGTGCCTATCTGACTGAGTGCAGGCCTGCATGAAGTCGGAACTTGGCTGTTAGAATGCCGTTTGGCGCGCGATTAGCGTGCCGGCCAACAGCCGCAACATCAACCACGAAGCGGCATGAAGTTATACCTGAGGAAATGGACATATGGCCGAAAAATCCGACATCATGATGGCGCACCAGCAACACGAGACTGACACTGGATCACCAGAAGTACAAGTAGCGCTGCTCACCGACCGGATAAACGATCTCACAGAACATTTGAAGGACCACCAAAAGGACCACCACAGCAGGCGCGGATTGCTAAAACTCGTAGGACGCCGTCGCCGACTATTGAACTATCTCGACAATAACGATGTTGAGCGTTACCGAGCGCTGATTGCCAAACTCGGTTTACGTCGCTGATTGACCTTGGTGGCTTTGGCCACCGATGTCACCATCGATCGAAGCTCACAAAGACCCCTATCCAGCACCAATTGGTTGTCGTCGCTCCCTCACTTAATCAGGAGTGACCGACGTCTACCAACTGAATGCAAATTATGGCGAGAAGGCCTCGCCGAAGGAGTAGAAGAAACTATGGCTGATGCCATTTCCGTATCGGGACCAATCTCTGGCACCGATAAAACCCTTTCATTTGAGACTGGCAAATTAGCCGGGCTTTCAAATGGAGCTGTTACAGCAAGAATAGGTTCCACGCAGGTTTTAGTAACTGCGACTGCATCGAGTAAACCTCGTGATGGCGCTGATTTCTTTCCGCTTACAGTAGATATTGAAGAACGAATGTACGCAGCGGGACGAATTCCCGGGTCTTTCTTTCGTCGAGAGGGGCGTGCCTCAGATGACGCCATTCTCGCTTGTCGACTCATCGACCGGCCATTGAGACCTAATTTCCCAGCCGAATACCGCCATGAGACGCATGTCGTTGGGACAATTCTTGGTGTAGATGGCGAAAACCAGTACGACGTCATTGCCCTCAACGGTGCGTCAGCGGCGCTCTGGGTAAGCGGAATACCATTCGAGAGTCCGGTAGCTGCTGTTCGTATTGCATACAGCACCGAAGGAACGTGGATTCCATTCCCGACATACCAGGAAGGGGAAGAGTCAACGTTTGAGATGGTCGTTGCGGGTCGTCAACTTGAAAATGGCGATATCGCCATCATGATGGTTGAAGCTGGCGGGACGGAGCGTGCTTTCGAGTACTACGACGATGGCGCCCCTAAGGTGACAGAAGAAGTACTGGCTGACGGTTTGGAAACTTCGAAGCAGTGGATTGACGATGTAATCGAACTTCAAAAAGCATTGCGAAATCAGGTTGGAGACATTGAGCAACTCCAGTGGATCAAGAGTGTTGACTACAGCGACGAAATCATAGAAAGAGTTCGTTCTGTAGCGACTCCGCAATTGACCGAGGTAATGGCGATTAGCGACAAAGCAGAACGTGAATCGCGGCAAGATGAAGTCACTGCTGAGATACGGGCTCAACTTGAAGAAGAGTTTTCTGAAACGGCGGACGCGTCCAAACAAATTGGTGCAGCTGTCCGTTCAGTTTCGAAGGAAATCGTGCGTAGACGCATTGTGGAAGACGGCTTTCGCATTGATGGTAGAGCGACCAATGAGGTTCGACCTCTGTCAGCTGAAGTTGCCTATGTAGGCGAAACAGCACATGGTTCGGGCTTGTTTCAACGTGGTGAAACGCAGGTGTTGAATGTTACGACTTTGGGTATGAGTCGCATGGAACAGCTGATCGATACTCTCAATCCAAATGATCGCAAGAGATATATGCATCATTACAACTTCCCGCCGTTCTCCACTGGGGAAGCCGGGTTTATGCGAGGCCCCAAGCGGCGAGAAATCGGCCATGGCGCTCTAGCTGAAAGGGCCTTGCTGTCAGCTGTTCCATCGAAGGAGAAATTTCCTTATACCTTAAGACTGGTCTCTGATGTCTTGTCATCGAATGGCTCGACTTCGATGGGTTCGGTTTGCGCATCTTCGCTTTCATTAATGGATGCTGGTGTGCCGATCCGAAGTCATGTCTCGGGTATAGCTATGGGACTGGTTTACGCTGAAGGCAAGTACGTAACGCTTACAGACATCTTGGGAGCGGAAGACGCTTTCGGTGACATGGACTTTAAGGTCGCTGGAACCGAAGACGCAATAACAGCGCTGCAGCTGGACACTAAAATTGACGGGATCCCGGCAGAAGTATTGGCTCAAGCCTTGGCGCAAGCGCGAGAAGCTCGAATGCAAATACTTGCAGTTATGAATGAAGCAATCTCAGAACCGCGATCTGATGTTGGAGGTAATGCTCCGAAGATTGTTAGTTTCGAAATCCCGATTGACAAAATCGGTGAAGTTATAGGGCCTAGAGGCAAAGTAATCAACACGATTCAGGAAGAAACAGGCGCAGATATCTCTGTTGACGACGACGGAACTGTTGGAGTTGTCAGCATTGGCTCACCTGACCGCGACAAGGTCGTCGAGGCCGAACGTCAAATTCGTTTGATCGTGAACCCACCCACGGCTGACGTTGGAGCCGAGTATGAGGGCCGTGTTGTCAACATCACTAAATTTGGAGCTTTTGTCAATATTCTGCCTGGAACTGATGGGTTGCTTCATATCAGCAAACTCGGTGGTGATCGACGGCTGGATAAGGTCGAAGAGGTACTCAACGTAGGTGATGCTGTGCAGGTCCTTGTTGACGACATCGATCCAAATGGAAAACTCTCGTTGTCAATGGTTGGAGACCCGGCGTCCCAGTCAGATGACAAAGCTTCAGAGTCAACATCCGGAGCAGATGTTGACTCGGTTACTGAAAGTGCGGCGTCTTCGGATAAAGAGACTCCAGAGCCATCTTCGGGTGATGAAGAAGATGCATCTAATGCTCGAGAGTACGTTTCGTTTGAGGAACATTTTTCTGAGACGGCGAAAGATCTGTACGGAGATATGGGTCCTGAACCTAAGGATGATGGCCGCGGTCGTCGCCGGCGACGTAACCGCCGGTAACTCGACTGATCTACCGAAATGCGTCATATTTGAAAATTGACATCTCAACTGTGAGCCCTGTCCTCCACAATGGAGGCAGGGCTCACAATGCTTTGTGCCCTTGAGAAGGGATCGAACTTATGCGGATAGCAGTTACCGGCTCAGCAGGCCGTATGGGATCAGCTGTTTGCGAAGCAGTTGCTGCCGACCAAGAATTGGATCTAGTCGCTGCAATCGACCCCTCCGCTCAGGGTCAGACAGACCCGACCGGCTCGGTAGTTATGGTGGGCTCTTTAGAAGATGTCAGCTCAAGCGAGGTCGACGTAATGGTTGACTTCACTGTGGCTGACGCTGCAAGAGAAAATATTTCGTGGTGTGCTGAGAATGGAATCCACGCTGTAATTGGGACAAGCGGTCTAACTGAAGAGGATTTTTCCCTCTATCGAAAAACATTCACTTCTAGCAACTGTCTCGTTGCACCAAATTTCGCTATAGGTGCTGTTCTTCTCATGAGGTTTGCGGAAATGGCGGCGCCGTTTTTCCCCACTGCCGAAATTATTGAACTGCACCATGACAAGAAAATTGATGCTCCATCTGGAACGGCTATGGGGACGCTCAAACGTATGGCTGAAGCTTCGGGGGATTGGGGATCCGACCCTACCGAACATGAAAATCTTCCCGGATCTAGAGGCGGACTCGGGGATGGAGGCATAACCGTCCATTCTGTTCGGTTAAGGGGCCTCGTTGCTCATCAGGAAGTTCTGTTAGGCGGAGATGGAGAAACCCTAACTTTGCGTCATGACAGTTTGGACAGGTCATCTTTTATGGGTGGAATAACATTTGCCTGTCGGGTTATTGGAGGACACCCCGGAGTAACTGTTGGCCTCGATGCATATTTAGGGATCTGAACTTTGGTAGTTCGAGCAATAGTCGTCGGCAGTCTTAACTACGACATCACCGTCTGGGTTCCGAGGCGGCCTGAGGTTGATGAAACCCTCCATGGTGACAGGTGTGAAGAAAACGCTGGAGGCAAGGGCGCAAACCAAGCTGTCGCGGCGGCTCGCTTAGGAGCCGAAGTGGCGATAGTCGGATGTGTGGGCTCTGATAGTCGAGGCGACTACCTTGTCGCCCAGTTAGACGCTGCAGATGTAAATCGTGAGCATGTTCATCGGGGATCTGACTCAACTGGAACAGCTCTGATCACTATTGATCCCGAAGACGTCTCAATAGTTGTAATAGCCGGAGCCAATGGCGAGCTTGATTCTGCCAAAGTGGAGCTAGCTTCGGCTGAAATCTCCGCAGCAGATGTGTTGCTTTTGCAAGGTGAGGTGGGCGTCAACGCGGCTAGAACAGCGGCGTTGGTTGCTGCAGCGGCAGCAACCAAGGTGGTCTTTAATCCGGCGCCCTTTAACGAAGTGGTACCAGCGGTTCTGCCGCTCGCTGACGTAGTGATAGTGAATCGCCATGAAGCTGAACAGTTAGGGGATGTTCAGGTTCCGGTGGTTATTACCACCCTGGGAGCGCAAGGGTGCGAGGTCAAAGTGGGGTCGGAGGTCACCATGGTCGACGCCCCTGCAGTTGAGGTAGTAGACCCAACCGGTGCTGGAGATGCTTTTGTGGGTGCCTTTGCAGTTGCCTACGTTGATACCGAAGACGCTGTTGCCGCCGCATTGATAGCCGTCCGTGCAGGAGCTGCGGCAGTGAGCTCTGTAGGAGCGCAGCCGAGTATGCCTACTTGGGAGCAGATCGATTCTGTCTAGTTGGTCCTACGATTCGGTGGTGTTGTTCATACGCTTTCGGGTTTGGAACGCCACCAGAAGAACCATTGCGAATGTAAACGGCAGTGAAAATCTGCTGATAAACCTTACGACCGTCCCGACCGGTCCGGTGAACACCGAACTCACCCAATAAATGAGCAGCAGTCGACAGAAAGTCCCAGCCAAGTTGACGAGCACAAATGGCAATCGTTTCATCCTGGTAATACCGGCTAGTAAACACATCGGATAGCCAGGGATAAGAAACAGCATTATCCAGCCGACTCGGGGAAACCATCGCTCCAAGGCAGCGATGCTGCGGAGTATCCCACTTTGTGGCCCTAATTCATTGCTGAGGTAACTCTTTGTTGCTGGTCCAAATTCCCATCCAAGCTGGTGGAGGAACAAATCGGGCGCAAACAATCGGATAGAACCTACGATTAAGAACGCTACCGCCGTTGACTGGTTCGCCGCTAATAGCAACATTGGATCCGTAGCGTTGAGTGAGATCAAAACCAGAGGCTGGGAAGTAAGCAAAGAGCTTGTGAGTATCTGTCCGAGATACGCGGCAAGGGCCAGAACGACAGGGACAGCTGCAAGTTGCTTAGCTCTTCGTCGATCTTTGTGACTCAACTGGCCGTCGGGGAGTTCAGGTTCAATCATTTCTGACTTTCACCCTAGGTGGATGTGGCCCTAAGCGAACTCTTCTCCTACGATTTGAGTTATGCAGTCAACAATGATGGATACTCCGTTAACTCTTGATTTCTTCTTCCGGCGAGCGGAAAGCCTGTTCCCTCATAAAGAATTGGTGACCGCTACAGCCACAGGAATCGAGAGAAGTACTTATGGGCAATGGGCTGATCGCGCTCGTCGTCTGGGAGGTGCGCTTGATGACCTTGGCGTAGATGACTATGGAAGGGTGGGAACTTTCGCTTGGAACACCGCTCGGCATCTTGAACTTTATTTCGCTGTGCCGTGCACGAATAGAGTTCTTCACACCCTCAACATCAGACTGTTCGCAGATCAGATGGTCTATATAGCCAATCACGCAGAAGATGAAATTATCTTTGTGGACCGATCACTCATGGCCCTTTTGTGGCCCTTGGTCGACCAGCTTGAGACTGTTCGGCACCTAATCGTCATGGACGATGGCGAAGGAGAAATTCCCGATGACCCGCGAGTGCTTGACTATGAAGAACTAATTTCATCCGCCTCACCGGTCAACTTCGAAGTGAAGGACGAAAGACAGGCTGCATCGATGTGTTACACGAGCGGCACGACGGGGAACCCCAAAGGAGTGGTATACAGCCACCGTTCTACGTATATGCACACGATTACCACCATGACCGCTGATGGTTTGGGGGTATGTGAATCCGATGTGATCTTGCCAGTCGTTCCGATGTTTCACGTGAACTCTTGGGGACTCCAACATGCAGCAGTTGCGGCAGGAGCGACCCTGGTGAACCCGGGCCCCAAATTGCAGCCTGAACCGATAGCGGAATTAATGGAATCTGAAAAGGTGACTATCGCTGCGGGGGTGCCGACTATATGGATGGGGGTTCTAGAAGAATTAGATGGTCGAGATGTCTCTAGTTTGAGAGCTATTCCATGTGGCGGATCAGCTGTGCCGAAATCCCTTTCGGAGGGATACCGGGAAAAAATCGGACTACCAATACTTCAGGCTTGGGGCATGACAGAGACGAGTCCGTTAGCAGCGATAGCTCACGTCAAATCAGCTGAAGCGAATTTGGATGAAGAAACCAAGGCCGACATTAGGGCTTCTGTAGGAACGATTGTTCCTACCGTTGAATTTCGAATCTGTGAACCTGGTTCTGTAGATCAGCTTCCTTGGGACGGTGAATCGAGTGGAGAATTACAAGTTCGGGGCTCCTTCATAACTGCCGAATACTACAAAAGACCAGATGCCTCAGATTCCTTTACAGAGGATGGGTGGTTGCGAACGGGAGATGTCGCGACCTGTGATGAACGTGGTTATATACGCCTCGTGGATCGCACGAAAGACCTCATCAAGTCTGGAGGGGAGTGGGTTAGTTCCGTAGAAGTAGAGAACGAGATCATGAGTCACCCCAAAGTCTCTGAGGCAGCAGTAATAGCGGTTGCATCTGAGAAGTGGATGGAAAGGCCCATGGCATGCGTGGTCCTAAAGGACGGAGAGTCATTAACTCATGAGGAGTTGATCGAATATCTAACGCCACGAATGGCGAAGTGGTGGCTTCCCAGTGCGACTCAAATAATTGACGAAGTGCCGAAGACCTCTACGGGCAAGTTTTCGAAACGAACTCTCCGTGATGCATTCGCTGACCTTGTTGTTGAGTAAGTAGAAGAATTCCACGAGATGGACGGGCGGGCTGCGGTAGTTACCGGAGCGAGTACTGGAATCGGATACGCCGTGGCGAAGCGGCTTGCTAGCAGCGGTTGGCAAGTTTGGGGAGGTACCCGTTCTGATGGTGACGCGTCCAAAATAGAGAGCCTCGAAGGTGCGTCATCTCTGCGAATTGAAGTGACTGACGAGAGGTCAGTTAAAACAGCTTTCGACGAAGTTGCAGCTAGACGTGGACCATCAGGTCTAGACCTGTTGGTTGTTAACGCCGGAATCGTCGTTGGTGGCCCATTGGAATATGTGTCTCAGAGTGCTTGGAAGCAACAACTAGACGTCAACGTTGTTGGTGCAGCGCTTTCCATTCGACATGCGTTACCTCTTCTGGAAATTTGTTACCCGTCAAGAATCATCGTGGTGGGGTCAATTAACTCGCGAATTGGCCTGCCCTTGTTGAGCCCGTATGCGGCTAGCAAACATGCTCTTGTTGGGCTTTTGTCTTCTTTGCGACGAGAACTGGGACCTCAAGGGCCACGGATCACGTTGATAGAACCCGGTGCAATACGCACTCCTTTGTGGGAGAAGGTTGAGCAGATGTCTCAACAGATGTATGAAGACCTCTGTCCTGCAGCGCGTCGGAAGTATGGCCCCTTTGTCGAGAGGGCAATAAAGAACACGACCCAAACCAAGAGGAGTGGGCTTGACCCAACTCGCGTAGCGAATGTCATTGAGAAATGTGCAAATCGGCGATATCCACCGCGCCGTCGCCTCGTCGGACGTGACGCGCGAATCGGCGCAGCGTTGAATGCTCTTTTGCCAGAGAGGTTGTTCGACTTTCTTGTTCGTAGATCTCGGTCTGTTAGAATCTCATCACAAGTTACTAACGGGTAACCACTGGGAATTCTTGAGGGTAGGAGCTTCTTATGTCAACGGTGGAAGAAATGATCGGTCGTACCGACCCGAATGACTTTGAGGCGGTCTTGGCGATGACCAATACCGACCCGAATGAAGTTATCCACGCGGTAGAGGACAACGCTGACGCCATCTATTCCTGGGACTACGAAAAAGGTGCGCGACCTCAACTGGCCAAGCTTTACGAGAAAGCGAAGGTCGGGCAATGGAACGGCGAAACTGACTTGCCCTGGGATACAGAAGTTGACCAAGAAGCACTGGCTGTCCAAGAGTATGAGACGAATGGTGGGGCTGGAGAGGTTATGGATCTTTCCGGAACTGGCGTCGAGTCATGGGGTCGCGACGAATGGGTTCGATTCAACATGGAGTCGCAGAACTGGGCACTTAGTCAATTCATGCATGGCGAACAAGGTGCCTTAGTGTGCACCGCGAAAATTGTTGAGACTGTGCCATGGATGGATGCAAAATATTACGCATCGACCCAGGTGGTAGATGAAGCACGACATGTCGAGGTCTTTGCGAAGTATCTCGATACGAAGTTGTCGGATACGTATCCCATAAACGTCCATTTACGGATGCTGCTAGATGAGATCGTCGAAGATTCTCGTTGGGATATGACGTACCTCGGAATGCAGATCATGGTTGAAGGCCTGGCCCTTGCTGCCTTCGGGTTCATGTATCAGCAGAGCGAAGAACCACTTCTCAAGCAGTTGCTGCGTTACGTAATGAGCGACGAGGCTCGTCATGTGGCGTTCGGGGTTCTTTCTCTCAAAGAGGTGTACCAAGATATGACGCAAGCGGAGTTGCTTGAACGCCAAGAATTTGCGTTTGAAGCAGCCGTGCGAATGCGTGACAGGTTCCTGCAACAAGAAGTCTGGGAACGTATGGGTGCTGATGTTAAGAAAGTAATCCCGTTGGCATACCAAGATCCGCTCCGACAAGAGTTTCAACAACTTTTGTTTACCAAGATTGTTCCAAACTGCAGAAAACTCGGACTCCTTGATGCCGGTGATGGGTGGCTTCGAAAGAAATTCGGAGAGATTGGTGTGATCCAGTACGAAAATTGGGTCGACACTTCAGAAGAAATAGATGCCTTTGCTATTACGCGAGAGCTTGAAGAACAACAGGCGAGTTAAGTCGCATTTAGAAGCTAGATATGTCATATCTCTCAGACACAGAAGTTCTTGTGACCCTCGCCCTTCGTTTGAAAGGCTTTGGTGAGATTGAGACGATCGCATCAGTTCACGAACTTTCCCTGAGCACGACTGAGGCAGTGCTCGCTGAGATGGTTACTGCAAATAAATGCGTGATGAGAGAAGTTCAAGGTGTAGACAAATTCGTTTTGACTCCAACTGGGCGGGAACAAGGAGAAGAATTGTTAGCCCGAGAGCTTGAAGAGGCTGGAGTTCGAGATGTTGTGCAATTTGGGTACGAGAGATTTCTTTCCCTCAATCCAACCATGTTGCAGCTGTGCACTGATTGGCAAGTAGTTGATGAGGGGGCAGGGGAACAGAAGCTCAACGATCACAACGATGCTGATTACGACGAGAAAATTTTGGATCGATTGATCGAATTAGATGCCGAAGTTAGGGAAATTCTTCAAAGTTTGGAAGAGGGGCTGCAAAGGTTCCATAACTACTCGTCGAGGTTCACTTTCGCTTTAGAAAAACTGCAGTCTGGCGAGTTGGAATGGTTGACCAAGCCGATTATGCCGAGCTACCACACAGTGTGGTTCGAGCTCCATGAGGACTTACTCGCGACCCTCGGAATCGATAGAGCGAGTGAGTTGAGCGAATAAAGGGCTACCCTCGGCTTTATGACTGCGAGATTTGGCCGAGTTATTCCGGCGATGGTGACCCCGTTTTCCGATAATGGTGATTTGAACATCGATGCATCGGTGGCCCTTGCTAAGTGGCTCGTCGAACAAGGAAGTGAAGGGCTGGTCATTACCGGCACCACTGGTGAGGGACCCGCTGTAACAGACGAAGAGGACTGGGAGCTATGGCGGGCAATAGCTGAAAGCGTAACTGTGCCTGTAATCGCGGGAACTACGACGAACGACACCGCGCATTCAGTCCAACAGACCCGAAAAGCAGAAGAGCTTGGATGTGATGGAATACTCGCCGTAACTCCTTATTACAACCGGCCGTCGCAAGCAGGGATCTTTGCTCACTTCGAGGCAATCGCATCATCAACCAAATTGCCAGTTGTCCTGTATGACATTCCAGTTAGAACTGGTCGAAAGATAGAAACTCCGACGCTATTGCGTATGGCTCACGAAATTTCGAACGTCGTAGCTGTAAAGGATGCAGCCGGGAATCCTGGTGAGACAGCAAAAGTCATTCGAGATGCCCCGGAGGGTTTTGAGGTGTATAGCGGTGATGACGCGTTGACACTGCCACTCTTGGCGGTGGGTGCCGTGGGCGTCATTAGCGTCGCTGCTCATTGGTCAGCTCCAGAACATGTAGCCATGATGGATGCTTGGGAATCAGGCGACGCTCATGAAGCCCAACGTATTAACAAACTTCTGCTGGAAAGTTTTGACTACGAAACCGGTGACGAAGCTCCCAACCCCGTGCCGACTAAAGCGATGATGAGGACACTCGGACTAGAGGTGGGCGAAGCTCGTCTACCAATGGGACCTACACCGAAGGGCTTAGAAGACAAAGCTCGAGAGGTGTACTCACGGCTGAAGGCTTGATTTGGAAACATCCGATGTAGGCATAACGTTTCTTGGCGGCTTAGGAGAAGTAGGCCGCAATTGTACGTGTATTGAGATCGATGGAAAGCTCCTCCTCATCGATTTCGGGGTTATGTTTCCGGATGTCACGATGCCCGGAGTTGATGTAATCCTTCCTGACAATGGTTGGCTTAGGGAACGTGGCGGGGACATTGTTGGGCTGATCGTGACCCACGGTCATGAAGACCACCTTGGCGGCGTGACACACCTATTGCAAGAATTTGAAGTTCCCTTGTACGGCTCTGAGCTTACGATGGGTCTCGCGAGGCACAAAGTAAAAGAAGCGAGGCTAGAGGACCGGACCTCCTTTCAGGTCCTATCCGATGGAGATCGAGTAGATATCGGACCCTTTCATGTGGAGGTTCTACCAATCACCCATTCAGTTCCTCAAAGTTTGTGTGTTGTCTTGCACACCGATCGCGGAGTGATTGTTCACACGGGCGATTTTAAGCTTGACTCGAACCCAATCGATGGGCGATTAACAGCGATGGAAAGGCTGGCAGAAATTCAACAAGAAACGGGTATCCGGTTGTTGATGGCCGATTCAACTAACGCTGATAAGCCCGGATGGAGTCCCTCAGAGTCGACGATTGGCGAAACCTTCCAACGGTTATTTCCAAGATGGCGAGGGCGAAGGCTAATAGTGAGTTGCTTTGCTAGTCACTTACATCGAGTGCAGCAAATATGCGATGTAGCAATAAGTGAGGGTCGCACTATATTTCCTCTCGGCCGGTCAATGATAAATAACGTGCGCATTGCCCAAGAACTAAGGGTTCTGAACTTACCGGACCGTTCAGTGGATTCGATAGACAGGCTCAACGAGTACGACCCTGAAGACGTGTGTGTGATTTGTACCGGCTCTCAGGGGGAGGCCAACGCCGCATTGTCCCTTCTAGCGCGCGGGAATCACCCAGATTTTTCTTTAACGAATGCTGATGTGGTTTTGTTATCGAGCCATCCCATTCCAGGTAATGAGCTTCCCGTGTACCGAGTGATTAACCGGCTTACGCAGATCGGATGCGAAGTAGTGCACGACGGGTATGAGCATGTGCATACGACAGGTCACGCACAACGAGAAGAGTTATACCACCTCTACCAAACAGTTCGCCCGGAATGGTATGTGCCAATTGAAGGAGAACATCGTATGTTGCGCCGGAATGCAGATGTGGCTATCGAAGCTGGGCACGCTCCAAGCCGAACTGTTGTTGCGAGTGACGGAGATCAACTACTCCTCAATAGTAAAGGGCTGCAGATTACTGGACGGATTCCTGCTCCCTACCGGTATATCGATGGGCTGCTAGATGATTTATCGCCAGAGTTGCTAGAGGATCGACGAAAGTTGGGCGAGGGTGGCTTTGTGCATGTCACAGTCGTGTTGAATTTGAAAGATGGACTCTTAGCTCATCCGGAAATCTCCACCCTGGGTTGGATCGATGCTGAGAGAAGCGTTCAAGTTTTGGCCGAGCTAGAGGTTCAAGTAGCTGAAGCCGTCGCTGTCGCTCTTGGTAAACACCAGGATGTCGAGAGTATCGAGCGGGCAATTCGTCGAGCTACTGGTCGATTCGTAGGAAATCGCACGCGGAGACGCCCTCCGATCTCAGCAACGGTGATTCTGGCCGACTGAACCTCAATTTCTCTACTGTTTCGGTACTCTCGCAAGTGTGGGATCAGCGTGCTCTGTAAACCAAAAAATCGGGACTCTTGTCGATCGCCTTGGGCGGTCGGAGAGAAAAGCTGTGAGCAATGAAGTCAGCTAAACCATCGATATTTCGAAGGATGGGCGAAGCTGGCCTTCGCGGACGGGGGACCGACGTCGCTGGTCTCATGTTGGTGGTAGTGGCACTCATCTCATTGCTGGCACTGTTCGGCGACAAAGCAGGAATTGTCGGGCGCATGCTAGAAAGCGTGACGAGTGTTCTGGTCGGAGTCTTTCGCTATGCCGTTCCGTTCGCGCTTTTGTTGTGCGCCTATGCGATATTAAGAGACAAAGGTAGCGAGAGGACCTGGCGTATTACGTTCGGAGGGGTCTTTACCAGTCTCGCTTTTTCGGGGATGGCGCACTTATTAGGCGACGCATCAGGTATCAGAACAACTCTGGACGACCTGCAATCCTCGGGAGGAATCTTAGGGGCTTTGGTTGGTGAGCCACTTCGTGGGGCTGTGGACGAACCAGGAGCTTGGGTCGTTCTGCTCTTAGCTGCGATGTTTGGAGTGCTTGTCGTTACTGATATTGGCTTGCGTCAGGTCTTAGGTGCGGCGGCAGGGATTGGCCGTCTTGGAGGCCGACAGATTCGCCGCGGCTTTACAAGCTTGCAGAGTCTAGGCTCTGATCGAGAAGTATCGGAAAACCCAAAAGGGCAAGAGTTTCCGATGCCCACGATTTCAGCTCCGGGAAGTGGGCTCCCTACCTTTGAAGCAAATGTCACCTCTATCTATGAGGAGAATAACGGGTTAGATGATTCAGGCTCAACTGCGCAGCGAAGTGAATTACTTGAAGAGGAACCTGGCCTACGTGCACCCGTAGAAGATTTAGTTGAAGAAGTTGAGGGTCCATCAGTAGACGATTTGCCACCTGAACAGATGGAAATCGATTTAACTACTCGGCCGACCGGGGAGTGGGAACTGCCTGGGCTCGACAGTCTGGAAAGGTCGGGTGCTCAAGATGTTGATGAGCGTCTTCTTCAGAACGGTGCTCGCAATCTCGAGGCTGCGCTCGCGAGTCATGGTGTCGAAACAAGAGTTACGGGGATGGAAGTAGGTCCGACAGTCACTCGGTATGAATTGTCGCTCGGGAAAGGGGTCAAAGTATCTCGGGTGACTAGCTTGCATAAAGATATTGCGTACGCAATGGCTTCGGCTGATGTTCGAATTCTTGCACCAATCCCAGGCCGTTCAGCCATTGGGGTAGAAGTACCCAACGCGGACCGGCACCTAGTTGCATTGGGAGACATTCTCTCTACTAAAACAGCATCGGATGCGACTCACCCACTTGAGGTAGCTCTCGGTCAAGACATTTCGGGAAATGCTGTTATGGCAAATTTGGCCTCAATGCCGCATGTGCTAATTGCTGGCGCGACTGGTGCGGGTAAATCCTCTTGCATCAATTCGGTTATTACCTCACTGTTGATGCGAACCACCCCCGATGAGGTTCGCATGATCTTGATCGACCCCAAACGAGTCGAACTAGGGCAGTATGACCGTCTTCCCCATCTGTTGACTCAAGTTGTGACGAGTCCCAAAAAAGCGGCTAATGCCTTGTCATGGGCAGTAAAAGAAATGGAACGAAGGTATGACGTTCTTTCCGACATAGGTTTTCGTGACATAACTGGTTACAACGCAGCGTATGACGAAGGTCGCCTTGCTTCGGACCTTAATGAAGAGCGTGAGTTCGAACGGATGCCATTTGTTGTGGTTGTCGTGGACGAATTAAATGACCTCATGATGGTTGCTGCCCGAGACGTAGAAGAGTCGATTACCCGATTAGCGCAAATGGCCAGAGCAGTTGGGATCCATTTGGTTATTGCTACCCAACGTCCATCAGTAAACGTAATAACTGGAGTCATTAAAGCGAATATCCCTTCGCGCATGGCTTTTGCTGTTTCAAGCCTTGCCGATAGCCGTGTCATTCTCGATCAGCCGGGAGCGGAGCGGTTAATCGGGAAAGGCGACATGTTAGTTCTGGGGTCAAATAGCAGCATTGCTCAACGTGTTCAGGGATGTTGGGTAGGCGAAGCAGAGATACACCAGGTGGTGGCTCACTGGCGAAGACAAGCGCCTAATACGAACTACATCGATGGCGTCGAAGGGGCAGACGATCGTGGTTCAGCAGTCATACCAGGAGGCTCATCTGGAGACGAGGGTGATGACGAACTCATGATGCAGGCCATGACCATAATCGTAGACACCCAACTTGGATCGACTTCAATGTTGCAGCGCAAACTTAAGGTTGGCTTCGCGCGAGCTGGTCGGCTCATGGACCTGTTAGAACAGCGAGGAGTCGTAGGGCCCTCTATTGGTTCGAAGGCGCGTGATGTGTTGATGACACAAGAAGAGTTAGACGCGTTACTTGCTGACCGTTGACTACGCCCCAACTCAACTTCTGAAGCTAATCTCCTTCAATGAGTGATTATGACGTTGTAGCCACAGGACTGGAATTTCCGGAGGGCCCAGTTTGCATGGCTGATGGTTCCGTTCTATTAGTCGAAATAAAACGCGGGACCATATCGCGGATAGATCCCGATAACGGATCTGTTGAAGTAGTGGCGCAACCCGGAGGGGGACCAAATGGTGCTGCTTTGGGCCCGGACGGCGGACTGTACGTCTGTAACAACGGCGGATTCATATGGGGAGAGGCTCGAGGGCTGACTATCCCCGGCTTAGTGCCAGATGACTATTCTTCAGGCCGTATCGAGCGCATCGATATCGAAACCGGGCAAGTCGAAGTTCTCTATACGGAAGTGGATGGAGTTCCTCTGAAGGGTCCTAATGATCTGATGTTTGATTCGAGTGGAGGATTTTGGTTCACAGACCATGGGAAGACTCGGGCTCGGACGAGAGATCGGGGCGGTCTTTACTACGCTCGACCGGATGGGTCTCTGGTCAAAGAAGTGTCGTTCCCTCTCGATGGACCTAATGGTGTTGGTTTGTCGCCAGGAGAAGACAGGGTTTATGTGGCGGAGACACATCAAGGGTCAATCCTTTATTGGGAGTTAGCAGGTCATGGAGAGCTAGCAGGCTCACCTCATGGACGGTTTTTAGCTCGTCCAGCAGGTAGAAAACTTTTTGACTCCCTAGCGATGGATGCCGATGGAAATGTAAGTGTTGCCACAATCCAGACTGGCGGAATTAGCACCTTTACTCCCGAGGGGGAGGAACTCGATTTCTTTTCAGTCGATGATCCGCTTTGCACCAATATTTGTTTCGGAGGGCCGGAGCTCCGCACGGCATTCATAACCCTTTCCGGAACCGGGCAACTGATACGCACCGAGTGGCCCCGACCGGGACTGGCATTACCTTTCTCGGCTTAGTCGTTTCTCAGGCGACACAGTGAGGTAGCTGGCCTCCATTGAGAACAATCATGTCGGCGATGGCAGCCTCGAAACCGACCCAATCGTAGGTTGCTTCGGGATTTTCTTTGTAAGCGACATGGAGGTTCCCGGCTAAGCGTTCGCTGTCAGTCAGATCTGCAAATTCTCTAAGATCAGTGGCTATTGCTTGTTCAACCGGAGTTCGTCCCAAACGTATTCCGTGGGCGGCAGTTTCTTGGATGAACTCAAGATAAGTCCGTTGGCTCGTCAAGACCTCTTGGGTTGCGGATCGATTAAATGCCGGGCCGTGACCAGGCACGATCACATCAGCGCCCTTGGCTTCTATGACCTTCAGAGCCTCGATCGTCCCTTTGACTGATCCGAAGAGAGCGAATGGCGTGCCACCGTGAAAGATTAGATCACCGGTAAAGAGGACTCCTTGGTCTGGTAACCAAGCCAGGATGTCACCTTCGGTATGGGCGACGTAGCCCAAATCAAATAATTCGATTTGTGTGTCGTCAAGGTGAATCTTGGTATTTCCCTCAAAAGTGATGTCCGGGGCGCGAAAATGTAGATTTCCCCACTCCACAGATGGAAATGCTGAACGGTAGTTGGGGATACCAGTGGCCATCATGACGTCTCGGCAAGAAGTGTGACTGATAATGGCGGCATCGGGAAATAGATAGTTGCCGTGAGTGTGGTCAGCGTGGTGGTGGGTGTTGACCAATAAAGTGACCGGGTTTGGTGTGACTGAAGCTATTGCATCGATATAGGCGCGATTTCGAAGTTCGGTTGAAGTGGTATCGATGCTGACCACTGTGCTTTTACCAACTACGAATCCGGTGTTGTTAATAAACCAAGTTCCATCTGGTTGGACATAGCTAAATACCCCAGGTGCTACTTCCTCTAGTAGCCCTGGACCGAGGTTGTCGTGTAGGTGGTTCGTGCTCATGTACGCATCCTACGTGCACGACCACCCTGTCTGGATCTACGCTTATGGGATGAGCACTGAGCCCAATCACGAACGGGATATAGATGTATTTGGATCGGAATATGTTCAGGAGGCGCCAGAAGTCTGGAAACGGCTGCGTTCAGAGTGTCCGGTTGCACACACCTCGCTTAATGGAGGCGGCTGGTTACCCACCGACTATGAGAACATTTCATCGGTTGCCTACGACACGGAAAAATTTTCGTCCCGAGATATAGGTGTGGCACGCACCCCTGAAGGTGTAAGTCTCCTTGTCGCCCCTCCGATTACGTCGGACCCGCCATTTCACACTGAAGCTCGACAAATGTTGTTGCCCTACTTCTCCCCTAAATCAGTGGAAGCGATGAGAGAGATAACCAGGGGTATTGCTACCGAGCTACTTGATGCGATCGACCCATCAGACATTGTTGACGCTGCTGAACAATATGCTCGTTACATACCAGTAAGAGTCATTGGAGCGATGATTGGTCTGCCCGAAGACGATTGTGAAATGTTCACGCGATGGGCAACAGATATTTTGCAAAGCCACCCTGAAACGGAATGGGAGCGACTAAGTACAGCAACGAAGGAAATTCTTGAATATTTCGATCAGACGATTGCGGACCGTCGAGCGAACCCGCGGGACGACTTGATAAGCAAACTCCAAGGGGAGACGCTTCCCAATGGTGATCCGCTCACTGACAAACATATTTTGGGTACATGTTTCCTGCTCTTGGTCGCTGGTATTGACACGACTTGGAGTTCGATAGCGTCGAATCTTCTTCATTTAGCGACACACGAAGACGATCGACGGCGATTGGTTGAAGAGCCGGAATTGATCCCGACGGCAGTGGAAGAGTTTTTGAGGGCTTATTCGCCCGTAACTATGGCGCGTGTGGCCTCTGAAGACACTGAAATAGCTGGCTGCCCGGTTATGGCAGGAGACAAGGTGTTTTTGCCGTTTGGTGCTAGTAACCGAGATCCGGATATGTTTGATCGTCCCGACGAGGTCGTAATCGATCGACAAGAAAATCGGCACTTCGCTTTTGGTATCGGTATCCATCGGTGCCTGGGATCGAACCTAGCTCGAATGGAACTTGTGGTGGCAATGGAAGAGTGGCTTAAACGTTTCCCAGAGTTCTCATTAGCTGAAGAGTCCGAGGTCCAGTGGGGTGGCACCCAAGTTCGGGGCCCACGCTCTGTCCCGCTTCGGATGGGTTAAGTCAAGAGAGGCTTGAATGGCGGGGGTTGTTCTTACGAACCATCGTGAGAACAACAACAACTGCAAGTGCGGTGTATAGGGCATAACCGACGGCAAGCGGCGTAACGGTTGAAGTTATTTGACGATCAATGACTGCTCCAAGCAAGGCGCCGATAGCCATGGTGATGAATCCGATTGTTGAGGCTGCGGTGCCTGCTACGGCGCCCATGGGCTCTAAGGCCATAGTTGTCATAGTCGGCATCATGATGACCATCGCGGCTATCTGAGCAGTCATCAAAACCATCCAGAGTCCAACTGGAGGGACCCCACCTGTTGAAAGAGCTAAAACTAACATCAGTAAGCTCACTCCCATTTGGAAAGCCAATGCACCATGACCTAACCGCTGAGCGCCGACCCTTCCCACAGCTCGAGATCCGGTAAGGGCTACGACAGCCATTACAACCATCGTGATGCTGAAATAAGGAACGAACCATGATGGCTTTTTAAAGATCTCGCTCACAATTAGTTCGGAGCTGCTTAAAAAGCTGTAGAAAGCTCCACCTGAAAAAAGGAGAGTGATTGCATAACCGATTGTCACTCTGTTTTGGAAGACTACCGTGAGGCCTTGTTTCGTCGCAGAGAAGCTCAGATCCCGTCGGTTCGCGTTATCTAGCGACTCTGTAATTCTAAAGGACCAGCCCCAAACGATAACGGCTATAAGCAAGCCGAACAGCATTGTGAGCCGCCAAGACCCTCCTCCTCTGACGAGTAGGTCACCGATTACTGGAGCTAGAACTGGGCCAGCAAAAAAGATTGTTTGAACTATCCCCATGACCCGCGCCATGTCATCGCCTTCGAATTTGTCGCGAATCATGGCTTGGCTAATAGTTCGAGGCGCTGCGCATCCGATTCCCCAGAGCACTCTGGAAGCCAGAAGAAAGCCAAGGTTTGGCGCCAGTGTTGACCCGAGTGCTCCCAAAGCGAATAAGCCGATTCCCGCTCTTAAGACAGGAATCCGTCCGTAGGTATCGGCTAATGGCCCATATATGGGCATTCCAATAGCCATGCCGACGAAAATGCACGTGATAGTAAGTCCCGGCAGGTTTGAGGTCGGTTCCATACCGAACGCGGAACGTAGATCAGCAAATGCAGGTAGAAGCATGTCTATCGACAGGGCGATCGCACTGGTCAGAAGGGCCGTGAATGCTATGAACTCACGGTCGCCTTGTGTACGAATCGAAGGGGCCACGTTAAAGGGTCGCGATTTCGTAGATGGCTCGTTCGAATTCTTCTAGGAGGGTAGCTACTCGAGGAAGCATGAAAGGAAGTGTCTGAGTCATTAAGAGCGCCCCGAACCCGGCCGCTGGGTCGATCCAAAAGTGAGTGTTACATAACCCGGCCCAACTCAGCGAACCCTCGTGCCGTCCTCGATCAACAGGATTTTCATTGATTTGAAAGGTGAGACCCCAGGATTTAGGGACTCCTGCCATGAATTCGAAGTCGGCGCTCACGTTATGGTTCTGAGATTTGACGGCTGATACTCGTAGATCGTTCATGTTGTTGCTCGACATCAGTGAAACAGTCTCGGGTGAAAGGAGATGCTGGCCCTTTACTTCTCCGCCCCGTAGGAGCATTTGGATAAATTTCGCGTAATCAGTTGCTGTGGAAAATAGGCCGCCGCCACCGCTGTCGAATTCAGGCAGTCGTTTTTGCTTGCTCGGCTCCAGAGCTAACCAGTTGCCTTCTTTCAGTACGTGAGTAGCGGCACGACGGACTTCCATATCTGGGCGGCATGTGTACGCAGTGTCTGCTAGCCCTAGGGGATCGAAGATCTCAGTCTGCATCCATGTTGCAAGTGGCCCGTCAGTAACTGCTTCTAGTAGCTGGCCCGCCCAATCGATCCCAATTCCGTATTCCCAACGCGTTCCGGGGTCGAATGAAAGTGGCTGATGCAAAGAAGCAAGTTTCCCGCTACCCGTTGCCGGACTTCCAGTGTGCTCTTTCCAAGCTGCTATGTCAGAGTTCCAAACTTCATAGGTGAATCCAGAAGTATGGGTCAAAAGGTTGCGCAGAGTGACTGGCCGATTCGGCTCGCGTAAAACTGGTCCGGTTTCGTTGAAGCCTTCTAGGACTTGAACCTCTCCGAGCCATGGGATTATCTCTCCGGCAGGCTGATCAAGTTTCAGCAAACCGCGTTCGACTGCCTGCATGCATGCTGCGCCGGTTATTGGTTTCGTCATTGAAGCGATCTGGAAAACCGTGTCATCGGTCATCAGGCTCTGATTCGACTCTGACTTGACTCCATGAGAACGAATGCTCACCACCCCGTCTCTGTCGACCACAGCAGCTACGGCTCCGGGGATAATCTTCTTCTCAACTGCGTTAGCAAGGCAGCTATCAATTGCCTGATCAATGGACATTATTCGAGAGCCTTTCGCCAAGGTGCGGCGTCAATTCCGAGGTAGCGGTCCTCCAAAGCGTCTACAAGTTCAGCTGTCCAAAATGGATGGCCAGGTTTCGGGGCGCCGAACAGCGCTAGCTCATTGGGTGTGCAACTAGCAGCAAACTTTGACCACGGACCACGATTTGCATTTTGTTGAAAGCTGTCAAATCCAATCCATTCGTGATGGGCATGTTTAAATGCGATATTCATCAAGAATCTGGACCCTCCTTCTCGAGTTAAGTTCACTCCGCGATGCCATACATCGGTTCGATAGGCAAGGAATGACCCTCTACGGCCCGCTGCAGATTGCGGTTGTTTCCCGGGGGGAGAATCACCAAGGCTAAGGATTTCGGTCGGGCCTACTCCATCCTCAACATCGGAAAGATACAAAAATCCAAGCATGTTCCACCAACCTGGCTCAATCCGATCTGGAACGATCGTGTGATTGCGGTCTTGGTGAAAAGGCTGCTCGTAATTGGTGACGCCGGTGTATTTACCCCAAATTCGTGCTTGATAGAGGCGGATGTCTTCTGAACCCATCGCCCTCTGGGCAAAGTCAACTACGCGTGGGTGAATTTGAAGCCGATTTAAGAGGTGGGAGTCATATGGGAAGAGAACGTGTCCCAAGAACTGACGCAGGCGGAACTCTTTACCCGCCGTAGCTTCGTCGTTGAGTCCATGCGATGAACCCTGACGGGCAGGTTGGTAGCGCTCGTCGGTGCTATCAGTCTCGAAATGGGTAATCGCCTCGGGGTTACCAGAGTGATAGTCGGATGGATGTGGAAAATGTCCCCACAACTCTTCTACAGCTGCATCAATTTCTTCTGTCGGCACTAGGTCGTGGACAACAGTCCAACCTTGGGTCCGCCACTCTTCGACAGATACTTCGATTTCGCTATTCACTGCTCGGCAGACTAGTTGGATTTAAGTGACTCGGGATCAACGAGCACCTTGTGCATCGTGAACTCGGATAGTGGCCCCTGTGACGAAATCAGATGATGGAGATACCAGATACAGCAAAGTGCCATCTAATTGTGATGGTTTGCCCAGCCTTTTACGCGGGAAGCCTTGAGTTATGTCACCCATCCTTTCGAGCATGCCATCCATCATTTCGCTTTCAAATGCCCCCGGTGCGATGCAATTGACGTTGACGTCGTACTTAGCGAACTCCAGGGCCAGCATCTCAGTCATACGAACGACGGCACTCTTGGTGATTGCGTACCAAGACGTTCCTACCCCAGCGCTGAAAGCTGCACCCGAAGATATGTTGACGATCCGACCTGGGAGTTTCGCTTCTTTCAGGCGGCGGGTCACTTCACTTGCGAGATGAAACAAAGACGTGAGGTTCGTGGCAACCATCTCATCTACAAATGACGGATCCATGTTCAATGCCAGCTGAGCGTCCGGTTTACCGGCATTGTTTACCAGGATTTGTATTGGTCCGAGTTCTTTTTCTACATGGTCCACTGCACCGAATAGAGCATCTGTGTCTGTGACATCGAGAGGGACGGGCAGCACAGTCGCACCAGTACTTCTTAGCTCAGTAGCCAGCGCCTCGAGTCGTTCGGCGCGTCGTCCCGCTATTGCAACGTTGGCTCCGCATGCGGCTAATACCTGGGCAAATCTGTAGCCCAACCCAGAAGTCGTACCCGTTACAAAAGCAGTCTGCCCGCTTAGGTCTGTCGAAAAGTTTGGGATATCTGACATGTGGTTTCTCCAAAAGAGTAGGGATTGCTCTGCATCTGTCTAGGCGTAGAAGGAATAATCGTCTAATCGAGTCGAGAGGAATTAGGGTGCGTGATGGTGAATAACCCATTAGTCCCTGAAGTGGGGTGAGTGCCTGAGGGCACTCGAGCCCTAGTTACGGGCGAGGGATTCCGGATGGACCAACTTATCGAGACAGAGGCGAAGGCAACAGGGATAGACGAAGCAGTTCTGCGCAGTGCATGTGAAAGTCACGTTTCAATGCGTCGGTTCATAGACCCAGCTGAGATCGCATACGCTGTTGTCTGCATGGCTTCACCAGCTGGCTGGCATGCTATAGGTCGAGTCCCCTCGGTAGATGGGTCGACAAAGACTTTGCGAAGTTCTTGAGCAGCGAGCTTTTTCATAGGGCACACTCTGGGGGTCCTTATCTATCAGGAGCGAGAAACGTGAATGTCACCGAAGCGACGAACCGACGAGCATCAATTAGGTCCTTTCTTCCCGACCCTGTAAGCGATGAAAAAATCAGAGAGCTTCTAGAGATGGCCTCACGAGCGCCATCGGGAGGAAATGTTCAGCCTTGGCGGATCTACGTGGTTAACGGAGATTCAATGGAACGCTTCAGATCTTTCATATCGAGCAGAAGCCCTGGCGAGTCAGAATACCCGGTATATCCACCAAGTCTTCAAGATCCGTACCGAACTAATCGCTATGAATTAGGTGAGGCGATGTACGAGAGGCTCGGAATTCCCCGCGAAGATAAACCAGCTCGCCTAGCTCACCTTGCCCGCAATTTTGATTTCTTTGGCGCACCGGCAGCCTTCTTCTGCTTTATTGAAAGAAACATGGGTTCAGCCCAGTGGTCGGATCTCGGCATGTTTTTGCAGACCTTTATGCTGCTAGCTGTTGAGGCTGGTTTAGATACATGTCCTCAGGAGGCTTGGGCTAATCATTGGATAGCGGTCCAAGAGTTCTGTGGCGCCCCAGAACAAGAAATGCTTTTTTGTGGCATGGCTATAGGTAAGCGGGATGAAGCGAAACCTGTTAATAGTCTCAGAAGTGATCGTATGGTTGTTGATGAGTGGGCAACTTGGGTATGAGGATTAGAGCATGAATGACATCTATGAGATGATGAGTACCTTGCGGGCCGTGCGGCGCCTTCGTCCAGATCCGATACCCGATGATGTGTTAAATCGGGTCTTGCAGGCAGCGGCATGGGCTCCGACTGGTGGGAATATGCAGCCTTGGCGGGTTATCGTTGTCACTAGCCCGGAACGCAAAAAGGCGCTGGCGGATATCTATGGACCGGCCTGGTACCGGTATGCCAAAGGCTATGACGAACGGCTTAAACAACTTCCACCCGAAGAAGCAGAAAAAGCGAGAAAAAACCGGGTAGCGGGTGATTATTTAGCTGATCATCTAGCCGATTCTCCAACGATCTTGATGTTTGTAGCTGACCCTAAAATGATGGCCATAACCGACGCAAAATTGGATCGCATTTCCATGGTCGGTGGTGGTTCGGTTTATACGGCGGTACAGAATGCGATGTTGGCTGCGCGGACCGAAGGACTTGGCTGTGTCCTGACCACCTTGCATTGTTTAGCGGAAGAAGAGGTTAAGGCGGCTTTAGAAATCCCGGATGACTGGGCGACTCTGGCGATGGTTCCTCTGGGGTATCCCGTTGGAACGGGTCATGGCAGCATCACACGGCAACCCCCCGCGGTACTTGCATATGCTGATGCCTTCGGGATTGCTTGGAGTTGAACTCGGCAGCGACTCGGACGCCGACTGTCTTCGCAGTTAGCGAAATCAGGGATGACGAATCGAGCTCACCCGGCCGGAGCCCTTCGCCTTTACTTCCATTAGCTGTAATGGCAGTCGTTGTGGTGGTTTGGGGCTTAGGTCCGCCTACCACGAAGCTGGTGACAGCGCCTCCACTTATCGGGACGTTTGTCCGTTTTGGCATCTCATCACCGCTTCTCATCGTTGTCTTGGCAGCGAGGCGAAGGGCCTTGTCGCGGAAGGTTTTCATAGCTACCGCTTTGCCCGGTCTTTCATTCGGCATTAATTTGGTATTTGTTTTCGCGACCCTGCAAGAAGCAACGGTTTCGGTGTTGTCGACAGTGGTGGCGATGCAGCCTGCACTTTTATTGGTGCTTGCAGGACCATTATTCCGCGAATATCCAACTAGTCGACAATTGGCGTTTACCTTGGCCGGAGTCGTAGGCGCTGTCGGCGTAATTCTCGGTGCAGGTTCGGAGATCAGATCTTCCTGGTTGGGTGTGGGCCTAGCAGCGCTTTCATTGGTTACATTTACTCTCTATTTTGTTCTCACTCGAATAGCTAGGTCCGAGAACGACGTAGATCCAATCGAATGGATGGCTGGCATCAATGTTTGGGCTTTTCTATCCACCATCGTTCCGATATTGCTGCTGGCGGATCAGTCTGACTGGGCCCAATTTGGAGGCAAGGATTGGCTCTGGATAGCTATCGTGGCCTTTGTGACAGGTGTTTTTGGGCATGTCCTAATGACTTGGCTGCACGGGCACCTAGAAGCTGCGCGATCATCTCTCTACATACTGATGATGCATTTGGTTGCAGTGGGCCTTGCATGGTGGATACACGATGAATCCGTTACCTGGTTGCAGATGCTTTCAGGAGGAGTGGTCCTGCTGTGTGTGGCCTTAGTGATTACAGCTCCTGATCGCCGTGAGGTTCGATGATCGGGAACAGAAGAAAATCTGTTAATAGACCGAACAGTACTAATACGATTGACTCGTCTCCTTCGATTTTGATGTCGCCCTGAGCCAGTGCATCAGAAAACGAGACGATACCTCCTAGAGCGTCGGCCAAAACAGGTCGAGTGAGGACAACAGAAGCTGATGCCTTACTTGTGTGCCGGTCAGGTAAATGATGTATCGCACAATTAGAAATGCCAAGAACGTGGTGTTCCCCAAGGTCCGAAAAAGTCCAGTTAATTTCTGTGTCCAAACCAATAAGGGCCGTTGTACTTAGCCGGACACCAATCGAGTCAAATAGTTGTTCAGCAGTCATAGCATGCGCTATCTGACGCCCTCGACCGACAGTGATGTTGGGGGACCCGTTCCGAAGTTCATGCGCCCCGTAAAGGTAAGCATTTCGCCAGGTTCCGGATTCTGCCTGATACCCGAGTTGTTCTAAAGCGTCCGCTTGGAGTTCTCGAGCCGCCTGGTGAGAAGGGTCAGCGAAAATTAGGTGATTCACCACCTGTGCCACCCAACGGTAGTCGCCAGCCTCGAAACTCTTCCTCGCCTGACGCAAGACCTCATCAGGGCCGCCCATGAATTCGACGTACTTCGTGCTGGCCTCTTGGGGGGGATGGGGGTTTAAGTGTGCCGGGTTTGCGTCGTACCAGCCAAGGTATTTGTTGTAAACAGACTTAACGTTGTGGCTAACGGTTCCGTAATACCCCTGGACATGAGAATCGGATGCAAAGCATTCAGGGAGTTTCAGTTCTTCAGCGATTTCGTTTGGGGTCCATCCCCGGTTCGCTAAGCGCATTGTTTGATCATGGATCCAGCGGTAAACGTCGCGTTGTTTAACTAGAAATTGTTTCAAATCCTCTGTTCCGAAACGAGGCCAATGATGGGTGGCAATCATGACATCGGATTTGTCACCCCACAGGTCTAGTGCTTCGTTTATGTATTTGGACCAAGCAAGAGAGTCGCGAGTCTGGGCGCCTCTTATTGGGTAGAGGTTGTGCATATTGTGGGTGCAGTTCTCAGCCATGCAAAGCATGCGGTAGTCGGGAAACCAAAAGTTCATTTCGGCTGGTGCTTCAGCATCAGGGGTATTCTGGAAGATGGCTTTGACCCCATCTATCTCTAGTTCAATGCCGGTGCTATCAATGATCTCTGTAGGAGCGATCAGTCCTGATGGGCTGAAGGGCAAAGCTTTACCGAGCCCATTATCAATATGCCCTTTGGGTCCAGGAGGTAAAAATAAGCCGAATTGATACATGGCCCTGCGTGCCATTGCTGCGCCAGCAATAACGTTTTCATTTACTACTTCTTCAAGAAATCCCTCAGGTGCAATTATCCGAACATCGCCCCTCTCTACTTCCTCAGGCGTAGTGACGCCAAGGATGCCTCCAAAGTGATCTGCGTGGGAATGAGTGTAAATAATCGCTTTGACTGGACGTTCCCCAAGCTGATCGTTTGCCAGCTTCAGACATGCTTTAGCGGTAGCAGCGGTGGTTAGAACGTCAACCAATATCCAACCGGAATCTCCAGCAATGAGTGTGAGGTTTGAAATGTCGTATCCGCGAACTTGATAGACGCCATCCATGACTTCAAAGAGGCCGTGGATGGCGTTTAGGCGACCCTGACGCCAAAGCCCCGGGTGCACTGTTTCCGGCGCGTTATTGTTGTCGCGCAGGAAGTCATATTGAGAGCAGTCCCATACGACATGGTCATCAATCTTGACAGTACCTTCGGGCAGGGTCGCAATTAGGCCCTGTCGAGCGCGCCGAAAATCTTGTTCGTCGTCGAAAGACATGAGCGCTGCTGCTGCGGCGTTTGCTTCAGCTGTAGGTGTGGCTGCATCTTTCGACGCTGTAGCTGGGTTTGACATGGTGTTCCCCTGGGTAGATCTGGAGAATCTATCTTGTCGATTACTCGTACTAGACCACACCGTATGTATCGGCAAGCGACTTAGCGATACGGTCCGTCATGATCTCCGTAGAACCATCTACGTAATTAGCAACTCTCCCTGCCGTCAACCTATGTCCAATCAGATGTTCTTCCCTTAGGCCATTTGCGCCCATTGCTTGAGCACAAGCCGAAAGTGCCGACTCAACAACTTCCGTTGCAAACTTCTTTGCATGGGCTGCGGGCAGAATTGCTGATTCACTAGCACCGCTCTCTATGGCTTCAATAGCTTTGTCGGTCAAAGCGCGTGCTGCTTCCACCTGATTGGAGACTCTAGCTAATTGCCATGAGAGCCCCTGATGTTTGATGATCGGCTTTCCAAAGCTTTCCCTGTCAGTCGCATAGCTAACTGATAAACGTAAAGAAGCCTCGATCATTGAGCAACACATTGACGCTACGTAAGTCCGCGCTTCGTTGATAGTGGATAACGCTTCGGTAAAACCATTACCTGCTGGAGCTAACAAATCACTTTCTTGCGCGTAGTAGTTGTTGAGGCGAAACCCGGCTGTTCCGATTGCGTGACTGCCGATCAGGTCGTATGGCTCAACTCGCTCGAAACCAGAGTTTGTGCTGTCAATGAGGAATGAGGCGATGCCGCGAGCACGGGACCCCGGGCTTGTCTGGACATAAGTGACCATGACCGAAGAGGCAGCAGCATTGGTGATCCAGGCTTTCTCGCCATTTAGTCGCCAGCCGTTCGAATCAGAAGTTGCTTGAGTAGCAATTGAAGAGAAGTCGCTCCCGGCAGCGGGTTCGGTTAGAGCAGTTGAGCCGAGCTTCTTGCCAGTAAGTAAGTCCGGAAGAAAGCGACTTTTTTGGTCGTCAGTTCCGTGACGAGCCAACCTTGCAGCAACATTGTGAGAATTGACCAAGCTGAAGGCATACGGCATTGAAACTTCTGACAGTAGGTCCAGGATCTGCAATTTTTGTCTGAAGTTGACTCCGAGACCTCCTAGTTCGGGTTCTACCTCCATCCCTAAAAGTCCTATTTCGTGCGCCGCAGCGATGCTTTCTGCAGGAAACGTCCGATTCCTTTCCCAGTCGAGAACTTGAGGACTAATTACTCGATCACGGAAGTCTTTCACTCGGATAAGTAAGTCCTGGAAATCGTTTTCAGGCAATCCATTTCGTTGGCTCATGCCTTGACCCTAGATGCCTGCGTAAAGTCATTCATTGTGGAAGATGTTTTCTCCCCCATCTACTTGCAAAAGGTTTTGTTGTCTGGTGTGGCGCCGCCTCCCCAGGGGCCCTCTGCAGCTGTAGCGGTGGTCGCGCGATATGGCGAGTTAGGTGCAGAAATCCTGTTTATAGAACGTGCAACGAAGGAAGGGGACCCTTGGTCGGGGCAGATGGCTTTCCCTGGTGGAAGAGCATCTGATGAGGACGAAAACAGTCTTGATACAGCTCGCCGGGAAACTATCGAAGAAGTAGCAATAGATCTGACAGATTCGCGGTTGATTGGTCGACTATCTGACCTGGAGGGAGGGCCACGGGGTACCCGACAACGCCTCACCGTGACTCCATACGTATTTTGGCTAGCGGGGCCACGTCCGACGGCTCGACCGAATCACGAAGTCGCCGGAGTCGTTTGGGTCCCAGTGACGGATCTCACTAAATCCAGTCATTACATTGAATATCCGTATCCGCCGCTCGGTCCGGATTCTTGGCCCGGAATTAGAGTAGAAGGGGAGAGGGTGATTTGGGGATTAACGCTGCGAATGCTGGTCGACTTGTTTGGGAGATTAGGTCAACCTCTGACAATCAGGTCCTGAGGCTCTGCTCTGAATAGGCTATTGATATGAGTAATTCCACGTCACAAAGTTCTGAAGGTCTGTCGGCGAGCTGTCGTTCAGATGTAGATGTAGATGTAGTTGTGGTAGGTGCCGGCTTTGCCGGTATGTACATGTTGCATCGGCTTCGCACCTGCGGATATTCGGTTCGAGTCTTTGAAGCGGGAACTGATGTGGGAGGTACCTGGTACTGGAACAGGTACCCCGGGGCTCGATGCGATGTGGAGAGCCTTGAGTACAGTTACAGCTTCGATAAAGACTTGGAACAGGAATGGCAGTGGACTGAACGCTATTCCGGTCAACCAGAAATCCTTAAGTACGCCAAGCATGTAGCGGATCGCTTCAATTTGCGATCTGACATAAAGTTTGAGACGCGGGTAGAAACAGCCGATTACGACGAAGTCAGTAATTCGTGGCGTATTCAGACCAATGATGGTGGAAGTATTGTTAGCCGGTTCTTTGTGATGGCGACTGGCTGCCTATCCTCAACGACATTGCCTGACATACCAGGCATTGAGCATTTTGAGGGAACAACCGTTCACACAGGCCAGTGGCCGAAGGAAGGTGTCCAGCTAGAGGGGAAGCGCGTAGCCATTATTGGGACCGGCTCTTCAGGGGTACAAGCGATTCCCGTTATTGCTGAAGAATGTAAAGAGCTAACTGTCTTTCAGCGAACCCCGCAGTACACGATTCCGGCAAGGAATGAGCCGCTAAGCGCTGAGCGCCAGACTGACGTAAAGAGTCGATATCGGGAATTTCGGAAAGCGAATTTTGCTATGCCGCAAGCCCTTGGCTCGGAGATTCCCAAATTCAATGACTCGATTCACGATGTATCTGAAGATGAAAGGTTAGAAAGGTTTGAGGACGCCTGGAACCGTGGAGGCACTCTGTTTATGTCGTCCTTTAATGACGTGCTTATAGATGAGTCAGCCAATGCCTATGCGCAAGATTTCGTCCGTGGAAAGATTTCTGAAATTGTTCAGGATCCCGAAGTTGCTGCGAAACTCACGCCAGAGCACATAATCGGTTGCAAACGTTTGGTGATCGATACGGACTACTTTTCGACTTTTAATCGCCCTAACGTTCGGTTAGTCGATGTAACCCGAGATCCGATTAAAGAGATCACTAGTTCGGGGCTCTCGACCCAAGAAGAGCAATTCGATTTCGATGTGCTGATTTTTGCTACTGGCTTTGATGCAATGACCGGGTCAATAATGCGGATAGCAATTACTGGACGGGATGGATTGACGATTCAAGACAAGTGGTCGGCTGGGCCAAGGACTTATTTAGGTCTTACGGTCCCAGGTTTTCCGAACATGTTTGCGATATCGGGTCCGGGTAGCCCGTCCGTGCTGACCAACATGATTATCTCGATTGAACAACACGTCGAGTGGATTAGCGATTGCATTAGTTGGTTGGATTCGAAAGGGGCTTCAAGCATTGAAGCCTTACCCTCAGCGGAGGATGAGTGGGTAGAACACGTCAACGCTAAAGCGGATAGGACCCTATTTCCGGGGTGTAACTCATGGTATTTGGGCGCGAATGTGCCAGGTAAGACTCGTGTGTTTATGCCTTTACTTGGCTTTCCCGGTTATGTCCGTCGCTGCGAACAAGTGGCTGCGAACGAATACGAGGGATTTGTGGTCAGATGAGTGAACTTGAGTTGTTGACCGAAGGTTGGGGGTTGATAGAGGCGCCGAGGGTTGACGAAAACGATCGACTGTACTTTTCTGATGTTCCCAACGGTGGCGTTTACAGACGGCTGCCTAGTGGAGAAATCGAGACGGTCATTCCAAAACGCCGGGGTGTGGGTGGGATGGTTTTTCATCGCGACGGGGGGTTGGTCGTTGGCGGAAGAAATATTCAACATGTAAATGATGGTCAAATACGGGTGTTGTTTGATCCGGGCTTTCCGGGGTTCAACGATCTTCATACCGACTCGTTAGGCCGCGTGTACGTCGGTTCATTGAAAGTTGACCCCTTTGAAGAAGGAGCCGAGAACCCCGGTGGCGAGTTGTGGCGGTTAGATGCTGGAGGCCAAGCAACTGAAATGTATGACGGGGTTTTGCTGACTAATGGAATCGGATTTTCGCCTGACGGGTCGTTGCTCTACCACGCAGATAGTGTCCCGGGGCGGGTCTGGGTCTCAGACGTGGAAGGCGACTCCTTGGTGAATAAGAGAGTTTTCGTCGAAGATAGCGTGAACGCTACGGACGGTCTTGCTGTCGATGTTGAGGGAGGCGTTTGGGTCGCGCAGCCGAGCGGCGGGAAGGTTCAAAGGTATGCGCCGGATGGTGTAGCAGATTGGTCAGTCGCTGTTCCGGACCCGATGGTCACCAGCTTGTGTTTCGGTGGAGCCGATCTTAAGGATTTGTATGTTGTGACTGGAGGCCAGAGCCCGTTGGGGGGCTGTATCTATCGAACGAGAGTAGAAGTTTCAGGACTCCCAGTTCCGCAAGCGACTATCTGAATTTCTTTAAGCGACAATCGTAAATATTTAGGGTGCGAACTATGCAGGAAATGCCTTTCTATTGGTCACACGGGAATGAGGCCAGCGGCGTCATTTTTTGCTTGCACGGGATCGGCTCGTGTGCAGATGCTTTCCTCGTCCAACGAGAAGTAGCAGACCGTCTTGGTTGTCGCCTCGTTGCTTGGGATGCCCCTGGGTATCGGTATTCGGCTGACCCTGTCAATGAACCGGGTATAGACGGGTGGGCAGATGCAGCTGCTGCTTTGATTCGCTCACTAGCTAGCGAGCGCTCAATAGTGCTTGGAGTCTCATGGGGCGGTGTCACTGCAACTCGCTTAGCGTTACGCCACCCTGATCTTGTTGATGCGCTCATCCTTGCGGATTCGAGTGTAGGTTCTGGAACGAGTATGCAAAACGCGGAGGCTATGCGCAATAGGGCGTCTACCTTGAGTGACCTAGGTGCTGCGGAATTCGCTAAACAGCGCGCACCGTTACTCGTAGCGGATAAAGCAGACCCTGAAGTGCTGGTACATGTGCAGCAATTGTTTGCTGAATCTGTTCGGATGCCGTCTTATCAGTGGGCCTGCAATTCGATGGCTGACACGGACCATCGTGACTCATTGTCAGCAATCGATGTGCCGACGCTTGTCATTTGTGGAGAAGAAGATCGCGTCACCCCACCAAAGTTGTCTGCCCAACTTGCCGCAGGCGTCTCAAACTCAAGGCTTGTTCACGTAGAAGGCGCAGGTCATTTGGCTAATCAAGAAAAACCGGAAGAATTCAACTCAGAAGTCTTCAAATTTATTCAATCTATTAGCTAACTGCGCCGTCTCTAACGTGGAGGCATTCGGATGCCACCGTCACAACGAATGGTTTCACCGTTCATGTATGGATTGGTGATGCATTCCATGACCATGAAGGCTAATTCTTCGCCGTAGCCTAGGCGTTTCGGGAAAAGCACGCTTTGGCCTAGATGCGCCTTGAACTGGTCAGCTTGTTCGCCTTCTCCGTAAATGGGAGTGTCGATTAGGCCGGGAGCGATGGTGTTGACCCGTATGCCTGTAGCAGACAAGTCACGCGCTACCGGGAGGGTCATGCCGACGACACCGCCCTTAGAGGCTGAGTAGGCGGCCTGACCGATTTGACCATCGAAAGCGGCGGCAGACGCCATATTAACTATCGCGCCTCTTGAGCCATCTTCATCGACAGGCTCAGTCTTAGCCATAGCAGCAGCGGATTGGGCCAGCATGTTGTAGGTACCTAGAAGGTTTACCTTAATGACGAACTCAAATTGACCTAGATCAGCGGGCTCGTTGTTACGGTCAACGGTTCTAGCCGCTCTTCCGAGTCCAGCGGAATTCACCAGAGCACGTAATGGGCCCATTTCGGAAGCAGCGCCAACAGTAGCTTGTGCGTCTTCGACATTTGAAACGTCACACTTTACGAATAGTCCACCTAATTCCGAAGCAACTTCTTGCCCTCTATCTTCTTGGAGGTCTGCAATAACGACTCGAGAGCCTGCATCTGCTAGCTGTCGAGCGGCTGCTTCACCGATGCCGGAGGCTCCGCCTGTAACGATGGAGGAGCTTCCTTGGAGGTTCATTCTTGGCATTACGAATCCAATCTTTCAATAATCGTTGCATTTGCCATGCCGCCACCTTCGCACATGGTTTGTAGCCCGTAGCGGCCTTCAGTTCGCTCTAGTTCGTTCAGAAGAGTTGCCATTAGCTTGGTTCCGGAGCATCCAAGAGGATGTCCAAGGGCGATCGCGCCGCCGTTTACATTGGTTCTATCTAGATCGGTTCCGTGTTCTTTCTGCCAAGCTAGGACGACAGAAGCGAATGCTTCGTTAACTTCGAACAAGTCGATGTCATTGAGTGTTAGGCCCGACCGAGCCATAACTTTTTCTGTTGCTGGAATTGGTCCCTTCAACATAGTTACTGGGTCGGCGCCTGCGAGGGCGAAAGTATGGAACTTTGCTCGAGGACGCAGACCTAGCTCCGCTGCTTTTTCTGCACTCATCACCAAAACAGCTGATGCTCCGTCGGTGATTTGGCTTGAGTTGCCAGCGGTCACTTTGCCATCTTCGCGAAAGGCTGGGTTCAATTTTGAAAGTGATTCAGCTGTGGTGTCGTGCCTGATACCTTCGTCTTTTGTCATCATTTCGATATTGCCGTCGACTTCAACCGGTACGGGGACAATCTCATTGTCGAAGCGCCCTTCGGCTGTTGCGACAGCGGCTCTCCGTTGACTTTCGGCTCCAAAAGCATCAAGGTCTTCGCGACTGAAACCGTATTCATCGGCGATCATTTCGGCCCCGATTCCTTGGGGCGGCAAACCAGTTTCTTCGTAACGGTTCTGCATTGTTTCGCTAAATGGAAACCCCATTCCTTTGACGACGCTCGCCCCCATAGGAGTGCGTGTCATTACCTCGACGCCTGCTGCCACAGCTACGTCGTAGGCGCCAGCGATTACGCCCTGAGCAGCAAAGTGGAGCGCCTGTTGGCTAGAGCCGCATTGCCGATCAACTGTTGTTGCTGGTACTGACTCAGGCCATCCAGCAGCGAGGACTGCATTTCTGCCTATGTTGAGTGACTGTTCACCAACCTGCATGACGCATCCCATGATTACGTCGTCGATGACTGAAGGGTCGATACCCGTTCGTTCCTCAAGTGCTTTTAGAACATGAGCTGCAAGATCGACTGCGTGCCAGTCTTGCAGCTTGCCATTCCGCTTTCCGCCAGGTGTTCGTACCGCGTCGACGATGACTGCTTCTCTCATGGATTCACTCCTAATCGGGACCGTTTAGAATGCTAGTCCGAATTTCAATATCGAATCGTAGATCGTGTTGGTACGCATGAGCCAACTCTGAGCGCTACTTTGCACATGTGACTGCCGCCAGACGTGAGAAAAATGGTTCCGCTACCTTCTCGTCTCTGCGGGTTCCGACCTTCCGGTTGTTTTGGTGGAGTGGTGTCTATTCATATCTTGGTGTTCAAATGCAGTTCCTTCTTCGGGGATTACTGGCGTGGGATCTGACTGAACGTGAAAGCGGATTGGGGATCGTTTACCTGGCATTTGGGGTGGGCCTTTTGGTATTCACCCCGATCGGCGGGGTGTTAGCTGACCGTTGGCCTAAGCGTTCACTTCTAGTTTTTGGACAGGGCATGATTGCTATAGCGGCAGCCGGCATGGGTATGGCTGCCGTTTCGGGAAACGCTCGGTTTTGGATGCTGATGGTGGCAAGCCTCGTTCAAGGAGCAATGTTTGGGCTTATCGGGCCGGCCAGAGTTTCGACTTCTGCCGAGCTAGTCGGACGAGAACAATTAGGTAATGCAATCAGCTTGACTTCTATGTCGATGAGTTTGACTCGTCTATTTGCGCCAGCCGCAGCAGGTGTTCTTGCCGGTGTCGCTACCGTCGGTATTGGTGGAGCTTATTTAGTTGCTTCGCTTTTTTCTGTTGTGTCGACTTTACTGACTGCTCGGTTGCCTCGCCTGGAGCCGGTGAATCCCTCTCGACGAAACCCACTAGAAGAAATTTGGGATGGACTTCGGTATGTGCGCAGCAAACCTGAACTGCGTCGGCTTATTCTGACAACGATTATCGCCATCATGATTGGGTTCAACTATGTGGCTTTCTTGCCGGCGCTGGTAGAGGGGCAGCTAGACCTTTCCGAAAGCCATGTTGGGTTTCTCACAACAGCTTCGGCGCTCGGTGCTGTTTTGATTACAGCATTCGTGGCTTCTCGCGCTGACGGCCCGAATGCCGAAAGGCTATTAGTTTGGTGTGGGATCACATTTGGAGTTGGAGTCGTCCTATTCGGGCTAGCTCCCAACTACTTTTTAGCTCTATTAATTGTGCTTGTCCTTGGCTTCGCAACCAATGGATTCATGGTGTTGACTAGTAGTCGGTCAATGGCGATATCAGAGGATTCCCACCATGGTCGAGTGCAGTCACTGATGCAGCTTGCATGGGCTGGATTCGGAATAGCGGCAGCCCCTATAGGGGCAGTTGCGGAGATTGTCGGACTGCGCCCAACCATAGTGTTTATGGGGGTAATCACTTTCTTAGTGGTAGTGCTATACGGATCTTCGTTATCTGGGGTTTTTGTTCGGACAACCAAATAGCTATTTGAACTGTGGCGACCCGATGGTACTTAAGTCAGTACTTTAATCGGGATAGCGCGCGGACCCCTCACATGGCCAGCGCTGTAAGTGACCGCTCTTGCGTCGGTTAGTTCGAAGTTTGGGAATTGTTGCATCCACATTTCAATGGCGATTTGCATCTCTAACCGCGCAAGGTTTGAACCGAGACACCGGTGAGCTCCGAGCCCAAAAGCCGAATGACGATTTTCTTCCCTGTCAATTAGCACTTCATCTGGCCTATCGAATAATTCAGGGTCTCGGTTTGCTGAAGGGAAAGCCAATACAGTCCATTCGCCGGCGCTGACTGGGCAACCCGACACCTCCGTATCTTCTTCGGTTACCCGCGCTATGAATACAGGTGAGTATGCGCGGAGGAACTCCTCTACGGCTGTAGGAATGAGCTCCTTGTTTTCCGCGATGCGACCTCGATCTTGAGGGTGGGTTGCCAAGTGAAGCAATGAGGAGCCAATAGCTGACCACGTGGTGTCGACCCCGGCGATGAGTAGGAGAAACAGAGTTCGAGCGATTTCATCATCGCTGAGCCCTTGGCCCTCCATTTTTTGGTCCAACAAATATTGAACTACGTCACCTGAAGTACCGTCGCAACGACGCTCCTGAGTTAGCTGCAGGAGGTAATCCATCATTTCGGAAGTGGTTTCGCGAGCCACTGCGGGATTTGTGGGGCCGACCTCTAAGAGGTTGTGAAGCCATGTTCGGAACTGAGGAGTGTCATTCAACGGGACTCCCAGCATGCGCGCTGTTACGTCCCCGGGAATTTCTTGGGCGTATTCGGTCGCCGCATCAAATTCCGTTTGTCCGTGTAATTTCTCCAACAAGCCAGAACAGATTTCCCTGATAACAGGTTCCCATTCGGCTGTCGCTTTCGGTGTGAAAAACGGCAGCAAAAGACGGCGATGGTCTGTGTGATCTGGTGGGTCGATGTTGATTGGAGGTAAAACCAATCCAAGTCTGTCTGTAGGCACTTCACTAATAATCGTGCGTCGACTGCTGAATATTTCCGTAGCGCTTGCTGCTGCTGCAACGTCACTCGCCTTAGTCAACCAAGTCATGCCGCCGTAGCGATCACTGTGAGCGACGGGGCATTCACCTCGTAGGTCCTCATATATCGGATAAGGGTCAGCGACGAACTCAGGGTCAAAGTGGTCTAGGTCTGCATGCCAGTCGTTTACGGGCTCTCTGTCGCTTAGTTCAGCCATATTCGTCCTACTAGGGTAAGGAAAATTAACTACCGTCAGATCGTAGCCAAATATCGCGGATGTGACCGGAGAGCCAGCTACTCTTCGCCGATGGAGTTCGCGCCCTTCGTCGGTCTGTTAGGGGGTCAAGGGGCGGAGGCATGGGAAATTCTCACTGAATCGCGGAATGCTTTAGACCAAGGCGAAGACGTCATTGTGTTGAGCATCGGAGATCCGGACCTAGAAACGCCTCGGTTTGTCGTTGATGCAGCTATTGATGCTTTGCGTAATGGCGACACGCATTACACGGAATTAGAAGGCCGGAGTCAACTTCGGAGCGCGATAGCCAACAAGCTTTCCATCTCGTCGGGATTGCAGATAGAGCCTGATTATGTGACGGTGTTAGCAGGCACTCAAAATGCGTTCTACTCAGCCTGTAGATGCATTTTCGGTGTCGGTGATGAAGTCATCGTGTTAGACCCGGCCTACGTCACCTACGAAGCCTCCATTGCCAGCACTGGAGCTAAGCAAGTTCGTGTTGAACAACCCGCCTCAAACGGTTTCCGACCTCATATCGCTTCTATACAGCGGGCGGTAACACCAGCGACAAAGGGCATCGTATTCTCCAATCCCTCTAACCCTTCGGGAGTAGCACTCCGCAAGGAGGAGTTAGAGGCCATCGCTCGAATTGCGGTTGAGAATGACTTATGGGTTGTAGTGGATGAGGTCTATGGCGATCTTGTATTTGAGGGGACTCACCATTCGATTGTTGGTATGCCAGGAATGCTCGAACGTACCGTCACCGTAAGCAGTGTGTCTAAGTCCTACGCGATGACTGGTTGGAGGTGTGGTTGGGCTGTAGGCCCGACCGAATTGGGGATGTACCTGCAAAAAATGTCGTTGATAACGCTGTATGGGTTACCTGGATTCGTTATGGAAGCAGCCAATATGGCATTGCGTTACGGGGCAAAAGAAATAGAAACAGCCAGAGCTATTTATAGGGACCGACGAGATTTGGTTGCAGAAGAGTTAGCGATGGCGGCTGAAATGCCTGTTCTGGTTCCCGAGGCCGGCATGTTCTTAATGGCCGATGTCCGATCCCACAACATGAATGCGAATGACTTCGCATGGGACTTGTATAGGGCTACCGGCGTTTCTGTTCTAGACGCTGGTGCATTTGGCTCAGCATCGAAGGGCTGGGTGCGAATCTCCTATGGCGTTGATGAAGTCAGACTGAAAGAAGCGTGTCGTCGAATCGTCAGGTTCACTGGAGCGTGAGCTATGCGCCTCTTAGAAAGAGACTGTTTCGCTAGTCGTTGAGGTCACATGGCGCATCAAGCTTGTCGCGCCGATGGATCATGCATTCTCGATGCTTGACACGCCAGCCGTCGTCGGTTTTTACAACATGGTCGTAGTAAGACGCCGTGCCGACTAGCCCTTTCCCCAAGAGGGCCACTATGCGAAAGTTCATTGTTACTTTCTCTTCGTCGACGTCAACGTAGATGTTGGTCATCATGTGTGTCTTAGGATGTTGGGCGTCCACGTTCATGAAGTCCACGATGTCATCAAGGCCTTCAAGTCGCCGCGAACCGACTCCGGTCAAGTCGAAAACAGCGTCTTCGGTGAAGATCTGTCGCAGTCGATCCCAGTTACGGTCGTCTATGGCGTCTCCGTAACGTCCCGGTAGCTCGTGAAGTTCTAATCGGTCGGCAAGGTCAATGGTCATGTGCAGATGCTAGACCGGCTGCAGGGGCGCGGGCTCGCTAGCCGTTAACCGTCGTGAAGTAGTGGGAAAACTTGGTCGTCTGCTATCGGGTCGCCGGCCTGTAGGAACGTATCTTGATCACGAATTATCGGGTCTGCGCCGAGCTTGGGGTCCCAAAAAGCGTCATCGCCGAGCCAGCGCCACGAAATTGCCGCACGACGATTGTTGCCGTCGTTTGGGCCGCTTCGGTGGACAGTTCGAAAGTCAAATAACAGCGCATCTCCAGGGGCGACATCGAAGGAGAGGATTTCGTACCGGTCTGGGTGCTCTTCAAAGGCGGGGCATGCGTCTGCGAAAGAATCAATGTGGTCAGCTACTCCCTTCCAAAGAGCCTCCTCGACCTGTTGCGAAGGCAGTCCTTCTAAAGCTGGGTACTCAGGCTTAAAGGTACGGTTCCAGAGGTGAGAGCCTTTCACAAACTCCAGAGCGCTTGATTTCGCGTTTGCATTGGTAAGAGCTAGCCAAGTCGAGCAAATTTGAGATCCGTCCACCGCCCAATATGGACGATCTTGGTGCCACACGAAACTTTCTTGGGTGCCGGGCTCCTTGACAAAGACATGATCATAATAAAGACGAATTTTTTTTGAACCCATTGCACTAGCGGCCGAGAAGGCAAGGCCGCAATCACTCGCGTAACGAAGAAAGTCGCTGTGTGTGGGGTGCAGGTAACGGTCTTGGAAGAACATGCCGGGTGCTGTTCGGTCGGTCATGGACCCTCCGAACCTGCCGGGTGACTTGATTAGCTGGTCAACTGATTCGAGGATCTCAGCTACCAGTGTCGTGTCCACTGCGGTTCGGAGATGGACGACACCATCAGAACGAAATCTTGCAACTTCAGCATCAGTAAGTGCCCGCATTCGACTACCTCATTGTTGATGCTAGATGATCTCAACAATGTCATGATCGGAAAGACTGTTGCGGATGTCGGTATCCGCTTGAGCAGGAATGTCCGGGCACCAAATCCGCATTGCTTCTTCCATAGTATTTTTCACGGTAGAGGCGACGATAGGGGCATCTTTCCGGTTGCATTCGACCAGCACGCTGTCATGAACAGTTTGCACACCCACGGCACGGTCGAATTGGGCGAGGCGCTTGTATAAGAGCCCGTAGGCCTCCAACATGATGTCGGCTACGCCGCCCTGTATGGGGGCGTTGCGGTATGCGTTGGCCATTTGTGAGATCCGAGTTTCCAGAGAGCGATTCAGTAGGAGATTCATGGGCTCGTGACCCATGGTTTGTTCCACTTGTTCGATGAACGCTCGGCGAACCCTTCGGTCTTCTAAGATTTTCGTAATTTTGGTTGAAGAAAGTGATTGGTCTGTATTGCGAAGTTCCAGATTGTAACGATTGCTTACCTGATCTCGAACGAGTTGGGGGCCTTCCTTGGGGGAGCCAATGATTGTTTTGGCTGCTTGTTCTAATACACCTTCGGTATGAAAGGTGAATTGTTGGCGTCTTCCTGATTCTGTGAACGAGTCAAATCCAAAGGCTTTGCCTTCGCTGTTGATCACGACTGATGCCTCGAAGGAAAGCGACCATGCAACTTCTTCGATGGTCCAAGGTGAACCTAAACGAGCTTGTACCTCTTCGGCTCTTGGCCAATTTCGATGTTCGTCTCGGTGTTGACGGACTGCTTGACGCACCAATGGCCATGTCTTGTGAAGGAGAAGTGTCAGTGTCCAGTCAACCTCGTCGTGTGACCTTGCTAACTGGTCTACGAAGTCATCGCGCATTTTCACCCAAGAGGCAATCTGTGGATAAGCGCTTAAATATTGTTCAAGTAGTACCCGCCCTTCCTCGTCGTTCGTTTCTACGCCGGCTTGAGAAAGACTTCGAGCAAGTCCGCCACCACGTTGGCCATAGACGATTCCGAAGTTGATGCGCTTTGCCTTGTCGCGATATTCGCTAAAGATTTTGGGTTCGGATTTCCTTAGCGAAGCCATGTCTACTCCGAACATCCGCTCAGCTGTGGCCGAATGGATGTCTTCTCCAGCGATGAAAGCTTTTCGTAGATTTTCATCTTTGGCTATTTGAGTAGCAAATCGTAACTCCGCTTGACTTAGGTCTGAATAGACGAAAACTCGGTCTGGGTCAGATGGCCTGATGTGTTCCTTCATTTTGGGTGAAAAATTTTGTGCGTTAGGCCGCCGGCTTGCTAACCGCCCTGTGTTGGTGCCGACCACTTGTAGGTATTCGGAATGCATGCGGCCGAAGTCGTCGATGTGTTCTTTTATGGATTCTCCATAGGTTGAGAGCACTTTGGTCAGCTCTCGATATTCGAGTAGGCATGAACAAATAGAGCCTCCGATATCGGAAAGCACTGTGGCCGTCAAAGGGTCAGTAGATAGGAGAGGTCGTGCTTTGCCGAATTTAGCTATAGACCAGGCTTGGACCTCTTCGGCGCTCCATTTGTTTAGTGCCTCCTTAGCTTGACGTTCGCTTCCTGGATTCCAAGAGGGTTCGAGTGTCTCGCCAAACAACGTTGCTTGGCCGCCTCCGGTTAAGCCGGCTAGATCGCTTGAGACCTGAAATCGACGTTCTTCCATTTGTGATAGACGCTGCGCCCAAGCTGGCCAGTCGAATGGCAGTCCGGTTCTTTCCATCTGATCTAAGAACGGGCGCGCTTTCTGTTCGAGGCGACACACTTCGGAGAGGCCTGCTTGCTCTATTCGGCTTCTGATTTCGTCGGCTACCCAAAGAGTTTCGACGGCGTCTGCTGCGGCGTAAAGAACTTGCTCGTTAGAGAGTGGATCTACCTCGTTGTAGGAGAGCTGAGTGGTTCCTTTGCCCTCTGCGGTCAATCCGAGATACCACTCAACTGCCCACGCGAGGCCGTGGTAGAAGGTGAATCCAGTTCGCCCTTGGTGGAGCAATGCATCAGCAAGTTGAGCGTCCCACCATGAGATGGGATTGATAGCTTTGCCAGTTTCCCTAGCGGGTTCAAATAGGTCTCGGTCTAAGACTCGGGCATCGAAGTCAGCATTCCAAGCAGCGGCGTTTGTTCCGCTCAAGATAGAGGCGACTGCTAAACGATCTAAGGTCGCAATATCTAATACCCACGCTTTCTCTGCTCCGCCAGAGTCACGGGTAGCGGCGGAAATGACGCGTAGAGCGCCCGGCGCAGCATTGGGCCCTGTGAATGCTTGGGGTGTGTAAGCAGTTTCGGTATCGATGGCGGTTGAAATTGAAGTGCGAATAGCAATTTCGAATGCACCTAGTGAGGTGGCGTCTACCAGGGTCACCGGTACTTCGTCGACCTTCCTCGTGGATCGAGGACGAGGGTCGTTGGGAGTAGCCACCCCACGACATTAGAGGCGGTGCTGGCCGAATTCACCCAACCTTGAACGCAACTCGTTCATCTGCTCAGGTTCTAGGTTCGCAAAACTCATCCGAACCGTTGCCTGATCGGTATTTGTAAAGGCAGTCCCAGGGATGGTTAGCACGTCGTGTTCAAGTACTAATTTCCGCACGACTTCCTGAGTTGCTAGGTCTTTAGCGGGATGTTGAATCCACCCGAAGTAGGCCCCTGACGATACGACTTTGAATCCGCCCGGTTGTTCCTCCATGGACTTAAGGAACTGCGACTCCAAGGTTTTGACGCGGGAAGCCTGATCTTTTCGCCATTGTTGCGCATGGAGTAGGCCAGCCAGAGCAGCCTCCTGGCCTATGCGAGGTGCGCTAATAGCTAGGCAATCCAGAACCTTAAGAGCTTCGGTTATAGCGGCATTGCCGCCGACCACTGCGCCGCATCTGTAGCCAGGGATGGCGAAATCTTTCGAGAAGCTATGGAGGCTAATCACATGATCCCTCCAGTTGGGACTGGCGAACAGTTCGTGAGCCGGAGTTTGCTCGTCCCGAAACGAGCGATATGTCTCATCAATTATGAGCGCGATATTGTTGCTCTGCGCCAGCAGAGCGAATTCGTGGATTATCTCCTTTGGAATGGTGACCCCTGTCGGATTTCCTGGAGACACCAGAGTTATGAGCTTCGTTTTGTCTGTTAAGAGGGCTTGGGCTTGTTGCGGGTCCGGCAACAAGTCAGGTCCAGGTTCGAGATATCGGACCTTCGCACCCTCGATCTTCAACCACATATCGTGGTTGAAGTAGAAGGGAGCAACCAAGATTGCTTCATCGCCAGGGCTAGTTAACGCGCTTGCTACACAGCAAAAAGCTTGGTTGCAACCAGCAGTAATCAAAACATCATCAGGCTTTATGTTGGCCTTGTACCCATCGTTGACATCGGCGGCGAACGCTTCTCTTAACTTTGGAAGACCAGGCTGGGGTGGGTAACGACCAGCATCAGTTTCGAGAGCGACTTCAGCGATACGTTGGATTACGGCATCGGCTGGCGGAAAAGAAGGAGCAGCTTGAGATAAATCCAATAATGGACGTTCGTTGGTTCTTAGCCCTACAAGCGCGTGGGCCGCCCCTATCGGTGAATGAACGAGTTGCTCGACTCTTCGACTGAAACGCATTACATCGCTGTCACTTTCTTAATCGGGGTAATCCACTTTTATAAAGTCAGAGGACCTTCCACCCCGAGTGCCGAAAGCCTCTTCTTCTAGTAGGTCAATCAGGCGTTTTGCGACAGGTCCGACTTGCCGATTGCCGACAGGTACTTCATCCCATGAGGTCACTGGATAGAGGTGTGTGTCACCGCCGCATAAGAACATTTCTGATATCGCTCCGCCGGAGACATCTGACGCAAGGATTGGCGATTGATCTACCGAAGTCAGGAGGCCCTCGTCGACCAGGGTCGTCTCTGCGAGCTCCATTATTCGACGAACCGTTGTGCCTAAGAGAATGCCATCAAATGGGGGAGTTCGAAGAACGCCTTCTTTGGTGACAAAAACCACGTTCAACACGCAAGATTCGGCGACGTACCCCTTCTCGTCAACTAGTACACCGAATGTACCGCCGCGGTCGACCGCCTCCATGTGCGTAAGCACGTTCAGCAGATAGTTATTTGACTTGATGGTTGCTAGAAGTGGCGGCTTCATCGGCGTGTCCAAGACGGTGGCTTCTGGTATGCCTGCTGTCATTGGGTCGGACTGGGTGCCGCCTAAGGGCACTGGTTCGATAATGACGCAATAGAAGCAAGGTTCTTCGCATTCTTGAGGGCTTGGCGAGAAACCACCTGGACCTGCTGTCAACCAATAACGAACCGCGCCATCTTTTACTCGTGCCTGACTGGCGGTATCTATCACCATTCGAATTAGGTCCTCTTTAGTCCAAGAATGTTCTATGCGCGCGAGAGCGGCACTAGTTAGAAGTCGGTCCATGTGAACATCGAGGCGATAAAGGCTGCCTCCGCTGAGGGTGCAGGTGTCGAAAACGCCATGTCCTCGATGCACCAAGTGGTCATCAAGCGGAATTTGCATTAGGGCTGGATCAGTGACCACTCCGCCAAGCCAAGAGCTGAACATTGCCAAGTAGCCGGGTTGTCCTCTTCGACTCTTCAATCGGGAGAGCACTTCGCTCTCAGAAAGGATTGGATGGGTAGGGCCGGTCATTGAACCGAGACTACGCGCGATGAAGCCATGAGTTCAGCACTCCTGCGGGAACTGTTTCGAAAGTAATTATTGAACTAATCCAACTTTGGGGGTGGGAGTCAGCGTCATCGTGGCCCTGATGCTCTTGAAATAACGAAGGCGGAGACTGTTCGCAACTACTAGGAATGATGAGCAAGCCATTGCGGTAGCAGCGTAAGTGGGTGATAGATATCCCGTTATCGCGAGTGGTAGGGCAATAGCGTTATACGAAAAAGCCCACGAGAGATTCCACTTAACTGTCTTTAACGTTCTGCGGGATAAGGAGATCCCGTCTGCAACAACTCGAGGATCGTTAGTCATGATGGTCAGATCAGCAGCGTTCCTTGCAGCTTCGGTGCCAGCTTGCAACGCTACTCCCAGGTCCGCTGCGGCCAAAGCCGGAGCGTCGTTGATGCCGTCTCCCACCATAGCTACGCACTTCCCGGAAGATTGGAGTTCCGCTATGTGGTCACGTTTCTCTTCCGGTAGCACCTCGGCGATAACCGTTTCTATGTTCAGTTGGTCAGCAACGTGTTGGGCGACTTTTTGGCTATCGCCAGAAAGCAAAATAATCTCGAGGCCCATGTCGGAAAGCAAAGATACGGCTTCGCCGCTTGTCGAACGAATTTCGTCTCGAACTGAGACCGAAACCTCAGCAACTGATCCTTGGCCTATGAACAATGTGGTTCCATGGAAGTCTGGATTTGTTAGATCAGGTGAAACCTCTGCAAAAAGGTCTGCTTTGCCCACGAGTATCTCAACGCCGTTTACCCTGCCCGAGATTCCTTGACCTGGATGGTTGGTGAAGCCCGCAACCTCTGCTTCCTCTTCGATGAAGGGTTCAAATGCGCGGGCAATGGGGTGACCGGACCTTGACTCGAGAGCAGCGGCCAGTGATAGAAGCAGGGCTTCGTTGTCTGATATTGATGAGATACGAGCGATTGATGGGTGGCCGGTAGTGAGGGTGCCGGTTTTATCAAATACGACGGTGTCAATAACGCGCGTTGAATCCAAGACATGGGAACCGGCAACTATTACCCCCAATTGGGCAGCCCGTCCGGTGCCAACTAAGACCGCTAAAGGCGTTGCTAACCCAAATGAACATGGGCAGGACACCACGAGCACGGCTACTGCTGCAATTAATGCGTCGCTAATTTGGTGCCCAATGCCCCATCGAACAACTAGGGACCCCAACGCCAAGAAAATGACAAATGGAACGAACCTTGCGGCAACGGAATCGGCCAGACGTTGAATTTGTACTTGAGATGTCTCGGCGTCTTCTACCAGTCTCGTGATTCTAGAAAGCTCGGTGTCTTCACCGACTGCGGTCGCCTTAATAACCAAAGATCCCGGACCGTTAAGCACTCCACCGCTTACTTCCGAACCTGCCGACACGGTAATGGGCGAAGATTCTCCGGTGGACTGAGAAACATCGATTTCTGATATTCCTTCGATTATTTGGCCATCAGTCGCGACTCTTTCTCCAGGAGCGGTAATGAATTCCATTCCGACCAACAGCTCTTCTATGGGTAGCACGCGTCCGTCTCTTAGTAACGCTTGTGTCGGCGTTAAGTTCGCTAGTGCCCGTAGAGCATCTCCCGAGGTACGCATTGCCCGCGCTTCCCACCATTTCCCGACAAGAACGAACGCAACTATGGCGTTCGCTCCGCCGAAATGAAGGCTTTGGTCGGCCTGCAGCAGGAGTACGCCGACAGACCAAGACCAGGCAGCGAGAGTTCCCAAAGAAATAAGTGTGTCCATTGCAAGAGATCTTTGAAGCACTTGTAGGCGCGCTGCACGGTGGAACATCCACCCGCACCACCAGACGCATAACGTGGATAGCGCCGCGACTACCCAGTTGCTCCCTGGAAACTGGAAGAACATTGTGATCATGGCGAACAGGGCGATGAGCAGGGCCGGGATTGTCTTCTTCTTTAAATTAGTTTCGTTTGAAGATTGAATTTGTTGCCGATCCCCATCTTTAACTGCCTGAAATCCGAGTCCGGCGGCGGCTGCGACCATGATTGAAGGGTCGATATCTTGGTCATGCCAGACGAGAGAAGTTGCCGTAGCGAAATTGACGCTAGCGTTCTCGACTCCGTCAAGATCTAAGAAAGCGTTCTCAACGCGCTTTGCGCACGCCGTACAAGTCATACCCTGAATGAAAAATCGGGTTCGTTTCTTGTCGATAGGGGGAGAAAACGAAGCCATGTGTAAACACTATCGGCCTGTTTCGGATCGGTAGCCACCTCTGACACCCGTACCCTAGAGGTGCGATGACCCAGTCTCAACAGAGTTTCCACCTATATACATTGGGGTGCCCAAAAAATCAGGTCGATTCAGACAAGATTGCCGGCACTCTGATCGACGATGGCTTGGTCCCGACTCAAGATGTCTCGTCGGCTGATTTAGTAGTGGTCAATACATGCGCCTTTGTCGAAGAAGCCCGTGAAGAGTCGATCAACGCAGTTTTGCAGTTGGAACAAGATCGCATGCCTGGATCTCGCATTGTGGTTACCGGGTGTCTGGCTGAGCGTTATGGAGAAGAGCTAGCTGAGGCATTGCCGGAAATAGACCAAGTGGCGGGCTTTGGTGTTCCGGTCAACCTGATTCGAAAACCAATTGGTTTGTCGCTAAGCGCAGCACCTCAAGCCCCTGCTCTTGACCTACTTAATTTGCGAAGACCAGCGGCCAGCCTGCCGTGGGCGTATGTCAAAATTGCTGAAGGTTGTGACCGAGCATGCGGATTTTGTGCGATTCCGTCGTTTCGCGGTCCACAAAAGAGTCGCGAAGTTGACTCGATATTGCGTGAGGTCGATGACCTCTCTATTAGAGAAGCTGTGTTGGTCGCTCAAGATTTGGCGAGCTATGGATCAGACCTTGGTAGGCGAGGATCGATTGTTTCGCTGGTTAATGCGGTTAGGGAAAGAGTTGACCGCGTTCGGCTCCTTTATCTGTATCCGTCCGACCTCTCTGATGCATTGATTGATGCGGTGTTGGAGGGAGGTCTGCCTTATTTCGACTTATCGCTGCAACATGTGACGCGTGGGCACTTGCGGCGAATGCGACGCTGGGGTGACGGCGATCGGTTCCTTGAACGAATTAACAGGATTCGGGAATTGTGTCCTGAAGCGGTTTTTAGGTCGAATTTTATTGTTGGATACCCTGGAGAAACAGAAGATGACCAAGCTGAGCTTGCATCGTGGCTTGAAAAAGCTCAGTTGGACTGGTGTGGATTGTTTACCTACTCGCGTGAAGAAGGCACTTACGCTGCGACTCTAGACGATCAGGTCGCTGAAGGACTTATGCGGGAACGTCATGCCGAACTGAGTGAAATCCAAGATGGGATAACAGCTCACCGTCGTGACCAACTTGTTGGACGTAAGATCGAAGTGTTGGTTGATACCCCGGGTATTGGGCGTTCGCATCGCGAAGCCCCTGAGATCGATGGGGTGGTCAAGCTTCCGTTAGATCTTAAGCCGGGACAGATTTACGATGTGTTGGTTAGTCGGTCGGAGGGACCCGACCTCGAGGCGATCGTAGAAGAAGAGTCATAATGGCAGAGCCTGACGAAGCAGGTAGTCCCACTTACGGACCCACGGCACTAGCTACGCCTGCAAACTTTGTGACGGTAGCGCGCATCCTTGCTACCCCCGTGTTTGTTGTCCTTATAGCGAGGCAGGATCCTTCGTGGGTCACATTTACCGTGGGCTTTGCTATTGGTATGTCTGATTTTGCGGACGGGTGGTTGGCTCGTCGGCAGGGGGCTACACGATCAGGGGCTTTTCTAGACCCGCTTGCTGACAAGGTGTTGGTTTTGGGCGGAATGTTTGCCCTATTGGTTAACGGTCAGTTTCATTGGCTCCCGGTGGGGGTAATCGCTCTAAGGGAATTAGCGATTAGTGCCTACAGATCGCGAGTCGGGCGTCGAGGTATCTCTGTGCCTGCGACCAAGATAGCTAAATGGAAAACTTTTATTCAACTTTGGTCGATCGGGTTCGCAGTGATACCGCCGATAGCAAGTTCGGCCCATTGGATCGCGACCTTAACCTTGTGGTGTGCGGTTGCGCTTACCGTTCAGACTGGTTTTTCGTACATGGTTGGAGCGAGAAAAGTTGCTCAAACTGAGTTGAAAGACGGGCTATAAGCATCAGCTATTTTCAAAGAGGAACCTAATTAGTAGGTGTCCACGCTCCGAATGATAAGAGCAATAAGGTCGGGGTATGAATTGTGAAGTAATAGCGGTTGGAACCGAATTGTTGCTTGGGCAGATTGTCGACACGAATTCTTCGTGGATCGGTGAACAGTTGGCTCTCGCTGGCATAAATAGCCATTACCAGACCAAAGTCGGAGATAACTGGAGACGAATAGAGGAGGCGGTGCAGCTAGGTCTTGAACGAAGTGACGCGATCATAATGTGCGGTGGCCTTGGGCCTACTCAAGATGACATCACCCGGGAAGTTATAGCCAGTGTCGTCCAATCTGAATTGATACTTGATGAAAGAATTGCTGAACGGATCAGAGAAATGTTTAGAACTCGGGGTCGTGAGATGCCCGAGAATAATTTAAGGCAGGCCATGGTGCCAGAAGGCGCTCGAACGATGGAGCAACAGCCTGGAACTGCTCCTGGCTTAGTTGTTCCGGTGCAAGGCCCAGACGGCTCAACCAAGATCATATATGCGGTCCCGGGAGTTCCATATGAAATGAAAGAAATGGTTCTCGGAACTGTCTTACCTGATTTACAAGCGCGTTCGGGGATTACTTCGGTGATTGAGAGCCGAGTCCTGCGGACATGGGGACAAAGCGAATCTGGATTAGCGGAACTACTTGCTGAACGGATAAATGACCTTGAGGCGGCAGGAAATCCTACGCTGGCTTTTTTGGCTAGCGGAGTAGAAGGCATAAAAGTCCGGGTTACGGCTAAAGGGGGAACCTCAGCAGAGGTTGAGGAGATCCTGCAGACGGAAGAAGAATTCTTGCGGGGATTGCTCGGCGACCTGGTTTTCGCTGTTGACGAAGACAACATGGAGTCAACAGTTCTTACCCTGCTCGCCGATCGAGGCTTGAGTCTCGGAGTCGTAGAAACCACCACAGCCGGATACATAGCCCATCGTCTGGCAACAGCTCGAAGCGGAACAGAAGCGTTCTCGGGTTCAGTCGCAGCTCGTGGTCCGGGGATTTTGTCCTATCTACTCAAAGGCGACCCGGGTGCATGGCAGCCGGACGAGGCGGCCTTACAACTAGCTCGCGTAGGTCGAGGAGTCTTGGTCTCGGACGTCGGAATTGCCACCACGTCCATTGAGGACCCATCCCGAGCCACTGAGTCGCGCCCCTTTGGGACGGCTTGGCTGGCAATTTCGATGGAGGGTTTCGAAACGGTCGAACAGATAAGCCTTCCTGGGGACCTTGAAAGGATCCGTCAATTCAGTACTATTTCTTTACTAAATCTGCTCCGGCTGCATCTCGAAGGTTCCCGTAGGTAGCGGTGACTAGGGCCTTCATAGCAGTGCCCCTACCTGAGGTAATCCGGACAAGCTTGCTCAACTTGGACCGCTCACAAGAGGGCATTCGGTGGAGTGCCCCGGAGCAATGGCACATTACGATCCAATTCTTTGAAGACGTCGATATTCAAAAATTGAAGTGTTTGTTTTTGAGTATTAGGGCTCGAGGGGTTGTCGCGACAATGGGCCCTCGGATCACGCGTCTGGGTCAAGAAGTTCTGGTGGTGCCAGTTGATGGAGTGTTGCCCTTAGCGGAAAGTGTTCAGGCGATGATGTCGTCGCAAACTTCGAGCAAACCGCTGCCGTACATTGGTCACATAACGTTGGGACGGATAAAGAAAAACCTCACCCCAAAACTGGAGGGCAGTAGCGTAGAAGGCAGTTTTCAGGTCGACCGGCTGATTCTAGTGGAAAGCCAGGTGACTCCAAATGGGCACAAGCACTCCATTGTAGAGTCCCAAATGTTGTTGTAGAGACATTGTTGCGCACGAAGGAGGATCTTCTGACAGGCTGTGGCGATGCGCTTTAGCTTTTGGACCGGTAATGGTCAATCATGGGAAGACACTCTTGAGGGGTGCCGTTACGCTGAAATAACTGGTTGGGATGGCATTTGGTACGCGGACCATTTCATGCCTAATGAAGAGAACGTAGATCAGCCGATCCACGAAGCATGGACGGTGTTGGCGGCCATTGCTGCCTGCGTGCCCCGGGTGCGCATTGGCCCTCTGGTAGCGGGAAATACGTATAGAAACCCGGCGCTGACTGCAAAGATAGCCACAACTGTTGACCATATATCCGGTGGTCGGGTGGTTTTGGGTATTGGAGCGGGCTGGCAAGAAAATGAGCATGAAAAGTACGGGTTTGACTTTTCAACTCTGAAAGGCCGGCTAGACAGGCTTGATGAAGCCGTAGAAATAATAACTTCGCTGCTCAGGAACCCCCGAACCGACTTTGACGGCAAGCATTACAGCGTGGTCGATGCACCTCTTGACCCGAAGCCAATACAGAACAAGGTCCCCCTGATGATCGGCGGCGGGGGACGTAAGAGGACGCTGCGTACAGCTGCTCTTCATGCTGACGAATGGAACTATTGGGGAATGCCGGATGACATAGAGGAACTCTCTGGAGTGTTGAACGCTCACTGTGAGGATGTCGGTCGAGACCCAGCAGAGATTCAACGCTCAGCGTGCGCGCTCATGTTCATCGCCGAAGATGAGGAAAAGCTCTCCCGTTTCCGTGATAAAGACTTCGGTCGAGCCACGATTGTTGGAACCCCTCCAGAAGTCGTAGACATCGTAGGTTCCTATGCAGAAATTGGACTAGACGAGTTGATTGTCCCCGACTTTACGTTTGGGCCGCTTGAACGTAAGAAAGAATCCATGGATCTTTTTATCGAGCAGGTAGCACCTGAGTTTCGTTAATGCACCAGGGTTTAGCGTTACTCCTCTGACCAATCAACCTCTGTGACTAACTCACCCATGCGTGTCTCTGCTTCTCGAGTTTGTCCGCCCACATCTAAGAAACTGCGCATCGCCGGAGCGGCTTCTTTAGTGCGGAGCAGTTTCTGAAAGAGATAGCGTTCCTCCAGCAATCCTTCGCTTAAAGGCAAAGTGTCAGCGTTGTTTACTGCTTCTTTCGCAAGCGCTACAGCGTGAGGCGGGAATGAAGCGATCCGCAAAGCTAAATCTGTCACAAATGGGCGAAGCTCATCGACAGGCAGTGCTCGATTCAGATACCCCCAAGCAGCTGCGGTTTCTGCATCAACGTCGACGCCGCCAAGAATTATTTCCATAGCCCTGCCTCGGCCAACTAGTCGGGGTAAACGTTGCGTGCCGGTGCCTCCGGGAAGGATGCCGATCGGAACTTCCATTTGATTGACGACAGTTTTGCCCAACGCCCCAAACCTCATGTCACATGACATTGATAGCTCGCTTCCGCCGCCGCCTACCCTCCCTCCGATTTCGACAATCGTTACCTTCGGCATCGTTCGATAGGTTTCGCACATCAAATGAAAACCGGCCAGCTCTTCCGGTTTTTCGGCAGGGCCTTCGACAGGAAACTCCAAAATTGCCGACACATCAAAATGGGCGATAAAAAAGTCTGGATCATCACTTCTTAGGACAACGACCATCACAGAATCATCACCCGATACCTGGGTCCCAAATTTTGCCAGCTCTCTAAATAGAGAGGGAGTCATGACGTTCATCGGGGGAGCGTCAATGGTGACGAACGCCACGCTGTTGTTGCGTTCAATCTTGAGAAACTGAAAATCTTCATCGGCTAAGTAAGTACTCATGGAAAGAGTCTCGCTGGTTCATGGACTAAATGCTCAAGATCTGTCTCAGTGGAACATTTGTTCGGTACTTGCCCGAACAGGTGTTCGCATGTACCTTAATTCTGTCCGAACAATTTCGGGGTCTGACCCTGAGCGTACGGTTTCCACAGACAGGTTAAGTCTCTACCCGTCAAACACACTTGGCTTCGGGTGAAGCCGAATATATGTCCGAGGAGGACCAGCAGCGTGGAACGAGAAAAAGCACTCGATATGGCACTTTCGCAGATTGAGCGTCAATTTGGCGAAGGCGCTGTGATGAAGATGGGCGAACGAGGCCAAATGAAAGTGGAAGCTGTCTCTACGGGCAGTTTGGCAATTGACATGGCTCTTGGCATAGGAGGCCTTCCCAGAGGTCGCGTTGTTGAGGTCTATGGTCCCGAGGCTTCAGGAAAATCTACATTGGCGATGCATGTCGTAGCGGAAGCTCAACGCACTGGCGGCATTTGTGCATATGTTGACGCTGAACATGCCATGGACCCCGATTACGCCCAAAATATTGGTGTCGATGTCGATGAACTCCTCATTTCTCAGCCTGACACTGGTGAGCAAGCACTTGAGATTACGGACATGCTTATCCGTTCAGGAGCAGTTGACGTAGTTGTCATCGACTCTGTAGCTGCACTAACGCCAAGGGCTGAAATTGAAGGTGAGATGGGTGACACTCATGTTGGTTTGCAAGCACGTCTCATGTCACAAGCGTTACGCAAACTGACCGCCAATCTCAATAAAACAAAAACTATCGTCATCTTCATCAACCAGCTCAGAGAAAAAATCGGCGTGATGTTTGGTAGTCCTGAGACGACTCCCGGTGGTCGAGCCTTGAAGTTCTATTCATCTGTTCGTATCGATATTCGGCGGATTGAAGCGATTAAATCTGATGGTGAAATTACAGGCGGAAGAACACGTATCAAGGTTGTTAAGAACAAAGTCGCTCCGCCCTTCCGACAGGCTGAATTTGACATTATGTACGGCAAAGGAATTAGCCGTGAAGGTTCACTTGTTGACGTTGGAGTAGAACAAGGAATCGTCAAAAAATCAGGTGCTTGGTACACCTATGAGGGCGAGCAGCTAGGCCAAGGTCGTGAGAACGCAAAACAATTCTTGACAGATAATCCTGAAGTTATGGTCGAGATTGATGGGCGAATTAGGTCACAGTTAGGCATCGGGGACGTTGAAGATGAAAATGTATCTTCCGATGCTGAAGAGGTCCTTGACGGTGCTGACGACTAGAGGTCGCTCCCGGTAAATCTCTGGCCGATCTTCGCTGTTTCTTCTTATTCAGCCATCGCGTATTGCTCTGTGGTTATAGCTTTAATCGGGTCCGAACTCGTTTAGAAATTAGTGTGATGGCTGATAAGCAACAGAAACCGCAAGATATTTTCAACTTTGACTACACGAAGGATGGTCGGGAACGACCGCCTCAGGACTATTACGAACAGATCAAAGAAAAATTTGCTTCGGAACGAGACCTCAGGTTGGGTTATCGCCCACCTGGTACAGACAACTACACGTCTGACTTGACGGGCGATTTGGCTAAGTACGCCGTTGATCCATACGGACATGAAGTTGAAGACCGAGATTCTCTCAACGATCAGGTTGAGGTTTTGTTCATTGGTGGCGGGTTCTCCGCCCTTTTGACGTCAGCTCGATTGAGAGAAAAGGGTGTCGAAAGTATTCGGATTGTTGAACGCGGAGCTGATGTCGGCGGGACATGGTATTGGAACCGGTATCCAGGTGTTGCATGCGACGTCGTTGCCTATGACTACCTGCCGTTGCTGGATGAGACGGGCTACGTCCCCACTCGGCATTATGCAGGGGGTCAGGAAATATACGAATACTGCAAAATGATCGCGGAGAGGTTTAATCTTTACGACCTCGCAGTTTTCGGAACCACCGTGACATCGACGATGTGGGATGCTGAAGCGGAGTTATGGACCGTAGAGACAGACCAGGGTGACACTATTAAGGCCCGTTTTGTTGTTTGTGCAAATGGCACTCTTTCCAAACCGCGTCTTGCAAAAATAGATGGTGTCGAAAACTTTGGAGGCTATTCATTTCATACCTCTCGATGGGATTATGAGTACACGGGCGCCCAGTTAGAGAATTTAAAGGACAAGCGTGTAGGAATAATTGGAACGGGGGCCAGTGCTGTACAAGCCATACCAGAGCTAGGTAAAGCAGCTAAAGAGTTGTACGTCTTCCAGAGGACCCCGTCGTCGATCGATGTGAGAGATGATTGGGAAACAGACCCAGAGTGGGCAGCGACGTTGGAACCGGGATGGCAGGCCGCACGACGGGCGCGAGCAATCGAAGGCCCTGAAGTTCCTGACGCGGTAAGAGCTCGGCGGCAGGCAATGTCTCGGGAAGAGAAAGTCCGGCGTCAGGAAAACGCCAATATTGATGCGATGATGCGAATTCACAACCGTATCGATGAGGTGGTCGAGGACCCAGCCACGGCTGAATCTCTAAAGCCCTGGTACATGCTGATGTGCAAGCGACCGTGTTTCCATAACGAGTATCTCCCTACCTTCAATAGGCCCAATGTCACCCTCGTCGACACCGAAGGCCAAGGAATAACTCAAATCAATGAAAGTGGTCCGGAATTCGACGGTGTGCAATACGAGGTTGATGTCTTGATTTATGCCACTGGCTTCGAAGTACAACAAACCGGTATCTACAACCAGATCATCGGAGAAGGTGGACTTGACCTGAACGCCAAATACTCCAATGGGATTCGGACGCTGCTGGGTATTCATTCGCAGGGTTATCCCAATTTATTCATCATGGGCGGATACCAAGCGTTTTTCGCATTCAACCTGACAGATGTGCTGAACAGTCAAGGTGAGCACATAGCTGAATGCATTGATTTTGTGCGCCAGAACGGAATACACAGCCTTGACTGCACTCATGAGGCCGAAGAGCAATGGGTGCAAGAGGTGATCAATCATCGCGGTAAAACGAATAGGAATCGTGACTGCACGCCTGGGTACTACAACTTTGAGGGCGCCGATAATCGACGTCAGGATGGAAATTACAACGGAACGATGAAGCAGTACCTCGGTCATATGTCTGAAATTCGAGAAAACATGGCTGAGCACTTTGTTTTCACGCATCGTTAGAAACCGGACGAGCGTTAACCAGTTCTTTGCTTGTTGCTGGTTTCATATTGGGGCGATGAGCCCAATAACCTAGTGAGGGTGAACCGCAGGTATGTAGTGCGCACCTATGGGTGTCAAATGAACGAGCACGACTCGGAACGCATCGCTGGATTGCTCGAAACCGATGGCCTCGAAGAGGCCGAATCGTTTGATGATGCGGACGTCATAGTTCTCAACACATGCTGTATTAGGGAGAACGCTGACAATAAGCTCTATGGCCAACTTGGAAACCTGAAGAAGCTGAAGGAAGAGCGACCTGAGCTGCAGATAGCTGTTGGAGGGTGCTTAGCTCAGAAAGACCGTGAGGTCATTCAAGAACGAGCTCCACATGTAGACGTGGTGTTCGGAACTCACAATGTTGGCCGCGCAACTGACTTGTTAGATCAAGCTCGCGTGAGCGGCCCTATCACTGAAATTATTGAGGAATCGGAATCATTTCCGTCGGCACTTCCGGTGAAACGAGATGCTAATCATGCGGCTTGGGTAACTATCCAAATTGGTTGTGACAATTCTTGCGCGTTCTGCATAGTCCCAGCAGTTCGCGGTAAGGAAATTTCTCGTCCATATAGCGAACTTGTAAGTGAAGTCGAACAGTTGGCGCTCACTGGGGTGACTGAAATCACCTTGCTTGGTCAAAACGTAAATAGTTATGGTCGCGATCTCACTCTGAAACTACGAAGTACTGAACTAACAGCCGAGTCCGTCCATATGGTCGGGGAAAATTGGCTTCGAGGGCCCCGGAGGGTCCGCCCACTATTTGCAGACCTATTGTGTTCGGTGGCTGCTGTTAGCGGAATCCGAAGAGTGCGTTACACAAGCCCGCATCCAAAAGATTTCCGTCCGGAAACCATTGCAGCAATGGCGCAAGTCCCTGAAATTTGTGAACATCTGCACCTCCCGTTGCAATCTGGAAGCGACAAAATACTCGCTGCAATGCATCGCGGGTACACCGCAGATAGGTACCTTGAGAAAGTCATCGCAGCGCGAGAAGCGATACCAGACATAGCTTTAAGTACGGACATCATCGTTGGTTTTCCGGGAGAAACTGATCTTGATTTCGAACGCACTCTCGAAGTCGCTGCTGAAGCTAGGTTTGATAATGCCTACACCTTTGTGTACTCACCGAGGCCGGGAACTGAAGCCGCAGAATCGTTAGAGCGGGCGGTTCCCGCAAAGACCTCTGCGGAACGGATGGAAAGACTGCGAAAGGTTATTGAACGAACAAGCCTCAAAGGTAATGAAGCGAGAATCGGCCAAGAAGAAGAAGTTATCGTTGAAGGTCCTTCTAAAAGGGACAGCGCCATGTTAACTGGGCGTACTCGCCATAACCGTTTGGTGCATTTCCCTGCTCAGCGACCGATTAGGCCGGGTTCCTACGCACAGGTCCAAGTGACTGAAGCACGCACCTTCAATCTGGTAGGTGAACTTGTTGAAGTTACTGCAACAGCGAAACATCGAACCCGAATACCGGTGGTTTCTTCCTGAATCCGCGCACGCAGATGCAAAAGCGGCCCATCGTTATTGTTGGCCCTACTGCTTGTGGTAAATCCGCGTTTGCGCTGCAGATTGCGCGGAAGGTGCAAGGAGTTGAACTGCTGTCAGTCGATTCAATGCAGGTTTACCGAGGCATGGATATCGGCACTGCTAAGCCCTCAGTTAGGGAACAAAGAGAAATTCCGCACCACTTAATAGACCTAGTTGAGCCAAGTGCAAGTTTCACTCTTGTCGATTTCCAAAGAACCCATGACGAAGTAAGAACTGAGATCGAAAAAAGAGATGGAGTTCCCCTGCTTGTCGGTGGGACTGGGTTGTATGTGCGAGCTATCGTCGATCGGCTAACGCCTCCTCCTCAGTTCCCGGATATAGCGTCGGAATTAGAAGTAGAGCCGCAGACGAAACTTTTGCACCAACGATTAAAAGAGCTGGATCCAATTGGCGCTGAGCGCATGGAGGACACCAACAGGCGCCGAATAATCCGTGCGTTGGAAGTGTCGATCGGCACTGGAAAGCCTTTTTCTTCATTCGGACCGGGCTTGGACAGCTATCCCGATGTTCCTTATCGAATCATTGGTATTGAAATCGAGCGGGAATATCTAGATGACCGAATTCGTCGGCGCTATGAAGAACAGATTGAGGCCGGTTTCTTAGACGAAGTTCGCAGCTTGGCCGATGGCGAACTTTCTAAGACAGCGGGACAAGCTCTCGGGTACAAGGAACTTTTAGCTCATGTGCGTGGAGAGTTGTCTTTTGACGATGCTCTTGAACTGGCGATCCAACGGACTAAGCGTTTTGCGAGGCGTCAGCAGCGCTGGTTTAGACGCGACCCTCGGGTGGAATGGGTTACCCCCAACGATCTAGAGACCATCGTTAATCAAATTTCGTTACAGAAATAGAGTGAAAAACTGTGACAATGTTGTAGGAGCTTTCTATGTGGTTAACAAAACATCACGGATTAGGAAATGATTTTCTCATTTGTTTAACGCGCGAGGAGCCGAATGAGGCGAGTGTCCTTGCGAGACGAATATGTGATCGTCGTACCGGTATTGGAGCCGATGGGTTAATAATTGGTCTTCCAGGCAGAAATGGTGCGGACCTTGTAATGGTGCTCTATAACGCTGATGGTTCCTCTGCCGAGATGAGTGGCAACGGTATTCGTTGCCTTGCTCAAGCCCATGCAATGGCGAATGGAACGGGTGCTGCGTCCTTTGAGATAGACACTGGTGGTGGGCGACGTCACGTTGAAATAGATGGCGATGACCCAGAAGCACAGGTAACAGTGGGGATGGGATTAGTTGGGCCCGGACCAGGTGTGCCCGATGAGATTACTGGCTCTATCGGGCAGTCGCTGGCAGCCACAGCTGATCTCGGTAATCCACATTTGGTGGTAGCAGTTGAAGACTGTTCGATAGTCGATATTTCGGAACTCGGTAGCCGGTATGAAGCCTTTTATCCAGACGGCATAAACGTTGAAGTGATCTCTGTGAGTGGCCGAGAGCCGAACACTATTGACATGGTGGTTTGGGAGCGCGGAGTTGGAGTAACTCAAGCATGTGGAACTGGTGCTGCGGCAGCAGCTGTTAGGGCACATCAGTGGGACTTAGTGGCAGATGAAGTAGGTGTCCAGATGCCAGGAGGATCGGTCCGAGTGCTGGTTGGGGAAGAGCCAATACTCGTCGGCCCCGCTCAATACGTTGGAGCCATCGAAGTTTCTGTATGACCAATTCTTCTGATGGCCAGTCTGACGATGCTACCCACAGAGGTGGTTTCGGAGAATTTGCTGGTGAGACGACAGGTCTTATCGACCGATCTTTTCGAGAACAGATTGTCTTGGTTGGGGTGCAGTTTCCAGGTGCCTCAGATGACCAAGTAGATGCGAACTTAAATGAGCTAGCTCAACTAGTGGATACAGCGGGGGCCGATCCGGTAGACAGAGTCATTCAGAAGCGAGAAGCCCCGGATCCAGCAACTTATGTAGGAAAGGGCAAGGCTGCCGAAATTCAGGAAGCTTCTGAGGTGTTAGATGCTGACACAGTTGTATTCGACGATGAACTTAGTCCGGCCCAGCAATACAACCTTGAAAAGATCCTTAAACGTACAGCATTAGATCGTACGGCTGTAATTCTCGATATTTTCGCCCAGAATGCGACGACACTTGAAGGAAAAGCTCAGGTTGAGTTGGCGCAACTCAAATACCGTCTTCCTCGGCTGCGAGGTAGAGGTAACCAACTGAGCCAACAGGCAGGTGGTATCGGCACAAGAGGCCCTGGGGAGACGCAACTCGAAGTTGATCGCCGGAGAATTCAGCGCCGCTTATCAAAACTAGAAAAAGACTTGTCTGGTCTGAGGCGGACGAGAAAAAATCAACGAAAATCGCGGCGACGCTCTCGGTTCCACACAGTCGCAATCGTTGGTTATACGAATGCGGGGAAATCAACCCTGCTCAATCTTCTTACCGGAGCGGGAGTCTTGGTTGAAGACCGGCTTTTCGCGACGTTGGACGCAACAACTCGGCGACTTCAGCTCCCGGGCGGTGAAACAGTTTTGATGACCGACACCGTGGGGTTCATTCAGAAGCTCCCCACTGGCTTAGTTGAGGCGTTCAAATCGACACTTGAAGAAGTGGCTGAAGCAGACTTGCTTTTGCACGTCGTAGACGGCGCTGGTCCTGACCCAGACGGCCAGATGGCAGCAGTTCGTTCGGTGCTAAGAGAAATCGGCGCTGGAGATGTACCCGAACTCATAGCGTTCAACAAATCTGATCGAGTTAAGGATGAAGGCTTGGATCATCTACTTCGGCGTAACGAAGGGTCTATTGCGCTGTCGGCCCGTACCGGCGAAGGAATAGAGATGCTGTTGTCATCTATTGGGGACCGTTTGCGCAGTTTGACCGAAGTTGTGGATCTAGTGATCCCGTGGAGCCGCGGAGACGTAGTTGCAGCGGTGCATCGTGAAGGTGAAGTCCTAATGGAACAACATGAGGAAGAAGGCACTCGGATTCGAGCGCGCTTGGATGAAATCTCGCAGGACCTGCTTGCTGAATTCATTAGGGAAAACAATTCTGAGGAGACCAGATGAGCAATCAGCCGGGCTTTAAGCCTCCGCCTTATCCCTATGACCGACTTGATGATCTGAAGCCGCTTGCTGACCATCATGAAGGCGGAATAGTTGATTGCTCGATAGGCACCCCCATAGACCCTCCACCTGACCGGGTGGTCGAAGCTTTAGCTAGTTCTGGTATGGAACGCAGTTATCCACCATCAATAGGAACTCTGGCCTTTAGAGAAAAGGTAGCTGAATGGATGCTCGACAGCTTTGGTTGCAACATTGATCCTTTGAGCCAAATAGCTGCTGCCGTCGGAACAAAAGAGTTCGTCGCAGGACTGCCTCATTGGATGAAACTACGAAGCCCCGACCGTGACACGGTTTTGTACCCCTCTGTGAGTTATCCCAGCTACGAGATGGGAGCAATACTTGCGGGTTGCCGAGCGGTGGCTGTTCCGGTAGATGAAAACTGGTCGATACGACTTGACGAAGTTTCGGACGAAGACCGATCCCGAGCCCTTCTACTGTGGGTTAACACTCCGGGAAACCCCGCTGGTGGTCTTGATGATTTAGATGCCGTCGCACATTGGGGGCGGAGCAATCAGATTCCAGTTTTTAGTGATGAATGCTATTGCGAATTTACTTGGGACGGTTCACCCCGAACCATCCTGTCGTCAGGTACCCAGGGTGTCGTATCGGTTCATTCTTTATCAAAGCGTTCAAATCTTGCTGGCGTGAGGGTCGGCTTTTATGCAGGCGATTCTGAGGTGGTTGACTACCTTCGGGAGGTTCGCAAACATGCTGGCTTTATGGTGCCTGGTCCTGCTCAAGCTGCTGCAGTAGCGGCCTTAACTGATCAAGCTCATGTGGAGCGACAGAGAGACATTTATTGGAATCGGCTCAACCGGTTGTCAAAGCTGGTCTCGAATTTGGGCGCCGAGGCCTCCTTGCCGCAAGGAGGTTTCTATCTATGGGTTCCGGCACCGGGTGGTGACGCTTGGGGCTTCGTGGAACAATTGCTGACAGAGATTGGGTTGCTGGCTTCTCCTGGGGAATTTTATGGTTCGCGTGGGGCTGGGTATGTGCGGATAGCGGCTGTGCAAACGGATGACCGGATCAAACTGTTAGAACAACGATTGGGTATGAGTTAGGTCAGTCCGTAATCAAACCGTACCCTTGAGGTAGTGATCGATCTTCTAGACCTAGCAGCAGAACTTGTCGATATCCCATCGGAAAGCCATGAAGAAGGGCCCATAGCTGACCTATTTGAGAGACGGCTTAGAGATGCCTCAACATTGTCGGTTGATCGGGTAGGCGACAACGTAGTTGCGCGGTCTGTCATGGGGCGTGAACACCGCATAGTGATCGCTGGTCACCTCGACACCGTTCCTGCTAATGGCAATCAGCAAGCGCTAATCGACGGCGACCGGCTCTACGGATTGGGTGCCTGTGACATGAAAGGCGGTCTAGCTGCGCAACTAGCAACGGCGCTTGCTGTTGACAACCCAAAGGTAGACGTGACTTTTATTTTTTATTCCTGCGAGGAAGTTGCTGCTAAGTACAACGGTCTCAAGCGCCTGTTTGAAACACACCCCAAATTGGTGGATGGCGATGTGGCGCTTCTTGGTGAACCTACCTCTGCTGCTATAGAAGCAGGGTGCCAAGGAACGCTGAGGGTCAAAGCTCTGTATGAAGGTGAACGCGCGCACACAGCTCGTCCTTGGAAGGGGATAAACGCTATTCACCGCCTTGGCCCTATCTTGCGCCGTTTAGAGCAGTACGAAGGTCGTAGGCCAGTTGTGGACGGCTGTGAATATCGAGAAGCGATGCAGGCCGTATACGTGGAAGCCGGTGTCGCAGGCAATGTTGTCCCGGATGCAGCCAATTTGACCGTCAATTATCGCTACGCGCCGGACCGCACCCCTGAAGAAGCTGAAGCGCACGTCGCAGAAATATTGGATGACTTCGATCAGCTAATTGTTGACGATCATGCGTCGCCTGCTATGCCAGCTTTGACGCACCCTCTTTTGCGCCAGCTCATAAGCCGTAACAATCTTGAAGTCAGAGCCAAACTTGGTTGGACTGATGTTGCGCGCTTTGCTGTAAATGGCATTCCTGCATCGAATTTTGGTGCGGGTGACGCGTCAATAGCTCATACCCAGGGGGAGTTCGTGGAACGTCACGAAATAGAACTTGTTTACTCTGCCCTACTGGGTTTACTTAATGAAGGTGTTAGCTAACTCGTAACAGTTGCTCTAAAACGATGGCAACTCCGTCATCAAGATTGGCGGCCGTAATTTCGTCAGCAGTTTGCAAAGTCTGAGCATGAGCATTTGCGACGGCAACACCCCACCCGGCTGCTGCAAGCATTGCATCATCGTTGGGCATATCCCCAAAAGCAATTACTTGTTCAGGGCTGATTTGTCGTTCTTCGCACAACTTCGTGAGTCCAAAGGCTTTGTCAACGCCAGGCGGCATTAGTTCAACAAACTTAAGTCCAGCGTGCATGATGTTGGCGCGTCCGTCCAAAATCGGTGCTATGACGTCCAAGGTTTCATCAGCTGAGAGGTCTGGAACATTCACTAGTAATTTATGGACATTCTCGTTCAGCAAAGGAATGAGGTCGGAGATGTCGCTGTCGACTGGGCGAAGTGCGAGTTCAAGCCATCTACGTTCGGCAATAAAATCATCGCCCATTTCGACACAAAATCCAGCGGTCGGATGAGCTTGGCGAATTTCCGCCAAAAGGTTTTGTGCATCCCGTAAGTCGAGGGTCGCAAATTGGGTGCTAATACCGCTTGATGGTTCGTACGCCATTGCCCCATTGGCGCAAATCAAGGTGGTTGGAATCCCTGTCTGTTGTGGAATTGAATTGCAATATCTCGGTGGGCGGCCTGTGACTACTACAAAGTCAAGACCGAAATCGACGAGCCGGGCCAAGACATCTTGGGTCCGTTGCGACACTTCTCTGTTTTTTCCGAGAAGCGTGCCGTCAAAATCGGTGGCGACTAAAGCTAAGTCTTCTACATTTGGGCGGTGCTTCACAGGCCGTACCGGCTGGGCATAGTTCTAATCCACTCGCCGATTGTTTCTCCGACCATTATTGAGGTCGGGTTTGTGTTGGCTCTTGGCACAGTAGGAAAGATTGATGCATCAGCCACGACAAGCCCCTCGACGCTATGGCACCTACCATACTGGTCGACCACCGAATTTGGATCGTCTGCCGGACCCATACGGGCAGTTCCGCAGGGGTGATAGCCGGAAGCAGAGAAACGTCGGAGTAAGGAAATGACGTCTTTTCGGTCTCGGACCCTGTTCATATCAGGGAACATCACTTCCTCTGTCATTGAGCCGAGCGGACCCGTTTCTGTGAAACGCAGAGCGTCCAGAAAACAATCAGCCAGGCGTTCGGCATCTCGGGGAGCCTCACAGAATCGAGAGTGAATAGTCGGGGCAGCGAACGGGTCTTTAGAAGCGAAGAGCAACTCGCCGACGCCATCGACCTGTTCGAGTACAGCAGCCACTCCAAAATATGGAACATTGTCTCTCCCAGTGAAGGTCAGTTGTTCGATTTGTAGGTCAGCGCGATGCTCGCTGTTTGGAGCGGTATATCTCAAGATGGTCTGAATTATTGGTTGATCGGTGGCGACTAGGTCAAGGTGAGTCGGTTTACACAAAACAAATAACCCGGGATGGTCTGACAGGTTTCGGCCAACTGCTGAAACATCGGCTATTGCATCTACGCCTATCCTCTTTAGATCCTCTGATGGACCGATGCCGGAGCGTAAAAGAATTCCTGGGGTATGAATAGCCCCAGCGCAGAGGACGACCAACTTTGCTCGAATTTGTTGCAACGAGCCGTCTGAAGCTATTACCTCGACGCCCGAAACTTTTCCTCTTTCGATCATGAGACGATTTGTGTGACAGTCTCCTCGAATTTCAAGATTTGGGCGTAAGCGTGCTGGAGCTAGATATGCCGATGCCGTTGACACTCGAAGCTGCCCCAGTTTGTTCATCGGCTGGGGGCCTGACCCCAATGCTGTTGGGTCATTTTGGTCAGGGCATTCTGGGAATCCGAGTTCTTCTGCTGTTGCAAGAAAAGCTTGGTGTAGATCTGTTAGCTCCTCGGTCGGGTACCTACGCACGGTTATCGGGCCTGAATCTCCGTGGTAAGGCTTCTCTCCAAAGTCCAGATCCCGCTCAAGCCGACAGAATGTCTTTAAGACGTTCTCCCATTTCCATTCTGGGTTACCCCTATCAGACCAGTCGTCGTAGTCTTCCGGAACCCCTCTCAGGAATATGCATGTATTAACTGCTGATGAACCGCCAGTTACCTTGCCTCTGGGAAGAGGTTGTCCGGGGCGTTGCTGAGTTGGCGCGTATTCAAGTTGCCAGTCGTGATCAACGAGGCTGTTGTGATGGCCATTGCGTAAATCATCTGGTGTATCGGCGAGCTTCTGGTAATCAGGCCCGGCTTCAAGTAACAAAACGCTTCGATTAGGGTCCTCACTCGCGCGAGATGCCAATGGGGCGCCAGAGGCTCCGGCGCCGATGATGATGATCTCATAAGTCGGGTTACTAGCCACCTGACTGACGCTAGTAGGCTAAGACGGCCCTGGCAGGCTGGCCCGTTGTTCTAGGCTTCTTCAATGGCAGATACCGTTATTCGAAACGCAACGATAATTGATGGCACCGGTGCGCAACGATTTATTGGTGATGTCACAATAGAGGATGGCCACATAACCGAAGTTGGTTCATCTACGGGTGCCTCAGTCGTTGAACTAGACGCGACTGGACTGGTCCTATCTCCAGGGTTTGTAGATGTACATACTCACGATGACGGTGCATTACTTCAACATCCCGGCATGGAATTTAAGACCTCTCAGGGCTGCACGAGCGTTGTTGTAGGTAACTGTGGTTTCTCGGCGATTCCAGCGGTCGCTGGTGAAAGCACACTTGATCTATCTGGTGTGGAAGCGAATTGGACTGATCTAGACGGATATCGCGAAAATGTCGAACGGCTGGGGCCGGCCGTTAATGCCATGATGCTCGTGGGTCACAACAGCATCCGTTCCTTAGAAATGGGGAGTGAACGTCGAGCGCCGGAGGACCATGAACTTAACCGAATGCGAGAACACGTTGCATTAGCCATGGAACAGGGCGCTTGCGGCTTTTCGACAGGGCTCATCTATCGGCCAGGACGATGGTCCAAAACCGATGAAGTGCTGGAACTTGCGAAAGTAGTAGCCCCGTTTGATGGTATCTACGCCACACATATGCGTAATGAAAACGATCATCTCCTAGAAGCAGTCGACGAGGCATTAGAAATCGGTTCGAAAGCTGGAGTAGCGGTCCAAATCAGTCACCACAAAGCTGCGGGCAAAAGGAATTGGGGAAAAGTTAAGGAATCATTGGCGAAAGTCGATGCTGCAGTAGCCCAGGGAGCACGAGTGACTCTCGATGTGTACCCCTACACCGCCGGAAGCGGCCCGATGATCCAATATTTTGATCTAGAGAACCCAAACCCTGAGCTAGCTCAAGCAATCCAGTTAGCGTCTTGTCCCGCATTCCGAGAGTACGAAGGTCGAATGCTTACCGATGTAGCGGCCGAACTTCGGATCACTGCGTCTGAAGCAGTTCGGCATATCCTCACTGCGCCTGAGGGAAAGCACACAATCTGTATTCAACACACGATGGACGAAGGGGACATCCTTTCTAATCTGCGTCACGATCGGGTGATGATCGGGTCAGACGGAATACCAGATTTGACAGGGCGCCCTCATCCCCGGCTGTACGGAACCTTTCCTCGGGTTTTGGGCCGTTATGTGAGGGAGCAGGGAATCCTTGACCTAGAAAGCGCGATTAGGCGCATGACGTCTCTCTCTTGCGACGTGCATGGGCTTGCTGATCGAGGGCGGATAACCGAGGGTAATTGGGCAGATTTGGTTCTGTTCGACCCTGACCTAGTAGCTGATGTCGCGAGCTATGAAGACCCCAAACAAGAGTCCCGTGGAATTCGAAATGTGTGGGTAAACGGGCAAATGGTGTTTGCTGAGGGAAAACATACACAGGCAGGCAGTGGAAAGGTCCTTAGGTATCGCAAGCACTAAAGCCTGTAGCGAGTGAGGCGCAGGTACGCTGATAACTGTGTCGTTGAGTCAAGCCTGAGTCAACGACACAACCAGTCACCGCTTGGTGGCGTCGGCCTACGTCGCTTATTCGGCGTTAAGCACTTGAAAGTTCTTCCACTTGACAACGACTTTTGCAGAACTCGGTGTTCCTCAAGACTTAATAGATGCTTTGAGCGAACAGGGAATCGAATCGCCCTTCGCTATTCAGACACTAGCCATTGGAGACGCAATGGCCCGTCGAGATGTTTGCGGTAAAGCTAAGACTGGATCAGGTAAAACGCTTGCTTTCAGTCTGCCTGCAATAGCGCACACAGAGCGAAACCAAGATGGCAAGCCCACTACCTTGATACTTACCCCCACACGAGAATTGGCGAACCAAATAACCGGCGTGGTGGAGCCGCTTGCTGAAGTTCGTCGACTACGTACCATTGCGGTATACGGCGGCACGAACATCGATAGACAGATTGAGACGATTAATAACGGCATCGATATCATCATCGCCACCCCTGGACGTCTCATTGACTTGATCGAAAGAAAGGCTATGGATGTCGCCTTGGTCAAGTGCGTCGTGGTTGATGAAGCTGACCGTATGGCAGATATGGGTTTCCTCCCTCAAGTTGAGTGGATCTTGCGGCATATACAAGTCAAACATCAGACCATGCTTTTTTCGGCCACATTAGACGGGGCTGTCGATACGGTCGTCAAACGCCACCTTACGGACCCCGTGTTTCACGAAGTAGATGAACCTGAAGTGACTGTAAGCGAGATGGGGCATGTGTTTATGTCCGTTCACAAAATGAATCGCGTGCAAGTAGCAGCGCGCATCATCGGACAAGCCACAAAAACCATGCTCTTCACGCGCACTAAACGAGGAGCAGACCAACTGGAACGCGAGCTTCGCTCCGAAGGAGTTCAGGCGGCTGCAATTCATGGGGACCTACGGCAATCACAACGGGAAAAAGCACTTCGAGAGTTCACCAGCGGTGGTCTCAAAGCATTGGTCGCCACAGACGTGGCCGCTCGAGGGATTCATGTTGATGACGTTGACGTTGTGATCCACTACAACCCGCCGGAGGATCACAAAACGTATTTACATCGCTCAGGACGAACTGCTCGGGCGGGAGCAGCTGGCACAGCGGTGACGATGTTCCTATGGGATGAGGAACTGCAAGTTAGGCAGCTCCAGCGTCGCCTTGGTTTGAAACTCCCTCTCCACGAAATCTTCTCGAATGACCCCAGACTTGACGATTTGCCCGCGTGGGTGCATCAACAAGTTTGAAAATTAGTTAAATGGCTTTGCCGTCAGCAGTCGCTTTAGCAGCTAGGTCGTTAGCTGAACGTCTAGAAGCTGGCGACGGCGACGAACAGGTAATCGTTGAATTAGCTGAGCTGGGACAGATCAGGCAGAAGGATCTCGATGATCACAGAAGTAACGGGGCTGTATTCACGCCTTATGACGTTGCGGAGGAACTAGTTCGTGAAGTCGGAATTGAAGCGCAAGATACCGTCTGCGACCCGTCGGTGGGGCCAGGCGTGTTTCTGCTTGCTGTCGCGGAGCATAAGTTCCGGCAGGGTGAGGCTGTTCGATCGATAGTTGAAAGTCTGAGAGGGATAGACATCGACCCAGTTACGGTCGAAGTGGCACGTACCACTTTGCAATTGTGGGCATTGTGGAGAGGTAGCGAACGGCTAGAAGTGAATCACCTGATTGTTGGAGATGGCCTTCTCGATATCCCGGACGATTGGTTTGGTCGGTGTGACGTTGTTATCGGAAACCCGCCCTTTCTAGGCCAACTCAAATCAGACACAGCACGTAACTCAATTCGGGCTCAGGCCCTCAAAGAGAGATTTGGTAACCGCTATACGGCGTATCTCGACGAGAGCATGTTGTTTCTCCTCTTAGGCGTCGAACTAACTGGTGGGAGCGGAACAGTTGCGCTTATTCTCCCAGCCTCTTTGTTGGGTTCGGACTCTAGTCGACTTGCAAGAGAATGGGTCGACAGCACCCTGCCACTTAAAGACCTCTGGGTGGGAGGTAGGTCCGTGTTCGAACTCGCTGCAGTTGAAGTCGTTGCCCCGATTCTTCGGGAAGTGCAAAGCCGAGACTGCAGGGTGGTTAGTCATGAATCAAAAACAGCGATCGAGGTTCCATCTGTCCCTGATGGGCAATGGTCACGACTTCTTGCTGCCCTTCATGGAACTCCGGTCGTAAATCTTTCGAACTATGCGACGCTTGGTCAGCAAGCATCAGTTACGGCGGACTTCAGGGACGCGTATTACTGGTTAGCGGAACGAGTGAAGGACTCTGACGGTGAAGCTGTCCTACCAAGACTTGCCACTGTAGGTCTCATCGATCCGTTTCGCTTTATGCATGGACAGGTTCAAACGCGATTCGCGAAACAAAAATTCGATCGACCAGTTGTTCAAATCGAACCTAACCCACCTCCGAAGTTTTCGAAATGGCTCGAGGAAAAACTTAAGCCGAAACTATTAGTTGCAACCCAGACCCAGATAGTCGAGTGCTACGCAGATTCGAGAGGTGAGCTGCTTCCATCTACGCCCCTCGTGTCTGTTCTTCCTGCTGAGGAAACGCAAATATGGCATTTGATGGCAGCAGTGTGCTCCCCAGCTGCATCTGCTTGGCTTGCATCTATCGCTGCTGGAACAGGACTCAGCCAAACAACAATCCGTATTCGAGCGTCTATGTTGGCCAAGCTTCCGCTTCCAGTGCCTTCTGAAAGTTGGGACGAAGGAGCATATTTAGCCCGCAAAATTCAAGAAGAAAGCCCTACCGAACAGACGTGCATTCGGTTCGCGGAAGCTATGAATCAAGCCTATAACGTCACTTCTGAAGCACTTTTGAGGTGGTGGCTGGAACAACTTCAAAAAAAACAACCTTGACCTGATGGGTAAGGGCTCAGGTAGCCTTTTAGTTCAGCCCCGGAGCAAGCAGTGCCTGAAGCAACCGATACCTCTAAATCCTCAGGAATGGGCCCTCCTCCCGCGTCTGGTGCCTGGTTCGAAACAATGCCAGCCGGAAATCGAAAATTCTTTGAATTGTCGCCGGACCGTCCCTACGTGCTCGAAAGTGGATCGGAACTCGTGGCGCCGCAAGTGGCATACGAAACGTGGGGCAACTTAGATGCTGCGGCGACTAACGCGATCCTTGTATGTCATGCCCTCACTGGTGATGCGCATGCGCACGGCGAAGCTGGCCCTGGCCAGGCGACACCTGGTTGGTGGAACGATTTTATTGGCCCGGGGAGGCCGCTCGACACCGACCGTTTCTTCGTAGTCTGTGCAAATGTTTTGGGCGGCTGCCAAGGCACTACTGGACCCGCTTCTATAAATCCGGTAACTGGCCAAAGGTGGGGTGGGGACTTTCCTGTTGTGACGATCCGGGATGTCGTCAGGTCGCAAAGAGCTCTTTCGCAGCATCTAGGAATCCAGCGGTGGATGGCTGTCGTAGGGGGATCGATGGGTGGGATGCAGGCGCTGGAATGGGCGGCTAGTTATCCTGACCGTTGCGGTTCTTTGGTAATTATCGCGTCAACAGCCGCTGCTTCAGCTCAACAGATTGCATGGAGTCAGGTTGGTAGACAAGCAATCGTTGATGACCCTGCGTATAACCAAGGGCATTACTACGAGGCTCAACCAGGAGAGGGCCCACATCTTGGGTTGGCTAACGCCCGGCGTATAGCAATGATTCATTACAGGAGTGATGAAGAATTCGACCGACGATTCGGCAGACACAGTAACGAATCGCTCGAGCCTTTTCGTATAGAACATAGATTTGATGTGGAAAGTTATTTGGATTACCAGGCCGCCAAGATGCAGTGGCGTTTTGATGCCAATACATATTTAGTTCTAAACAAAATGATGGATCTCCACGATATTGGACGTGGTCGTGGTGGTGTTGAGCAGGCGCTGAAAAGGGTTACCTGTCCTAGCCTGCTTATGAGTGTTCGCACAGACTTCCTGTACCCCCGTCATCAACAAATTCGGGTTGTAGATGCGCTCCGAGGCCAAGTACCTGTTGAGCACATTGATATCGATAGTGACAACGGGCACGATGGTTTCCTAACGGAGCCGGAACAAACTGGTGTCCCGATGGGGGAGTTCATCAGCAAAGTTGCTAAGGGATCTATCGCCTAAAAGGGCTGCTGCAGCTAATCAAACTACGTGGACAAGAGCTCATTAATTTCGTCCATCTCAAGGGAACTAATTGACCATCCACATGCCTGAGAATTAGCCAACACCTGAGCAGAGCTGGTGGCTCCCGCAATCACACTTGGGATTTCAGGCTTTGATAGTAACCACGAAAAAGCAAGATCTAGTAGTGAACGATCCCTATCGCTGACCCAACTGCTCAACCTTTCGACGGCGGCGAGGTTGTGGTCTGTTATGAAAAGTTTGAGACGATCCTGAGGCCATTCGGCAAGTCGAGTGCCAGGAAGCGGTCCTTCAGCTGAAACTTTCCCGGTCAATAGCCCTGACTCAAGAGGAAAAAACGGCAGGAAACCTACGTTATGTTCGCGACATACGTCGAATACCTCAGATTCAGGTTCACGATGTAACAAGGAATAACGGTTTTGTACTGTCCGATAGGGAGCAAGATTTTCTTTTTGGGAGACATCGGCGGCTGAGTCGAGACGTTCGGCATCGTAGTTAGAGCACCCTATTTCTCGTACTTTGCCCGCTACCACCAAGTCGTTCAGTGCTTCAAGGGTCTCGCGTTCGTGTACTTCATGGTCCGGCGTGTGTATTTGAAACAAGTCGATCCAGTCAGTATTAAGTCTGCGCAAACTCTTATCGATAGAGCGGCGTACCCATTCTGCGCTTCCACCGGTCAACCCAGGGTCCATGTCACGAAGACCGAATTTCGTGGCGATAACAATCTGGTCTCTGTGGCCTTTCATCGCTTGACCGAGCATTTCCTCCGAAGCCCCAGAACCATAAACATCTGCGGTATCGAAAAAATTGATTCCGGTGTCTAAGCAGCTCGCAAATATCTCGTTTGTTGTCTCCTGGTCAACTCGAGTGCCAAAGTTGTTGCAGCCCAGGCCGACCTCAGATACCTCAAGTTCCCCGATTCGTCTTTGTTTCACGTTCGGATCTTAGGAGCCGCTGACGCTACCGTCATTACGTGCCCGAACTAATTGAAGTAGAGGTTTATCGAAAAGCTGCCGCTCAGACCATTGGTCGGACGGTTTCTGCGGTCTCGACTTTCAGTGATAGCTATCTTCGTGAAGGAACCCCCCTGAGCGATCTTCGTTCTGTCATGCGTGGAAGCCAATTAAAGGATGTCAGGCGAATCGGAAAACTTCTTCTGCTTGAAGTAGGAACAGTTGTCGTCGGAATTCGGTTTGGGATGACTGGAAGACTGATCGTGGATGGTCAAGTAACGATAAACGAATTGTTGTACACGACGAACGAAATCCAGGATCGTCATATTCGTTTTTCAGTTGGGTTCCACGACGGAGGCACGTTAGCGGTGATCGATCCGCGTGGTTTCGGAAACGTTGAACTCAACCCTGACGAATCTTTGCTAGGTCCAGATGCAATGGGCGTATCTGATAGCGAGTTGCATTACATATGTAAGAACGATAGGTCGGCGTTAAAATCGCTTCTTCTGAATCAGCGGAAAATATCAGGAATTGGCAATCTCTTATGTGACGAAATTCTGTGGAGGAGCCAGATAGCACCCTCGAGAATTAGCTCCTCTTTGAACATTGCAGAAATAAAGAGACTTGCTTATGAGGTGAAGGCCACTATTGGTGACCTAACTAAAAGGGGTGGTTCGCATATGGGAACCCTGCAGCCGGAGCGGCATGAAAACGGGGTATGTCCGTTAGATGGCTTCCGATTGAAACGCAGCCAGATCGCTGGCCGGACGTCCTGGTGGTGTCCTGAACACCAGCTTTGAAGTCAGCTAGCTACTCTAAAGCTGTGTCCCTCTCCCACTTGTTGTCTCAACAATCTCAAACAGCAGTTGGGACAGGTTCACAGAAATGGTGGTTCCTAGTCGCAGCGTTATTCTTAGTCTCGTTGGCCCTCGCTGCTCTATTTATTAAAGTGTGGCGTAGAACTTTGCCTCCTGCGCGCTTGCCCTATGTTCCTCCGGATCTTGTTTTCTCTGTGGTGAACGAACAAGAAGCAAATGAAAATAATGAAACGCGACAAGGGGAGCCCGGACTAGGTTCAGGCGATGGCCGATGGATTCAACCCCCAAGAAATGATTGATCGCTTTCGAGAACGTGCGGAAGCTGTAAAGAAACGCAACCTTCCTGCCGTTGGTGGTGAGGAACGGAGACTCTTCATAGAGCAAGCTGAAAGAGATTTCATGGATTTCTCGATCATCGCTGACGCAACTCCAACTTTAGAAAATGGCGTTCTTAGCCTGGTCGTTGATCTGCGACCAGGCTCTGATTCTTGAAGGTGATCCGCTTTATTAGTTGAGCGTGAGTTCTGTCTTGGTACAGTGACCCATTGCTGCGGATGTAGCTCAGTTGGCTAGAGCGCAACCTTGCCAAGGTTGAGGTCGCCGGTTCGAATCCGGTCATCCGCTCAAAATGGTTGCCCTCAATCGGTTGAGATTGGGGGCAACTTCTTTTCTATTGCTGAGAGATTCTGGTAATCGATTCGACAGCATGTATTGTCAGGTCAAGTTCTTGGGATCGCTCAGGAACTTGACCCGAGGAGTTAAATTGGTTGCACCCGCTTCGGTGGAGCACAATCAGCCCAATCTTGCGAGGTTCCTCAAATTCACGTTCCCGTATGCGGCCCTTCACCTTGCCTGCTTGTTCGTTTTTGTCGTTGGGGTAGGTTGGTTTTCGCTCGCCATTTCCGTGGTTGTCTATTTGATGAGAGGCTTCGGCATAACTGGCTTCTATCACCGCAAGTTCAGTCACCACGCGTTTAAGACGGGACGGGGCGTGCAGTTTGTTGGTGCATGGCTTGGTACCAGTGCCGCTCAAGGTGGACCTCTTTGGTGGGTTGCTCATCACCGTAGGCATCACAGAGTCTCGGACCAAGCAGGGGACCTGCACTCACCTAAAGTTGAGGGCTTCGGGATTGCCCATCACGGATGGTTGACACGGCCGGATGCGGACCCTTGTCATCTGGACGAGGTAGCAGATCTCGCTGTCTTTCCGGAACTTCGTTGGTTAGACCGCAACGCATGGGTGCCGATCCTCTCGACTGCTTTCGGCTTGTTCTTTTTTGGAATTTTGATCGGTCGAGTGGCGCCTTGGACAGGAACTAATGGTCCGCAGCTCCTGATTTGGGCGTTTTTCATAAATACTGTGCTGCTTTGGCATGTGACATTTGCTGTGAACTCTGTATGTCACCGCTGGGGCAAGCGGCACCACAACACTAAAGATGACAGTCGGAACAATTGGCTGATAGGTGTGCTCGGCTTAGGAGAAGGCTGGCACAACAACCATCACCGATTCCCTGGTACATCGCGACACGGGTTTAAACGCAGCCAATTTGATTTCACACATTTAGTGATCAGAACGTTGGCGCGGGTGGGTTTGGCGCATGACTTGCATCCGGTCCCTCGGCGATTGTGGCTCGGTTCTAAACCGTCCCGGTGGACTAGCTGAACGGAAAAAAAATTGATGCCGATCAACGTGCGATCGGCATCGTTGCTGTGAAAGAGTTAGAGAATTCGATCGATAGGGAGATCTCAATGGGTTTACTCGATGGACGCATCGTTCTAATTACTGGTGCTGGTCGCGGGATTGGCCGTGAACACGCCTTACTCATGGCGTCCGAAGGAGCCAAGATCGTAGTTAACGATTTAGGTGGTGGCGTAGACGGTTCAGGGGAAGACACTGGACCTGCGGAACAAACAGCGCAAGAGATTCGCGACATGGGTGGCGAAGCCGTCGCTAACAACGATTCGGTGACTGACTGGGAAGGTGCTCAACGGATGGTCAACGCCGCTGTTGAAGCTTTCGGAGACCTGCATGTCCTAGTGAATAACGCTGGGATTCTTAGAGATCGAGTTGTGGTGAATATGACTGAAGGTGAGTGGGACGCGGTCATCGATGTGCACATGAAGGGCCACTTTTGTCCTACCCGTTGGGCAGCAGCATATTGGCGAGAACAGACCAAAGCGGGTGTAGAGGTTGACGCTGCGATCGTCAATACTGCTTCGGGAGCCATGCTCGGGAATCTAGGGCAGCTGAATTATTCGGGAGCTAAAGCAGGCATAGCGGCCATGACGCTCGTAGGTGCAGGTGAACTCGCTAGATACGGAGTGAGAGTGAACTGTTTGGCACCTATTGCTCGAACCCGGATGACCCTACAAACACCTGGGCTAGAAGAAGTCGTAGCTGCACCAGAAGATCCCTCAGATTTTGACCTGTATGACCCTGCCAATATCAGCCCCTTGGTTGGCTACCTCGCTACCGAAGGATGCCCATTTACAGGTGGCGTCTTTCATGTGGGCGGAAACGAAGTGGGACTCTACGGCGGGTGGTCGTTAAGCGATGAGGACATTCTTGCGACAGATGGTCGTTGGACTGTCGGTGATCTGCAAGCTAAAGCCCCTCGTCTTCTCGACGGACGGAGCAAGCTTGCATCGGTTACCACGTCGATCGGTGACACCTTTAAAGGTTTCGGCAAACGACAACCATCTGAATAAGCGACAGTTCTAATAGTCGGCTAGAAAGCGTCCGCTTTGGGCGTCTAGAGCTGCTGCGTACAACCTCGTCAGCATCGCCTCAAACAGTTGTTGGCTCGTGGCATCGGGAGTCTCGATGTTGGAAAGGTTGTTAGCGAGCATTCCCATCCACCACAAATGGGCTTGCTCGTAGTCTTGGCGAATAAAATCGGTATCAGATAGCGCTACACCGTGGCCAATTAAAGTCTCGACATAAGTCCTAAGAAGTTCTTCCTCGAGCGAGCGTCGATTCTCGACCGTCAAATTTGTGGCCAGGAAAAAAGATAAATCGGTAGCGCCACCGCTAAACATAGCGGTTTGCCAATCGACGATGTTGACGTCGTCGTTGCTTCCAAACAGCATGTTGGCTAGTCGGTAGTCCGCGTGTGTGATGGTCAAGGGCCTTGAGGTCAATTCTCTTCGCCACCCAGCTAGTGACGGCACGAAATCGTGCAGCCACTGAAGTCCCTGATCGGGAAGTAGGTCGCCAAAGCGAGAAGTGAATTTTGGTAGAGAAGCCGCCATTGCATTGCCTAAGCTCTCGACAACTCCTTCCCCATCGATTCCAGGTACCCAGCTAAGTGCAGGGCTGCGTCGTTGATTCCAAAAAGGAGCGTGCAACTGAGCGAGGGCTTGGACTGCAAGGTGAGCTTGATCAGACGAAGCACCCTCTAGCTGGTCGCCGGGGATTGCAGGGTATAAGTCATCTAAAATCAATATGGTCTTATCGCCCTCAACGAAATTAACTCGGCAATTAGGTACTGGAGTTGTGATGAGTGGAGCCAAACGAGCGTAAAATTCTGCTTCGCGCGCCCAGACGTTAAGCATGGTGCCTACGGTCCGCCCGCCTGGGTCTTGCGTAGGTTGCTTCACTACAAAACGATTGGGTAATTGGGTAGTGGTATCGACCCACTGAATTTCGATCGCAGCGAGGCTTCCTAGGAATGCGCTTCCAAGGGCTAGGGGTTGAGTAGACACTGAAGCTACCTTTGCATCAGGGTTCGGTGCTGCGAGTCCTCCGTGTTGAAAAAGAAAAGTTAGATGCTCAATCTCTAGCTTCGTTGGATCGTCTGGAAAATCTTGAATTGTCACTCAGCGTGCTCTTTGAACTTTTCGGGGATCCATTCCACGAGGCGGCTACGGAGTTCTTTTCCGGCTTCCGCCAGTAGATGGCCAACTCCAGAGAGTGGTACCAGTTCGCCTCCCCCGATCACCATTCTGACTAGTTCGCTTGCCTGGAGAGGCAGAATTTCATCTTTGTCGCCATGAAATAAAATCACAGGTGTTCGCGATGCTAAGTCTTCAGCAGGCTCACACCCAGCTGATTGGGTTGCCAGGGTAACGACCCCTGCGCAGTGTTCTTGTAAAATGACCGCTGCCTGTAACGCAGGGGCACCTCCGAAGGAGTGTCCCATAGTTATGAACCGCTTAGCTCCGCTTCTGGTTGCGAGGTCTGCTGCCGCCACTAGATCGTGGACACATTTTTCGGTGTCGTTTGGTGTTCGATATCCGACACGAATTACACCGATTCCCATTTCGCCGAAGGCAATCCCTAGATCTTGGTAGAGGGCGTCGGCTGGGCCGAGAACTCCGCCCATCGCGCCTCCGCAAGCGATTACGACGCTTTCAGCTTCAGGCGCTCCGTGCCAAAATAAGCTGAGTAGTCCGTCCATCGTGTAGACCTCGATATGGCGGAGATCTTCAGTGAGCATGGTCTCAACTGCTGCCATTGTGCGGAGCTGCTCTAAAGGGGTAGGAGGTACTTCATCGTTGTTCATTGACGGTGACACTAGTTTCTCTCGTTTATTTCTTAGAGCAAGCTTCAGTTCTGGTTGAGGTTTCGTCAAATGGTTTGAAGAAACTGCGGATCGAGCATCCGCTTTCGCTACGATCAGTCATCTGCTCTGGCGGGGTGGCCGAGTGGTTAGGCAGCGGCCTGCAAAGCCGTGTACGCCGGTTCGATTCCGGTCCCCGCCTCCAAGGCTCGCATGCTTACAGCGGTAAATCGCTGATAGGTTACGAGCATTCGGGCGATTGGCGCAGTTGGTTAGCGCGCTTGCATGACACGCAAGAGGTCACAGGTTCGATTCCTGTATCGCCCACCACACCGAGCTGGAGTCGAGCGGTTTGGCGATGAGTGCCATTTTTCTGCGAAATTGCTGAAGAAATGAATAGGCAACGGACAGGGTAATTCTGAGGAAGTGGAATTCGAACGTTATGATCTTTGGTCGTGTTGAATTCAACCGCCCGACCCATAATCGAAACCTTGCTCAAGAAAGCTTCAGCTAAGGAGCCCTGGCGAACAGAACAGTCGAAAGTTTCTTCCGGGCGTTACTGCGACACTGAGCATCTGGAAAATGAGCATCGACTCCTCTTCAACTCACTACCCCAAGTGGTTGCGCTAAGTGGGGACATTCCGAATTCAGGCGACACTCTTACTCGAGAGTGCGGTGGGCTTGATGTCTTACTGACGAGAGATTCTGCTAATGCAGCGAACGCGTTTTTGAATGTCTGTAAACATCGCTCAGCGAAGGTGGTCTCAGAAGAACGGTCATGTTCTAAGCGGCTGGCCTGTCCGTACCACGCTTGGACTTATGACCTTCAGGGGTCTTTGGTGGGCATCCCGGACAGAGAATCTTTTCCTCAGATGGACTTACCTCAAGACGGTCTGAGGCGGTTGCCTCTTCACGAAGCAGACGGTTTGATCTGGGTAACTCCAGTACTTAACGAAAAGGTTGCATGCCTGCCGGCGCTTGGGTCATTTTCAGATGATTTCGCCAGCTATGGGTTAGGGGGGTATGAGCATTGGCGTAGCCACCACTTTCAACTCGAAATGAACTGGAAGCTCGTGATAGACACGTTTCTGGAGCCCTACCACTTTGCTTCCCTTCATCGCGACACGGTTGGGCCTATTTTCATTCCAAATCTCTGTCATGTCGAACGGTCGGGTCCTCACCTGCGTGAAGTCCTGCCCCGCAGAACTCTGGTCGACCTGGCGGACTCTGATCCAGAGCGATGGGATATCGTTCCTCACACCGCCTTGGTCTATGTGCTTTTTCCTGCCACAGTTTTCGTGATGCAAATCGACCACGTTGAAACGTGGCGGGTTAAAGCCCACCCGACAGACCCTTCACGGTCGGTTTGTGATCTTGATTTCTACATACCGTCAGAATTGGCAGGTCCGAGTGATCAGGAACATTGGGAAAAAAACTGGAAGCTAACGGTCGATACAGTTGTCAACGAAGACTTTCTCGCTATGTCGGGTGTGCAACGGGGTCTTAGCTCTGGGGCATTTTCGTCTATCAATGTTGGTGCTAATGAACCAGCTTTGGGGATGTTTCATAGCATTTTGGACGAGGAGATGGCACGCAGTATTTGAGGACTGAATTCGTCTCGCTCTGCCTGTAGGTCTATGCGTATAGGCGTGACCATGGTGACATAGGGCACCTCTATAGGGGTGGAACGATGGATGGCGATCGCCTGGTGTTGCTGAGGCGTTCAGATTGACTTAGAGCCTGTGCCGGTCAATCCTCTAGATCGGACGGAGATCTTGTTGGTAACGTCAGCGAAATGGTCGATGTCGCTGTTCTGCAACTTTATAAAGGCGTGAGTGATCGGATACTGGACCTTGTCGCTGTTAACCCGAAAGCACGTATACCTAGCTGCCCCGAATGGTCCTCGATGGATCTACTGCGTCATGTTTGCGCAGTAGCGGAAGATTGGGTTCAAGGCCGCCTCAAAGCTTATGGAACTGAAGAATGGACCCGAACTGGAGTGGAGCGGCTTTCCGGCATGACCCTTGAGGGAATAGCTCAAGTTTGGGCTGTTGCGATAGGAGAGATGGCAAGCCTGAGTGAGGAGCCTGGCATGGGTGACCCTGCTCGCTTCGCGTTGGGTGACGCTACCGTTCATGAAGCTGACTTAAGAGCGGTATTGGCGCCCGGTTCATTTGTGCCCCAAGAGACGCTCACAGTCGCTACGAAAGGCAGCTTTGCGATGTGGCGCCAGCATTTGCAAGCTAATAACGCTCCGGGCTTGCTCATCGAGCTTCGGGGTGGACCCGTATTGAGTGTCGGAAATGACCCAAAGATTGTTCTTCGAATCTCAGAGTACGAATTGTTTCGAATGCTTAATGGTCGCAGGAGCGTGTCGCAAATCCAAGAGTATGACTGGTCTGCGAGTCCGGATTCCTATCTCGAAATTGGTTTGGGCGGCCCAGTTACGGGCGGTTTGAAAGGCAGCGCTACATGGCCCCAAACGGCGCTTTTGGAGCCGACATTTTAATTTTGTTGCTCTGGAGCTGTGCTCTTGTAGCAGGCCTACTGTATCCCTGTTGCCTGTAAAGCTAGGGGCCACTGGGCGGGGTGGAGCCGTAGTAGCTGCGGTCATCTGGTTAGATGCGTGAGGAAGAGATGTGGAGTCCCTAGCAATGTTTATAGAGCTACTGGAATAGGTCGGGCTCCTGAAAGTTTTTGTGTCGAGTGAGCAGCGCAGCCATAGAGTCGGTCTTGGAGGTTCGTTATATGCTCTGAGTCTTGACAGCCGCTGTAGCTGGATGGTCATCCAAGCGCATTGCTAAACGGAAAAACAATAAAAATAAGTCG